>Ga0307512_10003584_pt1 | contig 17792 bp, 22 predicted proteins | sample 14_EM_MG_FD_200267 | JGI IMG/M metagenome (GOLD analysis project Ga0307512, IMG submission 200267) | Populus trichocarpa ectomycorrhiza microbial communities from riparian zone in the Pacific Northwest, United States - 14_EM | ecosystem: Host-associated > Plants > Roots > Unclassified | place...
CATGTACACTTGCGAGGGGTCAGATGATTGGTAAAGGTGTGTGACAATGGTTGTGTTTGAATAAATGGCACAGACACCGCCTCATGTTCTTACTCCAGACTTATTCATGGTCTCTTGTATGCATATGCTCGTAAAAACTGCAAGACCCAAGACTTACAGTCCAGGAATACAGGTTACACATACGTGCACATGCACATAAAATTTAAAGGAGTCACAGGAAGGCGAGACAAACCCACCTCCAGGGTGGAGATGCGATGAGGTAATTGGAACTGAGGCTACAGAAGTGACAGAGCGGAGAAACTCTCAAAAAATTAAGCGATATAACCAACCAAGGAAGCCGCCAGGTTGTTCTCGTTGGGCCGGTTGGGCCGGTCGGGCTGGTTGGGCTGGTCGTGCCGGTCGGACTGGTTGGGCTGGCTGGAATGGTCGGTATGGTTGTTCGACCGGATAGAATTGTCGGTACGGCTGTTCTACTGGCTGGACGGGTCGGACCGGTTGGACTGGACGGATTGGCCGGACTGGTTGGACTGGTTGGACTGGCTGGAACGGTCGGTATGGCTGTTCGACTGGCTGGAATGGTCGATATGGATGTTCGGCGGGATAGAACGGTCGGAGTGGTTCTTCTCCGAATCGTCGGAACGGGTCGTCCGGTTCGTCGAACATCCCACCATGAGCATCAGTCATGTGAGGATAGATGGTCTCCGAAGTGAACACTCCCATACACTTCCAACAAATATGCGCCTGGCACTTCAGGCAAGTCATATGGTTGCAACCTCCGCTCTTCTCGATCATGATTTTGCACTTTGGGCACTTCTTGACGTTCTTGTTGTCCTCAGCCCAACCATCCAATAACTTCCCCTGGGCCTCCGCATCCCGCTCTATCTTCCACTCCTCACAGCTGAACCCATCGTGGTCTTCCCGACAGGACATGCAAATAGACACGAAACAGGATCGGCACTGGAAAATTCCGTTCCCAGGATCGGATTCGAGGGAGAAGACTTCGGGGCAGTCAGGAGTGGTGCAGTACCTGAACTTCTCGGGATTTTGATCCAGATAGTCGAGGAAGGAGACTTCCAACAGGTGTTTGAATTGGGCAGGAGCAAGGAACCGTTGTATGACTGGGAGGGGGATCGGGAGACCACACTTACCCTCGTCACCCATACACGACAAGGGGAACTGTTTGGTGTCGGAGGCAGTGACGAGGAAGTGACGAAGGCAACCGTAACAATAAGGGTGGCCGCAAGCCAGACGATACGGCTGGTCGATGTTGTCGTAGCAAACTGGGCAGATTTCTCCGTCCTTGAGCCGGTGTTGGGATCGAATGGCATCCGATAGCGACTCATCGATGAGCTTATGCAAACAATGACGTGCCGATTCCCCTCCCCGAACGATAATCTTGCAAGTGGTGGATGATACATCCAACATAACATTCTCTTCACCGACCTCCTGCTTCAACAGCGTCGACCCACGCGCGCCATCCACGAAGAACCGGATAGAAGCTCGTTTGAGGAACACCTCGAACTGAAGAGATGTCAACTTATCCACCTCTTCCTGAATTATAGCCTTGGCCTGCTCGACTGCGGCTGGTTCACCGAAGACTTTCAACGTCCTTTGACGCTTGTCGACGCGGATGTACGCCCCAGACCGATTGGTGACAGTCCTCACGATCCTTTCGCCTTCGTCGCCGTAAAAGACCCGATCCCATTGTGGCAACTTCTCTCCAGCGGTCAACTGCTCGATTCTCACTTTCAATTTCCCAATAGTCTTCTTGTCCGATCCTGAAAGTTCGATACGTGCTGGCCGGTATGTTTGATTTGCGAGAATACGAAGGCGAGCGGTAGCCGAACGGCCGTGTTCGGCGGGTATGAGTGATTGAAAGAGTTTCTCCTGGGCCTTGTATTGGAGGTACGGGATATTCATCGTGTAATGAAGAGGATCTTGAAGGAAGACGTAGTATTTCGCCTGCGGACAGAACGGTAGAGGCCTCTGATCCAAGAAATCACGAATGACTTTGGCATGCTCCCAAGTAGGGAAGTGGATCTTGGCCGAGACGCTGTTGTTTTTGCTGGGAACGAGATTTGGCTCCCAGGTGAGTGAGTGATAGCGTTCCGGGTGAGCTCTGATAACCAGGGACTGAAGAGAGGGGATGGCTTCATTGATATTGTAGTGGCGCGTGTTCCTCGCAGGCATCATGAAGGGGGCTGTTTCGGAGAAACCTTGGATAGAGGGAGCCGGCCAGGTCACCGTGAGGATGTACGAATTCCGATCCTTGGATTTCCCCATGGCTCCCTGCTTGGGGGCAATTACCAACCTGAGCGTTTCCGATCCGAACTCGATCTCATCCAATCCCGCAACCGCGTTCTTCCCATCCTCCGGATCTTTGAACTCGACCGAAGCCTCCAGGTGGGACCGATCGCTCAGTGACGGACGCGGTGGGTAAACGGTGAATTTGGCGGGATCAAATCCGGGTTGGGTGAAGAGCATAATGACTTCGGCCTTTGTCGCAGTAAGAGGTAGGTTCTTCACCAAGACCCTGCAGGCCTCATGACCTGTGAGGACACTCTTGACGGACACTCCAGCGCCGAAGGTGGCTTTGGTCGAGGGGAGAACCGTTTCGTCGATAGTTGCAGCGGCTTCCTGGACAGTCTTTGCAGCCTGCTGTTCTGCAGCTTTCTTCAAGCGAAGCTCTTCTGCCGCCCGCTCCTGGAAACGCAGGTACTTATTAGCACAACTTCACACGGTACTTTACAAGCAAGGGCATACCTCTGGATCATGAGCGAAAGGACAATTTGGTCCTTCGGAACATTCGCCCCTTAGCCACTCTTGGCAGTGGAGTTTCTGCCGCATGGGGAATATCGGGGGTGGACCCTGGTTTCCTCGACCACGCCCACGCCCATGTCCACGTCCACGCCCACGCCCACGCGGGTTGCGCTGGGGGATGTTTGGACCCCCGGGGTGTTCTGGTGCTTCGGTGCGGGACGGTAGTGACCCAGGTTGTAGAATTGGCATGTTTGTCGAGGGATCAAAAAAATTGGGCGTGGTCCTGTGGTTCCGTGGCCTCGGTGGCGGCATCGCAGGTGACGTCGGTGGGCCTGTGCTGAAAGATAAATCCTGATTCGCGGATGGACGCGGACCCTCTCAATGAATATCGACTAAGGTCTTCGCGTGACCTCGGTAAGGGTGGCAATTGGCCCTAGAGATAAATGACGGTAGTCAATGCCTGATCTCAAGGTCCAAGAAGTCCGAAAGTCTCACTGATGGAGATATTCCGGGTCAACGAACACAATTGTGGCGGAGTTGTGCCACTGGACGGAGCTGGTGTCTGGCTGTCTTTGTAGGTAGATCCTAAAGGCTTGAGCTTGATCGTCTATAGGATTGATCCCAAAACGAGCACGGCCTGGGCGTAGGAGTGTTTCTTTCGCCAGAATCGCGCAGGGAACAAGAAAGAGACCAACATCCGCAGGCATCTTATGGCATTCAGTCGGTCAAGTGATCCAGCCACACTTTCCTCATCTGGGCGATTGTCGCTTCTCGGACCGGGACCGGAGATGCCTCCCAGGCTTACCGGTTCCTCGATCAGTGACCGGAACGATTGAAAACAAAGACCTCTTAGTCTCACTCCTTCATCTCCTGCTCTGGCTCAGACTGGTGGCGTAATCTACCTGGGAAACGGACGGACTCAAGCGTTGAGTTCGGCTTAGGCATCAATTTCACGATTGGGAAAAGGCGTCCCCAAGAGTGCTCTCATGCCTCTGGATCTCTGAACTCGAGCCGGCCAAAGCTATAGTTAAGTGAGATTATGCAACAAGCCTGAACCGCTGGAAGCTGCTCGCGATAGGCTGGAATCCAGCCTCAAGTTCGGAGCTCAAGTTTGGGGAAGGGGGAGTTCTGAATGCTTGCGACTTCTCCACCTCAGTCTTCTTCCACACGTCTAACGAGAAACTCAGCCCAGAACACACCAGGTCACGAGAAAACCGAAGTGAGTACATCACGGTCAGCCCAATTCATCCGGACACGGTGATGGGATCCAACAGCGGACCCTTCAGATCGAAAATAAATAAATATCGGAGCCAGTGAATAGGTCATCCCGGGGATCATCACTCGCATCTTTCGACATGTCACAGACGAGGTTACTGCTGACACGAGCCAAATCACCCAACTACAGCTGTTGTAACACACGCGTCCCTGCGGGGCGAGCCCGTCACCTCTCCATCCGAACGTTGGATATTGGTAATTCACTGGGAACGGTAGGAGCGCACCAAAGACCGCCCTCCCGGAAATCCATCTCAACGCGCCTCAGATCCAAAAAGACAATTGGTTTTTTACCTCCCAAGACCCAACATCCAAAATACTAGGTCATTATGCACTTTCGGCCGACCCGTTTGAATCCTCGCCCCGCTCCTTGAGGTGCCTCAACGTCCATCTTTACCCTTCCTCAACTTGAGGACTCTCCCGATGTTGTCCTCGATAACCGCTCCAATTTCCACTCGGATGTCTCACTCAAAGTCCATGGTCGAAGTGCAGTCATATATAAGACCTAATAGTGTTACAGTTATCATACTTGGTTATATCCTGCAGGATAGAGTGAAAAACATGCGATGCAAAGAAATCGAAAGCGAGAAAGAAAGCAAGGAATAAATCGAAACAGGTCTACCGTTTCGGTGGAGGTGCGGCAACGCGCCTCGCTCCAGTTCTAACAGTGGTCGTACCAGTGCTCCGAGCGGTACTACTCGCAGTAGCACCAGTGACCCCAGGCCGTGGTTTGGCCCTCGGCAGCGGAGGTTTCGTCGTAGTCTTACTACTCGTTGTCCCCCGGCTACCCGCCGACGATGAGGGCTTTGTGGGTGATGTTGGAGGATTAAGTTTCTGCCGCTTCGCGATGGCGTTCTCCTTGTCCAATCCGGCTGTCGCGGCGGTCCGCGTCCTCGTAGTCGGTTTCACGAGGACGTTCTCTTGCGGCTTGTTCCCAGCGTCCTTCGCTTTACCCTTGTCCCTGGCCGTTGTAGTCGTGGTCCCAGGTTTCTTAACCTCAACTTTCGCCTTTGTCTTGAGCGTCGTAGACGCGGTGGTAGGTTTCTTGGTCGTAGATGGTTTCACCTTTCTCGGTGACATGGGCGTGTTCTTGACTTTCAAAGGAGGATCCGGATCGACTTCCATTGAAATTCCCAACTCCTCTTCCAGCGTCATTTCCTTCTCCACTTCTTTGCCTTTCCCGAGATCCTCCAACGGCTTAGCCCAATCCTCCTCCATCAAGGTAGCAAGTGGTGCTCGCTTCTCGACAAAAGTGTCCACCGCCATTGAATCGAATGGATCATCGGGATTTCCAGAAGAGACGGCCGGAGGTTCGCACGGAGGTGACGCGCTGTCAGCCGTGAGAACTCGACTGAGGGGGCTAGGTTTAACAGGAGAGTACGCATGAACCATCCGCTGAGCCAATGGTTTTGCGACAGGGAACGCTCGACTGGGTGACTTTGGAGGGAGTTGCGGAACGTAGTCTAATGGAGAGGAATCTGGAGTGGTGGATGGGTTCGAAAGTTTAAAGAGAGGGGGAGGAGCGCGACTGGTGGGTTTCGGTGGTGGGGGTAACGACGATTGTGGCGAACGCGGAGGAAGGACGAACTCGGTAGTCACCAGTTCCTTCGGTTGCGCACACGAAGCCAACAGATCCTCAACGCTTGTCATACGAGCTATGGTCTCCTTGGACGGCGGAGGGGGCGAGGGAGGTATGAGTTCGGTATCCAGCGTCTGCGTCCGAACCGCTTTCCTGGGAGGGGAACTAAACTTGACACTCTTCCTTCCCTTCTTCCCGGCCACAACGATCGACGATCTCCTCTTCTGTTTTGCGGGTGGCGGTTTCATCGGAGATTTCGATTTCCTGCGGGAAGGCGAAGCCAGCTTCTTCTTCAACACGGATTTGACATCTACAGATGATGCAGATGTTCCTGCGGCTTTAGGTGATGGTGGAAGGTCGTCGATCATCTTCTTGACATCCCAAGCTCGTCGATCCTCCAAGAACTCCAATCGTTGGACCTCAAGTGCAGCCCTCTCCCTGCCCAGCTTCAGCGCGGCCTCAGTGAGGTTACGGCGATCCTCCTCGAGTTCCTCGCGTTCAGCATGTAACCGTTTCTTCTCCTTTGACATCACCTCTGAGTCTACGTCCGGCACAGTCGAAAGAACGCGTGACGAGTCCTGGCCCTTGATGAACTTGTCCACAAGCGACCGCGCTTGGTTGGCGTAGTCAAAAGTGTGGCATCTAGCTTGGTCTTAAAATGAGGAGCGTCACACATTAGTCCAAGTATATGGGCATACAACCAAGGAACGTGACCCACCAAGTTCAGTTCGCAGGTCTTGAACGATAGCGTTCAGTTTGGTAATATCCTCGCTGTGTGAAGCACTTGAATCTGGAGCGCTTTCCAGCCGCTTCTCGATAGCATCTTCGACAGCGCCCAAGATTCCCTTGAGTGCCTCGCGGGCGGCATTCATCGGGGCCAGCGGGAATAACTGTGCCTCAGTCGTAGGGGTAGGCTAAGACGAGCGATGTCAGTCGGATCCCCGAAACTGGAAAAAAAAACACTTCGTACCTCATCGACCATATGCCGCTGATCGCCACGATACTTGATCCTATGCAACAACCCCTGAGCTCCGTTCGCGCAATCCACAACCAACTTCTTGAGTACATCGTTCTCCTCGACCAAATTTACCCTCGCATTCTCAGCGTCTTCTAGAGCGATATCGAGATATCCCTTCTCGAAATTGCTCTCCGTCGCGCTGACGTACAAATTCGAGCAGCTGAACTGAGCCGTCACCTGTCTCGAGTCGGCGATCTTGGAGAGCCGTTCCAGGAGCTTATCTTTCTCTTTCTCGAACCTCTTCACCTCGTTTTGGGCGCCGAGGCGTACGCTTTGAAGGGTCGTTCGGAGCCGTTGGTTCTCCTGAGTCAGGGCTTTGAACCTCTTCTCCGTGTTTTCCGCCACTTTCTCGGCCGCCCTGGAAGAGCAAAGGAAAAAAAAAGAAAAATCGGGGGGAGTGAGTGAACCCCAACGGAGGTGCAGAAATATGGAGGGGGGAGGGATACGCACGATGCTCGAGACTTCCAAACGTTCATTTCCCTCTCCGCGTTCCCAGCTGCTTCGACAGCGTTCTGGTGCATAGACCGTAGTCTATCGTTATCGTACCCCGTTGTCCTCACTTTCGTATTCAACTCATCGATCCTCTCCATGTCCCTCTACTCACACACACACATCGTCACAGCACCAAAAGAAACAAAAAAAAGAACAGATCGCCACATTCGTACCATCAGCTAACCCGCCCCACAAACGGGAGAAACAAACGCACCACTCGTTGGTTCACCAATGAAAGTAACACCTTCACCGCGCTCTCCATATTCGACGTCGAAAGTCCATCCAAGGAGATCCCAGGGTTATGCGCGAACCCGTGCGCGACGAGCTGGGAGTTCAGGTATTGCAAGCTAGACGTGTAGCTCATTTCGGAGGAGCTTCCGTCCGTATCCGTATTCATATCCGTGGAAATCCACGACATCTTTCTCCCTGTTCCTCCGCTGTGGCGAGGGGTTATGACCCGGGTGAAGCGGAAAAGAGTGGTGTGTGGCGATGATTTGAGGGGGGCGAAGGGATTTAGTGGACGAGGTTGGTGACACGAGGCGTATGTCAACTTTGCACGTGACCGTGTCCCCCTTTCTTCCCCCGATCTTTTTTTCCCACACAAACTCGTCCAGATGGTGGGATTACGATTACTACCATAAGAAATAATAATAACGCAAAAAAGCACAGACTCAATCGACTATGTTACTGTCCAAGATCCTTCCACCATACCTTCTCCACCGTGGAGCCTCTATGAACCAGCCTTTCTTCGTATTATCCAGGGGGTCCACATCGGCAGAGAGAACGCCGAGACCGTCGTCTCCGAATACGAGGTCTTCCTCACGAACATTTCGTTGCAAGGTCTGTAATTTGAACTTAACCTGAGACGGGCCTTGCGCCTCAAGTTGTTGGGGTATGGGAACGGAGACGAGAGGAAGAACTTCAGCACGTGTGGTTTCGGTGGTCGTGACTGAGACTGGCGAGGGAGGTTTTGACGCAACAGCTTCGACCTTCACAGAAAGATTGCCCATCGATAAAGCTATCTCCTGAGACACGGCAGCCTCGCGTTGTGATTGGTCTGCATCAGCCGTGGGCTTCGTATTCGGTAGGTCCGCGTCCTGACCCAGCTCAGGCACATCCCTGTTGGGCAAACTCTTCCCCGTACTTGGAATATCAAAATTCGCAGTGGCGGTGGGAGTGACAGAGACAGGCGTGTCGAGCTCCATGTCTACGACCGAGGTGGAGCGCCCGCGCTCCGGGTCCTGAAGTACCCCCTTCAATTCCTGCGGGATTGAGACAGGGGGAAGCGGTTCTAAAGGCGACGGCTCCTTGGTAGGCTGCTCTGGTACCGGAAGCGGCGATTTCGGCTCCTCTCCCACAGAAACGGGCGTGAGCCCTTCCAGTTTCGTCGATGTCAAAATACCTGCGACCTCGACCTCGCCTTGTATCAACGAGATCATGAACGTCGGCTTATCGGGAGCAACCCCCTCGACACCATCCACACCTGCTGGCTGAACACTCTTTCCATGTCGGACGACAAGGAAGCGCTCCTTCGGTGTCTCCAACACTATACCACATTCCAAATCATCTTCGAGGGCATTGGGATCAGTCGAAACGCCGTTAAGATTGAGCCTCTGTCGCTTTCTTGACCGCGAAACTATCTGGTCGTCCTTTGGAAGCGGGGGCAGAAGCGCATTTTTTAGCGCAACGGGGTTATATTTGAACCTGCACAAACAAGGTCAGCCACAGCATGAAGAAAGACTAGGATATATGCGCACGTAGGTGACCCAGACTGAGAGAAAACCACAGAATTGTTGTCCATCCACCTAGTGTCATCCCCGCTGATATCATACCAGACTCTCGAATCCAATCCACGATAAGGTTTGCCACAAAGAACGGCCAGTCGCCGACACTGCGCACGTTTTCGTTTGCCAACGGAGGGAAGGGAAGACTGACAAACGACAAGTCTCCTCTCGGCATATTCCTTCAGTCTTTGTTTCCTATTCCACAAACCCCCGGAATACGTTAAGCCCTGGTGGAAGGCCCGTCAGTAAACTTCTGATACATCGCGCTCTGCTTTTTAACAACTCACCTGGGTAAACTCAACAGCAAGAATCTCCAGTCCAGCTCCGTCATGACCATTACCCCACCCTCCACTCAACATCCTCCTTCCATCTTCCTCGTTCCCACCGACCCCATTCACACCATCCAACCCTCCCTCCTTCTCCTTCTCCGGGTGACCCCCGTGATACGCAGCACCAAACCCTCCAACAAACCTTCCTTCCCTGGACAACTTCACCTCGATCTTCATACCCATCTTGTTCGCCTTGGCCTTCCTCATACCGCCCATATTCACGAAACCCGAGTGCAGCACACACAACGCAAGATCCGAGTCGTCTGTGTACACCCGTCGACCACCAATCGTCGGACCGGAGGACTGTGCTTCGGCAGGCGTCGTGCCACCACGAGGAATAATACCTCCACCCCATAGATTCAAACCCTTCCAACCAGATTCACCTTTCGAGAACATCGTCGGAAGTTCGTCGTACAGAAGACCCCACGGGAGGATGATAGTAGCTCGGACTTCACGATCCACTTCCTTCTCAAGGACTACCATGTCTTCTAGCATTGCTGCCTTTGCAGGATCATTGTTCTCGTTTGCCAGAACTTCGTCGGGCACCAACATACCATCCTTATCGACATTAACGATAACCTTCTCAGGGAAGTCGAAGAACGGGAAAGGCAATCTTGGGTAAACAAAGACGCCAAGGTGAACGCCAGGGACAAATGGTTCAGGCGCTGACGGTGGGAAGAGGTGTATGGGATGGGAGATTTGCGGGCTTGAGGGTCGGGTAATAATACTCGGAGGTGGAAGAATAGGGAGGGATTGTGAGTGATGGAGATGAGAGGTCCGTTGGTTGTGGTGAATGTGGTGATTGTAGTGATCCAGAGGTGAGAGTCCAGGGCCGTTCATGGAAAGCATAGGAAGGTCGTTCGGTCCCGTTTTGGGGGAGGGTAACGGCTTGTATTGCGGTTCATTGTAATGAGCTTGTGGACGATGAGGCATGGAATGTTGGTGGTGGGGCTCGACAACAACAATAGGGTTGACATTCTGGTTCTTGTGTGAGCTCAGGTCCTTGTTTTTACCCTTGGAAGCCGATCCGCGGGGATGGTGGTGATGATGGTGATGATGGTGGCCTCCATGCACGGGATGTGATTGTTGGGGGTTATTGTGATGAGGTTGCAGATGTGAAGGATGAGCCTGCTGCTGGCTTCGCGGGAGGACGTGATCGTTCGGAGGGTGTTCATTTCTTTGTGTGGGAGGTCCAGGCCGAGATAAGAAGCCGGAATTAGACTCGACTTCTCTCCTCATCTGCATCTCCCTCTCCCGTTCCGCCGCTGCCACACGTTCACGGTGTCTCTCCCACTCTCGTTCCTCCCGACTAACGGCCTGACGCGGAGGACCACCGTTCGAGTCTGGATAGCCTGACACACCACGAGTCGACCCACTCCGTGAATTCCTCTCACCCCGTTCAACTTGCATAATTTCCCGAGATCGTTCTCTCTGCTCCCAATCTCTGTCACGCTCCCGTCTCTCGTATTCACGGTCTCTTTCCCGCTGTTCTCGTGTCGGAGAGCCATTTGGCTTAGGGAGATGATATATCGGAACCTGTAATGGAACGGCTGTCGGCCCAGTGGTCATCTTGTTCTGAGTTCTGGGGGACGAGGAGGACGATGGATGGTGCAAGCCTGGGAGGGAGGACCCCGGACCGACGTTATTTCCCGATTGGGGCATTTGGGCTCCCACGTTCTGGGGGTGAGGCAGGTGATCGTCCAAGCGCGGGAGACTTCCCATGGCGGGAGACGAACGGTTACTCGACGGATGTGATGACTGTCCAATAATTGCTCGTGATCTGGGGTGAGGCGGGGGAGGCAAGGGCAAATGATGGCCATCAAACATTGAGGACTGTTCAGAGTAATTTGATGAACCGGGGGATTTGGGCCTTGAAGGTGGGTATCCAGAAGGGGGACCATTGTTCTGCCGAGGGGTGACTGTCGTGGGGAACAGAGGGTGTGAGCCTCCAGGATGAGCGTTGATCGGTTTCGGCAGGGGTTTCAGATTCCGGTCGGCTGGATAATCCAGTGGAGGAGGCATGAACGGGAGAGGGAGCGATCGATCTGAGGGTGGTCTCGGGTGTGACGAATGGTGACGGCCGTCGAGCCCAAACCCTTGTTGGCCACTCGAGGGCGGGGGCGGAGGTCGGTCATGATGTGAATGAAACGGGGGTGGAGGCTCGCGTTCGCGTTCGCGAGGTGGGAAAGGCGGTGGTTGATCCCTGTTGAGGCAGATGTGTCATACGCGCGTCAGTGAACGAGGGCAGATTCGAATATTAAGGTTTTGAATGATGACAGCATCGACGCTCTGGATCCGAGTACATCACTGCCTCCCGTGCGGTGCGGTGATAATACGCCGGATGTCAAAGACGAGGATGTGACGAGCGACGTAGGTAAAGCAGAAATGAAAACTAACCTCGGAGGAGGCAGTCTGGCACCAGGATCGGGTAGGTCTCCGGTAAGCGAAGAAGGTGGAGGCAATTGATGGTGGGGCGCCCGTGCTGATGGATGATCGTTTGGATGGCCGATTCCAGGTCCTGGGCCATGCGACTGCTGCTGGTTCAGCTTCGGCATTGAATTGCTGATAGGGAAAGGGAGGTCGATCTGGGGCCGTGACGGGATGCGATGCGGGTCGGGCTCTCGTTCTCGCTCGCGGTCCTTTAGATCGTGGTCTCGAATGGAGTCGAAAGAAGTCCGTCTGTCATGCGTCTGTTGAGGTTGTGGGGTAAGTTGACGTTGAAGTTGTTGTTGCTGCTGTTGTTGCTTCTGCGCCTGCTGTCTGTTGCGGAGATCACCTGAGGGCGACTCCTGCAAGAGAGCAGAGACGTTCATAATTGGACGCCGAGGGCCGTAAGTAGTCAGTGAACGCTGGCGACGGGGACGACGACGGCGAGGACGAAGACGGACGTGGTGGTGGGAGAAGGAAAAGGACACGAATTGTGATGGGAAACGTCCGAAATTACGATATCGATCAAAAAGACGCCCATGCTCAAAACCCGACGTAATCCCAATCCTCGAGTTCTTTTATTTTCCCCTTTTTGTTTTCTGGTCATTTAAGCTTTCACTCAGGCAAACTGAGATGAGGGAGACAGACGCGAAAAACTCTCGCACAAACAGGCAACAATCATCCCTGCGCTCGTCGTTTTCGCACCTTGTCTTCGTCGAGGTGGAACCCGACCGATTGGTGACCTGCTCTAATCCACGTGATATCGGATCACTCGCGACGACATCCAGATCTCCTGTATACTTAAGTAAATACACATTGGCGGTGGTCCCATAACTCGCAAGAAAGGAAGAGAGAGAGAGAGAGAGAGAACAAAAGAAAAAATAGGACTGAAAATAAAGTGGAGATATCGTCATTAGTCTCGGATCCGGAAACCATTTAGGGGATATGCGTGTTGATCTCTTCCATGAATTCACCGGCGATCCTTGCATTGGCAAGCTGTGTAAAAGGAATACGAGTAACAATCAACACTGATCTATCGGAAGACAAAACCCGATAGCCAAAGGCCACACTCACCCTAAGGTTGTAATGAGTTGGGGTACCAACCCGATCGAACGTACTGAACCTCAGGTATCGCTGATCCTGAGGCGCGTACGAACATTTCATACCCTTGAAGAGGGTCGCGTTCAGAAGCACAGTGTAGACTGCGTCTTTCCTCATCACTATCACGATTGACATGGAGATGATCCGTCAGCATAGGTCAGGGGATCAGACGCGCCGACCACTCACAAAGTCTGGCGCCCCCACCGTCTGCCCTCCTCACGTTGAGTTTGATCAACCCAGTCCCCCTCTCGCTCCACTGATTCTGCTCGCTCAGCGCGAACAACTTTCCTCGCACTTGGTAAACCGTATCTTCTTCCTCTTCTCCAGTCACCACTATGAAACGCAATAGATTAGTCCCTTGATATCATGATCAATCAGGCGCTGCAGGACGGCATACCTTCTTGTTCTGTTAACACTGGCTTCTCATCCTCTCCGCTCCCTTGGTCATCTTTCTGCGACCTTAGACGCTCTCCGAAGCTCATACTCTCCCTTTCATCAGATCCCTCCTCCTCTTCGCTTTTTCCACTCCCATCGGGACTTATTTCTCGCTTTTTCCCATTTTCTTCGACAGGCTTTACCTTCTTCGGGGCCGGGGAAAACCCACTAAACCCGTTAGTGGCATAGGCAGTGAATGCGCTAGTGGTATTCTTGTTGACGCCACCCACAGTATGCATTTTTCGAGGTGAGGGGGAGTTGCTTCTGCCGAACGCTGGACCGGGAGATCCGGGGCGGACATACGGCGAAGATGTGGATCCAAACACCGGCCGCGTTTGGTCGTGGGATGGAGTCAAGGGCGTCCGCACTCCACTAGACCACGGGGAGGGTGATGGTGATGGCGGGGCGGTGGTTTTAGTGGAAGATGTACCAAATACGTTGGGACCTTTAACAGATGCGAACGGAGATGTGGTGGAGGCAAATGCCAGGAACCCACCCCCTGAAGTGATTGGTTTTGGCTCATCGACAGGTTTCTTGTCTGGCGGTGGTGAGGGACGCTTGGTCTCTCTAGGATTTGCGTCTTCATCGGCATCTTCTCTTGGTCTCTTGGTAGACTCGGAACTTGAGGATTTCTTGGGGGACATGAATGAGTCGATGTTGGCGTACGCCATGAAGCCGACCTATATGCGGTCAGGCAATGGTTTCACCTGAATCTAAGGTACAGACACCTACCATCTTGGAAGAGGATGCCACAGGGGGCTCTTTAGCTTCGGTTTTGGTGGTCTTGTCGGGCGGAGGAGACGGTCGTTTGGCCTCTTTGGGGTTTGGATCCCTGTCTTCCTCGTCACGAATACGTTTTGTTCCCGCAGCACATGTAGTGGCCGCGTCAGCAACATCCTTCTTTGGAGCCTTCTTGCCCACACATTCAGCTTCCCTGCTCTCGCTGACCGCACGATCCCCAAGTTTCCTCTTCAAACCCTTCTCCTGTTCGACCGAGGAATCCGACCCCCTTCTTGAGCCAGGGAACGGGAGGAGGAAATCAGCGGAAGCACGTTTCGGCCTGTCAAGTGACGCGAGGTGTTCATCATTGACAGCTGACAGCTCGGCGCCAGATGTAGTAGTTTCGGGTTGCACGACATCAGGAACGTCAGGATCTATCAGGGTTGCGCGAGGTTCCTCGGAATCGGAGGAAGACTGGTCGTCGGCCTCAGCGTCCTCCGTTGTCGGGAACGGCGTGAAAGTGACCACACGATCATCATCTCCGTGGTCTTTCTTCTTCATCTCAATCCCATGTACACCCTCACTGATCTGTCTCATCTTAGTTTCGTGCGGGGGAGATCCACTGACTGAAATCACCATCTTGTGTTCGTCCCCGCTATCTTCTTTAACGGCAGCGGGAACAGACGTAGGCTCCAAGCCATGAGGGGTAGCCTCTGAAGGGTCCAGATCTTGTTGTTCCTCCTCGGTGGTTTTACCGAGGTTTCCTGGCCCAAGGAGGCGACCTTTCTTCGGTGACCGTAGGAAGGATCGCGAAGACGATGGTTGGGGGGACGAAGGAAATTCGCCATCGAGCAGAGAACGAGACTCCTGGTAGTGAAAAAGAAAAGGCGGAAGGCAGAGAGTGGGAGGGCAAGGGGGAGATGATCGATCCTCGTGTTAGCCATGCACTTTTTCCAGAACGAAGTAGGACAGGTGAAGGAAGGATGGGAGGGCGACAGAACGAGGGGGAGGGATGGAGGGAGTAGGGGGTGGTGGACGAAGAAACGGAATAGACAAGAGGACATACCACGGATGGCGTCATAGGTTCTTGGGAGATCTCCCGCTCTCTTTTCCTGGAAGGTGTTTCGGCTGACACTGAGGTATCAATCATGATGGTATGACGACAGGGGGGAAGGAAGACACGAGAAGGCGAGAAGAGAGGGAAGGGAGGAAAAAAACCGTGACCAGACGGAGGTGGAATGAGAGGAAGAATGCAAAGCAGGGAAGACAACGCGGCGCCCATTTGTGAGCATTTTGTTCCCACTTTCCCAATAAGCGTGATAAGATCCATGTGGTGGTACTCACAGTTAGCAAGCGTAACGGACGGCTTAGCGTCGTCTGACATGATGGTATTGCTAAGATAGAGTTTGGCTTGGGGTTCGTGAGGGTGTTCGAGACAGGAGAAGGGCGGGATTGCGGCGCAATAGAGGGTGGTACGCGGAAAAGAAAAAGGGCCGGTGCGCGTGTTTGATTTGAGGGTGCGTTTTGGGGTGAGCAAGTGTTTCTTGAGCAAGGGCTGTTGAAGAGGGGGGGGAGGAGAGATGGAGATGGGAGATAAGGGTCAAGAGGTCGGATTCACTCTCCTTGCCCGTTCTCTTCCACCCAACCCGAGGGCAGGAGAGAGCAGCCACCACGCGCGCTTGTCCGCCATTTGGGGCCGGTCAGGAACAACACGTGTCCTCGGACGATCCGACGTTATCACTGCAGAAAACTCTCTGTTGAAAAAAATTCTGATAATAAAAAGCATGGATAGATGGAACAAGACAAGTGTAGCGTTGCGCGAAAGCAGCGTGCACTGTGACGAAACCGAAACCCAGGAAAGAGGAAAGGGAGATCTCACGCAAATCTTACCCTGAGGCGAAGATCCGCATCACTGTGTCATGAGGCCCTCGAAAGATTTAATCCGTTCAACTCGGTTTCCCTCACATCTCGTACGGCCTTTGTCACGAGGACCACTGACCAGCTCCAACTTGTATAGAAATCCCTCCTGGCCAGGTAGTCCTTAGCTAGTGCGTTTCCTCCAGAACGTAATCAGATTCCGTAACTATATCTTTTGTGAGGCTGCACAACTTCACGGCTTCATGCCGACAGATGGGAATCTAGGGTATCACGTCGGACGACGGGCCCGGAAACAGGTGAACAGCGGACAGGGAACAAAATTAAAACCTGTATTTGGGTTCTCACGCTCGCTTGCTCCTGTCATCCCATTTGTACCGCGGCGCGTCCGGAGACAGTGACTCTGACACTAGCGAACGGGCGGAAACAATGGTGTCGCTCCGAGTGGTGGCATGTTTTTAACATACGCATTCAAAGCGGCATGCGGTGGTGGCAGCGATAGCATAGACAACACAACCTACAAAAGTACAAACGTCTACTTGGCCTGTTCAAAAAACGATGGTCAACGAAAAATATGCGCATTACAAACGCAAGGCGCCTCACCAAAATGATACCATCGAACCTCTGCTTGAACCAAGCAATGGTATCCTCCTTCTTTACTCGGTGCTGGAAACCGATACGGGCATGCTTGGCCCTCCTCCTAGCCACGCGTCCTCCCGGTCGCCCCATCACCACGTAAAAGTCCATACCGAAGATACCGATACCTGGGTCATATCGAGCACCGAGATCGATGTGTTCTTGGATACCGAATCCAAAGTTTCCTGTCTCAGAGAAGTTCCTCTTTCGAAGTTCGTACTCCTTGACTTTGAGGCCACGCTCGAGAATTTCCTCAGCCTTGGGGCCACGGATCGTAACATGGACAGCGATCTTTTCATTACGACGGATACCGAACGTTCGGACGGTGTATCGGGCTTTCGATGTAACGGGTGTCTGGCCAGTGAGTTGTTCCAGCACCTTTGAGGCTCTGGTTAGCCTGTCACCAGATTCACCGACAGAGATGTCTGTTCAATCGCTAAGTCTTAAACACTACCCAGTAGAAAACGCGGTAGTAAACATACTGATAACGAGCTTCTCAATCCGAAGCTCCTTCATAGGGTTTGTCGGAACGGATTTTTGTTCGGCCTGCATGCTTGGTGAATACAACGGAAAGACAGGTCAATAGGTTTGAGTGGACAAACCATGTCGTCTTCGCCGGTGTCGGTTTTGATAGTTGCGCTGGAGTTAGGTAGAGTCAACAGTTCGGCTTGTGGCTGTAACCCTAACCTCAGTTCCACTGTACATCTGACCGGCGGTTGCCGAGGCACATCCGTGCGGCCACTCCCGCTTCCGATAACCGTTCCGTTTCAAGGCGCTATTACCGTCGAGACGTCGCAACCGCACTGTGGACCAATGATACACACCACTTCCTTGGTTGCGTGAGTGTAACAGGTTTTGTTCCGCCACACTTCTACTATTCGACTGCAACCCATTAAAATCGACGGCACACAACCTCGGATGAAGGTACGTGGCCTTCCAATCATCTTACACCACCTACAGACAGGACCCATTCCGTCCTTGAGCATTGTTCGGGCATGAGTTGACATCCCCTTTCTTGAAGACGACATTCTGCGAGCAAATTCTCACCCTATCCGTGTCCTTCCCGGTCAACAAACTGGTCATCTGGACCCAGATAATTGAAAATCGTGGTTGTATTACCCTATTCACGTTCATCTGGGTGAACATCGTCTCCGGAATTGAGGGTGAAGGTATTCTCTCCACTCTTCTATTTCCCATGATTTGAGACTGTTGCGAGGGGGGTCCCTCGGCGTCTTCCATGAATAGACATCGACCCGTGGCCTTCGTCGGGGCACATCCATTATCCCTTGTTTCTGGGTGGGTCCTTGGGTTTTTGTGGTAATATTCTACTTCACCCGCCTTGCTGCTACACCGGGGGGTGCGGA
>Ga0307512_10003585_pt1 | contig 17791 bp, 14 predicted proteins | sample 14_EM_MG_FD_200267 | JGI IMG/M metagenome (GOLD analysis project Ga0307512, IMG submission 200267) | Populus trichocarpa ectomycorrhiza microbial communities from riparian zone in the Pacific Northwest, United States - 14_EM | ecosystem: Host-associated > Plants > Roots > Unclassified | place...
TTGCAATCATGAGCTTCCATGGACTTCCATGGTATTCCAGGCTCTCATGTATATAAGGACAGAGCTTCTCCTTAGATAGTAGAATAGACTTCATCCACTTCACATTCGTAACAGTGGCAGGGCAGCCAAAACCTGCATGTTACCCAGACGGAATCTCGTGCTCAAAACAAGTGGATGACTGCCATGGGATACATCTCAGACATGGATGAGTTCATCAAAGCATCGTGGTCACTCTTTCAACACGATGGTGCGGCTGCATTTAAATTGTCAGAAAGATCTCCTTTGCCACCACCTTTGTCTGCAAAGGACCTCCCTGGAGGATGAATTCAAATATTGAATGTCTGCCAAATCCGAAGAATCGACTGTCATCCAGTTGAAAGTGATGAGGATAGCACACCTGAAAGCATTTCGGACACTGAAGATTGGCTTAACTGGAATGGGGATTTAGATAATCCAAATGACAGCGAAGTAGATTGTGCGGCAGACTTTGAATCTCCTATAGAGCAAGACAAGAGCATCGAGGATCCGGAATGGCCAGAGCAGCGGCGTGTGAACGCCGCGCTACATGTTCCTGGATTGATTCGGCCGACACCGAAGTCAAAGAGACAAGCTGAACCGGTGTTGATGACAGTCAATGCAATTGAAACGAGGAGGAATAAGGGAGTGAAAACAAAGTAGGACAGAATGCATCAATGTTTCACCAGCTACTTTATGTATCTTGAACTAGAGTTTTAGTTAGTGATATATTATGGGCGAACGGTGAGCAGTAGCTTGTCAATATCGGTTGATACACAGATGTATAGCAGTCACATTGAAGCTTTTAGCAAGATACATAAATTTTAGTCGTGGGAGAGCGAACAGTGCAAGAATGTTACTGCGCTCAGCCATGTCAGAAGGCCAAGTCCCAATCAGGCACAAAGACTACCAATATATTCAAATCATAATGAAAACTATTATCGATGGCAGCTGATATTGAATGGCCAATACATTAAAATGAGTGTCAACGGAGCGTCAACGATTTGTGGTTTTGAAAGTACAGTATTTGGACAACAATTTGGTCGCTGTGATGCATAACCGATATGTTGGCAGCCTATATAGGCAAATTAGACAGCGGCATGCTCCCTGCCGCATTCTGAGAATGATCATCAACATAGCGTCAACAATTGTTAGCTTCACATCTTGGGTAATTTATGTTCCGATTAGTTGTACACATCCATTTGTCAGATATTGACAGCCTTTACTGGGAAAAACTAAAGCGACATGCTCCCTGCCACATCCTGGGAATGAGCGTCAACAGAGCGTCAATAATGTTTAGCTTCGCATCTGGGGTAATTTATGTTCCGATTGGTTGTAGACATCCATTTGTCAGATATTGACAACCTTTACTGGGAAAAACCACAGCGACATGCTCCCTGCCACATCCTGAGAATAAGTGTCAACGGAGCGTCAACAATGTTTAGCTTTGCATCTTGGGTAAGTTATGTTCCGATTGGTTGTAGACATTCATTTATCAGATATTGACAGCCATTATTGGGAAAAACTACAGCGACATGCTCCCTGCCGCATCCTGAGAATGAGCGGCAACGAAGCGTCAACAATTTTCATCCTTGCATCTTGGGTAATTTATGTTCTGAATGGTTGCAGAGATCCATTTATCGGATAATGGCAGCCTTTACTGGGAAAAACAACAGCGGCATACTCCCTGCCGCATCCTGGATATGAGCATCAACGGATCGTCAACGATTATTAGCTTCGCATCTTGGGTAATTCATGTTCCCATTGGTTGTAGACATCCATTCAACAGATATTGGCTGTCTTTACTGGGAAAAACTACAGCGACATGCTCGCTGCCGCATCCTGACTATGAGCGTCAATGGAGCGTCAACAATGTATAGCTTAGAATCTTGGGTAATTTATTTTCCGAATGGTTGCAGACATCCATTTATCAAATATTGGCAGCCTTTACTGGCAAAAACAACACCGACATGGTCCCTGCCGCAACCTGAAAATGAGTGTCAACAGAGCGTCAACAGTTTTAGGTGTCGCATAATTGGTAATCAACGCATCGCGCTGATCTCCGTGGTCATAACGGAATTATTGACCGCCATGATAGACAAAAATACAATTTATCAAAGGTAAAATTCCGATTCCAAATTGATCGATATTGCAAGCTGCAAAGCCTGCAAAAACATATCCTTGGTTGTTGAAATTGCGATTTTGATAAGATACTATTCACATACTCCAAAAGCAAGAGCCTTAATTGAAGCTATGGATGGACCCGCTGGGCAACCCGCTGACAATGCGCCCAATTCAGACGGGTTTGGGAGTTTACCATCGAACGGTATCCGAGTTGACGGTTCGGGTTTGTTGACATCCCACACTGCCCATTTGGCAACGGCTCGGGTTGGACCCGGACCCGGACCCGACGCGATGTTCCGGAACCGTTGCTAACACTAGGCCTGACAGAGTTACTGAAATGAGCGGATACTGCAGATACAACCAAATACAGCCACAAGTTGAACAAACCCAGATACAAATGGAAGTTGACTGTGGATGCGAAAGTGCAATTTGGAAGGTAAAACAGGCCTTTAACAGTGTACCCTTCTTCCAAAATTTCAAACTGCAAAACTCATTTTTTCCGTAGTGCAATGCCAGTGCTGCTGCAATCACTGGCATTCGAAATCAGTTGGATGGATTTGGGACCTTCTTACCAGTCAAATTCTGCTCCCAAATTCACACCGCTGCGGAACAGAACTACGACCCATACAATCCGGAGCTTCTAGTGATTGTCGACATGACGAAACAATGGTGACATTATCTTGAATGCGTAAATCATAAGATGCTATTGCAGCATGATCACAAGAACTTCCAGTGCTTGCAATTCTCCAAAGTGGTTTCCTAAAGGTAGGATAGATGGACAGAGATACTGTCGTCCTACGGCTTTGATATCAAACACCTACCACACTAGATGATCCCGGCAGATGGACTAATATAATCACCTGACTACGTGATTAGATACAAGAGGCCCATTGCAAGATCACAGGCAACTCTGGCTGATTCTATGAAACTGTACAATGTCATCCTACCACCAGTTAACACAGCCCAGGTCTCCAACTTGTTGGCCACTGGTGTGAACTACATAATTGTCAGTACTCCATTAATTGGACTTCCTGATCTGCTGAGACAGGCTGAGAACTCAAGTAAAGAATAGAAAGTCACCCCAGGAGCTGTGACCTACAAAGAGAGAATATACATACTGGCAGATAACATGCTCTGTCAGAAAGTGATTATTCATTTCCATGACAACATTTAATCTAGTCACTTTGGAGCTTATTAAACTACTGAATTGGTATCTAGAGACTTCTATTGGCTGGCAATGGAGGCTGTGGTACAGAAATGCATCACTGGCTGCAAGTTGTGACTAGTGTTAGCAACAGTTCTAGACCATGGCTTCGGGTCTGCATCCGGGTCGGAACTGAACCAGCGCCAAATTGGCGTTCCAGGTCATCAATAGACCCAAACCATCCATTTGGGTACGGTTCAGTAGAAATCTCCCTACCTGTCCGCTTTGGGCGTGTCATCAGCGGGTTGTCCAGTGGGTCCATCTGTGAATAGATATAATGAGCTTGCCTTTGCTATTTGATTATAGTACTCAATCAAAATCGATTATTCGACATCCAGGAATCACATTTTGCATGTGTTGCAGGTTGTGATATCGATAATATTTGAATTCGTGTTTTTTCTTTAATACTTTGTATTTCTGACCCTGGAGGAGGTCAATAGTTCTATTATAAGCTCAAATATCCATGCAATGCATTCATTACCCTATATGCATCACCAGAAATCAATGACGCTCTGTTGACGCTGGGTTGATGGTCGTTTTCAAAATGGGGCCATGACTGTGTCACGTTCACTTTTGCCGATAATGGCCACCAATACGTTGGTTAAGAATACCAGCGAGCAAATCACTTACCAATCACCTTATGTACAAGACCAAAAATTGTTGAGGCTCCATTGACGCTCATTTTCAGAATGGGGAAGTGACCATGTCACTTGCTCTTTTGCTGATAAAGGCTGCCAATATGTTGGTTATGCATAACAGCAAGCATATCCCTTTCCAATTACCTTACTTACATTATCAAAAATCATTGACGCTCTGTTGATGCTCTGTTGATGCTCTGTTGACGCTCATTTTTAGGTGGTAGTGACATCGACACTAACCATATTGTCCATAAAGGCAGCCATTACTTTGATTCCAGGTAAATGTCATGGCACAGCCCTTGGATTATACAAGATGCAACACCAAAGATTGTTGATGCTCCATTGACACTCCGTTGACTCTGCTTTGAAGCTCATTTTCAGAATGGGGCTGTGACCATGTCGCTTTCTCTTTTACCAATAAAGGCTGCCATTACATCGATTATGGATAACAGCGAGCAAATCGCTTTCCAATTAACTTACTTACAAGACCAAAAATCATTGATGCTCAGTTGACGCTCATTTTCAGAATGGGGCTGTTACTTTGTCGCTTTCCCTTTTGCCTATAAAGGCTACTGATAAGTTGCTTATAGATAACAGCGAGCAAATCGCTTCCCAAGTAACCTACTTACAAGACCGAAAATCATTGACGCTCTGTTGACACTCATTTTCAGAATGTGGCTGTTACCATGTCGCTGTCTCTTCTGCCTATAAAGGCTCCCAATTCATTGATCATGGATAACAATGAGCAAATCGCTTCCCAATTAAGTTGCTTACAAGTCCAACAATCAGTGACACTCTGTTGACACTCATTTTCAGAACAGGGCTGTTACCAAGTCGCTGTCTCATTCGCCTATAAAGGCTCCCTCTATGTTTGTTATGCATATCAGCGAGCAAATCGCTTCCCAATTAACTTACTTACACAATCAAAAATCATTGACACTGCATTCACTCTCATTTTCAGCATGGGGCTGTAACTGTGTCACATTTTCTTTTGCCTATCAAGGCAGCCAATATGTGTGTTATGAATAACAGCAAGCAAATCGCTTCCCAATTAACTTACCTACGAGACCAAAAATTGTTGACGCTCCATTGATGCTCACCAAAAACATATTCTAACTGTTGTTGTATGGGTAATAATTTTGTACAAATAATCATATAGTCATTATTGACAGCCAATGTATAATGTGGATGAATACTCAGTTGCATCCAAAAGCATTCTGGTGTCTCGATTCCTGATCAACTGATGCACATGTTCTCTAAGCAATGAATAACGTAGCGCTGTCACATTCCTGTGCTTTCAGCAGGCAATTTACCGCATGTAGATCCATACACTAATTTTTCATTAATATAACCCAACTTCCTCACTTTGCCTTCTCCAGTTCCTTCTCCTCAATTTCCATGACCGACCATAAGCAATGTTCAAAATGTTGACCATGTGCACCAGATCTGAATGAGGAGTGATGTAGTTTGATGTATGCATGAATGCAACATCACGGTGGTCATTCATACAGATTTCCATGGTGCATTGACCGCTCCTTCTATGACTCGTAAGCCATCACTGACTCAAATTTCGTTAGTAAATTTTGTCTCCAATTTAGATTGCACATTCTCACATATCTCTAAGAGGCAGGATGAAATCATGTTGATCAATCGTCAATCAACTCGGTCTGGAGTCTTGAGCCTTTGTATGGCCCTATGACCCCTGCACATGCACAGACAAATTATCATGTCTCACAATTTGGTCACTGAAATCAACAAAATGCTGACATGTAGCAAAATAGGTACACCAATTACTTTTCACCAAGATATGTCGTCAGGAATCACACTTTGTGCATGTAGTGTACCGATGACAAACGAGCCATTACAATATGTTCATCTGAATCCAATCCCTGTATGGTAGTTAGCTAGGGAGGTTATATGCAGGGGTGAAAGCTTACGAGTTTAACAGGATTCCATTTCTTAATTGGTGACGAATTGGGTACCGCGTCGGGTGTGAGAGCCGATATGCATATGTGAGACTGTGGTTTCCTGGATGCTAATCTCATATGGCAACTTTCTGCTAGTGAAGTTCCTTGCAGCATTGCGATTTTCCGATGACACTATCAAGTATCTCCATCAGCTCTCCAAATGATGTCTGCGCAGTAGCAGGTGCAAACTGATCCATTTGCGGCTTAATGACTTCCTTGATGGTCAATATGGCTGTTCTGTACCTCTAATGTTGCTCATGATGCAAGACGAAAACTCATTTGCACTCAACTTCAGGATGTAGCAGGGAGCATGTCTGTGCTTGTTTGGATTATAAAGGAAGCCAATAAAACAAACAAAGACAATCATGTACCAAAGTTAATAGTTTCCACATCACAGTAGGATATCTAAATGCGACCATAAATAGAAAAACCAGAAAACAAGAACTGGAGATTGGAACTGATGGGTATAGCCAAACCCAGCAAAACCCGTGGGTTGATGGGTATGGGTACGGGTTTGGCCTGCCAAGAATCTGTAGGTTGAGATTTTGGACGGGTCTGGGAATGAACCACACCATGTTTCCGGTCCAAATCCGGACTGCTGGCGCATTACCCGGACCTGTTGCTAACACTAGTCATGCCACCCAACCTATGCACCATGCAACTGTCACCATCGACTCAACATGCCATTGATACCCTGTTCATGACTATTGCAGGATGATACAATGAACATTCTGAACAACCTAACAGAGTCAACCGTTGTCCGAATACATGGGGATTCGGGTAATTGCCAACTGATCAACAAGGATGGTAACCAATCCCTTCTGGTGAGAAGATACTAACTCCCCAGAAACGACAACTATGTTTTTCAACCACATCATCTGCGACCGAGGAATTTCAGACAATATTATCCTTGAATGCTCGATGGAGTTCACCAGTCAATTCTGAAAGCTAGTCTACTCTCATCTGAATGTGAATCACCAACTCTCCACTGTCCTCCACCTAGTGACTGACGGCCAGACCCAATGGCAGAACATGTCCATCGAGTAATAGTTTCCAGCCTCCTGCAATTCTGAGCTGGACAATTGGGTTGAACTCTTACAGCTAGCCAAGTTCGAATAGAATCACTCTATCCGCCATTTAATGTGCAAGATACCATTCGGGGCTGTTATGGGGGGTACATAATCTCAATAATGATTACAACATTGATTAGATTAAGTACAGCTGCCTAGTCACCAAATGCTCTGCTCTTTTTCCCATGGCTTATCCCATCACTCAACTTCCTGAAATTGCTTCGAAGAACAACATCAGCAAAATGTAAATCGGTCCGGAAGCAACACGCAATCCTCCCAGACACTCTGGGCGACCTCACCAGTACTTCCAAGTACTTCTAGATGCTCCCAGACCCATCTGGAGCTAAGCAAAGTGCTCTCAGACTCTGCAAGAGCATTCTCAGGTGCTCCTGAAAGCTCCTGCAGTTATGGAGGTGCATTCAGGATGCTACGAGATTTGACTTATAAAATATTCAAATTTTGGAGCTCCTGAGACCTCTGGGCAGATCTGGGAGAGACTTCGAGAGGACCTGAGACCGATGCGCAGCTCTGCGGGATGCTTCGAGAGCAGTCGAGACCGCTGCGGAAGCTTCTGTGGAAGACTTCGTGCCGTATTCTCACAGCAGTGGTTCTTACATAACCACAAGGCATTTCGTCTTATCATATTCGTCTTTGTTACATCATAATATGGCATGCATTATTTAAGTCTATCTATATATATACGTACGGTCAATCTGGCCGCAAATAGTACTCGAGCATAATCGGAGGAGCATCTGGGCACGCCTATTGAGCGTTCAAAAGGAATTCATGAGAAAGAGCGGGTCTGGTTTGACGAGCATACGAATCGGGTGAGAAGATATGATACTACCCGTCGTTGAGAATCCCACCCAATTGCGTGGATCCACAATATCGCAGACAGAGCGAGTGAGACCAAAAGTTGGGAAAGATCGAGTGTGTATTTTTATTGTATGATTAGATGAGATGGAAATGAGATGATGTCTATCTACTCCGGGGTCTGCCGAATATATACTCCCCGTCACTCTTTCCACCTCCATTGCCCCTGTATCTTGGTAGACCAGCTGTCGCTCCTTGAAAATGTACTTGGAGGCTGTGATCGAGCATGTTTGGAGATGCACTTGGAGGCCGTAATCGTGCGAGTTTAGAGATTCACTTGGAGACTGTGATCGAGCGAGTATAGAAATTCACATGGAGGCCGTGATCGCGCGAACTTGCAGGCCGTAATAGAGCGAGCTTGGAGATACACTTGGAGGCCGTGATTTAGCGAGTTTACAGATGCACTTGGAGGCTGTGATCGAGCGAGATTGGAGGAGTACATGGAGGCGGTCAATCTGGAGGCGGTAGTTTGGGAAGGAGGCACGACAGGAGCTGAGACTCTATTCATTGGTTAACTCGTGATTGTGGGAATGTAGAGAAGTGACTACAACATGGTCTGCGGAGAGATGAGAGACTGGCTGGGAGCGGGAGACAGTCGATCTTGGGATGATGCAGTACGCGGTGTATGCAGTATGCGGTGTATGCAGTACGCGGTGTATGCAGTACGCGGTGTATGCAGTACGCGGTGTATGCAGTACGCGGTGTATGCAGTATGCGGTGTATGCAGTACGCGGTGTATGCAGTACGCGGTGTATGCATTACGCAGTGTATGTTGTACTCGGTGTATGCTGTACTCGGTGTATGCTGTACTCGGTGTTAACTCTTGATCATGGCATGGAGACATTGAGAGCGATGACTTAACTTTGTGTTCTTAGGTGATGGTAGACTTGAGGACGAGAAGAAGAGAGATGAGAGGAGATGGGGAAAATCATCAGGGGAAACTGGAACTTAGAGAATTTCGTGTGCGAGTCAATTTACCATCCCCAATATGGTAGGTACGAGTCCCGATCCGGCATGTCATTACATCAATACGAGGTCTTCCCAGCCCAATCAGGCAAGTCATACCTCTCATTTCTCATATCTGCTCCTACCCTCCACAACATTCTCATCTTCATCCCCCATCTCTCTCTTTCCCGTCCACAACTCAACCATCATCGCAGAACACAATGTTAAGTGATCCCTCTCTATCTCTCCATGCCATGATCATGAGTTGACACCGAGTACAGCATACACCGAGTACAGTACACACCGAGTACAGCATACACTGAGTACAGCATACACCAAGTATAGCATACACCGAGTACAGCATCCACCCAAGATTGTTCGTCTTCCCTTCATTCTCATGATTAGGTGTTGACCCCTGAATGTAGCTTCAGCTTCTGGCGTACCTCCCTACACGATCGACCGCCATTAGCCAGCTCTCCTTGAGAGCTCAATGGTAAAGTCACATTGTCACATTCGCACAGTTGCCAGTTAACTAACTGATGAATACAGTCTCATCACCCGGCGTGCACTCCATCGACCGCCTCCAAGTACTCGTCCAATCTCACTCAATAACCGCCTCCCAGTGCATCTCCAAACTCGCTTGATCACGGCCTTCAAGTGTATCTTCAAACTCGCTCCATTACGGCCTCCAAGTGCATCTCTCTAGTACACTCGATCTTGGCCTCCAAGTGCATGTCCAAACTTGCTCGATCACGGCCTCCGAGTGCATCTCCAAACTGGCTCCATTACGGCCTCGGAGTGCATCTTCAAACTCGCTCCATTACGGCCTCCAAGTTCTCACGATCATGACCTCCAAGTGCATCTCCCAACTCGCTTGATTACGGCCTCCCAGTGCATCTCCAAACTCCCTCCCTTACGATCTCGCAGTGCATCTCCAAGTTCACTCGATCAGGGCCTCCAAGTGTAGTATCTCCAAATACGCTCAGTTACCGCCTCCAAGTGCATCTCCAAAGTCGCTCGATGACGGCCTTGGAGTGTATCTCTGAGGCCACTCGATTGTCATTTTCAGGCGCTCCTCGAATTGCTCTCAAGCACCGCCTGCAGCCAGTCCAGATATACCGTGTGTAGATAGGTAGCTATATAGATACATAGATGAGAATACAAACTGAATACACGAGTTTTAAAAATCGTTGAACGATGAGTAGTAGCTATGATTTCCAGGCCCACCTGCAGCGTTCCCAAAGAAGATATTTTCCCAGACTGCTCTACTGTGACTCGAGGTGCTCCCAGAGTTGTCGCCGGCGATCCGAGGCTTGTCGTCGGCGCACCGAGACATGTCACCGGCGCTCCCAGACTTGTCGCCGGCGCTCCCAGGCTTGTCCCAGGTGCTCCCAGTCTTGTCGCCAGCGCTCCCAGGCTTGTCGCAAGCGCTCCCACGCGCTCCCAGGTGCACCCAATGTTCTCTCCGGCGCTCCGAGATGTTCCCAAACTTATCACAATCACTCCCATCGTACTCCTGTAGCAGTCATCTGAGATCCCAGTTACTCTGAAGGCCGGCAGGAATGCCCTCCTAGGGTCTGATACTCTCCTGAAATTGACGCATCTAAGATTACACTCCACATCCTCTCAGACACTCCTGGAGTCTTCCAGTGACTAAAATACATTTTGCTGATGAAACCAGTACCCACACTTGTCAAAAGATATATCAATCAGGTTACCAATATCTTCAAACTCTTCTTCTGGCACCAGCTCTGTCATACTGTACCTCCAGACTTCATTCTTGATACTGACTGATCTGTGAGGTGATGCACAAATGGTGGGAGGTGACTTTGTCTGTGTTCTTGGTAATGAACATATAGATCTCCAAAAATGGTGACCATATGTGTTGATGCTGTTTGTGTTAATGATGATCGATAACTCAGCATACAAAGATATTCCAATTGAACGTATAGGAATGCTTGAGTGGAGGTAGATGTTGAACAGGAGTCAGAGTAGCAATAAAAGTAATGCTGAATAAAATTCTTAATTATACTTTATGGTGTTCTTTGCTGCTCATGATAGTGTTTGGATTGCTGCTAGAGCTTGGTTCTCTTCATCGCCAGAGCAACATGAGCTTTTTATAGTTAAGTTCTCAGAATGAAACTCCATCAGAATTCTTGCGGTGATCCTATGATTGCTTTATAGCTTATCCCTATAGCGTTTACTAATTGCCATAGTGATATACGATGAGTTCCTGTTCGTAATTGTGTTCATTCATGAGTGGGTTTAAAGCATTATGCTCCCGGATAGGGCCATCCTCAAGAAAGATATTAAAAGCCCATTTGTGAGAGCTCATAACTTCAATTTGGACATCTCGTATTCGATTTGTGCCATAGTTGGAACATCTCATGACACCTAGTCTTATCACGGCTTATTGCAATTATATTATTGCCTCACCATAATCTGGGTATTCGGCAATTACATCAGAGATTTAATTGGCAACCAACTGATACTCTGCCAATGTTGATTATAACACCATTCTCAGGTTGTGATGTATATTGACTGAAACCAATGAGCAAGATCACTTCAGGCATCTTTCCATCAGTCTATGTCACAAATCTCGCAGAAACTGCATGCTTCGGTTTCAACTATTCAGTGACTGGGAAGTATGTCATGTTGCTCACCCTGCTGGGGAGGTAGGCTTGAATGATCCGCGTACTTGCATGTTGCTTGATGTCTGCTACATACATAATTCTGCATAATTGCAACTTAACTGTATGTTGTCCTGCTAGATAAGGTATAGTTGGTGTGGTTGATAATTAGGTGCACTGCTAGCATTCATAAATAATGCTCCGACCATGACGATATAATTCCCTCGTCATAAGTGACTCAGCTAGGGCTGGCAAGGGGTTGCATAATCGCTCGACATGCAGCTTAAGTGTAATCCTGCTAAAGATTACTTGACCGGAATACATGATGATAATTTGCAAATCGGTATTATGCATCATCGGTTGCGAAGAACCTAATATGTATTTGCTATGATTCATCATATACCATTACCACTTCTACGGGAGAACCCCTAACATGAGCCAACTACAACGACAACCTGTCAACGCGTTTGAAATCATCAAAGATCCCATCGAACTCAAGGATAGCAATACAGGCTTATGCAATGGCTGGTGGTCTGGAAGAGACACACCAGCTGCTCAAAGAAAACTTGCTTGAAATATAAACTCAGCTATTGAATTACCCTGACAGGAATGAAATGACATCACAGGTAGAAGCCAAAGCTGGGCTTTCAACTCAGCATTTGAAAACAACCAGACCATTAATGATACTTGATTACAAGTGCACTTGACTGGGCATGGTAAGTATGATCCTCAATACACTGCTTACAAATGAGATATGCTGAATACAATGCAGAATCACTGTATTTTGAATGTATTGCAATTCGATCGGTACACTCCTCCATTTACAGGCCAGCCAGCATTGGAAACAACCCAAACACAGTTGACAATCTTATGCAGGAGTGGGAGGTGCATTGGATTGTAGACTTACGATGCCATTGCCAAATACTCTATTACCTCTGTCAGTGGGCCGGATACAATTATATATGTACAAGTTGGAAACTGTTTGAATATCTCGAAAACGCTCAGGTGCCAAACCACAATTTTCACCAATATAATCCTCAGAATCTATGATGGTAACATAATGGAGGATCAGAGCTCTAGGGATATTTTTGTCTTTACTTGTACCCTTCTCTTCTATTGGATCTCAGCTAGGTACCATGGCATCAGTATAGATTTTATCACCAACTACAAGAGGTGGAGTGTCTGCGTACACAGAGTCCTTGGAACAACAACACCATTGTACCAGATCTGGTAAGGAACTTTTGACTGTACTAGTATATACAAAGGCATTCAATTTTAAATTTTGTTGTATATACAGCATTGGCAGCCTGGGAGCTTTCCTTTATTACATGGTGATAATATAACTTCACAGCACATAATATATCCAGTACCATGTAACTGCACTTATATAGCCAGTGCCACACTGCTTAAATCCTAATTAAATAACTTACTACTTACATCTCCACTTAATCTCAGTCGTACGCCATGTGTAAGAGTTCACTAAGATATCAGCTGTATCCATCCATAGCCGATTACTGGCATACAGAACCCTATGGATTATTATCCATGTTCATTTATTTTAACAAGGTATCATACACTAATAAACTTTTGATCCTCAGATCGATACTGATGTTTGTCACCTTCAGCTTCACCTTATACAAAATTAGCTGTTAGTTCTATACTATACAATCAGACTCAAGATTGACCACCTTTAATATTTACTCACAGCTTGTAACTTTATTTCTAATGTGTGCTTTATCCACCATATCTTTTCCTTCAATAGGAGCACATACAATTTCTTTATCTTTATACAAGATGTCTCTGTAGCAGCCTTTGATTCTGTCTTTACACACATTACTGAGAAAATGCAGGAATCTGTTAATGCTGCTACTTTGATATACTACTGATTGCAGCAGAGGTGGTAAAATCTTCTCCCACCAGGAACTTCATAGTTTCAATAGATTTTAGTTGGTACCATTTGACACTAAATCTATCAGCTACACTTCTCATGCTATGGTCCAAGAGTGGGATTGTGGGACTTGTCAGATTTTGCAATTGCTGTTACTGAGCAGTTCAAGTTGTGGCTGTGGTTGGTTCTGGATCCTTTGCAGTTCTGCATTTGCAAATGGTATCTCACCACACTGGAATTGAACCCCCTCCTCACAACCGAACGCGCCCTTAATACCTCTGCAAATCCCCAACCCTCCTTCTGACGCCCAAAAAATTCAGGCAGTCCTGTCGCTGACGAAATAACTTTATACAAGCAACCTGTCTTCTATCATGGTTTTAGACTACTCTAAATGGGATAAGTGGGTTGTGCTTGTTTTCCTCTAACGCTTTCAAGCTCATCCCTTTAGAATTGAACTGTCCGATGACTCCGACATCGAAGTCCACCGTGAGCGCTATTCATGTATACCTCTGAGCTGTGATTACAGCTAATATCCCTCTAGCAAATGTCGACAAGCGTTCGTTTATCAATGCTAAGCGTCGTCAAATTCACGAGCAGCGGCATCTGCGAAAACAACAAATTGGCCATTATAAGACCGAGATTGCATTGAACGAGCATCTTATCAATTTGCTGGATAATCTTGCCTCAATCTTGGCTGGACATTCTTCCGAACCTTCAGAGGACTTGGTAATGCACGCCCTCATCCAGCTCACCACCATTGATCACTCTGATGTACCACTACCTCCAGCCGGCACCCCTAGCTATACCCAGATGATGGCTTCTTTAGTGGATACAATCAAGAAGGAAATCGGTGATGAGGAGCCCGGCGATCGTTGGAGAGCTTTCATCGAAAGATTGAAGGAGCACGAAGAGAGACTTACGCAACAGACCAAGGATACTCGCAAAAGGCTTCGTGATCTAGAGAACGAAGAAAAAGCGAAGATTACCAGCGATGATGTACATGAAGGCTTTTCTTCCGGACATATCAACAAGGAGCAAGATCAGAAACCTGCTCTGAAGAAACCTACAACACAGAAGGTCGAAGCCGTGGTGCACCTCAGTGATTCGCCTCGTATACTATCACTATCAGGTGATCAATCGGTGTCTTCGGGCGCCGAGGCTGACTGCGAAGACGTTTTGGTAGGTCATGACGACAGTACGCAGCATATTGAACCGAGTGCACTAGGCAGAAAATTCGCTCAAATTAGCATTGGAGAGTATCGTCAATGCTTGCAATTTATCTCGGAGAATCCTGATGTAGTTTGCGAAAAGGAAACGGATGGGCTTTTAATTGATGCCTTCAATTCTCAGATGGCTGGAAAGGAAGTATACGCAAGGCAGTGTGTACATCAGGCGTTACTTCTTCAGTATTGTAGGCAGTTGGGTGGTGATGGCGTTTCGCTGTTTTTCAAACGGTGAACGATTTTCACGAGGTTCGTTTCAAGCTTGGTTTTGCTGATTTGGGTTGTAGTATTTCTACCACGGGTCACCAAGCTCAGAAGGTTTTCCATGATGATGTTCACCAGACATATTCTCGCATCCGCGAACGTGCGAAAGAGATAACCTCCGAACGAGAAACGGGAATCCAAGGCGTGGAACAAATCCAGCTTCAAGCGCTTGACCCTAATAGCGCGATAAATATCAACATTCCAGCCCTTGATTCAGTTGATCCAGGCGTTAATGCCTCAAGGCAGGTTTTCGAGTCATTTCCACCAGGGCTCAGAAGGGCTCTCGAGTGTGGGAGTCTCGATGAAGTCAACAAAGTGCTTGGAAAGATGAGTGTGGAAGAAGCTGAGGAAATTGTGGGCCAACTTGGAGAGGTTGTGGTTCTTCACTTGTCCTCATTTTCTTGCGCTGAATATGATATAGGGTGGAATGTTGTCTGTGGAATCACAGATCATCGATGCAACCACTGAGGATGGAAAAAGGATTTTGCACGAAATTGACGAGCACGAGAAAAGGGCAATGGAGAGACGCGAGAGTGGAACCGATACTAACACTACCGAACAACAATCGCAAAGTACTTTTTCTAACTGAAACAGACTTGTCACCTAGTAATAGTACAAGGCATAGTCGGTCTACAATAAGTGCTCAGGATTGGGGATGTCATGCTTGTATGGGTTGGAGATTTGCAATATCTTTTTAGTGATTCTGATTGTGTACCTTGTATTACATTAGCTGATTCACTCATCTTTTTGACATTAGTTCAGTTCATTAGTCAGTTACAATAGAATATATGTAGTGAATAAGTATACTAATGTTGACAGAGAAGAGTCTAGAAGTAGAAGGCAATATTTTGACATCTAAAAAAAGGCTTTTCATTACTAGTAATTTTCTGTAAGCAATATAGCTTTAGGTGGCCAACTGTGAAGATTGAAATTGGTTCAAGTTTATTACCTGTAATATATATGACATGTAACATACCAGATTCTTATATAGTACATCCAATTTCGTTATCATGCAGAGTACTCACTGCTTTGGTACTTGGAGAATAATTACAGCAGTAGTTCTGCAGAATATTAAGTAATTGACTATCAGATCTGTATGATTGATTACTAAGCAGAGGTATTTACACTCTTCTGAAATCTTGTAAGTTTTAATTCGAGACTATATATAATATTACAAGAATCTTTTCAATGAGTTGTTTTTCTATTTCCTGAGTATAAGGAGATATCATTGGGAGATGTGAATATTTACATCTCAACTGGCTATATTTTTGCAAATCTATATGAATTCTTAGGTATCGCAACAAGTATAAATTACTGATTCAAGGTCTGGGTTGTACATACAAATTATAATCTGATCAAGTTCTAAGACTATCTTCTATATAACTCAAATGGAATATTTAATTGTGTAATGCCCAATACCATTGGGAATGTACTGTGTCAAAAAATTTCCATTGTATCAGTAACGAAAATTTGAGTACTGAAGAAATCTATTCTAGATGAATCTATCAATATGATATATGTTTAACATCAAGGGAGTTTGATAAGTATGACTGACATTTGTAAATTGAACTGTATAATATATCCGATATTCTACGTATATATTTGAAAAATTTGCCAGCATTGCGGATTTGCCATACTACTATATTACAAAAATCAATATGAAGATTAATTGACCCAGTGACATTAAAATGCACAGTTCATCTCAGAACTATTCTGTTGGTATGCCATGTCAGATTTGGGACTGCTATTTACTGTATATAATATTCCATTACTTGAAGTGGAACTTGAGTTAGTTAATTTTCAGATTTTTGATATTTTTTTTCTTCATTTACTAGTGGTTACTACTAAGAGTCCCCTGGAGAGTAGTACAATTTGAGAGCTAACTGTATGAAAATTTATTATCCAATGTATCAGCCTGTATTTAGCATTTCTGTATTGCTTTGTGTTAGGTAAATGTATTAAATTTATACTCCAGTAAACCTGACCAGGAGTAGGGTTTATATTATTTGAGATTCTAATTCTCCACTCGCAGTATAACATCAGCAAAAAACATTTCCGTCCGGGCGGAATGGCTCCGTCAGAGTGGACGTGCTCCGTCAGAGCCGTCAGAGACACTCCTGTGGCGGATTACTCTGCGCCCGGCGTCAATACCACGCGTCGCGTTGCATATCCCCCTCCGATCGCAGTTTCGCAGTTTCTTCTCACTGTGTCGGTCTCCTATTTTAAACAAACACTCTGGCGTTGTGGGCAACTGTGACCATACGTTGGAATGGGTTCATTGGGTACACGCTTGCATCGGGATTGCAATGCAATGGGTGACGCTGCGAAAATCTCTCCTCGCGTTCCTTCTACATTAATCTCGCGGAGCGTAGGAAGAAGGTGAGAAGATATGATACTACCCGGCCGTGAGGATCCACGCAATTGCGTGGATCCAAATCTCGGACAGAGCAAGTGAGACTAAAAGTTGGGAAAAATAGAGTGTGTATTTTCGTTGTATGACAAGATGAGATGAAAATGAGATGCTGTCTATCTACCCCGGGGTCTCCCAAATATATACTCCGCGTCGCTCATTCCACCTCCGTTACCCCTGTATCACCGTACACCCACCGTCGCTCCTTAACAATATACTTGGAGGCCGTGATCGAGCCAGTTTCAGAGATGCACTTGGAGGCCGAGATCGAGTGAACTGAGAGATGCACTTGGAGGCCGTAATCGATTGAGTTTGGAGATGCACTGGGAGCCCGTGATTGATTGAGTTTGGAGATGCGCTGGGAGGCCGTGATCGAGCGAGTTTGGACATGCACTTGGAGGCCGAGATCGAGTGAACTCAGAGATGCACTCCGAGCGTGTGACCGAGCGAGTTTGGAGATGCACTTGCAGGGTATGATCGAGCGAGATTGGAGGAGTACTTGGAGGCGGTCGATTTGGAGGGAGGCGCGACGGCAGCTGA
>Ga0307512_10003586_pt1 | contig 17788 bp, 16 predicted proteins | sample 14_EM_MG_FD_200267 | JGI IMG/M metagenome (GOLD analysis project Ga0307512, IMG submission 200267) | Populus trichocarpa ectomycorrhiza microbial communities from riparian zone in the Pacific Northwest, United States - 14_EM | ecosystem: Host-associated > Plants > Roots > Unclassified | place...
ATGGCGTGCAGCCGCTCGGGCCGGCCCGCGGCGAGCGCGCTGACCGCGATCGCGATCGGCACCAGGCGGCTGAACCAGAAGAGCGTCGCCCAGCCCGGCCTCGACACGATGACCGTGACGAGCAGGAGCACCCCGGCGATCGTGGCGGCGCCCACGAGCGTCCCGAACAGCAGGCGGACTTGCGTACGCTCAATTGCCGTCAGGTCGTCCCGCCCCCGCTGCTGCAGAAGCAGCAACCCGACCGCCGGCAGCGCGACGCCGAACAGCACGACATAGCTCCACGCCGGTGCAAACGCCGTCGCGGTGGCCGCGCCCAGCACGGCGGCGCCGCCGACCGCCAGCAGGAACTCGTCACGGCCGGGGGAGAGCCGCCGACCGCGGGCGGTGGGATAGCAGAGCAGCGCGAACGCGAACGCGGCCAACGCGACGCTCTGCAGCACGACGTCGGTGGATGCCGCACGAGCATGGCCCAGCGCCGCGACGGCCGCCGCTTGCGTCCACAGATTGCCCGTCCCGCCGGCGGTGAGCATGGCCAGCCCGAGCAGTCGCATCGACCGGTCCCGCCGACCGGAGATCAGAATGGCGATGCCGAGCCCGATCGTCAGCAGGCTGAAGCCGAACTCGACCAGCGTCCGCGCGACGGATTCCGGTCCCGCCGTGGCGAACGCGAGACCGCCGAGCAGAAGCCGCCCGATCGCCAGCGCTCCGCAGACAACGACCACCATCGCGTACGCGGCGCGGGACCTCACTACACCGGCTCCGCGTCGAGCCGATCGGGCAGCCAGGCGAGCAGCCGCAGCCCGGGCTCGCCGCCGTCGACGCATTCGACGTTGCCGCCCAGGGCTGCGAGCCGTTCGATGTCGTCGACGAGGGCGGTCCGGACCTGCTCGGCACTCACGGGCGGCGCCGGGTCCTCGACCAGCACCCGGACCCGGGAGTCGGCCCGGGTCAGCCGCACCTGGATCTCCGCGGTGGCCGGCTGCGCCGCGAGGACGTCCAGGGCGGCGGCCGTGACCTGGTAGACGGCGGACTCGATCTCCCACGCCACCCGCACGTCGAGGTCGCCGGCGAGCCGCACCGGCCGGCCCAGATCCGCGATGAGTTCCTCCAGCGCCGCACCCGGCCCCTGACTGCGGAGCACGGCGGGGTAGACGCCGCGAGCGATCACCCGGAACCGGTCGAGCAGCTCGTCCACCTCGGTCCGGGCCCGGACCAGCGCCTGCGTACGCGTACCCGGATCGCCGAGCCCGGCCCGCGCCGCCGCCACGTGCCCGCGCAGCGCGACCAGGCGCCCCGACGTCGCGCGGGACAGCTCGGTCAGCAGCCGCCGCCGTTCCACCTCCCGGGCCTGGGCGAGCCGTTCCCGGGAGGCCCGCAGCTCGTCGGCCAGGTGGTCGGCGCGGCGTACGCGTTCGGAAAGCTCGGCGTTGAGCGCGACCGTACGCAGCAACAGCGCGGCCCCGTTGGCGACGTCCTGCATCAGCACCCGGTCGCCCGGAGTGACCGGCAACTCCGGTTTCTCGATCGACAACACCGCCCGCAACTCGGTCGCGTCGAGCACCGGCACGACGTGTCCGATACCCGGACGCGCGAGCAACACGGCGAGGTTCTCCACGCTGTCCGGCGTACCGGCCTCGCCGCTCGCCGGATACGAAGCGGTGGCGACCAGGCGCTCGCCGACCGCGAGCCACACGGCCGCGCGGCGCGCCCCGGTGCCCTCGGCGAGGACCCGCGCCAGCCCGGGCAGCGCCTCCCGCAGCGACGGCGACCGCAGCCGCTGGGCCGCGTCCGCCAGCGCGGAGTAGGGGGTGACCTCGCGGTAATGGGTGACCCGCTGCACGATCGTGTCGACGGCGCCCCGCAGCCGGGCGAGCACCACGGTGGCGACGGCCACCACGACGAACGGCAGCACCACGACGACGGACTGGGACGCGTCAAGCAGGTCGGCGCCACCGGCCACGAGCGCCAGCAGAACGAACACACCGCCGGCCAGCAGAGCCCCCCGCAACAGCTTCGCGGCCGACTCACGCACCATCCTGTTGCGACCTCAGGTACGTCAGCACGGCCAGCACCCGGCGGTGGTGCTCGGCGGCGTCGGGTGGCAGGCCGAGCTTGGTGAAGATGTTGGCGATGTGCTTCTCGACGGCCTTCTGCGTCACGAACAACTGACCGGCGATCCCGCCGTTCGACCGGCCCTCGGCCATCAGGCGCAGCACGTCCAGCTCCCGCGTCGACAGCGACGCCACGACGTCGCGGCGGTTGCTGCTCGGCCGTTCGACCAGGCGCTGGGCCAGCAGCGGCTCGATCACGATCTCGCCGTCGCGGATCCGGGTCAGCGTGTCGCTGAGGACCTCGACGCTGCCGACCTTCTCCTTCAGCCGGTATCCGATCGCCTCGGTGCCGATGTGCAGGATGCGCATGAGGTAGTGCGCCTCGGCGTAGTGCGAGAGGAAGAGCAGGCCGAGCTTCGGGTGGGCGGCCCGCAACCGTTCGGCGGTGGGCAGGCCGCCGTCGGGCTCGGGCCGCATCCGGATGTCGAGGATCGCGACGTCGACGGGCTCGCCGGGCTCGGCGGCCAGGAGCTCGACCAGGGAATCGCCGTCGGCGGTGCAGTGGACCACCTCGTGCCCGGCCGCCTCGAGCAGCATGACGAGGCCTTCGCGGAACAGCGCCCCGTCCTCGGCCAGCGCTACTCGCACGGAATCCTCACTTTGATCGTGCCCAGCACGGAACCCCCGACGATCTCGACCGCCCCGCCCAGCCATTGGATGCGGTCGCGAACGGCAACTCCCTGGCCAGTATTGACATTGGCCAGGTCGAGCGCCAGACCGTCGCCGTCCCGGCGTACGGTGACGTCCACCGTTCGGGTGGCGTACTCGAGGACCTCGCGGACGGCGAAGTAGGCGACGCCTTCCACCGCCGGGTCGAATCTGCCGTCCACCGCGTCGATGCGTACCGGAACCTGAACGCCGCTCGCCAGCTCGCGCAGGGCCGGGCCGAGCCCGGCCTCCTGCAGCAGCGGCGGATAGATCTGGTCGGCGATCGCGCGCAACTCCTGCAGGGCGAGATGCAGTTGGCCCTGCAGCGCCTCGATGTGCTGTTGCAGGTCACCGGTGCCGTCGCGGACCTGTTGCGCGAGCAGTCCGAGATGCAGCGTGAGGGCCGCGATCCGCAGGGCCGGGCCGTCGTGCAGCTGCCGTTCCAGGTCGCGGCGCTGGTTCCAGTGCTCGTCCAGCCGCCGGCGACGGGTGTCGCCGGCGTCCCGCGGTTCGAGCTGCATCACCTCATTGTGCGGAGCGCACCCCACGCGCGGCAGGGGTGCCAGCCCTACCCGTACGGGTTGGTCTGCTGGCCAACGGCGGCGGCGTGCCAGAAGCTGGAGACAGCTCAAGGTCCTTGGGGGTGCGGTGGGCTACGACCTTGGCGTCGATCTGGGTACCACTTTCGTGGCTGCCGCTATCTCACGGGACGGCCGCGCCGAGATGTGCACTCTGGGAAATCAGACCGTGGTCAGTCCCGCGGTCGTGTATTTCAACGAGGCGTCCGAGCTGGTCTTCGGCGAGGCCGCCGAGCGCCGCGGGCTGAGCCACCCGGACCGGGTGGAGCGCGCGTTCAAACGACGGCTGGGCGATCCGACCCCGGTCGTCCTGGGCGGGGTGCCGCAGCAGGTGACCGCGCTGATGGCGGCCCAGCTGCGGGACGTGCTCGACACCGTCGCCAAGGTCGAGGGCAGCCCGCCGGATCGGGTCGCGCTGACCTATCCGGCCAACTGGGGCCCGTACCGCCGGGAGCTCTTCGAGGAGATTCCCCAGTTGGCCGGCCTCCTGGACCATGTGACGCTGACCGAGCCGGAGGCGGCCGCCGCCTACTACGGCGCGTCGCGCATCCTCGGCGAGGGCGACACGCTCGCGGTCTACGACCTCGGCGGCGGCACCTTCGACGCCACGGTGCTGCGCAAGCAGAACGGCGTCGTCGAGGTGATCGGCGACCCGGAGGGGATCGAGCGGCTCGGCGGCATCGACTTCGACGAAGCGATCATCCAGTGGATCAACTACCGGCACGGCGGCGCGCTCGCCGAACTCGACATGTCGGAGCCCAGGTCCGCGGCCGCCATGGCGAAGCTGCGCCAGGAGTGCGTGCAGGCCAAAGAGGCGTTGTCGGTCGACACCGAGACGAGCATCCCGGTGCTGCTGTTGAACCGGCAGTTCTTCGCCCGGCTCACCCGCGGCGAATTCGAGGGCATGATCCGCGCTCCGATCGAGTCCACAATCGGCACTCTGGTCCGCGCGGTGCACACCGCCCGGTTGGAGGTCCAGCAACTGTCCGCCGTACTGCTGGTCGGCGGGTCGTCCCGGATCCCGTTGATCGAACGGATGATCGCGGAGGAGACCGGCCGCCCCACCGTGACCGACGCGCACCCGAAGTACGCGGTGGCACTCGGCGCGGCGATGGTCGCCGGCCTGCGCCCGGTCACCGCCGGCGTCGGCGCCGCGATGGCGCCCCGGCCCGTCGCCCAACCCGGCCCGGCGACGCCGGCGGAAGCCGATCAGCGGGCCGCCCGGCCGCACTGGTGGCTGTGGGCGGGGATCGCCGTCTTCGTCTCCATTCTGCTGGTGAGCGGCCTGACCGTTTACCTCACCGGGCGGACCGGACGGACCGGACGGCCGACGGCGGCGGCACCGGCCGCACGGCCGTCGGCCGCCGGGACGGCCACCCCACGCAGCACGCGGTCAGTGTCCGCGGCGGTGGCGGTGCCCTCCATCGGTACGCCGGTGAAGCTGCCATCCGCCCCCAACTACGTCGCCGCGGCCCCGAACGGGCACCAGCTCTACATCGCCGACGGCAACCGGACGGTGTCGGTGCTCGACACCAGCAACAACCAGGTGACCACGAACGACATCCGGATGCCCGGCCCGGCGCAGTTCCTGTCGTTCTCGCCCGACGGCCGCTATGTCTACGTGAGTTTGTGGGACCGCAAGGGCGGCGACGTGCACGCCGTGAGCATCCTCGACACCACCGACAACACCGTCAAGAAGACGATCCCGGTCGAGACCCGGCCGTTCCTCGCCGCGGTCACCCCCGACGGCGGCTGGCTCTACGTGCCCAACCACGACACCCACACGGTGACCGTGATCGACGCGAAGCGGATGGCGAAGGTGGACGAGATCACCGTTCCGCCCGAGCCGCATTACGTGTCGTTCTCGGTGGACGGCAAGCGGGCGTACGTCGCCGATCACGAATCCAATGTGATCACGGTCGTCGACACCGCGACGAGAAAGCCGCTGACGAACATCAAAGTGGGAAAGTCCCCGCACAGCGTCGAACAGAATCCGCTCCGACCATTGATCATGAATGTCAACTGGGACGACGGTACGGTCTGCGCGATCGATACCGACACCGACAAGGTGCGCGGGACCGTCGGGGTGGGAAAGCTGCCACTGAACATTCACTGGTCACCCGACGGCAGGTACGCCTACGTGGTGAACAGCGGCAGCAACAACCTGACGGTCATCCGTGCCGACACCCTGAAGGTCACCGCGACGCTCCCGACCGGAAAGTTCCCGACCTCGATCGCCGTCCTTCCCGACGGATCCCGGGGCTATGTCAGCAACCGCGACGACAACAGCCTCACCGTGCTGAACCTGAGCGGTTGAGCCCGGCGACCGTCCGCGGCGTACGCGATGGCCGTTCGTCGGACCTCGGTCGGGCTACTCCGCAACCTTTCCGGCCGCGGCGGCGACCGGCGGCAGGCGGGCCCAACAGCCTGTTTCGATGGTCTTCGGCGGGCTAGTCGCTCGATCGGGTAATTGACCGGACTTCGGCTGACGTCAATTCTGTGGCGGTTCCGAACCCACGACCCACCCGACTCGTTCGGGCGCTCGGGACGGAATTGTGCACCCGAATTGCGGCGGAGGGAACAGCAGGATGAAGCGCAGTACCGGTTCGGCGCCGGCCAGCGGCGGGCAGACGATCCGTGGTCGCATCATCCGCATCGTCGCGCCGCCGCTGGTGGCCATGGTGGTGCTGTTGACCGTCTTCTCGGCCGGCGAGGTCTCCAGCTATCGCGCGGCCGCGGCGGCCGAGGAACGAGTCACCGTCATCCTGGCTCTGCAGAGCCTCGTGCAGGAGCTGCAGAACGAGCGGGGCGTGACGGTGGCCCTGATCGCCGGGAACACCGAGTTCCGCGCCGAGACCGCCCCGGCGCGCCAGCGGGTGGACAGCCAGCGCGTCGCGGTGCAGTCCCTGCTGGCCGGCGGCGGCGCGCTCGAGGATCAGGCCGCCGAATCGGTCGGCAAGCTGGACGGCCTCGCCAAGGTGCGCGGCAGCACCGACACCGGAGAGGCCGACAAGGACGACACCTTCGAGTTCTACACCGCGCTGATCGAGGAGCTCTCCGAGAACACCCGCCACCTGGAGATCGTGAGCGACGACGAACTGCGGCGCGGCGCGGAGTCGGTCGAGCAGTTGGTCGAGGTGCGGGAGGCGACGGCGCAGGAGCGGGTGTTCCTGCACGGGGTGTTCTCGGCCGGCGGCTTCCGGGCCGGTGAGTTCTCCGAGTTCCTGAACATCATCGCCGCCCGCGACCTGTTCCTGACCGAGCTCGACGAGTTCGCCAGCCCGGCCACGGCGGCGGCCATGACGAAACTGCTCAACACCGGGGACGCGGCCCGGGCCCGGGCCTGGGAGCGGATGGCGCTGCGCTCGGGCGACGGCAAGAAGCTGCTGGTCAGCCCGCAGTCGTGGTGGTCCGCGCAGGCCACGGTGCTGGACGACCTGACCCGGCTGGCGCAACAGGTCGGGGTGGACACCCAGGCCCGCTCGGGCGCCCTGCGGAAGAGCACGGCGGTGCGCACTACGGCGCTGGCCGTGGTGGTCCTGCTCTGCCTGGCCGGCTCGGTCTTCCTGGCGACGGCCGGGACGAGGTCGCTCGCGGGACCGCTGGCGATGCTGGCCGGCGAGGCGAACCGCCTGGCGCGCGAGCGTCTGCCCGAGGCGGTCCGCCGGGCGGCGGCCGGTGACGCCGAAGGGCCGCCGGGCCCGGTGCCGGTGCCGCCCGGCGCGACCAGCGAGGTACGCCAGGTGGCCGGCGCGTTCGAGTTGGTGCAGGAGACGGCGTACACCCTGGCGACCGAACAGGCCCAGCTGCGCCGGACCAGCGCGGAGTCGCTGGCGAACCTCGGGCATCGCAACCAGAACCTGTTGCGGCGGCAGCTCGGCTTCATCACCCGGCTGGAGCGGGAGGAGTCGGACCCGACCGGCCTGGCGAACCTGTTCGAGTTGGACCACCTGGCCACCCGCATGCGCCGCAACGCGGAGAGCCTGCTGGTCCTCGTGGGCGCCGCCAGCCCGCGGCAGTGGTCGGGGCAGCAGCCGCTGACCGACGTGATCCGCGCCGCGCTGTCGGAGGTCGAGGAGTACCGCCGGGTGATCCTGCGCCGCACGGATGACGCCCTGGTACAGGGCTGGGTGGCCAGCGGCCTGGCGCACATGCTCGCCGAGCTGATCGAGAACGGTCTGGCCTTCTCCCCGCCGGACGTGGAGGTCGAGATCCACGGGCGGCGGCTCGGCGGCGGCTACCTGATCGCGATCTGCGACCAGGGCGTCGGGATGAACGAGGACGACTTGCACCGGGCCAACCAGCGCCTGCGCGGCGAGGGCGACTTCCTGACCGACCCCGCCCGGTTCCTGGGCCACTATGTGGTCGGCCGGCTCGCGGCCGAGATGGGCCTGCAGGTGGAAGTGACGCCGTCGCCGGTGACCGGGATAACGGCCCGGATCCACCTGCCCGCCGGACTCATCGGCGATCCGTTCCCGATCGGCGGCGCCCCGGCCGGGCAGCAGCCGGCCCCGGACCACGGGCCGGATGCTCTCGCGCAGCACGAGCCGGTCGAGCTGGCCGCGGCGCAGATCCCCGCCGCGCGGCAGCGGCCACGGGCGTTGGAGGTGGACTACGTCGTCGTGGCGGAGCAGCCGGCGTCCCCGCTGGCTCCGGAGGCCCTGCTGGCTCAAGAGGACGCCTCGATGTGGGCCCTGAGCCTCGACTTCGAGCCGGGCGCGGACGAATCTGAGCGTACGCCGAACGGGTTGCGCAAACGCGTCCCGCGCGAGCACCGCCCTCGCCCGGCGGTGCCGCCCGCCCCGCGGTCCGAGCCCTCGCTGCCGGTTTCCGACTCGCCCGCCGAGGTGGCCGCTCGGCTGGCAGCGCTTCGCGACGGCGTCCAGCGCGGCACCGCCCACCGGGTGGGCCGGCCGTGACCGCCGCTCGCGCCCGCCGACCAGAAGCGACATCGGAGGAGAACTCATGAGCGCGGAAGCGCCGTCAATGGATCGGCACCAGCTCAACTGGCTCCTGGGCAACTTCGTCCATCAGACGGACGGCGTCCGTGATTCCGTGGCGGTGTCCTCGGACGGGCTGCTGATCGCCAGCTCCGACGGGTTGAACCGGGCCGAGGCCGACCAGTTGGCCGCGATCGTGTCGAGCCTGGCCAGCCTGGCGCGCAGCGCGTCCCGCCGGTACGACTTCGACGGCCTCAAGCTGATCATGATCGAAATGCGCGGTGGATTCCTGGTGATCTCGGTGATCGCGGGTGGCAGCTGTCTGGGCGTGGTGGCCGGCGGCGACAGCGACCTCGGCCTGGTGGGCTACGAGATCTCGCTGCTCGCCGAGCGGTTCGGTGACCTGCTGACGCCGGCGCTGATCGCCGAGTCCAGGCAGTACCTGCCGCAATGACACCAGGATCGTGGTGGTCCGGCGGGCCCGGGCATCCTCCGCGCCCGCCCGCCGGGTCGCAGCAGGGGGAGGAGGACCCCATGGTGCGCCCGTTCATCCTCACCGGCGGCCGGACCCAGCCGGTGCAGGACGGGCTGCGGATCGAGACGCAGCTGCACGCCGCCCCGGCCGCGTTGTCCGCCCCGCTGCGGTTCGAGGCGCGGCGCATCGTCGAACTGTGTCAGGCGTCGATGTCGATCGCGGACTTGTCGGCGGCGCTCGGGGCACCGCTGGGCGTGGTGCGCGTCATCGTCGCCGACCTGATAACCGAGGGTTACGTGCTCGTGGCGAACGTGCCGGGTGAGTTGTCCATCGCGTTGATCGAGAGGATCAGGGATCGTGTTCGGGCGCTCTAGCACTGTGACAGCACCGCCGCCGGTCGCCGTCAAAATCGTCATCAGCGGCGGTTTCGGAGTCGGCAAGACGACCTTCGTCAGCGCGGTCTCGGAGATCGAGCCGCTGGTGACCGAGGCCGAGATGACGGAGAAGTCCGTCGGCATCGACGACACCTCGGCGGTCTCCGGCAAGACCACCACCACCGTCGCGCTCGACTTCGGTCGCATCACCCTGGACGACGCGCTGCTGCTCTATCTGTTCGGCACGCCGGGACAGGACCGGTTCGCCTTCCTCTGGGACGACCTGGTCGACGGTGCCCTCGGCGCGATCGTGCTCGTCGACACGCGCCGCATCGAGGACTGCTTCCCGGCGATCGACTACTTCGAGGAACATGACATTCCGTTCATCATCGGGATCAACGAGTTCGAGGGTGCGCGCCACTTCGGCCTCGCCGAGATCCGCGAAGCCCTCGGCGTACCGGATCACCATCCGCTGGTGGAGTGCGACGCCCGGATGCGCGAGTCGGTCAAGGCCGTGCTGGTCGCGCTGACCGAACAGGTCCTGACCACGCGGCTGGGCCAGCAGGCCGGGCCGACCTGGTGAGCGTCACCGGGTGAAGATCGCCTTGAGCCGGGCCTCCTGGTCACCGTTGGACAGGTCGCTCGGGTCGATCGCCTTCCGGATCAGCGCCTTCTCGGCGGGGGTCGAGTTCTGGTACAGCACCTCGATCGCGTCGATGTCGCCGTCCGCCACCCAGTTCTCGAAGGCCAGCTCCGCCATCCGCACCTTCTCCGCCGGGGTGAGCAGCTTGATCACCTCGGGCCGCTGGGTGAACGTGAACTCGCGGACGTCGTCATCGTCGTCGACGCTCAGCGCGCCCTTGAGGAAGTCGGTGTCGGTGATGGTCTTGGGGTCGTCCGGGTCGATGACGAACGGGAACGAGCGCTCCTTGCCGGCGAACTCCGGAATGTTCAGCAGCGGCGGGACCGCGGACTCGTTCTGGTTGGCCGGGATCATGTCGCCGGGGCTCTTCGGCTTAGGGTCGTTCACCAGGTCGCCGTAGAAGTGCACGATCGCCGACTTGCTGGGCGCGCTCAGCGCGTCGAAGTCGACCGGGTCGCAGCGGTCCAGCATCTCGTTGACGGTGCTGAACAGATCGTCGGACTGTGGCCGGCCGGCCAGGCGGCTGCCCGTGTACGCCCCCATGGCGTTGGAGGTGGCGTCCTCGGCACCGAACCGCGACTCCGACTCGGCCTCCAGCTCGTGCTCGCGGCCCTGCCGGGTGGCCGACCGGTTGCCGCTGGTGCCGGGCGACGCGGACGAGACGAAATGCGAGATGTAGAGCAGCTGGAAGAAGTGCCGCAGGTCCAGCATGCCGGCCCGGCGGGTGATCAGATAACGCGGCAGCAACATGGACTTGACCGCCGGCATGTCCGAGCCCAGCGTCTTGGAGATCTTCCGGCCGGCCGAGGTGCCGCCGCAGTTCTCGACGAACGTGTCCATGTTGACCGTCGTGCCGTACGAGATCGAGGCCGTGATGATCGACTTGATGGTGGCCAGCATGGCGGCGTAGGTGCCGGCAATCTTGGGCGTCTCGTCGAACTTGGCGCCCTGGTGCGCGCCGTGCGGCAGGTGGAAGCGCTTGAGCGTGGACCCACCCTGCACCGTATGGGCCAGCTCGTGGCCGAGCAGGTGGTCGCCGCCGGCCGTGCCCGGCGCGTATCTCCCCGCGCCGAACACGATGTCCGAGCCGACCGTGTACGCGGCCGCGCCGACCTGTTCGGCCGACCGCTCCGCCGCGCCGCCGGTGTGCACCCGGACCCCGGAGAAGTCCCGCCCGAACCGCTGCTGCATGGCGGCCATGGTCGCGCCGTCCAGCGACCGCCCGGCGCCGCCGAGCGTCTCGACGACGGCCCGGGGCAGCATCCCGCCACCGTGGTCCGACTCCCGAACCTCGCCGCCGCGCTCGGCGTCGCGCTCCAGCGCATCGCCGGGCCGGGTGATGGCGCGCATGAGCATCTGATTGGACAGCGGCACGGCCATCCCACCGACGGTCGCCGCTGCCACCTCCGGCAGGTCGAGGTCCCGCCCGTCCACCCGCTTGCGCTGCCTCACCCGACCATCATCGACGCCCCCGGTGGCCGCGGGCAATGCGTACCCGGGTCCGCTCAGCTCTTGGGGGTGAAGGTTGTCGCCAGCGGGGCGGCGAACAGGTCCTGGACCTGGGCGAGGCCGCCGGGAACGGCCGCGTCCGGGCGGGACACGAACACCTGCCGGGCCGGGATCTGGCCGGGCTTGCTGTAGTCGAGCGGGGCGATGAGCCCGTCGGTCTGCACGGTGGTGAGGCTGTGGAACGCGGTCAGCATCCGGTCGCGGGTCAGCGCGCCGCCGGTGCAGGCCGTCTCGAGGATCTGCTTCATGATCAGCCCTTGGGCGTAGCCGTAGACCGTGAAGGTTCCCGCGCTCTTGGCCTGGTCGGGGGCCTTGGCGGTGATCTCGGCGCGGAGCTTGGCCGGTCCGGCCGCGGTGGAACTGAGCGGGGCGGTGGAGGAGACCATGTGGTAGCGCTTCTGCATCGCGGCGCGGGCCGGTCCGGCCAGCAGGGCGGGGCTGAACGACGGGTTGGAGCCGACGAAGGACATGTCGAAGCCGTTCGCCTCGGCCACCGACACGGCCGACGCGGTCTGCGCCGAACTGGTGCTCAGCAGCACGAACCGCACGCCCTGGTTGTGCAACGCGGTCACCTGCGCGGTCAGGTCCGTGTCGGTGCCCTTGATCTGGCTCGGCCGCAGGGTCAGGCCGTTCGCGGCGGCGGCGGCCGTGCTGCCGGCCAGCGCATTGGAGCCGTAGTCGCCTTCCAGGTAGATGTGCCCGATGGCGGCGCCCTTGGCCAGGCCGCGTTCGCGCATCAGCCAGTCGACGGCGTTGATCATTTCGACGTCGTAGGTGGTCCCGCTCATGATCACGTACGGGTTGGTGAGCAGTGCGGACGACCACGACACCGCCATCGTGGGCATCCTGTCCTGTTCCAGGGTGTCGCTGAGCGCGGCGATCTCGGGTGAGCCGAGCAGCTCGTCCAAGGCCAGCACATCGTCCTTGATCTGGGCGTACGTGCTGACGGCCTGGTCGGTCTTGTAGCCGTGGTCCTTGACGGTGAACTGCACGGTGCGGCCGCACACGCCGCCGGCGGCGTTCTGGGCCTCCCAGTAGAGGCGGCGGCCGAGTTCGATCGAGGTCCCCGCGCCCGCGAACGGGCCGGTGCGGTCGCTGAGCACGCCGAGGGTGATCGTGGTGTCGGTGACGCCGGGTCCCGCCGCGGCGCTGCCGTCGCCGTCGGGTTTGGTGGCGGCGCAACCGGTCGCGGCCAAGGTGAAGGTGAACGAGGCGGCGACGAGCCGCAGCGATGGACGGGTCATGGGTGACTCACTTCCTGGTGACTGTCGGGAGTTGCCGCGGGCGCGGGGGTGCGCCGGAGGCGGCGGGTGAGGCCGGCGAGGCCGGCGGGTTCGAGCAGCAGGACGGCGATGATGGCCGCGCCGTAGAGGAACTTGCCGGCCACCGGCGCACTGATCCCGGCGTCCCCGGGCCCGGAGGCCAGGCCGGGCAGCAGCGCGGAATAGCGTTCCAGGATCGAGGGCAGGCAGGCGACGAACGCGGCGCCGGCGATCGCCCCGCCGGCGATGCCCAGCCCGCCGATGACGACCATCGCGAGGTACTCGATGGACAGCGCGATGCCGAAGGTCTCCGGCACCACCCGGCGGAACACGAGTGCCAGCAGCACCCCGCCGAGGCCGGCGTACATCGAGGAGATCAGGAACGCGTACGCCTTGAACCGGGTCACCGGCACGCCGACGATGCCGGCCATCAGTTCGCGGTCGCGTACCGCGCGCAGCGCCCGCCCGATGTGCGACCGGGTGACCGCCCGGAAGACGAGGTACGCCAGCAGGGTGCCGGCCAGGAACGGGTACCAGAGCTTCTGCTCGCGGCCCCACTCCACGTTCAGCAGGTACTGCACGCCCTGCGGGTCGGCGCCGAATCCGGGCAGCGGCGGGACGCTGCGCCCGTTGTCGCCGCCGGTAAGCCGCGGCACGTTGGCCAGGACGTGCTGGCCGAGAAAGACCAGCCCGAGCGTCGCGATGCCCAGGTAGATGCCGCGCAGCCGGGCGGCGATCGGGCTGAACACCAGCCCGGCGAGCCCGGCCAGCAGGACCGCCAGCGGCGCCGCGAGGAACGGGGAAAGGCCGAGCCCGCCGGCCCGCGGATCGGCGTCGGCAGCCAGGAAGGTGTATCCGTAGGCGCCGACGGCCAGGAAGAACGAGTGCCCCAGGGAAAGCTGTCCGGCCTGCCCGAGCAGCAGGGTCAGGCCCAGCGCGCCCACCGCGGCGGCCATCGCGAACAGGCCCTGCTGCAGCCAGAACGAGTCGATCAGGAACGGGGCGGCGGCCGCGATGAGCGCGGCACCCGCGAGGACCAGCTGACGCCTAGACACGGTGCAGCTCATTCGTCCCGAACAGGCCGGACGGCCGCACCAGCAGGACGGCGAGCATGACCACGTACGGGATGACGCTATGCAGGCCGTGGCCGAGGAACGCGAGGTCGGCGGCGTAGCCCTGGGCCATGCTCTCGGCGATCCCGACGATCAGGCCGCCGGCGATCGCCCCGCCGATCGAGTCGAGACCGCCGATGATCGCGGCCGGGAACGCCCGCAGCGCGGCGGCCGCGGACACCGGTTGCAGTCCGGGCGACGGGAACGTGATCAGGAACAACCCGGCGACCGCGGCGAGCAGTCCGGCCAGGATCCAGGCCAGCGCCGTCACCGTCGTGCGCCGGATGCCCATCAGGGCCGCGGTCTGCGGGTCATCGGCCACCGCCCGCATGGCCACCCCCCAGCTCGAGTACCGCAGCCACAGCAGGAAGACGGTGATGACCAGCGCGGCGGCGACGAGCGCGGCGACCCGGGACTGGGGGAACACCAGGCCGCCGACCCGCACCAGCCGGTCGCCCCACGGATCGGCGACCGGCAGGTAGCCGTCGACGCCGATCCGGCGGATGATCTCGGTCTGCACGATGGTGTCGACGCCGAGGGTCATGATGCTGATCGCGATCAGCGACCGCCCGGACATCGGCCGGACCAGGAACCGCTGCACCAGCAGGGCCACCGCGGTGGCGGCGAGCACTCCGGCGAGCAACGCGATCACAAAGGGCCGGCCGGCGCCGGCGCTGACCCGGGCGATGACGTACGCGCCGATCATCAGCAGCGCCGGGTGCGCGAAGTTCACCACCCCGCTGGAGCGGAACACCACCACGAAGCCCAGGGCCAGCAGCGCGTACACGGCACCCAGCGACAGCCCGCCGAGCAGGAGCTGGCTCACCATGGCGTCTCCAGGCCCAGGTAGGCGGTCTGCACCGCGGGGTCGGCGCGGACCTCGGCCGGGGTGCCGTCGGCGATCAGCACGCCGAAGTCGAGCGCCGTGATCCGGTCCGCGATGCCCATGACCAGGCCCATGTCGTGCTCGACGAGCAGGATGGCGATGCCCAGGCTGTTGCGGATGGCCCGGATCAGCCCGGCGACGGCCGCGGTCTCGGTGGCGTTCATCCCGGCGGCGGGCTCGTCGAGCAGCAGCAGATCCGGTTCCCCGCACAGGGCGCGGCCCAGTTCGACGCGCTTCTGGTCGCCGTACGAAAGCGTGCCGGCCGGGGTGTCCAGCCACCGGGTGAGGCCGACGAACGCGGCGATCTCCCGGACCCGGTCGCGGTGCCGCCCGCTCCCACGGCGCCAAGCCCGGATCAGGCGGTGCCGGCCGAGCAGCAGATTCTCCTCGACGGTCTCGCCGGGCAGCAGCGCGATGTTCTGGAAGGTGCGGGCCACGCCGAGCCGCGCGATCCGATGCGGAGCCAGGCCGGTCAGCCGGGTGCCGTGCACGGTGACCGATCCCGAGGCCGGCCGGTACGCGCCGGAGACGACGTTGAACAACGTGGACTTGCCCGCCCCGTTCGGCCCGATGACCGCGTGGATGTCACCCGCCCGGACGGTGAACGACACGCCCGCCAGGGCGGTCACGCCGGCGAACCGGACGGTGAGATCGTCGACGGTCAGCGCGCTCACCCCGACCACCGGGCCAGCCGGGGCAGGTCGCCGGCCGGCACCGGACTGTCCGTGCGGCCGAGGTAGAGGTCGCGCACGCTCTCGTCGCGCGCCAAGTCGTCAGCCGGTCCGGACAGCGACACCTCGCCGGTGCTCAGCACGTACCCGTAGGAGGCCAGCGACAGCGCCATCGCCGCGTTCTGCTCGACCACCACGATCGCGGTGCCGCCCTCGCTGATCCGCCGGATCGCCGCGGCCACCTGGCTGACCATCTGCGGCGCCAGCCCGAGCGACGGCTCGTCGAGCAGCAGCAGACGGGGCTGGGCCATCAGCGCCCGGCCGATCGCCAGCATCTGCTGCTGGCCGCCGGAGAGCAGCCCGGCCCGCTGGTCGCGGCGTTCGCCCAGCACCGGGAACAATTCGAGGACCTGCTCCTGCGTACGCCGCCGGCTGGTCTTGTCCCGGACCCGGAAAGCCCCGATGCGCAGGTTCTCGGCGACGGTCAGTTTTTCGAACACCCGCCTGCCCTCGGGGGCCTGCACGATTCGCGCGTCCACGATGGAGTGGGCCGGGCGACCCACCAGCGACTGGCCCTCGAAGGTGATCGAGCCGGCGCTGACCTGTCCGGACACCTCCGGGAGCGTCCCCGAGATGGCCCGCAGCAAGGTGGTCTTCCCGGCGCCGTTGCTGCCGAGCACGGCCACCACAGTGCCGGGTGCGACCTCCAGTGACGCTGATCGCAATCCGACGATGGCCCTTGCGTAGGTCACGCGTAACTCGCGTACGGTCAGCATCGACACTGCTCCCTGGGCGGCTCGGGGGGTGAGTTCCCGCAGCCTGCAAGCAAGACGGCGGCCCAGGTAGCCCCTCCTGGAGGTGTCCGATCGGCGATCTCCGATCGGAGGTGTCGCCCGCCGGCGTCAGAGGATGCCGAATTGGCTGGCCCGGGCCAGCGCCTCCACCCGGTTGCGGGCATGCAACTTCTCCAGCGCCCGCTGCAGGTAGGTCTTCACGGTGTTGCGGGCCAGGCCGAGTGCCTCGGCGATCTCGGGATTGGTCTTGCCCATCGCGACCTGCCGCAGGATCTCGTACTCGCGCCGGGTGAGTCCGTGCTCGTGCAGCTTCTCCGCCAGCATCTCCGGGCCGTCGTTGTGCGCTCCGACGCATTCGGCGTGCTCGCCGGCCACGGCCCGGGCGGTGCCGTGGATCAGGCCGGCCTCGTCGGTGTCCTTGACGGGCACCCCTTCCGGCTTGGGCCAGGCCCGCAGCATCTGATCGTCGTTCATGGCCGCGACGCCGGCCGCCGGATCCCGTTGCAGGCCGAAGCCGATCAGCAGAACCTCGGCGTACCGGCGCCAGGCGTCCGGCGCGATGGCGTGGGTGCGGTCCTGGAGGGCGCCGATGAGGAACAGGAAGTTGTAGACGTCGGTGCTGGCGAAGTCGCCGCGTACGGCTCCCGCGGCCACGGCGCGCTCGACGAGCCGGTCCACGGCCCGGCCGACCTCGTCGCGCATTCCCGAGATCGCTCCGGTGTGCAGGCTCGCGTTGGCGAGGATGTTCTCCAGCGCTCGATCGTGGGCCCGCCATTCGCAGGCGTCGAGCAGATAGCGCCGCAGGCCATCGCCGGGATCGGGCTCCCGCGTCGCCTCCGCGGCGAGTCGCTTGAAGGTGGCGTAGCGTTCGGCGAAGAGCGCGTCGACAAGGGTCTGCAGGTCCGGGAACCGCCGGTACACGGTGCCGACGCCGACGCCCGCCTCGTGCGCGATCTCGTTCATGGTGACCCCGGACCCACGCGCGGCGAACAAGCGATCCGCTGTGTCCAGGATCCGCCGGCGATTGCGTTCGGCGTCCGCCCGCAGTGGACGTTCGGGATGCGGGGTCACGCCGCTGCCCGCATCAAGGCGGCGCGTCGTGACTTGCGCACCACGAGCACCCCGGTGACCAGACCCCACAGCAGCCACGAATAGACGCCCCCGCGTTCGAACGCACCCGCCGTGCCGGGCGAAGCGCTCACCAGCGCCTCGCTGATCAGCCCCAGCACGCCGACGGCGACACTGAACCGGCGGTACGCGGTCGGCAGCGCGAGCTGACGTAGTGACCCAGCCATGATCGCCAGCGTATTCGCGCACAGGATGCCGACGCCGGCCCCCGCCACATGCAGGATCAGGCCCGCGCTCGGGCCGTCGGCGGAGCCGTGGAAGAGCCCGACCAGCACCATGCCCGCGCCGTGCAGGAGACCCAGGGCGATGACGATCTTTCGGGTCCGGCCCCTCAGCAGCCCGGCGAGCAGCACCATAGCGGTGGCGAACAGGACGCCTTCGGCGATGAAGGAGCCGTTCATCAACGAGTGCAGCGGGGAACAGATGACGCGGCTCTGGAACTCGGTGCCGCAGTCCGGAACGCCGAGGTCGCTGATGTAGTTCGCGGCGTAGCTGTACGGCGGGTCGGTCCAAGCCGCGGCGGTCACCGCCTCGGCGACCACCCATTGCACGGTGTTGGCGATCAACACGATCGCTGCGACGAGACCCCAAATCCTGCGCGACATCCAAACCCCCTGAGCCAGACCAACGACGACACCCTCACGCTACGTTAAGCGG
>Ga0307512_10003587_pt1 | contig 17785 bp, 15 predicted proteins | sample 14_EM_MG_FD_200267 | JGI IMG/M metagenome (GOLD analysis project Ga0307512, IMG submission 200267) | Populus trichocarpa ectomycorrhiza microbial communities from riparian zone in the Pacific Northwest, United States - 14_EM | ecosystem: Host-associated > Plants > Roots > Unclassified | place...
TCTGATCCCCTCCCCTTTCGATAATAATACCTTTTTTTTTGTCCCTTTCCTTTCCCCTCTATTCTCTCCTCTTTCAATGTCAATCCTCTTGACTCTCTCGGAATCTCATTTCCCCCTATTTTTTTTATTTTTTTTTCTTCCTTCTTACGCCGCCGAGGAAGCAACTTTGTCCGATTTGTGCTTCGTCCGATGCTTTTCCAGATCGGCGTTTTTTGGTGGCATGCGTAACCAGATCCATGAAATCGACCCAATCGGTGATCAACTAATCTCTCCCCGATATTCCCAGATCCTTTCACTCCCCCGAGTCTTGCCGGCTCTGCCGGTAACGTGGCGCATTCAATCCCCTCGATATGGTCCCCTCCCACTTCCACGCCCCTTACGCCTTGACTTTACCCTCTCGCCAACATTTCTCGGTGTCTTTGACTCGTTGCTTACCCCGTCACACAAAAATTCTAGAGACCGCTGCCTTCCGTGCCTGCATCGTAACCGTTTGGTCCATCCCCTTTCCAAATACACTGTCAGGACAAGCGCCTTAGATTAGACGGAAGCCAACTTGGATCAGAAGACCCCAAAGGCGCCTATCCGCGGTCACAGCGGCTCATCCCTTTTTCCCACCTGTCTGCCCCTGAGGCGCTGATGGCGTCCTCACTCCATCTTCCAGTTTGCAAGCTTCCCTTGATCCAATGCAACCCCGCGGTAAACGCCTGGTCACCGCGCTAATGTGCTAAAAACGAACTACTGTATCCGTCACGCACTTTACCTAACCCATCCGCCCCCCGTGCGGGACGTTCTGCTGCAGGGCCGCAGATTTCGATCAGTTCCGATCGTCGGCGGTGCGCTTTTTCAAAGTAAAAGCGTAGTGGATCAAACAAGTATCACGATTCCTCGTCTGCGACATGCGACACGCCGCCACTCATCATGACGCGGAGCGTATTTGGCTCGATGCACCGTCGGGACTAAGGTTGACTCAGACCCACCCGACTCCAAGCTCCTATTATCTTGTCTTGTCGTTACAAATACGAAACTCAAACTCATCCAGGAATTATAATTAACCGCCCGTGTCTCAATGTCAATGCAGTCCACCAGACGTCAGTCTCGACCTTTTCCATCCAACTTTGATGGGTCTCAACTCAACCTAACGAAGGCCGTTCGCGACGCAGCAAAACACAATGAAAAACAATGATGATCGGGAGGCGGTCCATGCCCATGCGATGGAAGACTGGGCTCCGAGCGGTACGGTAGTAGAGCCGACGGGGCAGATCTCGTGACGTCGGGTAAAGTCTCCGTAGGGGTAGCTTGGACGTTACTGTACAGCCTAATTTGGGTTCCCCTCGGGCAATCGGGCGCGCCGCGCCCCACACTTGGTCCACGCACTGCGTTTACAAGTTTCCACGCAGTACAACACACAATCGATCCATCCCCAAAGGCGATCGATGTCGATGTAAACACGGGTTTCGCGTATACAGTACTGTGTGTATCAAAGTACACACTATACTACTCCTAGCACTTTAGTCTTCTTAGTCACGATTACCTTTTTGCTCGCAGCGTCGGACGTCAACTCTGTATGAACCCTAAATCATTACAATATAACACACAGCCTGGACCGTCCAGTCTGGTCTGGTCTGGACAGGATTTTGCACGAACACGAACATGCATTCCTGTTTTTCTCTTTTTTTTTTTGTTTCCTTTTTCCTTCTCGATCGGTATCTCCTCTTCCGCTACTAATACGTACAGTAATTATTTTTCACCAGTCGGGACTCGGCGGAGACCCACATTAGCGGTCAGAGACTGGAGACCTCTCGCTCGGAGGCATGCTGGTCTCAGGTCTCAGGGGCATCGTTCATTTGCGCCTTACTTATCAACTCAGAATACCGTTCTTGAGCCTGTCATATCATATTCACGGGACGACGCAACGCCTCCCCTCCTCCATCAACCGCAACTGGGTGGGTGTGGTTCTGTGGTTCTTTCCTAGGCTATTTAAGGGGGTCTCCGCGGCTACAACCACAATCAGCGCGCTTGCTGCAAGAACCGAGTTATCGGCATCAACGTCAGCAGCGATAAAACTGCGTCAAACCCAATTCAAGTTTCTCTCGGGCTTCTCGGCCGCCATTGCGAGTCGGCGCCATGCACATAACGTACTTGTACTTGTACTACTTCCACCGGCCGGGCAAAACCCAGAGCCATGTGGTATTTGATTTTTGTCAAACAACCCATCATCGCTGTCTTTCCCGAAAAGATAATGATAGTAAAAAAAAAAAAAAAAATCACAGAGATCGGAGTGACGGACACAAACACGACTCGGCCACGCAGTCGAGGCACGGAGCATCACATCGCTTCTCGTCGCTGGACTTTTTCGCCGTCTCCCCAAAAGGGATTCGTCCTGTCCCCAACTCCAATTCCCACTCCTCCACTCGAGCACCTGCTGTTTTGTTTCGTTATCACAGGGGGGAGAACTCCTTGGCACATCCGCAGTCACATACGCCTCGGCGCTATCCTTTCGTCCCCCCTTCCCCCCCTTCAAACCCAGTGTTGCGGACAGGGCGTAAAGTACGCACGAAGTCATCAATATGTGGCGCAGTCTGGCGCAAACGTGCAATTTAACAAGTGGATGATGGTCCGTGACCCGCGGCGGCGCCCGGCGAGCACGGTGACAACGCCTGGAACTCTTTGTATCGTATCAATGTCCAAAACCAGAAACTGGAACATTGCTGTTGGAGAAGAGGAGAGATAGGCACCATTCGAACGTTTGAAGACAGCGATTTTCCCCCGAAGAAAACCATCTCATTCAGGCATCACCAGTGCGGCAATGGAAACAACGGGACATGTAAGGTGGCAAAGGATCCCGATTTTGCGAACTCATATGAGCACTCACGACTATGATCTTCCGGTGATGGTGATTCAAGCGTTGTTGCGCTTCGTGTCTTATGTCGCGGGATCTTCAGAGATGAGAGGTAACGGCTCCATAGCATACATACTGCAGTCGAGGTAGAGATAACATTCATCATGACATACACTTTCCGCCTAGATCTACAGCTCAGAACGATCGAAGCGATATCTGTGGTTTTGCGGCTTGCGCTGCTGCAGTGCCCGATAGTTTGTTACTTAAAGCGTTCCGGACAGAACTTTCTAAACGCTCTCTTATCCCTTGATCCAGCTTGCCCGTGGCCTCTTTGAATGCGACAGGTGATGACGAGGCAAATATTAGCAGCTGATTGAGGGCTTGGGCATGAAGAGGCGACGGCGTCGTCTGGTTGGGGTCGAGTAGCAGCGTCAACGTAGGAAGCAAGATTCCCAATACGCGAACGCCTGCGCCCGCGGAATCGCATCAAAAAATTTGTCAGAAAGGTATGCAAAATCACTCACGCAGGTCCTCGGCAATATTGGCGAAAAGGGTTCCAAATGCCTTGATGATTTCTCCCACGGCAGGCAAATGGCTCTGTACCGCGGCCTCATCTCCTTCCATTCCGGCGACCTTGGCGACATACTCTACCATGCCAGGCAGTAACATTCTAATACACTGACGAAGCATGACACTACCGGAGGCAGATGCTGTGATCAATGTCTTCGCGCAGTGAGCTGCCGTCGAAGCCATCTGCTCCAATGGGGGATGTCATCAAGGTAACCGGCAGTACGAATACGACCTACCTCGTGGGCGTCCGATAGCTTCTCTGCGATAAGGAAACAACAGCGACTTATCACCCCCTGCCCTACCTTGACGGAAGGGGGGATGACGGTCAGGATAAGGACCGAGGCCAGGAAGTTGTTCTTGACTTTGTTAGTCGTGATGGTGCCTTCCCGGCCCCTGATCGCGGGGTGAGGATCGAGTGAAAATACTGGAGTATTACGTGGACTGACCTCATCTCGTCAATATTCAGCAAACATGATGACAACAAGCCGTGGACCACCCGCTGGAAGAACTCCGTCACCTTGTAGGTGGGCTCCGGGGCGAGCAGAGACTTGAGCACTGGCAGCGTCGGCCCAACAAAATCAATCTCGGAGGTCTCGTCTCTCAGAAGGTCTGCTTTTATGAGAATAAAAGGGAAGTGAGATGGATCGGGACACATACCGCTATATAACGATATTGCCACAGCACGGACTTCTTCCTGAATCTTGGCATCAAAGGACGAGCCGATGGACAATAGGGCATTGAAAGACGTTTTGATGAGTGTGATCCGGTCAGCAGGATTAGACTGGTTGTCTGTATGGCAGGCGTCAGGGAGCTTTGCCAGAGATATGAGGCGAAGAAATCGTACGACTGGCAAGTCTTTCAGCACTAGGAATGGCATTCTTAAGTATATATGTGCAGACACGCAGACAAACCATCGCCGGCGATGTAGGGCCATCCGAGCTGTCACAAGTGTCAACATACGGGGCATCGATCGACGGGAATGGGTTACGAACGGATTGGTTCCTTGACATTGTTCAGTTGCAAAGACGCGAATCACTTCCATAAGGTGAGCTTGGAGGGCGGGAGGTTCTGTCATAGCAATGCGGTACCACAAGTTGAGGAGTTCATCGAATATTGTTGGCTCGAGAAGAGCCCTCCCTGAATATTCCCGTCGAACAAGACATTTCATCGCGCGCAGGGCTATAAGAGGCACGTGACCACTCGCTGTAATGGTGGACTCAGAATAAGGTGCTGATGATGAGAGCGCTTCATAGACTAGACCGAAGATTACGAAGAACATCGCTGTTGGTTCCGATTCTGCGTTGCGCCTAGCAGAAGATGCTGCAGTTACGTCGTCCATTCCTTCCATGGCCCCCAAGATAAACGGGTCCTGCGTCTCCATTGCAGTCGCTACGGCGTTCAGCATTACCGGCCATGATTCGGCGTAGTACTGCCAAATGGCGTGAGCGAGGTACGAGCACAGAAAAGCGGCTTACAGGAAGCAATATGTCCTTGCCAAGACTAGCATACGCCGCGTCTAGTGGGGCTGAGGACGTATCCAAACTAGCTTCCGAGTCAGCTCGGATGCTGGCGTAGTCTCTCAAGGCGGATATCCAGAGTGATGTCAATTCCGACTTATACGGCTTGACGACCTCTTCAAGATACTTCTGCTGAGGATTTGCGGAGGTAAGTTGGGCCCACGCAGACAGTATTGCTATCCTAAGCATCGCGGAAGCATTGGGACTGCCCTCTGCGGCGTCTCCCAGAGAAAGCAACGCGGTTCCTAGACGGAACATCAGACGAGATTACGTGGGTGGAGACGACAGTCTTACCTTTGCACTGTGCCAATGCTGAGGTTAGCAGCTTAAGAATCCGACCCATCCGATTGACGTCTTTCACGACACCACACCCGACAAACGCAGCGCAGGCGCCGACGGCAGAGGCTAGAATCTCTGGTGTAGTATCTGAGGTGAATGCGGGGGTCAGGGCTGCCGTGATTGGAGCCTGATGTTGCTCGAGAAGCAATGCGTTCTCGTAATCCGGGTCCGGTGTCAGAGCAAAAGTCTGTCCACGTCAAAAAGTCAGCCTCGTGTCGGCGCCTGTCTGAGATTCGCTAACCTCAATCACGTCCCGGAGAACAATCAGCCCTTCTAAACGGATCTCGGTGACGTAAGCGGTTGATGCCGTAAATGCCATTTTGATGAGGTCAGGGACGCGGGATACCAGCAGCCCTGAGACAGGTAAACCCAAACTCCGAGCGTAGGCAATGTCGAGCTGTTCTCTTCGGCCAGACTTGGCGATGGAAATACAAATATCATGTAGGCATTGCAATGCGAAAAGCTGGGTCCGCCATCGCGAAGTTGGACGATTTTGGCCCCCCGAAGCTGCGTCAGTAGCCATCCCGATGCTGAGCGATTCACCTTCGTCATCGAAACCAGTCCTCCGGGATTTGGAGGCGGCGTCCGTCGCTTGCTGCGATGCTGTCGTCCTTGACATGATCTTTTGGCACAGGTCTATCCATGCAGATGGATTGTACACCACCGTCTGCTTCATCCAACTCGATATGACTTTACGTACGCCTTCGATGGACGGATCCCCGTCTAGCATAGCAAAAAGTTCTTCGACTAGCCGATCTCCTCCCACCTTAGATATTAATAACGCATCCTTCTGGACGAGTTGATACAGTGCGTGAATGGAAGCGAGCTTCAGAGGGCGCCGAGAAGAGTTAAGGTGGGTGCGGAACTGCGTGATCAACTCGGGAACATCGACGTGCTCTGGTGCAAACATGAGGAAATGTTGGATGCATCGGATAGCCTCCACGCGAATGCCATCATCCTCTTCGCTTGCAAGGCGTCGTACAATATCGAGGATGAGAGTGCGGGTCCGCGTTGATTCTTGGATATCGGGCCCCAAGATCGTAATGACGGCGTCGATTATCTGGCACACTGCCTGGTATGCGGGCAAATCGCCGCTAATATTTGAATTTGCCAGACTTCCACCTTCTAATTCGTGGGGTGGTGAAACGTAGATCTTGAACAGGACCCCCAGCGTGCTGTGAACATACGGGGCATATGCAAGGCTGGCAGCATTGACGACCCGAGAGAGTGAGTGCAGCGCCCAGTAGTGTACCACCGGGTGTGCATCTTTGCTCAACGACATAAGAATATTGACGGTAGTCTTCAGTAAAGGTCCCGCGGCCAGACTTCCGACGTGATCGTAGATCGCTCCTAGCGCCAGCGTGCATCCCGCTCGGGCCTGTGGATCCCGATTATTAACGACCAGATCGACCAAGGTCTTCATCAGGGAGGCCAAAAACTGAGTGTCAGCAAGACTTGCAAGACGTCCCAGCGCTTCACTACTGGCGGAACGCAAGATTGGGTCCCCATCAATCAAACCATCCTACAGAAAATCTCAGGACTTAGACGGGGGCATATTACGTAAACACACCTTTAGGAAGGACGACAGTGGTGTGGTGACGGCTGTGCTTCCAAACACTTCACGCACATGCTTCGACGGAGATGCCATGGCTTGTCTCATCGCCAGCAAGATAGCAATGGCAGCGTTGACCTGCACGGCCGCCTTTCTCCCCACATTCTTTTCATACTTTGGAGACTTCACACAGTCGATCATGAGTGTAATGAGTCGGGCCGCGGAGGTCGAGTCCTGTAGAGGCAGCAGGCGCGCGAAGAGGGCCAGCGCTGCATCAACGACCTGGGTGAGTGGTGGAGGGAATTCTGGCCAGAACGATTCCTTCGTGAGGTCGCGCGATTGGCAAATCGACAGCGGGTCATGTTCAGCGGATTGGAGGATTGGCGTACGCAGCTTCAAGTCCCTCGTCAGACTACCTTTACCACGATTACATAGATAACCCTCTTACCATGTCATCAAGGGAAGCCTCGACAGAATCCCTATTTAATCTATACCTTCCGAATGAAGGATCTTCCATGTCTGCAGTCGGCGAAGCATTCTCGAATACCTCTACTCCCGTGACGCCATACCCGTAGCCATCCAACGTTGTCCACAAAGAAGAGAATGATCCAGAAGACGAGGCTATCGCTGCTTGTACCGAGTTCCCCGCGAAACCATCAACACTTGCCACCAGGGAAATCACAGATTGTAACAATGTCGTCTGAGTTGCTTCAGGGACACTGGCTGCTCCTAGGACGGTAAAACACTGGAGCACTCTTCGCCGGAGCAGCGCCTCTCGCGAGCGGAGAGTTGGCCCGTCAGAGGCAGTACTTGGCAGACGTGAGTTATCCTGTCCTGCGAGTGGGTCCTCGACATAGGGTGCCTGTGAGGCATACGCGTTTGCGAAGAGGAATGCATTGCTGAGTAAGGTCGTGAGGCGGCGGGCAACGTCCAGCGTTACAAGCGTAGGGGAATTGTGTCTCAAGAACGCGAGTATCGCACCAAGCGCGGCTTCACGTACGTGTAGAAGGAAGCCCCATTCGGCCGCAGTGCGTGCGGCGGTGTCCTTCGAAGGTGGTTTGGGTAGCGCATTCCGCCAAAGGACAAGGAGCTGGGGCAAGTGCGCCCGCACGAAGTTGGGGCCCAGGGTCATGAGAGCAGCGATGCATGTCCATGCCGTCTCTACCTCTACGCCCGCTAACGCAACTGTATGTTCACCGGTGCGCTTCAGGAGCGTGATTGCCATGTCGAATACCTTGGCGCTGATGTCATATGACACATAGAGTGGCCTTTCGGGTATGACAGTCACGAGTGCGGCTAGGCCATAGGCATGCCCCAAAGCACGGGATGTCAGATCTGATGGTGCAGTTTGAGTCTGAGACGAGCCGGTTAGGATATTGATATCGCGTTGGAGCAGTTCAACGGCGTTGATAACAATCTTGGGAAGGCGCAACGGTGCAGAGAAACAGAATATGCGCAAGGCCCACGCAGCGTGGATACGCACGGTATGGCTTGGATGGGCAAGGAGTGCTACCAGAGGTTCTGCGAGGGCCTCCTGTTACGGATTAATGTAAGAGCACGTTCAGGCTCCGGGGCAGGCTCTCGTACCTGTACGGGAGGAGGCGCATTTCCAAGTTGTTGCAAGAGCCCAGAAACCTCCCTTAACACGATGGTTAGTACGTGGGCAGTTGGCGCAATCGAACCAGGCATCAACGCGGGCCACCTCTTCAGATAAACTTTCGACAATTCTTGGATGGCAGCGATCTGGGATTGCTCGCTCAACATCCGTACTCCAATAAGATCACGGAGAAGGATGCCGACGAGATGGCGGACAAAGAGTACTTCATAGCGCGTTATAGAGTTGCGAGGAATATTGATGACCTCAGACACAAAGTGCTGTACGATAGTCCCGTAGTTTGTCTCGATGAACGCTGGTCCCGATGTGGTGAACAGCGCGGCGTAGAAGTCGAAGATTCCGACCCGTGTCTTGTGTGTTGCTTGGGGCTTGTTAAAATGCATCGAAAGCTGATGCAACATCTCACTGGGCGTCAGGATTGTCTTGGTTTCTCCAGTAGGTGCAAGAGTAGGTGCAGGGTCGTCTTCCTCCTCTTGTTCCTGTTTGTTTTTCTTTGTTGGTTCCTGAATAGGAATGACAGCTGGAGCCTGGGATGAGGAGAGAACAAGTCCAACAAGTTGCGCAAGGGTATGCCGGGTAATTTGATCGGCAGTGTCGAGAGACTTGACACATAGCAAGACTAGAGATTCGATTTCCGATGCCGTCCAGTCTCCACCAGGGAGGGGATACACGACCATAAGGACCTAAAGCCGTGAGACATGGGGGGATACGTATTGTGATAAACTATAGATAATACCTCGCAAGCAGCTCGCCTGACAGGAAGGGACTTGTCGTTGAGGGCAGATTTCATTTGCTTTATGACATCTTTAGTCACATTCTCAGTCGCTGCGCGTCGCGCCGTTGAGAGGGACTTTCGAAGAGCGATGATTGCGTGATAACGAAGTGAGATGGGCTAAACAGGAGTCAGGCTGTTGAGAGTGGAGAAATTTGAGGAATGAGACTTGCACCAGATAATTTGTAAGTTTTAATCGCGACCGTCGCAATCTCCGTCATGAAGGACATGACCTTTTCAGATTGTAGTCAATGGTGTTGTTGTACTGGGCGAGAAATGCGTACTTGGGTCCCAAATGTGCCCATAAGCTCGCCGATGCAGTATAGCGACGCTCTGGCGCACGAAGATCAGCGGAAGCTGGTAAGGAGATAAGGACAAACGTACATCTTATTTTGGTCTCTATCTGCGGGAGCTTTGAAGTCGCTTGCTACCTTCAGGAACGCAATGAGAGTATCGAACATATTTTTTGAGTCCCCACGGGTGTATAGAACCAGGAAACAGCTTGCGACGAGGTTGCGCAGGGCACGTCCAGGGACTGGGTAGGACTGGCTTGAGGAAATGACATTGATTAGACCCGCCTCGAGGTCTTTTTGGACAGTTTTGATATCATCCTGTGAGAGTGTGAGCGGTGGAGAGCGTGGTGATAGCAAGGCAGCGACAGACGGGCGAAGATGATTTCAAGAACCTTTCGACGGATGCTAACCACGAGAAGAGGTACACATCTCCGCTCTCGCCTGATAGTTGGGACTGTGGGGAGCGTAAGAGAAAGGGGTTTATACGATGACTATCATAGGCGCACCTCATCAATGAACCTGTTGTCAAGAGAGAATTCCACGAGAGATGATTCCATGTGGTGGACCGCTTCATTCAGTTACATTAACTTTTGCCCGCAAACGGAATGTCGACACTTTTGATGGGATGACGATCACGTGGCAGGATCCAACCAATTTACAATTAATGCGGAAACGCCGCCACCGCACGTTGACAGCACATACACACATGCCGTCTGACACCTGCTCGCTCCTTATCCCTTACTATCATCACCCAACATGACTCGCCTCTCATATATACCACAGGAAATGGCCAAAGACTCAGATGACGACCAGCAATGGGAGGACCTTCCTGGTGACAAGTGGCAATATGGTTCGAGATCAACGTCCGCTACACCTTCAGGCTCATACAAAAGTGGTACGCGTCTACGAAGGTCCACGAGGCAACGCGCTGCGTTTTCGACCACCTCTCCGCGCAAGCACGTTCCTAGCGATTATCGCAGCCCCAGCCGCTCACGACGCGAACGCGGGTTCGTAGTTGAACTGCCTCCCCAAGAGCTTGTCGGCACCCCAGGTCCAGAGCACGGTTACCCAAACACGCAGTTTCTCCAACAGCCAACGGGTAGCCCAGTCCCACCATATTCCCCGATGAAACCGCTTTCTAAAGAGCCAGTGAGTAATCCCATCCAACAGAGTAGTTCTTCAGTCGAACTACTTCAACAGTCATTTGGGATCCCAATTGCGCGTCGCGGTGCCAGAGTCGAACAGCCTTCCCAAGGACCAACCGACCCTCCGGGACCAGATCTCGGCAAGATCTTGGCCACATCACTCAAGCCTATCCTCTGTTACATCGCGGAGGTGCTCAATACGGTCCTGCGAATGATGAAGTACCCCATTTCGATTACCCTCGCCATATTGGCCTGCGCATATGCTCTCGCCATTATGTCAAACGCCGTCAGATCTGCGCTTGCCCCGATGTGCTCGATCCCCGTCGTTTCGCTCCTCTGCCCCGCTATGGCTCGCCCTGAACCCTCCCGCCCTTCAAACCCAGAACGTACTCCGCTGTGGGCAGATTTTCCGAACCTCTTAAAGGTGGAAAGCAAGACCCTCGAGACCCTCCTTGACGAAACTGTTGAAGGTCCTGGGCTCGCCCTCGAGATAAAGAAGGCGGAAATGGCAACAAGTGACCTCGCGACGCGTGTCCGAGTCAGTAACCTGGATAGCCGTGAGATCCTCGCAGAATCGTTAAGCGAGTTTGTAAAGGATGCACGCAAAGTGAGCCGCGGACTGACGCGCTTCAGCTCCAGGGTAGGAGGTGCCGTAGACAAGTATGTCGATCTTCGCTCCGCATTACCATAGTCACTGACCAGCGATCGAAGCATCATTGCGGTCAATGACTATGCTCTTCACCGTATTGAGGCCGCCAACTCCAAGTCCCCGGGACTTTCGATAAAGCGCCTGTGGAGTTCTGGTCCCTCCGAAGCCGCTACGAAGCAGGTCGTTACTCGGTCTTTCACCGAGGCGATGACTGCGCTTTCGGCCAACATGCAGCGCCTCGTGTTGGAGGCCGAGGTGTCGATTTCAGATCTAAACAAGCTCGAAGAACATCTGAAATCAATCCACGAAGTCGTCTCTCGTGAAGGCTTGTCAATCTCCTCGGCCAAAAGTGAACTCCTTGCGCAGCTGTGGACGATCTTGGGTGGGAACCGAGACCAACTCAGGGGAATGGATGAACATCTCGTGCTACTCAGAGGCGTGGGCGGGTACCGGGACCGTGCGCTTGCCCATGTGGTCGCAGCATTGCAGATGCTAGAGTCGATGGCGGAAGACATGGAAGAACTCCGTGAGCGCGTCGCAGCACCGGAGCTTGTCGGTGATGCCATACCGATCGATGTGCATATGAAATCTCTCAGAGGTGGGCTTGAGAGGTTGAAGGGGCGGCGGACGGGTGCGAAGCAGTTGGAGGAGGAGATCGTGAGCCGGATATTGGGGTCTGTAGAGGGAGCCAAAGTGATGCGCCCGTAGTAACTTGATATACTCCAGTTATACTCCTGGGCTGTCCCTCGATTCCCTTCAACTAACTGTCACGAACTTTGAGTATTGTTGTTATGTTTCTCATCTTTTGGTATATTCTATTATATTCATGCTGTTCTACAGAGTTGGATGAATACCTCGTAAATTATGTAGTTGATATCTTTGCTAAACACGGCCGAGAAGAGGTATAGTCACCTCTGGTCTCACCTGATAGTCGGGACCGCGTCACTGCGGGGAACGTGAGAGAAAATCATGTTGGACGAACCTCCGAGACGCACCTCATTGATGTGGTCAATAGATAATTCGATAATTTCGCGACAAATGATTTGATTCTATGCGGATTTCATCACGACAGCTTCGGTTGACCGAACAACAGTCACGTGGGAAGTTCGACGGTCCAGTTAAGTTAAGGTATACGCTTACCTGAGCCATATTACGTAGCGTAGTTGGCCGAAATAAAACGTTTCATCGTTTCCCCCCTCCTTAATACGAGGACACTGCCACCTTCCCGCTATGCCGAATCCCATGTGATTTGATATATTTCATCCCCTTTTCCTTGCTGTTACTACCCGACATGACTCAACTTTCACATAAACTGCAGGAAAAATCCAAAGACGCATACCAGCAATGGGAGAACCTTCCTGATAACCAGCGTCGATACCGTTCAAGGTCATCGTCCACTGCACCTTCGAGCCCAGGGGCAGTGCGTGCACAAAGTGCCACGAACCAGCGGGCTGTCCTTCCGACCTCCTCTCCGCACAAGCATATCCCTGGCGATTATCGCAGCCCCGTCCGGGCACGGACTCCACGGCACGAGCGTGGAATCGTAGTTGAACAGTCCCCCCAAGAGGTTCTGCGTACCCCAGAGAAGGGCCACCCAATCCAGCAGCGTCTCCGAGGGCCAACTGGTAGCCCAGTCCCGCAGCATGTTTCCCCAACGAAACCGTTTCTCAGAGAGCCAAAGGGTAATCTCATCCCACAGAGCAGCGCTACAGTTGGGCTGCCTCAACGTCTGTTGGGGAATCCAGTTCCACAGAGCAGCTCCAGAGTTGAGCCATTTTCCCGAACATCAGCAGGCACTCCACGCCAAGAGCTCAGCAAGGACTTGGCCGCATCACTCAAGCCTATCCTCCGTTACATTGCTGAGGTGTTCTGCACAGTCCTGCGAATGGTGAAGTATCCCATTTCGAATATCCTCGCCATAATGGTCTGCGCATATGCTCTCTCCATTATGTTACACCGTGTCAGGTCTGCGCTTGCGCCGGTGTGCACCATGCCCGTCATTTCGCTCCTCTGTTCTGCAGGACCACCCGTTGGACCCTCCCGCCCTCCACATCCCCAACACACACCCCTGTGGGCAGATTTTCCGAGCCTCATAAAGGTGGAAGATAAGACTTTCGAGTCCCTGATTGACGAAACTCTGGAAGGTGCCGGACTCGCCCTCGAGATAAAGAAGGCGGAAATGGCAACCAGTGACCTCGTGACGCTTGTCCGAGTCAGTAACATGGAAAGTCGCGAGATCCTTACAGACGCGCTGAGCGCGTTCGAGAAGGACGCACGCAAAGTGAGCCGTGGGTTGACGCGCTTCAGCTCCAAAGTGGGAGGTGCTGTGGACAAGTGCGTTCATCTGCTCCCAGCTTCACCATAGCGCTGACAAGTGAATGAAGCGTCATTGCGATCAATGATTATGCTCTTCATCGTATTGAGGCCGCAAACTCGCAGCCATCGGGACTTTCAATCAGACGCCTATGGTGGACTTCTCCCTCAGAAACTGCTACTAAACGGGTTGTCACTCGGACTTTCACGGAGGTGATGAATGTACTGTCGGCCAACATGGAGCGCCTCATCTTGGAGGCCGAGGTATCAATTTCGGATCTAAACAAGCTCGAAAAACATCTCAAATCTATCCATGGAATCGTTTCTCGTGAAAAGAACACAATCTCCACGGCCAAACATGAGCTCGGCGCGCAGGTAGTGACGATCTTTGGTGTTAACCGAGACCAACTCAGGGAAATGGACGAAAATCTCGCATTACTCAAAGGCGTAGGTGGGTACCGGGACCGTGCGCGTGCCCACGTGGTCGCGGTATTGGAAATGCTGCGGCTCATGGCGGACGACATGGAAGAGCTTCGTGAGCGCGTAGCGGCTCCCGATCTTACCGGTGATGCTATTCCAATAGATGTACATATGAAATCTCTCAAGGGCGGGCTGGAGAGGTTGAAGGGGCGACGGACGGGTGCAAAGCAGTTGAGAGAGCAACTCGTGAACCAAATTGCAGAGTCTACGAACTAGGTCAAAGTTACACCCATGGACTAAGAACTTGACGTGCTATGTTGTACCCTGATTCGATTCCCATACTGTGACGGACTCGGGAAATCGTTGTTGTGTTTCTCGTCTTGATATACTCCAATTTATTTGTGCTTTATTCTAGAATTGAACGAACTCGTCGTGAATTATACAGTCAGAGTTCGCGCGATTGCCATGAGCTGGGCTGGCCCTGGACAGTTTGACTCGTCATGTTGGCCCATGGCAAAGGCCATATTCAGCTACCCGTTCCAGAGAAAGTATCAGGGATGTCAGCATCGTGAGGAAGCATCCAAAGCGATTCCGTACACCCAAGACGGATTGTGCATAGGCGTTAGCTATATGTTCAGATAAATCAAAGTTGGGGGTTCAAGTCACTGCAGTGCCCAATGCCAGCTCGAATACGCAGAACTCTTGGGGTGAAGAATTCATCTGCCGTGCGGTTCCATAATATCGGCCCCCCGTTTGCCCCCCGTGCGAAGCGGCGGCTCGGCGGCTTGTCGACTGACGTAGCCCACACATGTTACTTCTCCCTTCATTCCAACGCGGTGACATAGAAGGGAAATCTAGGATACAAGGCGAGAAAGAGGTGCCGGAACACATACAGTACCGGTTGAGCACTAGTCACTAGGACATGTAATCAGATAAGACTATTATTGATCATCTATATTTGGGAAGCCGTGGCGTCACGTTTCAGACGGTCACCGTTGACACCGGCGCCAAAGGTTCTTGAACTTAGCTTAGACCCTAGGCCCTACGACCCCCAATGCATCGTTATGATATCTATCGAGACCAGCTTTCCATCATAAATCCCTCTTTCGGACATGCCTTATGGGACCCAGCGCCGGAGAATGTGTTTTGCCCTGTCAAGGTTGGCGACGTTGGTTATGTGCGTGAAGGCAGATTCTTCCGTCTCTTCAATGCTCTGCTTCCTGCAGACGACCCATCCCATAAAGGGATCCCTCTACCAGAATACCATGAACCGCTCATCCCCAATAATCCAAACCATATAGCCAGGGGAACGCTTGAGCCCAATCGTTACTGTTCTGCCGGAGTCAACATTAATATTGCGCCTGGGCCAGAGTCTCTTGCCACAGGGTGATTACAACTTGCCATTCAAATTCCTCTCAACTGACATTTCAATAGGCCAGAAGAAGTTGATAAAACCTTGTTTTCATGTCGAGGACAGGGCGCCGGCGCAGTGTTATCCCTTCCGGTGGTGACTCAACGTCAGGATACTCGCGCGCGAGGGGATTTCGGCAAGTGGATGCTCAGGAACATTGATCGCTGGTTCGCATTTGCTAGAGGACTTGGACTTGGGATTGATCAGATGGAAGAAATTATTCTGGTTACCGGGTGTGATTGCGCCGGGTCTTGGGCCAATGTGACTTTCTTGGAGGGCCAAACGTATGGACAGGCATCATTTGGAGTTGAAGTTGTTCAGGGTAGTGACATTAGCATCAATTGGCAATTCTCACCGGGGAACACTCAAGGAGCGGTGTGCAATTGGGGCCCTGAAGGGAAGGTATGTCGGTTTGCAAAATATAGCAATTTCTGAAATTCTAAGGCGACATTGGAATTGCCTTGCTCCCGTCAGAATCTACCGGAGGACCAATGCATATTTATCAGAGGGTTTCGTGTTGTTCGCACCATCGACATATTATCGAAGCAGCTCAAAGGGGCAGCAGGTCCCAATCCAAGTCCGGAAGGTGTTCATGACGACAGTGAACCACACAAGGAACTCATATCAATGCCCGCTTCTACGAAGGTAAAGTACTCTTATTGGCACTTCTAATCTGTATCTGAGTTTTCAAAGTACCGGGATCCTCTTCGTGTGTTAGTAGACTATATCGTCGAAGTAAGCAGGATGCTTTGCCTTCACGTCGTATAAACAATATCTCCTAATGCGCCATGCAGCGGACACCTGGGTGCCATATGGTTCTCGTTCACGATGACGACCTTGCGCATATTGCCGAATCCAGTGATAGAAAGGTAAGTAGACACCTATACGTCAGTAGTTTTCTCTTCTAATATCCGCCATCACAGGAAACGCTTCAACCAGATGCGCTGATGACTTATCTCAAAATGTGCCAGCCGGAGATAACGCAGTTTCTGTGCGGTGAGTGCCTTCAAGTATCACAACTATCCCAACGCTCATGCCATGACGCACACGGCACACAAAGATCCCCTGCCGACTGATGAAGGCAGTCAGAAAACTGGTACAGAAACCACAACAGTAGCGATGTTTTCCGTGGAGCTACATGAATGGGGTGAGTAAGTATTTCATGAGAGTTGCAGTGCTGGGCTTGACTACGTTTACTGGCCAGACCGACCGATGAGTCAAGCATTTTCGACTACCTCACCGTGCAAGTACATCCCTGGAGATTTCCCCAGCGCTGTCCGGGAACGATGTCAGTGCGGATTCGTAGTTGAACTGTCTCTCCAAAATTAATTGGTACTCCAGGCCAACAACTCGGCTGTATGCTGGCCATATTACTCACGGATATCATATGTTACACCTCAAAGGTAATGAGCCCAGGCCGGCGAACAGGGAGGTACCCGATTTCTATTACCCTCGCCATAATAGCCTGCGCATGTGCTCTTGCCATTATATCGGATGCCGTCAGATCGGCGCTTGCGCCAATGTGCTCTGTTCCCGTCATTTCGCTCCTCTGCCCCGCCATAGCGCACGGTGGACCCTCCCGCCCACCAAATCCTGAGCGTATCCCCCTGTGGGCAGATTTCCCGAGCCTCTTGAAGGTTGAAAGCAAGACGCTCGAGACCCTACTCGATGGAACTGTTGAAATTCCCGGACTCGCTCTCGAGATGAAGAAGGCGGAAATGGCAACGAGTGACCTTGCGACGCTAGTGCGGGTCAGCAAATTCAATAGTCGCGAGTTCCTCGCAGACGCGTTGGGCGAGTTTGTGAAGGACGCACGCAAAGTGAGCCGTGGACTGATGAGCTTTAGCTCCAGTGTGGGGAGTACCGTAGACAAGTGTGTCTATCTGCTCTCTGCTTCAGTATAGCCGCTAACATGTGATCAAAGCATCATCGCCGTTAATGACTATGCTCTTCATCGCATTGAGGTCACCAATTCACTGCCGTCGGGACATTCCATCAGATGCCTTTGGAGTTCTTGTCCCTCCGCTACAAACCAAGTTGTTACTCGGACTTTCACCGAGGCGATGAACACGCTTTCTGCTGACATGCAGAGCCTTGTCTCAGAGGCCGAGATGTCAATATCAGATCTAAACAAACTTGAAAACCATCTCAAGTCTCTCCATGAAGTTGTTTCTCGTGAACATTCGTCGGTCTCCACCACCAATCATGAATTCCTTGCGCAGCTGTATACGATTTCGATTGGTAACCACCAGCCCAAGGCCATGAACGAACATCTCGCCCTACTCAGGGGCGTGGGCGGGTACTGGGACCGTGCACTTGTCCATGTAGTCTCAGCATGGCAAACGCTGCA
>Ga0307512_10003588_pt1 | contig 17785 bp, 11 predicted proteins | sample 14_EM_MG_FD_200267 | JGI IMG/M metagenome (GOLD analysis project Ga0307512, IMG submission 200267) | Populus trichocarpa ectomycorrhiza microbial communities from riparian zone in the Pacific Northwest, United States - 14_EM | ecosystem: Host-associated > Plants > Roots > Unclassified | place...
AAAATAACCTAGAACACATCTTGAGCCAGTAAGCAGTTCGAAGTTCAGACGAGAATAACAGAGATATCGAGTAAGTACTCGTGCTGATGGCTGCTGCCTGCGCGGGTCCTAATGTCTTCCGTAGGATGGTTTTTGCACACGTCACAGCTTGGCTCAAGATGTGCCTTGAGCGGCGTAAAGCTAAAGCTCAACCGCAACAGGGCAGCCAGGCGCTAGAAGTCGGAGTTGACCCAGCCGAGCCCCTCCATGACTGGAAAGGCGCCAGCAACCCGAGTAAAATCCAGCGTGTCTCCAACCCGACGCCCGGCGTACCGGCGCCCGCCCTCCAGGGCCATGGTTCGGTCGCTGGTCCGAGAAATTCGATCCGGGTCCCTTCCCATCACAGCCAACACGGACGAGCGGTGACGGGGACGGTTCGCCGGGCACCATCGATGGAGGACACACCGGACCGCATCCGGCGCGATAGTGCGTGGCACACTCCGATCGATTGGCATATGCCAGCCGGCCCAGAGGATGGGTGGAGGCTGAAATCCATAACTGCTACCGTCGAGCCGAGCCGAGTACCGATCTCGCACGCTCGGGACCCGCAGCGTTTGACTCCAACCGGTGAATCGGCTAGTGGTTCCCAAAATTCCCAACGAACCGCGGCGAGGCCTGAGGACGAGCTGCTGCCATCAGTAGTTTCAGCCCGACAGACACACTTTCCACTGCGGAAGGAGTCCCTAGCCTATACTTCAAACATCCCGTGCGAAGAGTATACGACCGCCGAGGGTGACGAGAAGGAGCTCGGCAGCCACTATGGCCGCTTGGCTCTGCGAAGGGAGCCACGTGTTGTCATTGAGTACGACCCGACTGCGCGCGAGTATCGTGCTCGACCACGAGATTCGTTCGACACCCTCGACACTATCGCTGAAATAGAGAACGATTTCCGGAGAATCGAGGCTCTAGAGGAGTTAGAGCGGGAGGGAAAACGGAGGGTCATATTCAATCGCCGAAAAGAAGAGGAGATGGCGAAGAAGGCTCGCGGCGAGCCGTGGGATCATGAATTTCTCTTGCCAACTCCACCTGCCTCACCGGTTAGGAGGCCGCCTACTTCGAGTGCTGCGGCGGAACGGAAGAAGGCTGCAGAAGGACAGGAGAGGGCTGCAGCGGAACAAGAGAGAGCCGCAGAAGAACAAGGGGAGATCACGCTGGGATACATTCCGACTCCCGAGTTTTACGGACCTCGCAAGAAGACCTACGTCGCCCGCTCTCCTCGGCAGTCATACCAACTGGAGGAAACTCCATCGATAGGCAATCTTTCGACCTCAGCTACTTTTGGTTCTCAGGCGTCGATGCACGAAAACAGTACCGCCCTCAAGAGGATGATAATGCTGCAACCGAGGAACGGAATTCCGACTGATGCCTTCCCCGATTCCCCTAGCTTCCTTCCGTACGGCAGCCACATGGAATACAGCGCGGCTAATCGGGCCCACGACGCTAGAGCGACTAGTGTAGCCACGGAACATGCAGAGCCAGCGGACAGAACCAAAGCGACAGGAAAGAAGCCAGCGTACACTTTGGGCCCCACAGCCGACACGACTCAGAAGAAGAGGGTCAGCTGCGACCACGAATCTTTTCTTCGTGAGAATTCCAAACTTTCGGAGAAGGACTCTAGACATTCGCGCAAGAGTTCTTTGAGTTCAGGAGTGAATTCCAAGCGCCCGGAAATTATTTCTAAGAATTCTCACGAGGACCCAGAGCGTTCGGGAAAGAATTCCGAAAAGTCTTCCGCGTCCATCCAGCAGCACAATCTTTTGAGTCAGCAGCAGCAGAAGGGCTACACTTCTGGCGGAGTGAACGTAGGAAAGACTCTGAACACTACAGAGGGGTATCCCGCTTGCAGCTCTGCAGAACAGGAGATCCTGAGGCCCGATGTCTATCAGACAAGTGTGAGCCAGCCGAAGACTTCTGTCACCGATACGCATCCCACTGTGCTGGCCACGGGCCGCCGTCACAGCTATGCTGCCGGTGAGAAAGAATTGAAGACAGATGGACGGCGTTTGAATTCATCTGGAGGTGACAGGCAGGAGGGGCAGCAGGCGGAGACTACTATCACCCTACCCAAGTCCTTGTCCCACCGACGCAGTATCCCCTTAAAATTGGAAGTTGAAGCCTTGCGGACCTACGCTAATCAGCACATGCCAAATGTCGCCCCAGTTGCTACTCCTTCTAGCCACAAGATGGCTGCTCTTCCTCCTAGTCGTGAGAATGCTGCCCTTCCTGCTCGCTATGGGAATGCTTCTCCTCCTCGCGGCCCAGGGAGCGACGCGTCTTCGTCGTTGACTGCTGGTAGTGATGAGGAGGCCCCGTGGGTACCGTCAGACACGCCGACCGACTACTCCCCTGCCTGCCACACCAGCACTGCGGTACGGCTGTTCCTCGAGGAAATGCGTCCTGTCCGTACCTCAGCTTCTGTCCGCTCTTTGCCTCCAAACTGTGGCAATGTTAGGCTCCGGACCCAACTTGAGGCAGGCTCCGACCACCGCCACCAGACCGCACTCCAACCGCGTCGAGACCGTTTTGCCCGTTCGCGTTCGGCCCCAGGACTTCTCGAAATATCACAGCGAAAATTTCGGTTCGGCACCCTGCCGGACAAGCGCCGAATCTACCCCGTCATAGTGGAGGATCAGGTCCGCTCGTTTGCGCTGGCTATCGCCGCTGCGAAGGTCAATGCGCGCTGTGCGATCGAAGAATATAAGCGGATCATGTGGGTCATTGAGCAGCGGCGCGAGCGGGTCCTCGAGAACATTGGCGAGTTTGAGCAGATGCTTGTCGAGTTCTCAGATCGCACCGATGTTCTGTGCCAGGCGTGTCTTGACATCGTGGACGAATTGGATGTCTTCGTGTACCACAACGTGTCTAACATCCATGAGTGGTTCAAGACCGGCCGGTACGGCCTCGAGGCCTATTTCGACGAACTGTGCGAGCTCAATACGCAGCTGAGCGAGATCCGTGACCGTGTCGAAACGGAGCAGTTCATGATCCTACACGAACTCATGCATTTCGGCGTCGAGCTTCCGTTCGAGTCGGACCGCACCAATCAGATCATAGCTCAGCATGACGTCAACCAGCATCGCCTACGCCGTCGTCTTGCGGAGCAGAAGGCATGGGAATGCAAGCAGAAATCGAAGCGGGAGCTGGAGCACGGATCTGACTCGGCTGCTTCTGAGATTGGATTCGACGAGGAAGAGGACGGGGACGATGGCTATGTTCAGCATTCCCCCTCCGGTGAAGACTACATGGCGGAGACCTCCGGTCGCAACAATTAACTATCCAGTGCCTTTCCACATGGGGTGGTGATTAGTCAGATCGCTGGTGTTCTCCTTCTTGTCTTGCTAACCTCACAATTTCCTGCATACATGTGGTGGTTTCATCTCCGAACTACAATTGAACTGGCGAGAATTTGGCAGTGAATGCTGTTCATTTCTCCTTCAGAGTGCATCATACCCGCTTGTTCTTTTGCCTGTTTGTTTGTATTTCTTGGAGCCTGGGGGTTTTAGCCGAGTTTTCATTTGCTTTTCTCGTGGGACGGTGAGATCTGACCGAGAAATGCCAGCAAATTGAAATGGGAAACAGATTTGTTGTTTTAAATTTCTTGGTCTTTGCCCTCCTGTAGTCTTCACCTAATAATATAATTGCTTCTTCTTGTGAGACAAACTTGTTGGCAACCGATAGCACCAGTGAGGCGTTCGTCTACAGTTATGGGGAGCCTTCAGCAGCCAGAGTATCTAACCTACCTAGATATTCAATTTCCACGGGCAGAAATTCGCTGAATCCCTTCGTGGATAAAAAGCAGCATAACTAAGTAAGAGGTATGTATCCAACTAACCCGAACACTGACAACTTGAGGATTAAGCGCCGAGTGACATGACACACTCCAAATCTTAGGAATAACGTGATAGCCCCTTCGTCGATCGCACAGGGCGTCCCCACCCCCGCCCCTTATTATAATCCGATATCGCATCTCGAGTACAAAGAGATCCAGACCACTGTTTGCGGAAGATCCCCCACGCGAGTCGGCACTGATACTCAAAGCCGATCCTCGCCAAGATCCGCGGTCGTTCCTCGCTGAAAACCGGGCAAACGACCGGGTACGCAATGGACAACCTATAATGACACATCCTGTGGACGTCTCATGAAGAAGCGATTACGATATCCATCGGACGACTAACATAAGTATAGCATCCATGATGTATCTCGGTCGCATACGAGCAATGAACAAACCAAAAAAAGCAGCATATACCTAGGTACCTACCGGCACGCGTATCCACCCGAAACCAGTCCGGGGGTCATGTCCGCACCAACATTAGGGCTCGCTTGACGACAATGTGCAACTTCAGAAGCTGGGCCACGTGATTTGCACACGTTTGATTCAGTTCGCAGTCACCGAACAGTTCCGCGATCAACGAATGAAATTTGTGCCCCTACATCACTATGCTACTGCCTGCGCCTCGCCTACGTTTCCTCGAGCTAGTGGGTAAAGTGCTCATGGCTATGGGTCTCGGGCCACAGCACATTTGGTCGATCTTTTCTCCGAGCGGCGAGACCGAAGCCACCGAACCCTCCGGCCCATGATCCGAACAAGCGCTCCGCAAAACTTAAGAGGCAGAAACGCATCTTTTACGAATAACACTAGCGACACTTGGTAGAGAGTCGCAAAAATGAAGATAGTGCAGCATCCATTCTCTGTCAGGCCACTTGAAGATTAACCAGCCCCCAGGTTACTAGTACCACCACCCGAGGAGGACTGGTCACTCTGCCCGAGGATCCCCCAGCTGGCCATTTCCAATAGCCCACTGCTTCACGTGCCGGACGAGTCGTGGCGGTTAGGGTTGCCAGCCGTGACCTTGCTGTTGCCCAACGCCACTTATGGCAGGATCATTGCGCTTGAACTTGACTCGTGGCTTGCTGGGGGGCGCAGACTACTGGAGTGACGCTGGCGATGTTCCGAACAAGGTGGGTTCTTTTTTTTTGTTTAAACATTACTCGCATGCGACCTGTCTAGATCTGTTTCTCCCGCGCCCTCGTTCACGGAGTCCGCGGAAGAGAACTAGTGAACGGGTCTCGATTGCTTTCGTCCTTTCTTTTGTCTTTCCTTTGGTGCGCTTCGTAGCCTCTTGGGACAGGCCTGGGCGGAGGGCAAAGGGGAGATTGCAACGTGCCGCTATCGCATGGACAGCGGACGGGAACTGGTCAAAATGTATGCCGCCATAGTAGTACGAATAAACAAAAAAATTAGAAGCGCTCGAGTCCATGTGATCGCTGATTTGTCTGTTGTCACGTGATGCGCTTGCATTTTCTCGAATACCACAAAGCTCACGACTTCCTTTCCAACACTTGACAGCACAAATCCCAATTTTTAGCAACAGTGACAAAGATACAACCAACTACGGTAAATACTGCCATATATCTCGCGCTTCGCAACGGCCAAAAATTAAGCCAGGATGGTGAGCTTTGGCGTATCATTAAAAGATTCTATCGCTAATCTATATCAAGTGCGCGCAGTCTTGATCCTCCGAGCTGGGCCAGGACCCCACCCCGGGACCCGAGTTGTCCCGTAGATGCCCTTCTTCGCTGCTTGGCCCGGTAGATCCAGTAAAGGCTGGGTTGTGTCCGTAACCTCATTCTCCGCCTGCGAGGTTTCTCTCTCTCTCTCGAACGAGTAGCCTCAACGTCTTTGGTACCTCAACCGACCACCAGCTCTGTGCCGCCATCCGGAAATGGGATTCCTAGGTAGGACTTCCGGCTAGTACAGGTAAAAGTGTGCCCCTCTACATGCTGCTTCGAACCCCATGAGGAGATCCCATTTCTTACTACCACCAGGAAACCGTCACCTAGCTCGCCAATTAGGCTCTTTGGTTGCCCAGCACAGTCGTACGGTTTACGGTAGTTTTCCTACACTAGCGGGTGGTGAGAGGATGATGGTGGTGGTTCGTCAGTGCCGACCCTTCAGCGGGAAATCGGTTCCGCCGTTAGTTCAACCGCAAAAGGGTTGATACTTCAACCAGACCTCAAGCAAGCAGGAGTTATTTTCAAGTGCGAGAACTCGTTCCCACCAGGGCTCTCATGGTTGCTTAGGGGATTGAACTGTTAAAAATAGCGCTGTCACACCCATTTCCTATGTTTAGTGGGATAGATTGGATATGTGGTGGCGCAGAGGAACTCATTGCGGTGGCGGCAGCGCGACGCGGCGGCGCGGCGGAACCCATTGTGGTACCGCACCGGCGCAACCTGGGATGGATATTGGAGGAATTACTACACCAACTGTCTCCTTTGTACTAATTTTGTCACTCTCTCAGATGGGTATATGTAGCCTAGCACATTTCTTTATTCTGATGTACGGTCAAGAAAATAGTCTTCAAGCAATCGCTAGCTCAGTCACGTGTCCAATCCCCGTATCGAATCTTCTAGTTTCCAAACGACCCCACTTCCGCAGTTAGCTCAACTTCATGAACTACCAAACTTCGTACTTGCACAACAGCGTGGGGATCACGGTCTGTTGGCGAAAGGATTCCACAGGGAAATGACAGATACTGCCCCTTTTGGTACCAACGGGTGTCCAACTGTCGGTATCTTCCTGATAAACCTAAATCCAATGATATGTAGTCTACGATACTTGAGTCAGAGGCTGTTAGTGGGGATTTGTTATGCCGTGATTGAGCGTGATAAAGGGAGTTGTTTGTTCATGGGAGTTTCAAGGAGATTATTTCCGTCTTGTGTTTATTTGAATAAATTGAGAAGACCTAGAAGTTGTCTACGTGATGTAGTGTGAATGGAGAGATACTGGCTGTAGGCACACATTCGGGATGAAAGTCTGAAAGCTATGAAGACAGGCGGTAAATCCTATTCGGGAAGCGTGTAGCTGCACAGTTCGGAAGTTTACACCTGAAAGGCGCATAGATTCCTGAATCTCAAGCACGGTTGCCCTTGCAAGCAGAACGTAAAGCTCACCACAACGCAGCAGGTAGAATTCAACACCAGTCTTTCCAACTGACGAACCGAAACAAGCATAAGAGGGATATCCGCGAGAGAATGTCATGAGAAAAGAAACCGTATCATCCCATCCTTATCCGATCAACTTGGTCCGCCCAATACGTTTCTAAAAACTGAAAGAAAAAGCAAAACATGCCATCTAGCCAGCGCCTTCTCCACATCAAATACAGTTGCCCTCGGGAAGCGCACAGCGCTCACGGGTGCTATAGGACTTGGTCAGCGCCAGGTGGCTCTCTCTTTCAGATGCATCAAGCGGAGGCACGAACTCACAAGAAACCGCCCTGGATAGTTCCGAAGCAGATGATCATGACCAGGAACCCGTCGAGGACGAACGATCCGAGCCAGAGCCAGACCCAAGACATGACGTCGCAGCCATCTTCGGGCCACGGAGGACGTGGTTGGGGAACGTGCTGCAGGGGCAAGACCGGAGCGTCGATTGTGGTGGCGTATCTGGGAATCTCTCCGGGCGGGAGGGGATACCCCTCAGGGCCTGCGTAGACGGGGAGACCATAGCGATCGTAATATAGCGGGGCGCTGGACGACATCATCTCGAGGTCTACGTTGTAGCGATCAGCACGGGGAGGCTCGTCGAGCCAACTGACCGGGAGGACGGGCCAGAAGCAGCCTTTCAGCCAGTTAACCACGCCCATGGTGACCAGGGGTTAGCTGAGACGGTGGATATTAAGAAGATGTTGTAAGAAGTGGGAGAGGTGTCAGAGGTTGGGAGTCAATGGGTAGCGTAAATGTTGGAGAGTGGGGTGTAGAAGGAATGGACGGTTCCGGATCAGGCTGCAGTTCTATTAAGGGGGGAAAAGACGTCACACGACTTATACGGACACTACAGCATTGCCATGGCACTATGGCCTGTCCAGACCGCAGGCAACAGCTCTCTATTAGCCCCCAATCATCTCGAGCCAGCGCTGCGAATTCTCACTCTCTACACCATACCCCGCAAACCCAACAGCTCAAAGCCTCATCAGCGCAGAAAACTCAGATAAAAATACTGCAAAGCACTCGTTCTCCGCAGTCCACTGGTGGTAACCTCTCCTGCTCCCAGTCCCCGCTCAGCGGCCTTCCTGCCAACGACCTCCATCCATCATGACAAAGACCAGTACCGGCATCACAACCGGCCTTCTGCGCATCCTCCATCGCCGACTGAAGAACTCGCGCGCCTGTGGAGCTGGTAGGTGGTGAGGACCAGCCGGGCGTGAGGGCTGTCGCTGGCTGAGATCGACTGGGCTAGGAGAGGGCGGTATAATGACGATCTCGGGAATTTCGGAAAGCACGCGGCGGCTACTGCCGTGGCGAGACTTAAAACGGGAGAAACAGAAGAATTTCATGGCTGTGTGTGAAGCTTTTGTTGTCTGGGTGTGATATTGATGTAGGATGCAGAAAGTCGAGCGCGGCCGTGCTTTCTCGCTCCCTTTAACGCTAACTCCCATCCGCTCTGTCCCTCCTACCGGCTATGAAATCGTAATTTATTGTGCAGTCTCCTGTTGACCACACTGTTCTCTCTGTAACTATGTAAAGCAATTACACCTGCACCTTTATCCCATGTGCCATCAAAATAGGAGACAATTGTTTTCTTTCGTGAATTGTACCACTGAATCCAGATGTTTATGCAAAAAAGGTTTCACCGTACAGCTGTCTTAGGCTCACTCCCGTCCGTCCACCTTTACCCCGTCCTCAACCGTTCTGTTTTCGTCTACCGTTAGGTCTCTCCCGCTCTATATCGTCCCGTCAGGATCAATTCGTCACCAAATATCCCTGCTCGACATTATCTCCACACGAACTTTGCGGTGACGTTGAAATACACTCCGGCAGTTTTACCCCACATCCCCCCGGATGACAGGGACGGCAAACGGAATAATCCTCTGTTCCCAAGTAGCAATCCAAACCCAGGCTTGCAGTTTCGCGCTCATGAAAGACCTCCTCTCTCACTGATCGCTGACATTCCGAGATTCTCAGCTTCGGTACTGTGAAATATTCGTCGTTCTGGCTTCCGATTCCGTAGGTATGGTAGGCTCCGAATGGGTTTGTCCTCGCCCTTTTCGGGTACTGCTATTCGACTAACACCTGGATTTCCAACAGACATGGAGTACCACGCCGCAGAGATCTCCAGTACGTCAACCTCTGGAAATGCTATAGTATGTACACCTCGTCGGAAAAAGCGAAAGTTGGTGTTTCTTTCATCCAAGACTGGGGACAGCAAATGAATTAGGTGTTCTTCGACCAAAATCCGTTTTCAGAACCCGCGAATGGCTGCGCTTGAATCTCCCAGTGGAACTGCTCAGCATTCTTTGCCGCAAGAACAGCGGTAGGCGTCGATTGGGTGTCCCATTGGTAGGTCTTGTTAGCCAATGGGTGATCTGAGCTATTGTATTAACTGGTCTCTTGCTTCGCCTCTTTTCATACCATAAGTTCGACTGATGCCCCATCGAGGCGACTGGTTGTAAGGGTGGTTGAATGGGCTAGAGAGGCTGGCCTTGGATAGTCGATTGGGACGTCAATAGATGACCAGCATATCTATAGGGTAATCGTTCCCGCAAGCTCGCATCCCTTTTGGGGCACCAACCACAAGCACGTCCATTGTATTCTACTGTGCCGACGAATAAGTATAGGTGCAGTAGCGATGGCTATTGAATCTCGAGGAGGACATAACCTGAACGAATACGTAGGAACTACTTCCTTGCGGTATGTAAGAGGGGCGCAGACAATGGTTGCCCAAGCACTGGATACGTGCGTCAATTCCGTTGAGCATCGGGTTTTCGGCAGTAGTATCGCTCTTCTTTCCTCCAAACCCATTTTCTGATATGGAGATACCCAGTCTAACAGATCAACCGAAATCCCTCGACAGCGAGAACATCGAACCCCCTACGTCTTGAGATTCTGCCACCCACGAAGTACAACTTTGGCTTCTCTAACCCACAAGCTGTTTAATTCACGCCAACCACTGGCTTCCGGATTTGGCGAGGATTTCCGAATTCGATATACCTACGATGGAAGGCGGCCACTGTGAAACCCGCTTTGGGTTCCTACGCCGACTATTTCTGCCCAGCATTCAGCGCCTGTACCGACGGTTAACTGCCCAAACCGATGACGACTTTATGTCGACCAGTAGATGCTAGCGTTTTCGTCTACAGTCATTACTGTGTCGGCGGTCGCTACCAGAGAGCGTCTATCTCTTACAATAGCCACTGATATTGTGATTTTTAGCTGGTTAACAAAGAAAACAATAGTCTATGGTGCTGGAATTACGAGATTTGGAGGTGCATCGGAAGAACTAACAGATGTTCTGGGGGTCTTCGTCATCCCGTCATTGCCCCAACGACCACTTGCCTTTGGGATAGCAACCAACAGGTGATACCTTCCAGCCAGCAGCCGCGGAGATATTCCCTGGTATTGGATTTGAGATGGACCTCCTGCATTTCAGGATATGCGGTGCTGCCTCATTCCTAGTTCGCGGATTGAGGGAAATGCTGTTTTTCTATAATAGTGCACTGACATTTTGGGGTTGTTGGGTTGCTGGCATTGAATTGCGCCGACTGCGTTTTGGGCGCTACATCTCCCTCCGCCCCATCCACCTTCTCCCCTCCACCGTTTGACTGACACTTCTGATCAACCACCCGACCGCAACAACATCCCGAACAACAGCCTCTGCTACAATGAACGTCGCTACAAGAACCACCTCCACCATCATGAACCACCCTGATTTCTACGTGGCCCCAGCTGGTTCGCCGTACGCGGAAGAAAACTCATTGGATGAGCTCGAAGCGGGAAATCGGACCCGACATACGAACCTGCCACCAAGCATTAGATCTCAGGCCTATCCGTCGATCATCCCCGGGCTGACGCATCCAGACAACATTTCCGAGCAGAGGTCTTCCAGCGACACCAAGGTCGACAAGTCACGGGACACTGCTGATCCGGCAAGTGGCTGGCATGATGTCGCTATCGGACCACCTTCGACCGCGACGACCGCGGCGCTGAACGGAAACACAGTTCACGCCCCGCCTACCAGGCTCGCTACGGCTTCATCTACACCCTGGCACAGCTACAGGAGCTCCAGCGACACAACCCTCTTCGCCCTCCCACCTCCTGCACTCGATCCGATGCAGCCTGTTTGCGAGCGCTCCGAGGCCCCCTACTGGAAGCGGATCTTCGGCTTCACTCGTCGGCCCAACAGTCCGGCCGATCGTCTATTCAGCGTATACGTGCCTGGCCGTCGTTCTAGATGGAGCTTGCGCCGCCCTCTCGGTGGCTCCGATTCCCACCAGGATCTGCCAACGTATGCGAGGAATCAGGACGGTTTTTGGAGGCGTTTGTGGGACAATCCATACACGACCAGAGTCCTAGTTGGATTTGTGGTGGCGTTCATGATTTTTGCAGTAGTGATGTGGGCGATCGGCAGCGGTGCGAAGAAGCGGCTTCAAGAAGAGGAGAAGTGGAATTTGAGAAGAAGTATGATCTGAGGTCTTCGTTCTGATTGTTCGGTCGTTGGGGTTGGATGACGTACCGCTTACTGTATGCATTTTCATGTCCTCTTTTAAGATGAATTGGGTATGTCCGAAGGTGGTTTTTCTGCTTGGTTTGGGCGTGAAATTGCAATTTTACGCTTCCTGATCTTTCCTACTTCGGTTTTTCTTCCCGTTTGCTTTGATATTTGATGTTGGAGTAAAGATGTGGCTCAGTGGCTACATACAGAATCACTCGCTTTCGTGACTTAAAGTCACAGATTTCTTAGTGTTCTCTGCTCAAACAGATTCATCAGATAGCTGATTAGAGAGATTCAGCCAGCTTGAAAAACCCCTGTTCTTGATAACAACTTGATGATCACCATGGTAACAGCGGCCCACCAGTCACATGTTTTGTCAACAATAAGCTATCCACTTGAGGATAATGATATCAACTTGATAAACTTATCCGTGATAACGTACCATATATGATAAAAATAACGCTAGGTTCCACAGCGTACACTTCAGAACTTGTGCAGTTATCAGAACAGGTTGGTGAAGAACCACATCGCCGATCTAAAGAAAAAAATTTCAGTCAACACCAAAATTATCTATCGCCAAAACATGTCCCCAAATAACACCGAAACCAGTAGCAGTCTCGACGGACACGTCAGTAGCCTCGGCGAACACGCACAGAAGTTTAGTGGCCTCGGGAAACATGTTGCCTGCGTCGGTGGATCACAACGCAGCGGTGGACGCAAGCACAGTAATGCCCGCTGCAATTGTAGAAACTTGTACGCGTTTTGCTGTATGGTATGAACATTATTCCTCCATTATCTACGAGGGTTACAACTGGGGTAGTCAGCTGGCATCTTGGCGCGTCCTATCCTGAACGATATCAAGTTGGCTGAATCTCTTATTTGTGGTTCTTGAAGGTACGTGGATAGCACTAACAGGGGTCCGTTATCCATATCATATCAAGTTGCTATCAAGTTGTCTGAATATCTCCAAAAGACTTTCCCGTAGGCTATTTTAATGACCGCGGGTTCGCGCACCATCGAGTGAAGGAGCTTGTCCAAGTGGGACTCCCGGTTTCGCAGATATATTCCGTATATCGCGTGTTGGCTCCGAATAATGTGAGGACCCTTTTATTTTTATCTATTTATATTATCGCTCGCGCCTGGAGGCCTATATGAGATTACGACGAGCATGGTCAAAGAGTCGGGATTGAAGGAAGGGAAACGAAATCTTCAGCCGAATATGGAGACAACGTGGCCACGCAGGCAACTCCGCAGTTACCGCGATTGACCAAAAGAACAAAAGACAAACATGCAGGACATGAATCCTGCTTCGTAGATACAGGTAAGCGCAATAAGAGCAGGAAATCGCGGTGGCGTACCGACGATTTCGGAGAACTGTGTAGCAGGGTGCTCTATGCCACCACGCATATAACGACGATATCCACATCCAGACTCCCGGAGCTTCACGAAGTTGGCTATTAAAGCATAACATGTGTTAGATCCCTTTTATAAGATTGGTTAGAGAAGACAGGATATTTGAGGTTTCGAGAAAATTCTCAGAGCTTCGGCAGTGGTGGAATATTCAACTGGCTCTATCCATATACAACCTGTCGAAGACTCCCGAATGTGGCTACTCGACGGCAACATAAGTAGCATCCCTATTCCGAAATTGGGTGAAGAGGTTCTCAGAGAACTGAGGTGTTCCGGCAACACCGGAAAGCCCAGCTGCGACGGCCACCAGCTACTGATGAATCCGCAGATAGACTGCCTGAGATTGCTGAAATTTGCTATTAGCCAGTAACGCACTATAGATCGCTTTCCCGTGTTTAGGTAAAGATAATCTGCGCTGTTCGAGGTGTTCCGGTGACTTTGGGAGTCTCAGTCGTAGGGTGCACCTTGTTCACCAGTATCCATATACAGCATACTCGAGACTCCCGAAGCCACCGGAACACCTCTAACTGTTGGAGTATGGGGACCGATAGAGATGAAAACAGTGAATTGATTGATTGATGCAACGTTGAAGGGGGAACATTCTCTCTATATACAACGGGCCTGAGGGACTCCCCAGGGGGAAAGGACGGAAGACTGTCTCCTGAGCCGGTGTTCGGAGACTCGGGCAGCGGTCATCTCCGGACGCCCATTATTCTGACACGAACAGCGCAGATTATCTCCACCCGGTCATGGGAAAAGCATTCTATCGTGCGTTTCTGGCCATTTATCAACTTCGGGAGTCTCAGTCAGCCGGTAGGAAGATATGGCTAGTAGCAGATTCCTGCTGATCTCTCTGAAGTGGCTAAAAGACCACGAACATCGCATATTATTCTGAAAAGCGATTTATTACGTGGTGCTGGCTGATAGCCAGCGTCGGGAATCTCAGGCAGTAGGCGGATCTGGCCGGTTGCCGGTGCCTTGTCTGCGAGGTCTCTGAAGCTGTCGGAAGACCACGAACATCTCAAATTACCTCTGCCCGATCATAGGAAAGTGATATAAGAACGCTGCCTCTCAGTTGCCAATTTCGGGGTTCTCAGGCAGCGGGAGGGTGGATATGGTCGGTAGTGGACGCCCGCGCCTGCTGGGCTTCCCAGCGTTCATCATGTATACCAAGTCAACATATAAACGGTGGAGCAGCCTTTTTTTCTCTTCGTTTATTCGCTCTCTAATCGCATGTCCTATCTGGGGCGGCATAGATTATGAGACGCAGCGATAGTGTGGGCTGGCAATGGATTTCGTACACTAACTAGCAGGGAGTTAAATTTCAGATCTCGATTTTTTGGTGGGTGGTCATGTGGCTGCAGGTTCGGGGGCCAGTTCTTCCAGACTCTAACGTACTTAGGGAGTAAGTAGAAATATTGCCGAGGAACGAGGCTCATATTACGTGGTGGCCAAGATCGGGTCTGGTGCTTTTTTTGTTTAATCATTATTCACATGCGACCTAAGTAGGTAGATCATGGCAAAACAGTCCGTTTCCTGTCAGCAGTCCGCGCGCGGCGGCTCGTTGCAAGTTCCTCTTTGCCCTCGCGCACTCCTGTCTCAGGAAGATGTATGCGCACCAAAGAAATGACAAAGGAAAGAAAAAGAGACCCGTCCCCTAGTATGAACGGAAAGCGGTTGCTCTTCCCGACCCCCAGCTCCTCCGTGGCACCCAGTCCCTCCGACTCTGCTTTCCTCCTCTTCCCGCTCCCTGCGCCCCGATTCCGACACCTCGCTCCCCGCGTCTTCCTCTGGTTGGAGCAGTCTCCCCACATCTGTAGTAGAGAGGAAGTCTAGTACCGCCTGGCTGCGCCCCCATCGGCAAGGAGGCCTCGGCACCGGCACCACCAGAACTGAGGGGTGGGCCGACTCTTCGTCCAGTTCAGGCGCTGCCCAGTGCAGCAGCGACCTGTCTTCGTCTGGTAGAACCTCGCGGCGAGCCTCTTATCTAGAGCTCCCAGCCACCGCGCCGTCCGGCCTCTGGCGTTTTGGCATCCTGTACTTTTTCTGCGAGGTGCGGCCTCCCGCCCATTGCCGTGTGCCTCCGCCCACTTTTTCTCGGCGATTCCCCGCTTGAGTGCACGAGACACCTTGGAAGCGGCATTGCGCGTGCTTCCGTCCGATCCAGGCAGCTGAGCCGCTCCGCCCCGCAGGCGTCCAGCTCCTCCGAAGCCATCCGTCTGATGAAGATTATGGCCCGCTCTGGGGCCGTGTGCCTTCGCGAAGCCGATCACAGCGCCCCCGCGATGGCAGCGCACTCTGAATCGCAGGCCTCTGGTTGCAGCCCATGTGAGATTCGATACCCACCCAGGATTGGCCGTTCTTCCACACCACCGCATATCCGGCAGCTCCGCCGTCCGGCCGCGACCCATCCGCGAACATGGTGAGCAGGCCGTGGCTTCTCAGCCTTCACCTTGGCTCCGGCCTCCTCCTCCTGTAGCAGTTCCGCGTCACGGGTCTCTGGTTCCTCTAGCAAAACTGTGTTCTCTGTCCTTCCAGCGTAGGCGAGGGCATCCGTGAGCGGTCGGGTCTGGTGCGAGACAATAGAAACCAGAACATATCACAAAACCCACCCAGCTATTTTTCAGGTCGGAAGCCACCCGGACTGTAGGTTTATTCGGACAAATACAAAGTCTGGGAAAAGTTTTGGCCATCTGACCAAAGACGGGGTGCGTTTTTTGTCTAGGTTGCCTCCTGTAAGGGGGTTAACAGTCCCTTCGTCTAGTAGAATTTTGTGGCCTGGATTTTTACAACTTCAATTGTCGGGAGTTTGTTTTAGAAAGAGGTGAGTGTCTTCAAATTTTGGAGTCTTGCATACTTTCTCAATCTTGATGCTGCATTTCCTTGCAGAGTGGGTTTTATGGCTTCTCGGGCCCATATCTATGTAATTCATCCGATGGGCACACGCGTAACGATAAGTAATCGTGGCCGGCGGCGTATGGGATATACTGTCTTCAATCTTTCAATTACGGTTCGCTGGTGTCCGCAAATCTCGCAGCTCTTGGGCAAAACCAACCCAGTATTTCCAAGATTTCCGGCGGGGTCTAGGTCGGCGATGAGAACTGTGCGGGTGAAGAAGATCTGCAGATGACGAAGGAGACTTGTTCTCATGGCGTCCCCAAGACAAAATCTAAGGAGATTGTGGCTTCCTTCCCCACTGCGTGTAAAACTTCCACCGCTTCAAATTCCCTCGCCGACACGCCACCCAGATAACGTCATACTAAGTGGGTGCATCCTACCACCCCCATACTACATCTTTTGCTGAACCCCGCAGCCGTCTCTCCCCTTTCCAATCCTCCCCATCGCCCCATCTTTCCCCTTTGCGATCCCCATCATACCCCCATCTCTCTCTTTTGCAATCCTCACCATTGTCCTATCTCTCCCTTTTGTAATCCTCATCATCGCTAGAAGCACGCAAACGACTGCAATATGGCTACTCCTGCCACGGCCGCAAGCCCCCACGTCGAGCAGCAGAACGACATTCTTGGTGCCCCCTCCGCCAACTCCGAAGATGACGGCAAGTTCACTTGCATCGTACAGCCCCACTTCTCAATCGACGCTGTTAAACCACTGACTCCGAGACAGATCTGCTACTCCGTCCCGCCGCACACAGAGGCTATCTTCTCGACCTGCTGTCACCAGCTCTTCTGCTACGGTTGCATCTCGCAGTGGCGCCAGATAACTCGATCCGTGTGTCCGCACTGCCGCAACGCCTACCCCTACCTCCCTGGAGATCTTCCGCTGGCGGCCTCGGAACGCCATATCGATCGATCTATAGAAGAGCACCTCGCGGACGCCCATTCGGGTGAGCCAGCCCTGCCGCCGGCGGAGAGGCAGATTTTGCGCCGCCACAGGGCAAGACAGGAGCGCGAGGATCGTGAGAGAGCCAACATGCCTTTCGGACTCGGGATGGGGCAATTCCCACCGGCCGCTGGGGAGCATGGCGATGCCGGCGACTTCCTCGCCTTCGTTAACATTATAGGCATGCTTGGAAGGGGGAGTTCTGCTCCGAGATACCCCCCCATGAGGCCCCGGGAAGTGACAGGCCACCCTCGGCCTGACTATACCATGCGGTCTGGGCTTGGACCGCCGCTCGATCCTTTCATGGGGCTTACGCCTTCATTCATGCCCGAACCTGCTCCGCAGGCTGGTTTTGGATCGCTCTTCGAATCTCTCATGTTGGCTGGGCTTCATGAGCAGGCCAATAGGTCTCAAGAAGACGAGGAGTGAGCTTCGTAGAGCACATGGGCGGCAAATTTGTTGAGTTCAGAGGTGTGTATCACCCCCGGTTCCTCTCCTGGCACTCCTCTGTTGCTGGCCTGTATACTCAGTAGTGATTTCTTTAGCCAGAGTGTTTTCCCTGATTCTGCTGTGTCAACACTGGGGATGCCTTGATGGGGGTTCTCACGATTGTCGGCATTGCAGCTATTCGGTATGACTTCTATATGGGGGATAAGTTGAATTTAAAGTACTGTTTTCTTGAATACATCAATGTCTTGCCAAGCAAAACCTGTGCCATACCGCTGTGCGGTGCGCCAACAGTCGGTCGCCACGGTGGCCAAGACTACTAATACCTCCGTGACGAGGAACAAACGCTGTGACGGGGGTGTCCCATCTGGCACCTTCCCACCCACATTCACTCGATTTTGGACTACTCCATCTCCCCTCCTCCACCTTATCCGGGAGGTGGAAGAGTCGCTGGAAGGTCCGGGACCTATTGGCGGACGAGAGATGTAGCAGCGCCGTACTAGACTTCCTCTCTACCACGGATGTAGGGAGGCGGGTCCCGGCCCTGGCTGAGGTGGA
>Ga0307512_10003589_pt1 | contig 17784 bp, 10 predicted proteins | sample 14_EM_MG_FD_200267 | JGI IMG/M metagenome (GOLD analysis project Ga0307512, IMG submission 200267) | Populus trichocarpa ectomycorrhiza microbial communities from riparian zone in the Pacific Northwest, United States - 14_EM | ecosystem: Host-associated > Plants > Roots > Unclassified | place...
TGAAGTACGTCTCGAACTGCACCCGGCCCTTCTTGGCCATGGTGAGCCGGCGGATCGCCACCGCCGTGTGACCCGCGACCGGCCGGGTGGCGACCTTGAGCGCGTAGTTGCCGCTCATCGCGCCGTGCGTGCCGGTGTCGAAGAACGTGCACGAGCTCAGCTGCGGCGGCCGGAAGTCACGCATGTGGTCGTCGACCGTGTCGAGGTTGCCCTCGCCGTCGTGGTTGCCGATCAGCTCGGTCCAGCCGTGCGTGCCGGTGTCGAACTGGTCGAACACGAGGATGCGGGGGAGCGGGTTGTACCGCGACAGCGCCGGGTTCGCGTCGAGCATCGCCCGCCGCAGGTGAGCGGCGACGTCCGTGTCTGTGGCCAAGGTTCAGCTCCTGAGAATTAACGTTCACGTGAGCGCTAACTGAGGTAGAGTGAACGTTAATTCTTCATTGCCATGCTGTCAAAGACCACTTCGGACTGAACCGGTAAGGACCATGCGTGTGAAGGCGTTAGTGCTGTTGACCGCGCTCGTCGCGACCTTCCTGTCGGTGCCGCCCGCCGCGGCCGCCGCTCCGCTCCCGTGCCAGGACGCCCCGGCCGCGCCGGTCCGCACGGGCGCGGTGTTCAACGACCCGGTGGCCGGCGACCCGACCGCGATCCTGCGGAAGATCTGCGACCTGGTGCACCAGGCGCCAAGCGGGTCGCGGATCCGCATCGCCCACTTCGTGATCTCCGGGGACGCCGGCCTCGACTTCGCCACGTCATTGATCGCCGCGCACCGGCGCGGGGTCGACGTGCAGCTGGTGCTCGACGGCTGGCAGGACACGACCCCGGCCGCGGAGGCACTGCGGGCCGAACTGGGCACTGACGTCTCGCGGGAGTCCTGGCTGCACGTGTGCTCCCGGGTTTCGCCGGAGGGCAACACGTCGTCGTGCATCGGCACCAAGGGGCAGCACAACAAGTTCTACCTGTTCTCGCGGACCGGAGGCGCGCGGGACGTCGTCGTGCAGTCGTCGGCCAACCTGACCGACCTGAACTCCCGGACATACTGGAACAACGCGACGACGCTGGTCGGCAACCGACGGCTCTACCAGGCGTACAACGCCTACTTCGAGGATCTCGCGGCGGAACGCGCGACCGACAACTACTACCGCATCACGACGACCGCCATGCCCGGTGGGATGGTGCGGGCCTACTTCTTCCCGCGTGCCGAGGGTGACCACGTTCTCGACATCCTCGGGAAGGTCGACTGTCGGGATGGCGCGGCCATCCACATCGGCATGTCCGAATGGGACACCTACCGGATCGCCGTGCCGCGGCGGCTGGTGGACTTGCCGTGCTGTCGGCCGAGCCTCGCATCCAGGTGCGTGCCCTGACGGATGCCAACGCTCTGCCGGGCTACCTCCACTCGAAGTACTTCCTGGTCAGGGACCGCCATGCGCGGTGGGTGTTCACCGGCAGCCCCAACTGGAACGTGACCTCGTTGCGCCGCAACGACGAGGCCATGATCCAGACCGACATCCGCTCGGTTTACGACGCTTACGAGGCCAACTTCGCCCGCCTGTTCGCGGTGGCTGCCTGACTGAGCTCGGTGCTCGGGCAGGGCCGGTTGGCTGGTCGTGGTTGTTCGTGGGTTGCTCGAGCGTCCTGGGCTTGTCCGGTCGTGATGTTCGGCTTCGCTGCGCGCCCGGCGCCCACCCTGCGGGTGGCACGCCATGAGGGGCGCTTGGGGGACAGCGGCGATGTCCTGAGGGGCACCCTTAGGACGTTCAACGTCCTGAAGGGCACCCTCAAGACATCAAGCCCCTCGGCTTCCCGACCGGCCAAGCGGGCTTGCCCAGCCGCACAAGACAACCAGCAACACACCGTCGGTGGAACTGGGTAGAACTTGCCTCCTGTGACATGAGCCGTCACGTTGTACGCCAATAACTTCCTCGTCTGTGCGCAGGCAAATCACGTGCTGGACGGGCGCGAGGCGAGGGGCAACCAGGGTGTATGGTGCGCCTCCATACGTGAAGATTGCTCACATGTTGGGCATGTCCGCAAGGAGGGGCAATGGCGAGCAAGGAAGAGCTGAAGGCGGCGATCCACACCGCTTTCGATTCGGTGGTCGAGGACGGCAGGAGCTACACCAAGGTGTACGCCGCCGAGATCAAGACGCAGAACTACATCGTGTTCCGCAGAACCACCATCAGCAACTTCGCCATCGGCTTCAGGCCGGGGCGGACCGATCTCGTCATCGTGCCGCTCGACGAGAACAAGGGGAGGGTGACGGCTGGCGCCCCGCTCACGATCACGGACGCCAACCGGGCGTCGGTGAAGAAGCGTGACCTCCAGGGACGGTTCGTGATCAAGACGACGGACGGCCAGACGTTCAAGCTCAGTGTCCTGCCGTCCGTCCCGAAGATCACGGCTGCCTTCTACCAGCTGCCCGTCGACCAGAAGGCCGAGTACGAGGCGTTCATCGCGCTGCGCGACTCGTTCACGGCTGCCTAGTGTGCGCGGGGCCCGCCAGCCGGGCCCCTAGCCGCTGACCGCCGCGGCGAAGTTGTCGACCGCCAGGCCGACGCCTCCGTTCCACGGCTCGAAACCGGCCTGGATGCTCGTGAGGTACCAGGAGTTGTTGATCGCGCCGCGGCCGATGATGTCGTTGACGAAGTCGAGCACGGTGAATGACCACGATGTCACGGGCGACGGCGCGACGTAGGAGATGACGTTGTTCGCGCCGTTGCTGCCGCGCCAGACCTGCCAGGTGCGGCCGCCGACGGTGCTGTTGCCGACCACGCCGCCGATCGGCTGGATCGAACCCTGGCGGTTGAACCAGATCATGATCTCCATCTGGTTCACGCCGTTGGTCTTGGGTGTGGGGTCGAGCCAGATGTCGTACGCGGCGTCATAGGTGCCGCCCGCGTACCGGTAGGTGATCGAGGATGTCGCGCTCCGGATCCGGCTGACCTGCATCGGCAGGGTCGAGCCTGGGGAGCAGTTGCTGTAGTGACAGCCCAGGAATACTGACGGGTACGAGACGGGCGCTCCGTTGGTCGGCGCGGAACCCTGCTGCGTGGTGATCTGGAACCCGGTCGACGTCACGTTGATGCACTGCGTCGCCGACGTTCCCCACCGGTTGTTCTGCACCACGTAACGACCCTGGATCGTGGTGGAACCGTACTGCTGGCAGATCGTCACGTCGGCGCTCGCCGGCCCAGCTGTCGCGACGACCGTACTGGCAGCCAGCAGGCACGCCACGGCGAAGGCACGGATCGTGTTGCGCATGGGACTCCTTCCACGACATTTTGGGAGCGCTCCCAGCATAACGCTGCCTGCGATGTGTTGCTCGCAAGCAGCGAAGATCATCGGTCTGGATCACGTCGACGCGCGTGCTGAGGAAGTGCGCTCGTCAGTCCTCCAAGCGCCAGACCTCTTCCATCAGGCGCGTGTGGTCCTCGGTGTGGCGGACGCGGAAGGCGGACATCTCGACGGTCTCGAAGTGCCACGGATCCCAGGGGCCGAGTGCGAGGTTGCCGAAGGCGTGCCAGCTGGTGGCGGAAGGGTCCTCCTCGTCCAGTTCGGCGTCCTGTCCGGCCAGGGACTCGGCCGCGATACCGAGAGCGCGCAGGATCGCGTGGGGATCGCCGGTGAGATCCCACAGCGTGCTGTCCCAGCCCGAGTAGTGCAGTGCCAGCCCGCCGGGCAGATGGACGGTGTCTTCGGAGTGGTTCTCTCCCATGTCATTGCTGACAGCTCCGACGATCCGGGCGTCGGGATAGCGCTTGTGCAGGGATTCGGTCTCGGCCAACAGTGGGTTCACGCTCCCGTTGTCGGCGAGCGCGGGGTCGGAGATGCCGATGACGTTGCCCCAGCAGCCGACCTTGATGATGTCCAGGTCGGCCCGCGTCGCCGGGAAGTCGGAGACCGTGTTGGCGAGCGGCAGCACGTCGAGGACGGCGTCGACGGTGCCGAAAGTCTCGGCGAACTGACGGGCCCGCGTCGCGTCGTGGGGAGCGAGCTCCGCGACCGTGGCGAGGGTGCTGCGGCCGGTGGCGGCGGGAAACGGCGGCTGGAGGATGGTGATGGTGTACTCGCCCCACCCGTTGACCACGCGATCGGGCGGGCAGGACCAGAAACCGTTGTCGACCATGCCCGTCACCGTAGTGATCGGCATGACGGGCGGGCCACCTCCCGCTGGGAGGCGGCTCCGTCACCGCGGGGTCGGATCGATTCTGGGGAGGATCTCCGTTCTGACGTACTCCGACGCGTCCCTGTTCGGCTCTATGTGCGGCCCTTGGGCCACCTGTACCCCGTGCTGGGCGGCCGCTGTCGTCACCCGTTCTCTGAGCTCACCGGTGACACCAGCTCCCAGGACCAGAACCTCTACCGTGCCCATGCGGGTCACTGCCTGCTCCTCGGAGGCGACGCCGTCGGTGACGAGCCCCGAGGCGGACAAGCCGCCGTCACCCTTGACACAGTGGCCGGGTCAACCATGATTCGGGCCTTGTCGTTTGCCGGCTCAGGCGTTGGCGACGCCTGGTAGGCGGAACAGGCCGGGCGCCAGTGTCGCGGGCACGCGTTCGGGTTTCCTCGTGGCTGGCTTGTCGAGGAACCGGAGCAACGAGGTCGTGGCCAGCTCGTCGAGCGACTGCCGGTTCTCGTCCACCGTGCCGTCGTCGGCGATCTCCGTCGAGGACAGTTCTCTCAGCAGGATCCGGCCGCGCTTGTCCCCGTCGGCTTCGGTCACCTCCAACACCTTGAAGATGGTGCCCGGTGGGAACACCACTCGTCCATCCACTGTGGACTCCGGGTCTTCCAGCAACGCGGTTCTTCGGCCCGTCATCGACCACACGAGCAGGTCCGCCGTGCCCTCCGCCCCTGGGCTCGGCGCGGCGAGCATGGTGTGGAAGCCCCTTTCCGACACCAACGTGTGCTGCCGGTAGAAGTCCCACTGCTCCGGTGTCGGGGTGTGCGTCGCGATCGTGCCCCCTCGGTGTGATGGCAGGGACGTCAACGCGGCCGCCGCGCAGCGTCCGAACTGGACGTGTGGACCGTCCGTGCCCGTGCGCAGCCCGTCGTCCAGTCGCGGCACGCGACCGGTCAGGTACATGCGCAGCGCCACCGCGTCGACCAGCGCGTCCTCGGGTGAGCCGGTGACGAGCTTCGGGTGGTCGGCGAGCACCTCGCGGATCTGGTCCGCCCGCTCGCCGAACTCGTCCGGCCAACCGGTCCTGATCCAGGCGCGCGCCGGGTCCCCCGTGCTCTCCGCCGCCGCAACGGGCTCCGGCATCGCAGCAACAGGTTCCGGTGCCACGGCGACGGGTGCCAGCACCGGGACGACCACGCTCGTCGGCAGTGGCTTGCTGGCCAGTCTGGTCGAGTAGTCGAGCTTCTCCAGCACCTCCTGCGCGGCCGTCCACATGCGATGGTCGGACTCCTCGTACAGCACCAGGTTCGTGGCCGGGTCGACCGGCAACGCACGCACGGTGTCCGCGTGTGCCGGCGCGTCAGGCGGTCTGATCCACAGCCCGGCCAGCACGACCTCGACCACCACGTCCGCCGCGTACCGGTAGGTCGCCGGGCCGATCTCGGGCAGCCCGGGGAGCGGCGCGCGGTGTGTGCGCAGCCGTGGCGGTGCGGTGTCGCCGGGCAGGAAGGTCAGCTGCTGGACGAAGGCGTGCCAGCCGTGCGAGCCGTCCTGGCGCAGCAGGTGGACGTCCGGGGCGTCCGCGCGGCCGACCGGAATCCCGGTGTAGCAGGTGATCTCCTGGCGGAGCAGGTCGGCGAGCGCCTGTCCGAACGACTTGTGCGTCGGCAGGGTCACCGGGCCGAGGTGCACGAACCGCACCTTCGGCAGGTCATCGGCGAGCAGGGCCTGCCACAGGGGCACGACATCCTGCAGCGGCAGCTCGGGCAGGTCCCGGCCGCCGAGCACGATCGTGAGGATGTCCGGCTGGCACGGGATTCCGTGGATCAGCCGGTTCCGGCCGGCGTCGACGCGGCTCTGGTCCCCGTCCGGGCGCAGCCACAACCCGGCCGGCACCGGCTCGGCCGTGCTCGCCGGTCCCACCCGGAACGGCTCCGCGACCACCGCGGACTCCCAGCACGGCCGTGGAAACCGCTTGGCCTCGCGTTCGGGGTCGCGGCCGGGCCGGAACCGGATCCAGCCGCTCCCCGGGCCGCCGTGCACGAACAGGGAACCGTTCAGGTCGCGGATCTGGATGCCGTCCGGCGCCAGCACGGTGCGGTCCAGCCGCGTGGACAGCCAGTGCCCGGCCAGCGCCCCGAGCTCGCGGGACCGGTTCGCGAGCACCAGGCGCAGCCCGCGCCTGCCGCGTGGCAGGGTCGCCGCGAACGACTCCCAGAAGCCGCCTGCGGCGTCCGGCGGCGGGTCGGCCACCACGAGGTCGTTGTCCGGGTCGGCGGGCAGCGCGCTCGCCAGCAACCGCGCCTCCGGGCTCATGCCGTCTGGGCCGTGCACCACGATGGCGTTGCCGACGGTCTGCGCCGTGAGTCCGGTCGACGGCCGGTTCCTGGCACGGAGCTTGACGAGTGACGACAACGGCTTCCCCTTCACATCAACGCCTCACGACTGGTATTCGCCGTTCAGCATCGCCGTGGACAGCTCGATGCGGGAGCGGTAGCCGGTTCTGGTGAACAGGCGGGACAGTCTGCCCTCGACACTCTTGTCGCTGGTGCGCAGGGCCGCCGCGAGCTGCTTGTTGCTCAGCCCACCCGCAGCCAGCATCGCCAGCAGGCGCTCGTTCTCCGCCACAGTCTCCGCGCGGCCCGGCACCGGCACCCCCTGCTCGCGCATCAGGTTGCGCAGCCATGCCCGGTACAGCACCGCGTCCAGCGTGCCGAGCAGGCGGTACGCCTCAGCAAGCAACGAGTGTTCGCACTGACCGTGCCTGACCAACCGCTCCAGCACGGTCGCCTGCTCGAGCGGCTGGCCGCGGTCCCGCGCCAGCGTCAGGCACTCGGCGGCGGCCTCGTGGTTCTTGTCGACGGTCGCGCGGGCGAGCAGCGTCAGCAGCGTGGTGCGGCTGGTCCGTATGGTCTGGTTGAGCTTGTCCAGCTCGGCGAGCCCCTCCTCGGCCTCCGCGCGGTCGCCACGGGCCAGCGCGAGGTCGACGAGCTCGCTCCACAGGAGGTCCGCGCCGATCCTCGGCCCGCCCATCCTGGACGCGCAGCGCCGCAGCCGCCCCGCGGCCGCCTCGTCGTCGCCGAACGCCCGGTCGAGCTGCGCGGCCGCGATGCCGAGCAGGTGCGCGAGGGTCGGTGGGGTGGCCTTCGCGGCGTCCAGCAGCTGCTTCGCGGTGCCCAGCTCACCTCGGGCGACGAGCACCGACACCGTGCTGGCGTACATGCCGGCCGAGCGGGTCTCGTGGCCGCGGTTCTCCGCGCCGACGATGCTCCGCCGCGCCAGGTCCACGGCCAGCTCCGCCTCGCCGCGCGCCGCCGCGATCATGGACCGGTAGTACAACGGGAGGTGTTCCGCGGCAAGCTCTTCGGCATCGAGCAGTTGCTCAGCTCGTTGCGGGTCACCGGTGACCAGGAGCGCCATCACGTGGCTCTCGACCTGGTAGAGCAGATGGCGGCGGTTGTCGCGCAGCGGCCAGTCGCTCCGCGCGGCGAGGCTGCGCTCGAACCGTTCGGACGAGCCCGTCCACAGCTCCGCCATCGTCCAGGTCAGCTCGCCGAGCATGGCCGAGGTCGGATTGCCGGCGCGCCACAAGGATTCGTTGTCGCGCAGCACCTCGCTCGCCTCCTGCCAGCGGTCGAGCTGCCCGCACGCCAGCGCCCTGGTGACGATCGACTGCTCGAGACCGCCTGCCCAGCGGCGCTCCCGCGTCACCAGCTCGCGGAGCGCGTCGTGGTCACCGACGCTGCCCAGCGCCGTGGTCGCCATCGCCTGCAGCTCCTGCGTCGCGTCCGGCGACAGCTGGTCCGGGTACTCGTCGAGCAGCCGCTGCGCGCCGGCCAGGCACTGGTTGTACTCCCCGAGGGCGAAGGAGGTCGAGGTGTGCATGAGCAGCACCATCGCGCGCTGGTGGTGGTCGCGGGCCAGCCCGGTCGCGGCGGTGAGCCACCGCATCGCGGCCTCCGCCCGGTCCTCCCGCACGGCTGAGGCCCGGCGCAGCAGCTCGGCGAGGGCGCGGTCGCCGTCGACCAGCCCGGCCGCGTCCGCGATCCGGTCGGTCAGGTAGTCCTGGTCGTCGCAGACCGCGTTGTTGGCCCACACGGCGGTCACCACCGCGGCGGAGAGCTGCCTGCGTTCGAAGGGGCCGAGGCAGGCGAACAGTGCCGCGCCGACCAGCGGCACGACGAACCGCCACGAGTCGCCGGAGTGGCCGCGGTGCACGATGCCGGCGGCACGAAGACCGCGTAACAGCTCGAGCGTGTCGCGTTCGTCGACACGCAGCACCTCGCTGAGCAATGTGGGTACCGCCGTTCCGAGCGGAGCGAGCACGGCCACGGCTTTCGCGGCGGCCCAGTAGTCGTCGCCGAGCTCGCGGATCGCGTCGACGAGCTGGTTGTGTGCGGCCGGGACGAGCGGGGTGTGCGGCCGCACCAGATAGGCCCTGCGGTCCACGACCTGGATGGACCCGTTGTGCCGCAAGGCTTCCACCGAGTCCCGCACCGCCGCGGGCAGCCCCCTGCTCAGCTGCAGCACCCGCCGGGTGAGTGCCGCCTCCGGCGTCGCGGCCAGTGTCTCCGTCACCTCGCGTGCGACGGCGCGGTGGCTTCGCGGCGCGAGCCGGACCTGGTCGACGAGGTCCGCGGCACGCAGGTCACGCAGCACCGCCGTCATCCGGGTCGCGGTGGTCTGCGGCAGGGACGTGCGGCTGGCGAAGACGACGCGTGCGTTGCCGCCCGCGAGCGTGTGGATCAGCGCGTGCACCACGGCCAGGGAGTCGGGGTCGAGCCACTGTGCGTCGTCGATGATCAGCACGGTCTCCCGGCCGTCACGCGGCAGTTGGCCTGCGATCACCGTGGCCGCGCGGCGCGCGAGGTCAGGGTTGTCGCGGGCGCCGGCCACCGGGCTGAACGGCGTCGAGTAGCTACCGGGCGCGGGTAGCCGCACGAGCGTGTCCTCACCGTCTGTGAGCCTGACGGGCACCAGATCGCCACGCGCCGTGCAGCGGGTCGCGCTCACCAGGGAACCCTGGCGCAGCAACCGATCGCTGAGCTGGGCCAGCAGGGTCGTCTTCCCGGTGCCCGCGGCGCCCGTGAGCAGGACGAGCGGCCGGGTAGCCGCCATGATGTGTTCCAGCATTCGACCTCCCCCCGGTGAATGGACCAACTGCCCCCGCTACCGGAGAGCACGCGCACCGCGGGGTGGACGGTTCACGGTTTGCGCGGGATGGGGGTTAGCCCTACCCCCGGCGCGGGATAGCCCCCTCGGATTTCGCGGGTTACCACCCCGTCACCGGGGGGACAGACCCAGCGACAGCGGGTAGCCGAAGACGGCAATCTTTTCCAACGAAAGCAAAGCGTTCCCAACACAACGCAGAGGGACCGTCGATGAAGTGGCAACGCAACGAGCTGGTGGGGCGACGTGCCGAGCTCGACACGTTGCGTCGACTCGGCGACGAACCGACGCTGCTGGTGGTCCGTGGTCCCGCGGGAAGCGGTAAGACCGCGTTGCTGCGGCGGTTCCGCGCGGAGTCACGCGACAGCGGGCAGGTCGTCCTCGACCTCGGTGGTCGCGGAGAAGGGCCTGACTGGGACGAGTTCCGGGTGTGCGCGCTGCTCGCCGCGGTGCGGGCGGACTTCGAGGCGTTCGGCGGCGGCCCGCGCGTGGCCGAGTCGATCGAGGCGGTGAGCAGGCTCTGCGCCCCCGAGTCCTACGCCACGCCGTGGCTCCGTCACCGGCTGCTCGGCGCCCTCGGCGCGCTGCTGGCGCGGATCCGCGAGCGGGTCAGGCTCGTCATCGTGGTCGACGACGCCGACCGGATGCCGGCGCCCGCTCTGGCGCCCATGCACCGCGCCGGGCACACGGTCGTCGCCGCGTGCGGCGCCCAGGCGCCACGCGAGCTGTGTTCGCTCGCCGACCGGATCATCGACCTGCAGCCGCTGACCGACGACGAGATCGGCCGCCTGCTCTGGCAGGTCGCGGCCGCGCCGGTCGACGGCGCCGTGCCGCGTGCGCTGCACGACACGCTCGGCCCCAACTACGGCAACCCCGGCGCGCTGGTGTCCATTGTGGAGAGTCTGTGGGACCAGGGGCGCCTCGGCAAGGTGCACGGCGTGTTGGCTCTGCGCGCGCCACGGGCGCCGATCGCGCTGCCCGCCGGACATCGCCTGCTCGCCGAGGTCGACGCGCTCGGTGAGGTCGGGCGGATCCTGGTGCTGCTGGCCGCTGGCGAACCCGAGTTCCTGCTCGACATGATCCCCGTGCTCGCCGAGGCCACCGGACACCCCACGCACGACTACGGCCACGCCGCCGACCGGCTCGTGCACGCGGGCGTGCTGGCGCACGAGGCGACCGGGCGACTGCGCTGCCGCAGTAATGCAGTCGGTGCTGCGATTGCCGACGAGGACACGTTCCGCCGCGTGCACCGCGCCATGGCCGAGGTGCTGCTCCGCGACGGGCGGCCCGCGGTGAACCACATCATCGCGGCGGGCCGGGCCATGCCCCCGCGCCAGGAACTCGCGGAACTGCTCACCGACGACCAGTGCCACAACCAGGTCGCCGTCGGCCTGGCCGCGTGGTGGCACCTGCCCGCCGGCGTCGAGCGGTCCCGGCTGCGGTCGGAACTACTGCGGCGGCTCGTCTCCGCCGCGGACTACGAACAGCTCGCCGGGTTCGTCGCCGAGGCGGTCGACAGCGAACAGCTGGACGCGCCGGAGCGGGCCGAACTGGCGGCCGCCGCCGCACTCGCCGCGATGCACCTCGGCCGCGCCGTGCCCGCCTCGGTGTGGGCCGAGCTGGCCGACGCCGACGGTGGCGCCCTCGCGCTCGCCGACCGCTGGTTCGCCGGGGAGGAGGTTAGCGTCGAGGACGTCGTGGCGGGCCTCGGCTGGTTCCGCCGATTGCCCCCGGTGCCGAGCATCGACGGACGTGGTTGGGAGGCAAGGAGTTCCGACGAGTCGCTCGAGGACGCGTGCGCGCTCCGCGACCTCGTCCCGGTGTTGAGATCCGTCCTCGGCCCGCTCTACCGGCCGCCGACCGACGGCCCCGTCGCCGCGCATCACCGGGTGTGCCGGGGCTACACCGACGGCGACTGGACCGATGCGCTCAGTGCGGCACGGGAGCTTGAGTTCATGTCCGGTGTGGACACTCCGGTCACGCACGCCGCCCGGTTGCTCGCGGCCGAGATCTGCGGCTGGCGGGGAGAGGACCGTCAGGCCGCGGTGTGGCTGGCCGCCGTCGGCGAGGACACCGAGCTGCCCGGGTTGCGCGGCTGGGTGGCCACGGGACTGCGCGACCACGCTGGCGACAACGCGTTCGAGTACGGCTGGGCCTGGTACGCCGAGCACGGCGCCCGCCTCGAAGAGCCAGGCGCCGCAAGGCTTCTGACCCGGCTCGCCTCGATCGCCGCCGACTCGGGCGAGCGGCACCGGGCACGCGCCGTGTTGCGCGAGGCCCAGGCCCGCTACGGGTCGTCGTCCGGCACCGGGCTGCTGGTGCGGGGTCTCGTCGAGGCGGACGGGGCGTCCGTGCGGGCCGCCGAGCAGGTCATTCGCAAGCGGGGCAACAGGTTCGACCTCGCGTTCGCCTGCCAGCGGGTGGCCCGCCTGTCGCGTGAGCCGAGCCCGTGGCTGTCCGAGGCCTACGAACTGGCCCGCTCGATCGGCGCGGCCAAGCTCGTCAGCACCACCAAACGGACGATGGAGGGGTGTGGCGTCGCGGTGCCGGTCCGCCGCGCCAGGAGCTCCGATGTGTCCGATGTGGAGCGTCGCATCGTCAAGCTGATCCAGTCGGGCAAGACGAACCGGCAGATCGCGCTCGCGTTGCTGATGAGCGAGAAGACGGTGGAGAAGCACCTCACCAGGTTGTTCGCGAAGGCGGGCTGCCGGACGCGCCACGGGCTCGCGATGTTCGGCCTCGGCGCACGGCAGGAGTTGGTTGGCGCGTGATCGACGAAGGAGTGGCCATGAGTGGAGCAGGGTTGACGCAGGCCGCGAGCCTCCCAAACTGCACCTCAGGGGAACGTGACGCAAGCCAGCCACAAGTACGTGACCAGGCCGAACGCGCTCTACCCGACGTGACCAACAGGGTTAATTCCGGGGAGGCGGAACTGTGAGTGGATCCTTGAGCACGAACGTCATCGTCGTCTCCCAGACCCTGGGGCAGGCTCGGCGTACCATCGGCGATGCCGTGTCCGTCGCGCCGGTGGGGGCGCTGATCGTCGTGGGACCTGGCCGCTACCGCGAGAACCTGGTGCTCACCAAGCCGATCACGATCACCGCCGAGGAGGGGCCCGGCACCGTCGAGGTGATCGGCGCCGGCCGGCCGACCGTGTCGCTCACCGCCGACTCCGCGGCGCTGTCGGGCATCACGATCACCTCAACCGACGCGGACAACCCCGCGGTCCTGGTCGTCGAGGGACAGCTCAGCATCACCGAGTGCCTGGTGCGGGCGTCCGCCTGGGCGACGATCTTCGCCCGTGACAAGGGCACCGTGCTGATGCGGGACTGCGACGTGCGCAACACCGTCGGCGCCGGGGTCGTGGTGACCTCGCCGAACGGCGGCGTGCTCGACAACTGCCGCCTCGACGAGCTCGGCACGTCCGCGGTCGTCGTGGCCGACGACGGCAACCTGCTGGTGCGCTCGTGCGCGGTGCGGCAGGCCGCCGGGAACGGCATCTGTCTCAACGGTCGTGGCCAGCTCACTGTCGAGGACACCGAGGTGACGGGCACGGGTAAGCCGGCGGTGGCCGTCGAGCAGGGCGCCGGCCTGTCCGCGTCCCGCCTGACGGTCCGCGACACGGCGGCCATCGGCTTCTACCTGGCGACGACGAACGGGGTGTCCCTCGAGGACTGTGCGGTCCAGGGGGCCGGCGCCGAGGGTGTGTTCGTGGCCGAGGGCTGCACGCCGACGCTGCGTGGGATGCGGGTCAGTGGCACCCGCGGCCGGGGGATGCACTTCGGCGGCCGTTGCGGGGGGACGGTCGCCGACTGTTCGGTGTCCGATGTGGACGGTGTCGGGGTCGAGGTGACCGCGCGCAGCGTGACCGAGTTCGACCAGCTCACGGTGTCGAAGTGCACGCAGGTGGGGGTGCGGGTGGCAGACGGCGCCGACCCGTTGTTCCGCAGGCTGCGTGTGCTCGGGTGCGGCGGTGACTCGATCGAGGTCGCGGGCCGGGCCCGGGGGACGCTGGAGAACGTCGAGATCTCCGAGGGCGTCACCGGGCTCGCGGTGAGCGAGGAGGCGCGGCCGACGGTGACCGGCCTGAGCGTGCAGGGCGTGAGCGGCGCCGGGGTCCGTGTGGCCGGCGCCGCGCTGGCGCTCGCGGAGGGCGCGATCGGGAACGCGGGCGGCGACGGCGTGTTCGCGGGCGCCGGCGCGGACATCTCCCTTGTGCGATGCCGGGTGCACGGCAGCGCGGGCATGGGTTTCCTGTTCGCCGAGGGATCCTCCGGCTCGGTCACCGACTCCGAGTTCTCCGGCGGCTCGGCCGACGGGATCCGGGTCGACACCGAGGAGTCCGTGCGGATCGCCGGGTGCACCGTCCGCGACAACCACGGCAGCGGCGTGCGGCAGACCAGGCCGGGCACGGCGATCGAGGTGCTGGACCTGATCACCAGCGGCAACCTGTCACCCGACGCGTTCGGCACATCGGCGACGGCCGACGCGCCGGCCGCGGCCCCGGAACAGGCCGACGCGAAGCCGAAGCGGGCCGTGCGTGGCTCGGACCCGTTGCAGGAGCTGAACAACCTCGTCGGCCTGGCCGGGGTGAAGTCCGAGGTGACGTCGCTGGTCAACCTGAACAAGATGGCCAAACGCCGGCAGGACGCCGGGTTGTCCGCGCCGCCGATGGCACGGCACCTGGTCTTCGCCGGCGCCCCTGGCACGGGTAAGACCACGGTCGCCCGACTGTACGGCGAGATCCTCGCCGACCTCGGCGTGCTGCGCAAAGGACACCTGGTCGAGGTCGCGCGGGCCGACCTGGTCGCGCAGATCATCGGCGGCACGGCCATCAAGACCACGGAGGCGTTCGACTCCGCGCTCGGTGGCGTGTTCTTCGTCGACGAGGCGTACACGCTGTCCAGCAGCAAGGGCGGCTCCGGCCCGGACTTCGGGCGGGAGGCCATCGACACGCTCGTGAAGCTCATGGAGGACCACCGCGAGGACGTCGTGGTGATCGCGGCGGGCTACTCGAAGGAGATGGCCCAGTTCCTGTCGGCCAACCCCGGCATGGAGTCGCGGTTCAGCCGCACGATCGAGTTCGCCAACTACACACCGGACGAGCTGGTGACAATTGTGCGCACACAGTGCGCGAAGCACGACTACCGGCTCACCGACGACGCGTGCGACGCGCTGCTGAAGTACTTCGACGAGATCCCCAAGGACGGCACCTTCGGCAACGGTCGCACCGCACGGCGGGTGTTCGAGCGGATGACCGACCGGCAGGCGTCCAGGCTGGCCACCGATCCCGACGTGAACACCGCGGACCTGACCCTGCTGACCCAGGAAGACCTGGTCTTCGTCAGCTGAGCGATCTCACCAGGGAGTGACAGATGGATGAGCTCGACCTGCTGGTCGCCGAACCGCTGCACGAGCGGCATGTGCTGATCCGGCACCGCGACGAGGCGGGCATGGACCTCCGGCTCGTCGGTGTCGCCCCGGTCGAGCCGGGGCAGCTTCTCGTGCTGGCCACGCCGGACGCGCACGACGTGCCGGCGCTCGTGCCCGGCCTGCCCACGCTGCTGGCGGACTTCCTGGACGGGATCGAGTCGGTCTGGGTCGGCGTCGGCGGTCTCGCCGAGTCCACGGAGGCCCTCGAGTGGCTCGCGGAGGAGCTCGGCGCCGAGATCGTCGCGCCGGATGGCGGCGTCGCGGCCATGCCTGGCGCCGCGCTGTACGCGGGCCACAGCGCGGGCGGCACCGGCTGGTACGCCGCCGGCGAGCTTCTCGGCGCCCGTTTTCCCCTGCCGGACTGGGAGTCGTGGGTGCCGGACGCGCCGGTCGAGGTCGCCGGGATCACCGCCATGCCGGTGCCGTGCGGCCTCGCGATCGGCGGTGACGCCGCGTTCGAGGTTCCGGTCAACCAGCGGTTCCCCAAGCTCGTGTTGTGCGAGCCCGTGCCCCCGGCCGCCGTCGCCGCCCTGCTCGGCGGACTGCCCGACCAGCCGATCATGGTCGTGCCCTCGGACCCATCGGTTGCGACGCACATCTGGCAGGCCGAGCTCGCGATGCGGCTGACCCGTGATGTCGTGTTCAGCGCCGGGACCCAGGTGCGCACCAAGTCCGGCGCACTGTCGACCTTCGTGCCCGACGCGGACGGCAACCGGCTCTTCCGCCCCTTTCCGTTGGTGCTGCAGCAGAACGCGCGTGGCGGGGACCAGCAGGTGCTCGACATCGCCGCCGCGCCACCGGGCTGGGAACGCGACGGCAGGCGGTCGTACCGGCTGTCCGACGGCGGCGCCGTCATCGCCGACGTCGTCCCGTCCGGGCTGGTCCTGCGAGCCGCGGACGGCACCCCGGCCGACCCGGCCGCCGACGCCGCCCCGTTCGACCCCGAGGGGTGGACACTGACGCTGGGCATGTCCGGCCATGTCGTCGGCCGGTCCGTCCTCGCCGCCGCCGAGGACCTGCTCACGGTGCTGCCGGCCCAACAACGCGCCGTGGTCCGGGTACGGATGGCCGGCACCATGGACACCGAGGCGGAGCACGCCCTCGATCGCTTCGCCGGCGCCCGGCGGACGCCCGCGGCTGCCCCGGCGTCCGAAGTGGACGAGAGCTTGCCCGGTCGTGGTTTCGTGGTGGCTCCGCCTGAACCGCAGGTGCCGGTTGATGCGGGGTCTTCGAGTCAGCCCTTGGCACCGGTTGGTGGCTTGGTCGCGTCGGTTGACGCGCGGTCGTCGGGTGGGTCGGTGGCGCCGGTTGGTGGTTTGGCCGAGCCGGCTGATGCGCGGGTTGCAGGTGGGTCGGTGGCGCCGGCGGCCGGGCCGGTTGATGCGCGGCCTTCGAGTTGGCCCGTGGCGCCGGTTGGCGGTGTGGTTGGGCCGGGTGGTCGGTCCGTGGTGCCCGCGTTCGAGCAGCCGGTGCGGGCTGCCCACTCGGGTGGCGGGGCCTACCAGTCGCCGGCCGCGGCGCCGGTCGCCGGTGCGCACGTTGCCGGTCCGCCCGGTCCGCCCACGGCGCCGCCAGCGTCGTCCGTGTCGCCATCCGCGCCGCCCGCATCGTCCGCGTCACCGGCGCGGTCCGTGTCGTCGTCCGCGCCGTCTGTGTCGCCGCCCGCACCGTTCGCGGCATCCGCGTCGCCTGTGTCGCCGTCTGTGTCTCCTTCCGCGCCGCCGGTTGGGGCGCCGCCGGTCATGACCATGTCCGGTGCGCCGGTGTCCACTGTGTCCGGTGCGCCGTCGCCGGGGCGGCCGCGGGAAAGCGATGTGCCGGCCGCCGAGCCGGTGGGTCGTCAGGAGGCCCAACCTGAGCGGCCGCCCGAGGTCGAGGCCACCCGGAGTCTGGCGCCGCCGGTCGAGGTCGCACCGCAGGCCGCGCCAGTGCGCGAACCCGAGCCACGGCCCGCGGGCCGCTCGCTCGCGGTGCCGGTCAGGGCCAGTTCTGCTGCCGAGCAGGCGCGGTTCACCTCGGCCGCGGGGGAGTCCTTCACGGAGGCACTGGCGACCGTCAACGCCGCGATGGCCACGTGGCCGTCGATTCGGATGGATGAGTCGCCGGGGGCCAAGGCCGACTACGTCGCCGTCTGCCTGTTCCTCGGGCGGGGCGACAGCAGTGCGAGTTCGGTCAACGGCGCGGTGCGCGTCGGGCAGGCCGGTGTGCTGGACGGGCAGGTTCCGTGCCTGATGTCCGGGATCCGCCGTCTGCCAACGCATCGGCGAGCCGTGTTGCGGCAGGGAAAAGTGAACGAGTCGCTCGAGCACGTGAGCACTCCGGGCACCGTGCTCACCGAACCGGGGTTCCTCGCCGGCAGCATCGAGCTGGACGTGACCGTGCCCGGCGCCGACCTGGACGTGCTGATCTGGCCGAGCACGGCCCGCAGGACGTCCGAGCTGATGCTGGCCAGGCCGGTCGACGAGGCGGTGTTCCTCGCCGGCGCGCGCTTCAAGGCTCTCGCCATGCGGACCGCCGAGGAGAAGGACGACCAGGAGGACGGCGCAGACGAGGACGACGGCATGCCCGTCGCGCCACGGGTCGCCGTCCTGTACCGCGAACTGGCGCCAGGCGAGACGCCGACCACCGCCGAGCTCGACGAGCGTGACCTCGCCGTGCTCGCGAAGCTCGACGGCGTGCTGGCACGGCGCCATCGGGGATCGCTCAGACTCGTCGAGGACGCCGACGTGGCCGCCCGGCTCACCACATCGATGATCGCCTGGCAACAGGAGGCAGCGGCGGTCGCATCATGAGGCGGGTCGGTTGTCTGTTGGTTGTCGGGTTCCTCGGCGTCGTTCCGGCCGTGCCGGCGTACGCGCAGCCATCCACGTCTGGATCGACGCCGCCGGAGGTGCAGTGCCTGCCGGCGCCGCCGAACGTCGAGCCTTCCGTGCCGTGGGCACAGAAACAGTTGGCGCCGGAACGGGCCTGGCCGTTGACCGACGGCGCGGGGATCACGGTGGGCGTGGTCGACACCGGTGTGGACGCGACGGTGCCGCAGCTGCGCGGCCAGGTGT
>Ga0307512_10003590_pt1 | contig 17777 bp, 19 predicted proteins | sample 14_EM_MG_FD_200267 | JGI IMG/M metagenome (GOLD analysis project Ga0307512, IMG submission 200267) | Populus trichocarpa ectomycorrhiza microbial communities from riparian zone in the Pacific Northwest, United States - 14_EM | ecosystem: Host-associated > Plants > Roots > Unclassified | place...
AAGCGAAAGCCGAATCGAATTACGTGTCGAATCAGAGAGAGATTACAATTACAATCCCGAATCACCAATGAATCCCAATTCCAATTCGGAGATCCAAGTTACATTCTACCGAGCCACGATGGCAATCGACAATCAATCTGATGGAGAAGTCGTCGACGGAGCAACGAATTTTCAAAGAGGGAGATAGCCGTGTCTACAAGATCAAGTCCTACTGACAAGTCGAAGCCCACCGAGAGCCAGTCTACCGAGACACGCACCGAGAAGTCGACCAAGATTCTACTGAAGCCGCCAATCGAGAGCGGAACGATGAAGTCGACCGGATGGTCACCGAAGCGGACTTCCAAAGACGACGCCTCGTCAAGCAGCATCTACGAGTCAATGCCACTTACCGATGACTACCGGCTGCAAGAGATACTTTGTGGAGCACTGCACGAAGCCTTGGGAGAGCGCAAGTGCACTTGAACTTGTTAAGTATAACCATTTTAGAGAAGCTTACGTATTAGACGTCGACGAATGAGACGCGACTACACACGATGCAATTGACGTATACGATTGATGTTTACCGATAACAATGAACGATGCCGGCAACAGAAGCTCCCAGCGATGCCAAGTCATGAGCGGAAGCTCTACCACCCTGATGATTCCGACCAAGAACCACGCCGAGATATGAACCACGAGTACGGTACTGGATGGCACGTTGGATGCCGGATGAATTTGGGAGTGGAGATAAGGAGGAATTGAGGTCCGAGACTCGGAAGCGGAGGAAATGGGTCAATGAAGTTTCGGAACTCGGGACCGGAGGAAAAGTGATCAATTGAGCGTTCCTTTCTTCTGTTTCTTCTCTTCTCTTCTCGATACTTCATTACTTCATTGGATCTCGGCCCGGTACAAATGGCGTCGGCACGGGTTTTTACCACCTTCGGTGTCGGTCAAGTGGAGGTGGATTTTCCCCGTGCGCCGGATCCACCGAAAGGCAACCGTATGGTGCCAATCGGTAGCGGGACATTTGAGTTGGTACGAGTACGTACGCGGCATGATTGTTTAATGCTTTCTTTCCTTTCCTTCCTTCTCTCTTGTACGGTTTATGCAGCCCTGGAGGTCTGCGCCTAAAGAGGGGGATACTGTAACGGCGTCACGTGACTCGGGGCCGGGTAACGGGCATTCCATATAGTCGGCTTGCCACGAGCCTTAGATCTCTAGCGATAATCTTACTATACATCTACACCTACTATCACTCGCATCGACGTTTGTAACCGTATTGCTATAATTACCATCCGTATGCCTACGAGGTTGAAGGCTGGCGTACGTGCCCTTACAATTAAATGCCTGGCCTTGAATTTAGCTAATCGGCAATGCGTTCAGAGATTTAATTGGTGACCAACCGATACTCTCCCAACATAGATTATGACATGTCAATGTAGTACCAGCGACTAGTATGATGTTGCAAAGCATACTGACTCAACCCAATGGGCAGGTTTGCTTCTGGCCTCTTATCTTCAGCCAATGTCATTAATCCCTCAGAGACAGTATAGGTAGGTCTCGGCACTTCCGTAGACCGAGGAGTGTTACAGAATGAATCTGTGTCGCTGAGCGACAAGGTCTGTAAATCCCTATGTACTCGCATATTGCTTATCATCTGGTGCACACTTTAATCCGCATGTTTGCAACTTAACTGTGTGTTGTCCCGCTGGAATAGATAAGCTAAATGTGGCCAATAATTACGTGGAGTGGTGAAGATTTTTCACTTCCCAGCAATGGCAACATGATTGCTTTATCATACATGAATCTGCTAGTGCGAGCAGAGTCGTCACTAATTGATCGACATGCGGCTCAAGTGTAATCCCGCTAAGGACAATTCACTGATAAACAATGTGTTGCTCTCACAGATAGGTTTTATGCAATTAAGTGTCAGCTAACGAATCCACATTGTATCATTACTGCTATTAGGTTGAACCCCTAACTTATTCATAGATACTCAAGTCCGTAGAAGGTAACTCTGCCGTAGCTCTTATCGTAATTTCTTTGAGCTTCTCTCCAAACAAAGTGTATTGGGAGTCTGTATATATCGTATACGCAACGAGAACAAATATATATAGTTGTCTCAGACGCCTCTAAGTAGACGGCAACCAAATTGTATTGTGGTGTCACACAATACTGACAATACATATAATCCTAAAATACTTTATATAATCTATCTCAGTGATTAATATCGTAAAGTATATTCATAAAATTAATCTCGGTGATTAATTAATATTGCAGTGGCACTATTTGGCCAGTAGAAAGTGCAATCTGAAATGACAAGTATTCTCACTAGTGACAGGAATGGTTCCAGACTGTCACTTCAGGTCCAGGTCCAGGTCCAAACCAAACCTTTGCCAAATTGTCGGTCCGCAGTGTCAATAAACCCAAATCATCAACTCGGGTACGGTTCGATGGTAACCTCCCAACCGGTCTTAATTGGGCAAGTTGTCAAGGGGTCGCCCAGCAGGTCCATCAATTCATTCGAATAAGGCTCTTGTTTCAGGAGTTTGTTAATAGCATCTTATTAAAATCGCGTTTTCAACAACCAATAATATGTTTTTGCATGCTTTGCAGCTTGCAATATCGATTAATTTGGAATTGGTGTTGTACCTTTGATATATTGTAAATTTACCTATCAGGGCAGTCAATAATTCCGTTATGATTGCAAAGATCGGTGCAATACGTTGATTACCAAATATCCAAAATCTAAAACTGTTGATGCTCGGTTGACGCTCATTCTCAGGATGAGGCATGGAGCATGTCGTTGTTGTTTTTGCTAGTACAGGATGCCATTATCTCATAACTGGATGTCTGCAACCAGTCGGAACATACAATACCCAAGGTGCGAAGCTACACATCGTTGATGCTCTGTTGATGTTCATTCTCAGGATGTGGCAGGGAGCATGTCACTGTAGTTTTTCCCAGTAATGGCTGCCATTATCTGAAAAATGGATGTCTGCAACCAATCGGAACATAAATTACCCAAGATGTGAAGCCAAAGATCATTGATGCTCCGTTGGTGCTCATTCTCCGGATGTGGCAGGGAGCATGTTGCTGTCTCTTTTGCCTATAAAGACGGCCAACATATCGGTTATGCATTACAGTGACCAAATTACTGATTAATTACAGTACATGCAAAACCACAAATTGTTGACGCTCCGTTGACGCTCAGTTTAATGTATTGTCCACTCAACTTCTGCTGCCATTGATAATAGTTTTCATCACTATTTGAACTTATTGGTTGTCTTTCTGACAGATTGAGACTTGGCCTTGTGGCAAAGCTGAGCACAGTAACATTCTTGCACTGTTCGCTCTCACACAACTAAAATTTATGTAGCTTGCCAAAGCTTTATTGTGCCTGCTATGCATCTGTTTATCAACTGATATTGACAAGCTACTGCTCACCATTCTCCCATAATATATCACTAACTAAAACTCCCAGTCAAGATACACAAAGAAACTGGTGAAACATTGACGTATTCTAACCTACTTTTTCTCCACTCTCTTATTCCTGCTTGTTTTGATTGCATGAACCGTCATCAACACCTTTTCAGCCTGTCCCTTTGACTTCCGTGTAGGCTGAATCAATCCGGGAATATTTGGCGCCGCGCTCACCTGCTGCTGCTCTGGGCATTCCAGATCCATGATGCTATTGTCTTGCTGTATATCAAATTCGCAGTCCGCCGGGCAAACGTCTTCGCTGTTATTTGGATTATCCAAGTCCCCATTCCAGTTAAGCCAATCTACAGTGTCCCAAATGCGTTCAGGTACGCTATCCTCATCACCCGCAACTGGATGACGGTTGATTCTTCGGATTCAGCGGACATTTGATATATGAGTTCGTCCTCCAGGGACGTCCTTTGCACACAAAGGTGGTGGCCAAGGAGTTCATTCTGACAATTTAAATGCAGCCGCACCATCATGTTGAATCAGTGACCACGATGCTTGGACGATCTCTTCTGTGTCCGAAATGAATCTCACAGCGGTCATTTGCTCGTTTTTGGCGCGACATTCCTTCTGGGTGGTATCTAGGTTTTGGCTGACCAGCGACATCTCCAAAAAGTCTTGAACCTTGGCCAATCTGTGCAATTTCCTATCCTCCGCCTCTTTCTTCATTTCCGAGTTGATTTCTGTGTTCATTGTATCCAGTTCTGAGTCAGCGCCTCCCATAATCTTGTTGTTGGCTCAACCAAACTACCTTACAATGACTTTTTCGTGAGGAGTCACACCTGAGGTTATCAACTGCATCCAGCCGATAACATCTCGGCCTAGGGGAAAACTGGCCTCCACTCCCAAACAATCTGGTATGATAGAGAATATGCCGTGCGCCACATTGGAGAGATGGTAGTACTTTGAGTGCGTTTCCTCCTGTTAACCCAGACAGTCGGTTATGTCTGGTAACCAAAATGTACTGCTAATCTCCATTGTGTCAGAGTGGGAATCATTTGGATTTGGATTAATTTGACCCCAATTCTTTGGTGATTCAGGGGGCGAATTCAAATAGAGTCAGGCGGCGGTCAATCAGCGTAATCTGCGATCGCTTTGGCCGGGTGTCGTCTCAGCCACATTGTTATGCGTTAAGTATTCTTCATCATCGCTGGACAAATCATATGGATCGAAGGATGGTTGATAAAATCCTGGGGCCGTTGCAATGGGGACGAGATAGCTTGTCGGTAAGCTTTTATGATTATTGAACGGCACATGTTGATGTTTGGCACTAGATTTGTTCTCCTCGTACTTCAGAATGGCCTCTTCGCACTGGGTCGCATAGGATGTCTCGTCCTCAGCATAAATATCCATTCCCTTGTCCCACTTTCCAAATGATCGCTACTTCCGGAAAGGATCGAGGATATGTGTGGAAATTGGAAGCAAGCCCATGGACTGAGTCACTTCAGCGTAATACTTGGACAGCTTCTGTCGTGTGAACTTCATGGCGAAGAACAAGTCTTCCTTCCATTGAGTCTTTCTGTTGGCCAAAGCTCGCATCATGCCATCCATGCGATGGAACATGTCATTGTACACTGTGACAACGTGATGCAATCTGACTGTACATCAGCACAATGTAATCTAGTCACTGGAAGACTCCAGGAGTGTCTGAGATGATGTCGAGTGCAAACATGGATGCTTGAATTTCAGAAGAGTGTCAGACCCTAGGAGGGCATTCCAGCCGGCCTTCGGAGTAACTGGGATCTCTGATGACTGGTACAGGAGTACCACGGGAGTGATTGGGATATGTTTGGGAACACCTCAGGGTGCCGGTGAGGCCGTTGGGTGCACCATGCAGCATGTGGGAGCGCCGGCAACATGTCTGGGAGCCCCCGTGACAATCCTGGGCACACCCCCAACAAGCCAAAGAGCGCCGACAATAAGTCTGTGTGCGCTGACAACAAGTCTGCGAGTGCCGGCGACATGTCTGGGAGCACCTAGGGGCGCCAGCGACACGCCTGGGAGCACCTCGAATCACTGTAGAGCAGTCTGGGAAAAACGACCTCTTTGGGAACGTTGCTGGTGCGCCTGGAAATCATAGCCACTACTTATCGTTCCACAATTTTTGAAACTCATGTATTCAGTTTGTGTTCTCATCTATCTATCTACATAGCTACCCAATTATACACAGTATATCTGGACTGGCTGCAGGCTGTGCTTGAGAGCAATTCGAGGTGCACCTGAAAATGACGATTGAGATCGTGATCGAGTGAGTTTGGAGATACCCTGGGAGGGGGTAATTGAGCATATTTGGATATACACCTGGTGGCCGTGATCGAGCAAACATAAAGATGCCCTCCGAGATTGTGAGTGTGCGAGTTTGGAGATGCACTTGGAGGCGGTAATCGAACGAGTTTGGAGATACACTTGGAGGCCGTGATCGTGCTATCTCGCAGGCCTTAATCGAGCGAGGTTGGGGATACACTTGGAGGCCGTCATCGAGCGAGTTTGGTGATGCACTTGGAGGCTAGGATCATGCGAAGTTGTAAACCGTAATCGAGCGGGTTGGTGATTCACTTTGTCGGCCGTGATTGGGCGAGATTACATGAGAAATTGGAGGCGGTCGATGGATGGCCCCCCGGGCGCTTAGGCTCTATTGATCAGTTAGTTGACTCACACACGTGGAAATGTGACAACGTGACGTTACCATTGAGCTCCAAGAGCGACCTGGCTGATGGCGGTCGATCGAGTTGGGAGGCACACTGGAGGCCTAATCTACATTCAGCGTTCAACTCGTAATCTCATGAGAATGAAGAGAAGAAAAACATTCATGGGTGGATGCTGTACTTGGTGTATGCTGTACTTAGTGTATGCTGTACTTGGTGTATGCTGTACTTGGTGTATGATGTACTTGGTGTATGCTGTACTCGGTGTCAACTCATGATCATGGCATGGAGAGAGAGACAGGGATGACTTAACTTTCTGTTCTGCGATGATGATAGAGTTGTGGACGAGAAAGGGAGAGATGAGGGATGAAGATGAGAACGATGTGGAGGATACAAGCGGATATGCGAAATCTGGGGTACAACTTGCCTGATTGCGTTGGGAAGACCTCATATCGGTGTAATTGTTCGCCGGACTGGGACTCTTACCTGCCTAATCGGGGATCGTAACTTGACTCGCACACGAAATACTTTAAGTCCCAGTTTCTCATGATGCATTGCCCCATCTCTTGCCATCTCTCTCCTTCTTGTCCTCAACTCTACCGTCACATATAAACATAAAGTTAAGTCCTCGCTCTCTATCTCTCCATGCCATGATCAAGAGTTAACACCCAGTACAGCATACACCGAATACAGCATACACCAAGTACAGCATACACCTAGTAGAACATGAGCTGAATACAGCACACACTGAGCACAGTATACATCGTGTACCGCATCATCCCAAGATCGATTGTCTCCTGCTTCCAGCCAGTCTGTCAGCTCTCACGGACCATGTTGTACTCAATTCCCCACATTCCCACAATTATGTGTTAACCAGTGAAGAGAGTCTCAGCTTCCATCGCACATGCCTCCCGATTTACTGCCTCCAGATTGACTGCCTCCAGATTGACTGCCTCCAGATTGACCTCCTGCAGATCAATTGCCTCCAGATCAATTGCCTCCAGATCAATTGCCTCCAGATCAATTGCCTCCAGATCAATTGCCTCTAGATCAATTGCCTCCAGATCAATTGCCTCAAGATCAATTGCCTCAAGATCAATTGCCTCAAGATCAATTGCCTCAAGATCAATTGCCTCAAGATCAATTGCCTCAAGATCTATTGCCTCAAGATCAATTGCCTCAAGATCAATTGCCTCAAGATCAATTGCCTCAAGATCAATTGCCTCAAGATCAATTGCCTCAAGATCAATTGCCTCAAGATCGATTGCCTCTAGATCAATTGCCTCCAGATCAATTGCCTCCAGATCAATTGCCTCCGGATCAATCGCCTACAGATCAACCGCCTTCAAGTACTCCTCCAATCTTGATCGATCTTGGCCGCCTTGTATATCTCCTTCAAGCTCGATTATGGCTTCCAAGTGCATCTCTGTGTTCACTCAATCTCAGTCTCCAAGTGCATCTCCAAACTCGCTCAATCACAGGGTCCAAGTGCATCTCTGAGTTCACTCTATCTCTCGGGCTCCAACTGCATCTCCAAAGTCGCTTGATCCCAGCCTCCAAGTGCATCTCTGAGTTCACTCGATCTCAGTCTCCAAGTGTATGTCAATCACGCTCGATCAAGTACATCTGAAAGGAGCGACGGCGGTTGTATGGAGAAGCAGGGGTCACGGAGGTAGATAGAGTGACGAGGAGTATATAATTGTCATACCCCGGAGTAGATGGACATCATCTCATTTCCATCCCTTCTTATCGTACAATGATAATACACACTCTATCTTTCGTAATGTTTGGTCTCACTCAGTCAGTCCGAGATCTTGTGGATCCATGCAATTGCGTGAATCCTCAATGCTGGGTAGTATCATATCTTCTCACTCGATTCCAATGGTCCTTGAACAATAACCGCTGTTGCTTATGAATTCCTTTTGGAAGTCCCGAGAGGTGCGGCGGAGTGTTGATGGTGGGCCTCTCTGCATTCTAGCCCCATTGTTTCACCACAACGGCCTCCAAGTGGTGCTTCTCTAAGATCATCCAATGGGCGTGTGCAGGTGCTCCTGCGATTATGCTCAAGTACCATCTGCGGCCAGATTGACGGTATGTTTATATATAGAGTTAAATAATGCATGCAATATTATGATATAGTGAATATTGTGACTGTAACAGATGAATATGACAAGACGAAAGGCGTTGTGGTTGGGTAAGAACCACTGCTGTGATAATAGGGCACCAAGTCTGCCGCTGAACTGCGCAGTGGTCTCGGCTGCTCCCGCAGTATCCCTTGGAGCTGCGCAGCCGTCTCAGCTTCTCTTGAGGTTTCTCGCAGATCAGCGCAGAGGCCTCTGGAGCTCCACAATTTGACTATTCTCTAAGTCAAATCTCGTAGCATGCTGAATGCACCTCCATAACTGCGGGTGATTTCATGTGCACCTGAGAATGCCCTTGCAGAGTCTGATAGCACTTTGCTTAGCTCCAGGTGGGTCTGGGAGCGTCTAGAAGTACTTAGAAGCACTGGTGAGGTCGCCCAGAGTGTCGGGGAGGATTGCGTGTGGCTTCCGGACCGATTTACATTCCGCTGATGGTATGCCTCTTTGACATCCACACGGTCCAATATCGGAATGGCCTCAACACTTCCATGACATTCTTCACAATGGGCCATTCAACTTGTGTTGTGAAGAGGGGTCGGTAATAGCTGTATTTTGGGTTTTTAAGCCACCCGCATGAGAATTCATGTAATCTGGAGGCGCGCTACACCAACTGCAGTGTCGAGTTCCAACGTGTCTTCACGTACATAATGAGAAGTACTGCGATGCAAACTTTGGCTTTTTAACAGTCAATGCGCTCGTTTCGACAACCAGGTGTCAGTGTAACCAATTCACCAAGCATTCTCTGGTATATGAAGGTCAGTTTCAGCACTGTCAAAATCTCGTGAAATATGAACGTTCTAAATTATCTTTGCTAAACCTGATTTCATTGCCGACACCTTATTGATTCTAGCATTGCTCTCTCTTCGAAGCCTTTGACTCTTTCCAATGTCTACACTTTCATCCTCTGCAAATTGCTGATCGCACTCATGGGCTTCCCAAGACTTGGTACTGCCATTAACACCGAGACTGCTCATGAATGCACCTAATGCGCGCTGTATGACGTGCACCATGCATGGTATGTGGTTCCTCAATGTAGGCCACTCGATTCCAGAGGCCTCAAGTGTTGATTGCAGCGCCTGTGTCATCGACAAATTTGATGAGGCATTAGGAGTCGTAATTCCAAGCAAACAGCCGGTGGTATCATTAATCCGATCAAGCACGTCCTTGAAATGTACAGCTAGACTTGCTCCAGCATGTTGGTCCTTGACCTATCGTCCGTAATGAGCTTTCGAAACGCGAAAAGAACAGGCAATTAACCTCATTGAAAGCGAGTTGAACTTCATGCAATGCCCAATGTTGATCCATTTAGTAAGCAATGACCGACGCTATGGCTAGTTTGATCGGTGTTATGCATCGGTTCAAAGTTACAGCAGCAAAATGTGAATCAGGTTGGAAGCCACGCGCAAGCCTCCCAGTCACTCCGGTAGCCCACACCAGTGCTTCTAAGGACTTCCAGATGCTCCCAGGCCCCCCTGGAGCTTTGCAAAGTGCTCTCAGACTCTGCAAGAGCATTGGCGGGTGCTCCAGAAAGCACCTGCAATTATGGAGGTGCATTCAGGATGCTACGAGATTTGACTATTAGGATAGTCAAATTTTGGAGCTCCTGGGACATCTGGGCAGATCAGCGGGAGATTTCGAGAGAAGCTGAGAACGCTGCGGAGCTCTGCGGGAGACTTGGTGGCGTATTCTCACAGTAGTGGTTCTTAGGGTTGCACAACCACAAGGCATTTCGTTTATCATATTCATCTTTGTTACAGTCAGAAGATTCACTCCATCATAATATGGCATGTATTATCTCAGTCTCTCAATATATATACATACGGATATAAAGGGATAATGGAGATGGCCTCAGCAACAGGCAGTATATATATGGGAGACCCCAGGGTAGATAGACATCATCGCATTATACGAGATATACACTCTATCTTTCCCAGCTCTTGGTCTCACGCACACTTCCTAAGGGTTTATAGATCCTCGCAATTTGTGTGGCTCATCATGGCCGGGTATCCCTTCATATCCTCCCACACTCTTCCTACTCTCTTCGACCCAGAACCACTCTTTCTCAAAAATTCCCTTCGGATGCCATGGGAGGTGCGGCGGAGTGTTGATGATGGGCTGTCTGCCATCTAGCTCCACCATTACACCACACTGTGATCGAGTGAACTTAGAGATGCACTCCGAGGCCATGATTGTGCGAGTTTGGAGGCCGTGATTGTGCGAATTAGGAGGCCATAATAGAGCGAGTTTGGAGATGCACTTGGAGGCCGTGATCAAGCGAACCTGGAGGCCATAACCAAGCGAGTTTGAATATACACTTGGAGGCTGTGAGCGTGACTACTTGGAGGCCGTAATGGAGCGAGTCAGGAGATACACTTCGAGGCTGTGATCAAGCGAGTTTGGAAGCCGTCATCGTGCGAACTTGGAGGCCGTAATCGAGTGAGTTTGGAGATGCACTCTGGGGCCATGATTGTGCGAACTTGGAGGCCGTAATCGAGATTGTTTGGAGATGCGCTTGGACACCATGATCGAGCGAGATTGGAGGAGTACTTGGAGACGGTCAATCTTGAGGCGGTTGTTCGGGAGGGAGGCGTGACGGGAGCTGAGACTGTATTCATTGCTTAACTTGAAATTGTGTAAAGGTAGAGAATTGATTACAACATGGTTTGCCGAGAAATGAGAGACTGGCTGAGAGTGGGAGTCAGTCGATCTTGGGAAGATGCAGTACGCAGTGTATGCAGTACTCAGTGTATGCTGTACTCGGTGTATGCTGTACTAGGTGTATGCTGTACTCAGTGTTAACTCTAGATCATGGCATGGAGAGATAGAGAGGGATGACTTAACTTCACTTTCTGAGGTGATGGTATAGTTGAGGACGAGAAAGGGAGAGATGAGAGGAGTTGGGGGAAATCATCATGAGAAACTGAGACTTTCGAGGATTTCTTGTGCAAGTCAATTTACCATCCCTGATACGGCAGGTATGAGTCCCGATCCGGCGGGTAATAAAACCACTATGAGGTCTTCCGTAACCAATCAGGCAAGTCGTACACCTCATTTCTCATGTCCGCTCGTATCCTCCATATCGTTCTCATCTTCATCCGCCATATCTCTCTTTCTCGTCCACAACTCAATCATCATCACAGAACACAAAGTCAAGTCATCCCTCTCTATGTCTCCATGGCATGATCGTGAGTTCACACCGAGTACAGCATACGCCGAGTACAGCATCCGAGATTGTTTTGCTTTCCTTCATTCTCATGATCACGTGTTGACCCCTGAATGTAGCTTCGGCTTCAGGCATGCCTCCCAACACAATCGACCTCCATCAGCCAGCACACGATGGGAGCTCAAAGGTACAGTCACCTTGCCACGTTCCGACGGTTGCGAGTTGACTATCTGATGAAGAGCGTCTCAGCACCTGGCGCACCGTCCATTGATCACCTCCAAGTACTTGTCCAATCCCACTCGATCATGGCCTCCATGTGTATCTCGAATCTCGCTTGAACGCCGCCACCAAGTGTATATCCAAACTCGCTCGATTATGGCCTCTGAGTGCATAGCTCCAAACTCGCTCAATCACGGCCTCCAAGTGTATCTCTAGAATCGCTCGATTACGGCCTCCAAGTTCACCTGATCATGGCCTCAAAGTGCATATCTCCAAACTCACTCGATCATGGCCTCCAAGTGCATCTCCAAACTCGCTCGATAATGGCGTCCAAGTGTATCAACAAACTTGCTCAATCACGATCTCGGAGTGCATCAGTAAGTTCAGTCGATCACAGCCTCCAAGTGTAGCTTCAAATACACTTGATTACCGCCTTCAAGAGCATCTCAAAAGTCGCTCTATCACTGCCTTGGAGTTTAACTCTGAGTTCACTCGATCGTGATCCTCAGGCCCACCTCGAATTGCTCTCAAGCACCCCCTGCACCCAGTCGAGATATACCGTGTGTAGATGGGTAGCTAGATAGATACATAGATTCATAGATGAAAATACAAATTGAATACATGAGTTCTACAAATCGTTGAACAATCAGTGGTAGCTATGATTTCCAGGCGCACCGCAGTGTTCTCAAAGATGATGATGTTTTCCCAGATTGCTCTACGGTGATTCGATGTGCTACGAAGCTTGTCGTCAGCGCTCCCTGACTTGTCGCCTGCACTCCCAGGCTTGTTGCCGGCGCTCCCAGGCTTGTCCCCGGCACTCCCAGTTGCTCCCAGGTGCACCTGAAGGCCACTGCATGGGTCCAGTGATCTCTGGGATTTGACCACCCTGGGATTCTGGTCCGACAACTCTCAGACACTCCCAGAGGCTCCCAGTGACCAAAATACATTTCGCTGATGTAAACTAACTTTACTCCGTGAAGGCAATTGCTCTTTATTTGAATCCACAGACAGTGTATATTCCTTCAGGCAAATGTTGCTGAGGGTCGTAGCGGATGGCACCACTAGGTCATCACATAACGCCTTACATGATCGTCATACCTCTAGATATGATATACTATTCCCCGGAATATGAGCCGAAACAAATCCTAACAGGAGGTAGCGATTCCCCATGTCTTGGTGAAATTTGGAAGTTTCAAAGTCCTTAGCTACCAGTTTAGACCGTTTTGTCCGTCATTTCAGTCAAGATGGATCAATCTGGATGTCAAATCTGATCTTCCTCTGCGAACTTACTAATGTGATTCCTCAACTTCCTTGCCTCTGCAGAATGGCCGTAGCTGATTCATCGACCATCGAACTAGTCAATTCAGTAAGCTATGACTCTGTTAATTTGTTTAACTTTGCGATGTGAGCTTTTGGCAGTTGGTGTTTCCCCATTGAGATAGTCCCATGTCCCGATGGATGGCGAAGAACTTGATCCAAAACAATACATATGATATCAGGCCTGCCGGTCTCCATCATTCCTCAGTGTAAATATAATCCCATTGAAGACGCATGTCTAGAATCATTCCAAGCAATAGGCCGCTTGGAGCCTACATTCATTCGAGCCCACCATGCATCCAAGATGATTTGTAAAGTAAGTGCACTCAAATCGGGAATAAAGACACCTTCATTCTTGGAAGAGATTATAACCACGAGCAATGAGGTGTTCAAAGATTTTGAATCCGACATGGCGGTAGGAATTTGAATGCTGGGTAATCCTACTCAGAAGGCTGCCGGAAGTAATGATTCCGCAGATCAGCAGAATTTTAATCGGTCCGGAGACCACACGCAATCCTCGCAGACACTCCATGCGACTTCACCAGTGCTTCTAAGTACTTCTAGATGCTCCCAGACCCCCCTGGAGCTAAGCAGAGTGCTCTCAGACTCTGCAAGTGCATTCTCAGGTGCTTCTGAAAGCACCTGCAGTTATGGAGGTGCATTCAGGATGCTACGAGATTTGACTTCTCGAATAGTCATAATATGGAGCTAATGAGACCTCTGTGCAGATCTGCGGGAGACTTCGAAAGAAGCTGGGACCACTGCGCAGCACTGCCGGAGACTTGGTGCCATATCCTCACAGCAGTGGTTTTTACATAACCACAAGGCATTGTGTCTTATCATATTCGTATTTATTACAGTCACAAGATTCGCTTCATCATAATATGACATGCATTGTTTAAGTATCTCAAGATATATCCATACGGTCAATCTGGCTGCAGAGGAACTCGAGCATAATCGGAGGAGCATCTGGACACACTCATTGAGAGAACTTGGAGATGCACCACTTGGAGGCCGTTGTGGTGACACGATGGAGCTAGAAGGCAGACAGCCCATCATCCACACTCCATCGCACCTCTCGTGACATCCAAACGGAATTCATCAGAAACAGCGTAGGAATCGGGTGAGATAATATGATACTACCCGGTGTTGAGGATCCACCAAATTGCATAGATCCACGAAATCTCGGACAGAGCGAGTGAGACCAAAACTTCGGAAAGATAGAATGTGTATTGTCATTGTATGATGAGATGAGATCAAAATGAGATGATGTCTATCTACTCCGGGGTCTGCCAAATATATACTCCCCATCACTCTATCCACCTCCATTATCCCTGTATCTCCGTACACCCGCCGTCTCTCCTTGAAGATGTAGTTGGAGGCTGTGATCGAGCGTGTTTGAAGATGCACCTGGAGGCTGGGATGGAGCGCGATTGGAGAGGCGCTTGGAAACCGAGAGATCGAGTGAACTCAGAGATGTACGTGGAGGCCATGATTGAGCAAGGTTGGAGATGCACTTGGAGACCGAAAGATCGACTGGACTCAGAGATGCATTTGGAGGCCGTGATTGAGCGTGTTTGGAGATGCACTTGGAGGCCGAGATCGAGAGAACTCAGTCATGCACTTGGAAGCCGTAATTGAGTGTGCTGGGAGATACACTTGGAGGCCATGATCAATCAAGATTGGAGGAGTACTTGGAGATGGTTGATTTAAAAGTGATTGATCTGAAGGCGGTTGATCTGGAGGCGATTGATCTGAAGGTGGTTGATCTGGAGGCGAGTGATCTGAAGGCGGTCAATCTGGAGGCAGTCAATCTAGAGGCAGTGAATCTGGAGGCGGTAGATCGGGAGGCATGTGCGATAGAAGCTGAGACTCTATTCATTGGTAAACTCGCAATTGTGAGAATCGAGTACAACCAGGTCCGCTGAGAGCAGAGAGACTGGCTGGGAGTGGAAGACAGTCGATCGAGGGATGATGCAGTACGCGGTGTATGCAGTACCCAGTGTATGCCATACTTGGTGTCAACTCTTGATCATGCCATGGAGAGACAGAGAGGGATGACTTAACTTCGTGTTCTTAGGTGACGGTAGAGTTGAAGACGAGAAGGAGAAAGATGAGAAGAGATCGGCAAATTATCTTGGGAAACTGAGACTTAGAGAATTTCGTGTGCGAGTCAATTTACCATCCCCAATATGGCAGGTACGAGTCCTGATCCGGCGTGTAATTACACAGAAACGAGGTCTTCCCAACCCAATCGGGCAAGTTGTACCACTGATTTCTCATATCCACTCGGATCCTCCACATCATTCTCCTCTTCATTCTCTGTCTCTCTCTTTCTCGGCCACAACTCTATTATCATCACAGAACACATAGTCAAGTTATCCCTCTCTCTCTCTCGATGCCATGATCATGAGTTGACACCAAGTACAGCATACACCAAGTACAACATACACCGACTACAGCATACACCAAATCCAGTATACACCGAGTACAGCATCCACCGAGTACAGCATACACCGAGTACAGCATACACCGAGTACAGCATACACCGAGTATGACATCCACCCATGATTGTTTGTCTTCCCTGTATTGTCATCATTACGAGTTGACCCCTGACTGTAGCTTAAGGCGTGCCTCCCTACACGATCGACCGCCATTAGCCAGCTCGCCATGAGAGCTTAAAGGTAAAGTCACGTTGTCACATTTCCACATTTGCGAGTCGACTAACTGATGAATAGAGTTTCAGCACTTGGCACGCTGTCCATCGACCGCCTCCAAGTACTCATCTAATCTCGCTCGATTATGGCATCCAAGTTCGCAGGATCATGGCCTCCAAGTGCATCTCCAAACTCGGTCGATTACGGCCTCCAAGTGTATCTTCAAACTCGCTCAATTACGGCCTGCAAGTTGGCAAGATCATGGCCTTCAAGTTCAGCTTCAAACTAGCTTGATCACAATCTCGGAGTGGATCTCTAAGTTCGCTCGATCACGGCCTCCAAGTGTATCTCCAACCTCGCTCGATCACGATCTCAGAGTCTATCTCAGAGTTAACTGGATCGTGATTTTCAGGTGCACCTCGAATTACCCTCAAGCACCGCCTGCAGCCAGTCTAGATAGACTGTGTGTAGATGGGTACCTATATAGATAGATGAGAATACAAACTGAATACATGAGATTTGAAAATCATTGAACGATAAGCAGTTATGATTTCCAGGTGCACCTGTATTGTTCCCAATGAAGACATTGTTTTCCCAGACTGCTTTGGAGTGATGCGAGGTGCTCTCAGGTGCTCCCAGGCTTGTCATCAGCGCTGCCAGACTTGTTGTCGGCGCTCCCAGCTTGACGCCGGCGCTCTCAGGCTTGTCGTCGGCGCTCCCAGACTTGTCTCCAGCTCTCCCTGGTACTCCCAGGTGCTCCCAAAGTTTTCTCCGGCGCTCCGAGGTGTTCTCAAATTTATCACAATCACTCCCATGGCACTCCTGTACCTGTCATCAGAGATCCCAGTTACTCTGAAAGCCGGCCGGTATGCCCTCCTAGGGTCTGATACTCTCCTGAAATCGACGCATCTAAGTTTACACTCCACATCCTCTCAGACACTCTTGGAGGCTTCCAGAGACTAAAATACATTTTGCTGATGAAAAGCAGACTGCGGGTTCGTAAGTATTGACTCTACTGCTACATGCAAAGAAATCAGATCTGCAAGACATTGCATGCATATTTGTGAAGTTGTATACAAGGTCAGATTGCAAAGACTGACGGCGTAAAATTGAATTTAGGAACAGCACAATGCAGTTCATTGCTGTGCAGCGTTCTGAGCCTTCATAAAATCTGTTGATGCTATGTGGGCGGTCAATTGTAGGAGGCAGACGCGATATCATCACTAGCATTTCTGCCAATAAAGGCTGACGATGGGTTAATTGTGGTTTATCTGCGTTCCATTGCCGTTAGATTATCCATGATGCAAGATGGAAAATCGTTGATGCTCTGTTGGGGCTTATTTTGGGACATGGTAACGATCTTGTCGTTAGCATTTTGGCGTAGAATGGCAGCCAATAGTTCGATTATGGATCAAAGTAGTCTCATAGCCCCATGATATTCGAAGATGCAAGTCCTAAAATTGTTGACGCTCCGTTGATGGACTTGTTTCGGGCATAGTGTTGATGTCGTCAAATGAATTTATGTCCAGAAAGGTCGCTGGTAGTTCGATTATCGCTTGATGTCGCCGCACAGCCCTTGCCTTTTTCAAGATGCAAGGCCATATGTTGTTGATGCTCTATTGACGCTAATTTATGGGACATAGTAGCAATGTTTTCACAACCATTCACGCCTAGAAAGGCTGCCGATAGTTGGATTATAGTTTAATGTCGCGAAGCAGCTGTTGCTTTTTCCAAGATGCAAGGCCATAAGCCGTTGACGCTCCGTTTGTTACGGGGGTTCTTAATCCCAATAATCAATACAACATATATTGAATTAAGTCCAGCCGCCTATCTAAGAAACCCTTTCTTTCCTCGTCTTATCCTAAGACTCAACCTCTTGCACCTGTTCTGCAACAGCTGCCAATCTGAACCACAACCAAAGTCCTTCGCCTTGATCGATGCAGATCACACCTCTACGTCAAATAACCGCTCCGCAGAAAATTCTTCAAATGGTAATAACCCAGTGTTTGTAAGGGGCGGGATCGGACGCAGGTGATATGAATGTTGCTGGACTGAACTCGAAGTGCATATCGAGGAACAAGGATCAAGAGAGATTCCAAAGTCGAACTATTGCTTTGCTATACAAGAGAACGAGTAAAGAGAGAAGAAAAGGAAATCCTCCAACACT
>Ga0307512_10003592_pt1 | contig 17770 bp, 18 predicted proteins | sample 14_EM_MG_FD_200267 | JGI IMG/M metagenome (GOLD analysis project Ga0307512, IMG submission 200267) | Populus trichocarpa ectomycorrhiza microbial communities from riparian zone in the Pacific Northwest, United States - 14_EM | ecosystem: Host-associated > Plants > Roots > Unclassified | place...
CAAAAAGCATCCATCCGGTCAAGAACAAGATGACGACGACTGACTGCCGCACTGGTTGTGATGCAATGGCCGCAGCATACAACAGTGTTGTCCAGTTCTCTGAGGTGAAGATCTGCCACATACCCAGGAACGCGTTGTAGATATGGCCAAAATTGACCATTTCGTCAGAATGCATATATCCCCGCAGTAGTTGAACAGCCATCAGAGAAGCGATGAAATTGACCAGGAGCAAGAACAGGATCATATTGGTCATTCCGTACATGTTTCCAAAGACCGCGAGCTTGCAGGAGTCAGCCAAGACGAATAGGCATTATTTTAGGCGTCCGTCGACTCACGAGCAAGGGTTTCATCCTGGGTACTTCCAAGATAACACGGTAAAATCGCAACAACTGGAAAATAGTTAACCATGGATACGCTTCCGAACTCCGCACGGGGGGAATTTGGATGATGGTCGAGCCGATGGCTAAAATAAGATCCAACCAGTTCCTCCCTTTCCGGAAGAAGTCTCGCCAGTCTGGGAGGTAAGTCGCGAACCGAAGAACGATCTCGACGTCGAATGCGATGGTGATCGCAAGCTCTCCGCTATTGAGAAGTTTTCCGTGGATTGGCCCTGGGTCGACTGTACGGGTGGCTTGTATGGTGAGAGAGACGAGGGCCAGGATGACCCAAAACCACTTGGTCATTTGGTAGTAGTCTTTGAGCTTATTTCGTCGGGTAGCTACCAGGCGACCGTCGATAACACCGAAGTTCTCGTCATTTTCTCCATCGATATTGACAACCAGGCTAGAAGAAAACCAACAGTAAATGCACAAGCGACGCTGAAGTAGAGATGAGGGCCTACGGGGCTGCGCCAAATGCACTCTTCCGTGTTTCTTTCCTGATAGCGGAGAAAGTGTTGGTGATCACAGCGACGAAAAGGTTGATAAGCCAGAAGTTTAGAAGGATGACGCAGATAATGTAGAAAAAGCAGGACAAGAAGTATTCTGAATCAATCGTCAAGTACATCGGGCTAGTGAACTATAAGATCGTGTCAGTATCTGCACGAGCGAACCTAAAATTGAAGCATACACCGCTCTGAGTCGAGATGATTGCAACTTGAAGCGCAGCGTAGAAGAAATTGTCGTAACTCTCGATGTTGTTGAACGGGTTGTCTCTTTCCTGAGATATATTTAGCAGGGGGGGTGTATGACCAACACTTGAATGGTTGACATACCTTGCAGACTTGACCAATGGGACAAATATATCCTTTAATTATCCCCTCCATCCCATCCTCCTTGATATAGGGCATAGTCTGCAATGTCTGGGGGTCGACCCACCCTCCGCACGCCTTGTCAGACATTTGGATTTCCGGTTCACCCAGAGTAGGCTGTAAAAAACAGGAGCGACGAAATGAACCCTTAAACGATTCGATTCCGATGACCCTAGTCGAATTGCGTCAAGGTCTGGTCATCAGCGTAATCTAGGGTCGACGCACGAAAAAAGAAGCATCGCAAACAAGACGAAGTAAGCCACGCTGGCCAGTAGAGGGCGTGCAGTCTTCAGGGAGCGCATTATGGTCTAGATGCCGTTGAGCGTAAAGGCCACGCGAAACTGCAGGATGCTTACAGTGGTACCGGATGTGACGGCCAGCAACCGGGAGACTTTGAGGACGCTTATAGCTCTGAAGATTCCGACGTGAATCGAACCCTTCTCTACTCCGCCGGTTGCAAGCGCAAAGGAGATCCAGAAGCACAGGATTGACAAAAAATCAATCCTGTTCCAACTCTGGCGAAGGTATGGCATGTTTCTCCTTGTAGACTGGTGAGACTGTTCGATGACGAGTTTAAATGGAAGTGAGACGGTGTCGGGCTTGTCAGAACGGAGGAAGTTCGTCAAGAAGTTTGATTTGGGGTCTCGGACTATGTCATGAGTCCGCTGAGCCTTAGCCATCGCCTTCTCCATCATTGGAGTCCTCGTCTCCGTTCCCGATCGGGTACGGGTGGTTGCTGCCGTGCCACCATTGGTGGTGTCCACCGTCGATTTGTGATGTAACGCGAATGGCTTGAAGAAGTTGTTTTTTATTTGGTGTAACCTATGACCAAGGGTGTGTGTCCGAGCCATGCCAGATCGGTTGACTGACGGGGTATGGGCGGGACCGGGAGTTAGAGCACTACGGATAGGTTCGTCCTCGGAGGGTTTGAATGGGGAGGTGAAGATGAAGGTAAAGGGGACTTCGGGATCGAGAATCAAACCGGAGACGCATATCCGTGCGAAGCATTCCAGACTGTGGAAGTAAAAGTGAGTTGGGGCCACGAAGTGATGCAGATTCGCGTACGTGAAGAAAACGAAGAGAGAGAACAGTGCGTAGTCTTCCCATTGGTGGAAGTAACCCTTCGTTCGGAAGTGTCTTGCATCAGGTTCGGTAAGCGTGAGAGAACGAGCGGATTGGATAGATAAAACGACAAGGTGAAAGGAGATCAAAAGGAGAATGATAGGTTCTGTCCATCTAGGCGCAAGAGGTCAGCAGATGATCGAAACCGCTTTACCAGTGGGAGACAACATACGGAAAAAGTAGAAATCGATACATGAATAGTCGTACCGGGCTCGTGGGACCCAAGAAGCTCAACGTGCGTCCTCGTATCGGCAAGCTCTTCCTAAGGTCGGGTAGTGCAGAGTATTCGGGCTCCTCGGAGTCATCGTCACCTTTCCGCCTGGGAGACATTTCATCGTCCACATCATCTAGTCTTACGTGGTCATCCAAGCCCCTCCCAGCGAGGTTGACTACACGGAGAGACATGCGCCGAAGACTTCGGGAGACGGATTGCAGGGTCGTGCCCGTCTTCTTGAGCGGAGAAGGAGAATTGCTGTAGCGGTTTGACTTCCGACGTGACTTGGGGCTGGTACCAATTGAACATTCGAGGTCTTTGATATCATGTACGCTCCAGCCAGGTGGACCTTGATGAGCCATGTTGGCAGTAAGGTGTGTTTCGTCATCGTCATCTTCTGGGAGTGTCGGAATCAGGGATGCGGAAGAAGGACCGGCCTGGGTGGTCAAGTACGCGCCCCCCACCCGAGATCTCGGGGGCGTATCGTCGTCAGGCGAGACGGCAGGTGAGACGAACGGATCATCATCGATGGAGAAGGTTCTAGTACTGATTTGCACCGTTGGATGAGGGATGGAGGGAACCCTGGGGGCCGACCAGCTTGGGCGGCGCCTAGTGACTGACTCTGGACCATCCTTTGGGGATAAAGAGGGGGAAGGGGGGAGAGATGCTGCCAGCCCTGCCGGTGTCCCTGTAAGATCCACTGCGGAAGAGCTTGAGGTCGACTGGAGATGCCTTCTAGGCTGGTCCATGCACAAAGAGTCGATAACGGCAAACGAGGCTCCCCAAGAGCTCTCCGTCAACTCTGAACAGAGGCTCTGTGTTCGTGCTGTCTAGTCTATCCTATTTGAAGAGAGAGAGAGCGGTGAGAGGAAGAGACCGATTAGTTTGACGAGATATGGTACTTAGAAGTACAGAGAGCGAAACGACGTAGGCGGTAGTTGTGGATCACTTTCAAATCGTCGGACACAGAATAGACGCACAACATGTCTTTCTTCCGCTCCTCGTATCGCACTCTCGTCAGTCCAAAACGACTTTTTAAAAAATTCACAAAAAATCTGACAAATATTTCCCGAGCAGCAACGACACGCGCACGAGAATCCGGTAATATTTTACTCGTGTGTTCTCGGCGTTATTGGCCCAGTACTCGCAATCGGTGTACCTCCACTCCGAAAGTCGTTCGGTTGGCAGCCAGCGGAGAGGATTCCTACCACGTATCCCCGTACGCACCCCTGTCTTGTCTCGCCCTCTATGCTTGCTTGAAGCTGACATGCGGAAGTACAGTCCCGAATAGGCCGCGGGTACCGATCCAGGGATACGAGGATGAACAGTGAAAGCTCAATTTCCCTTTCTCTACCATCACCCCTACTGCAATAGATGCATTTCCCCACTGCATTCGCCCAATTTTATGAGCACAAGACGCGTCACGTCAACGTATTCCAAACAGGCAGCCCGAATGACCCCGATCGTCTGTCTGAGACCCTCACCCCTCCGATGAGCTGCCGGTCCCCAAGTCCAGGTGCACTGGGTTATTCGGCCCCTTGAGTTGGTCGTTGCACCGCGTCCACGTGTGTTACCATACCCACAATATACCCGTCTCGTTTGCAATGATACGCCGACGAGAAGCCGCTCGCTACTATAAAGACTTATTATCGTTTATTTTTCGAGGTTTTTGTCAAACAACCTCTTCCTTCTCGAGATGCCCCCGCATTCGCGCCCAACGTGCCAAATCTGTCAGACTTCAGAGTCGAAATATAACTGCCCCAAGTGCAGAATCCCCTAGTAATATATATATCTTACGCTCTTGCTGACCGTCATCTGACAATCCAAAAGTTGTTCTCTCGGGTGTTACAAAACTCACCAAGGTTTGAGGACTGAACGAGCCGCAACATTGTTTGGTGCTGAGCTTTTCACCAGAGCAACCTGTCTGCGTTGCTACGAGCGTCGCTGCTCTCACCGGGTCGTCTGAGCCGCCGCTAGGTTTGTGAGTTTTACCCCCTCGACTTCCCCACTCACGGAATGCAGAAGTGGAACGGGAGGATATTGAAACATGCGAGCCTCTCCGATCCCTTACCTCGTTGAAATGGCCTTACGTTCCAGAGGAGTCTGCTTATCCTGATCCTCTAAAACGCGACGATCCAAAGGTCGTCCAGCTATCTCAGTACGAAGCGATAGGTAACCCGCCATTTTTTGTTCAAATCGTGACCGATAAAAGTTACATCCCTTGACCAGCTACTTCTGCTGCTGTACGGAAAGCACTCTCTGATCACCCAAACCTCAAACCGCTCCTCCGTTCAATAGACTCATTGCGGGGTACAGAAAGGGAAACGGCTCTCCAGCGTGCTTTGGGTGTGTCGCGGGAGGATCATCAGGGAGCCTCGGGCATAAACAGATTTGGGATTGTGGAAGAAGATATTGAAGCTGTGCGTCAGCTCTCCTCGGCCCTCGAAGCAGCGATTAGAGGCGAAAAGTCGAACACATTGGGTCTTGACCTCGATGGTGAATGATGTGTGGTCTAACACGTTTACATATCTCGTATAGCCCGTGGTTGTCCGTGAATTATATCGACCAAATCGCCTCGGTGGCAGGCGTTGAAAATGAAATGAACCCTTCTGCCAGTTAACAAGTCTTGGGCTGGTGACATCTGGTACCTGGGTTGGCAGAGCGGGCACAGGTGTTCACAGACAGAAACCGCAACCTACGCGCGTGGGTTATACAGTCTACCCAACCATGCTCCTTTTGCGCCCCCTGAGACGGACTGCGAGCGAGAATAAGGACGGGTTGCGGAGCAGGAGGCCATACTCACCATCCTCTAACCGCTTTTCCACAGCCGTCCAGTCCTTACCCATACCTTTCCTGTACGCTTCTAGGACAGCGAAGAACATGGGCTCAGAATCTGGGTGTGTGGACACAAATGCCCGTTCAAGCACGTAAAGGTCCACCGCCTTGTCTTCGACCAGGGCCGATGTATATGCAAGCCCAAAGTCGATCAGCACCTAGTGTTCCGTTCACTGGGGAGAATACTCATGCACGAGTGAGGCACATACCAGTTTTGTGGGTGAAGGGCCTTTGGCGGCAAATGGATGCCTAATGATCATGTTGGACGTTGTGAGGTCGCCGTGGATTGTATCCGCTTTATGCATCTTGGCGATTTCAGACCCAATTAACCCCATGATTTCATCTACGCGGGGCAGGTCGGGAGGAGGAAGTGGAGTAGGTGTCAGGAACGCACCTATCGTTACTTGGTACTCGTCGAGAGGATCAACGTGAGAGACGGATTCACCGCTCGTATCGGTCGTATCGTCGAAGAATTGTTCCGAATCCAGAACCTGTTCTTCTTCACTTTCTGCACCACCACCGAGCAACATCCGGACGCTCTTCCCTTCTATCCATTCAATGCCGAGGACACCCTCCGTGGCATCCACCATCCGGATACCCGGGACACTGACGCCTGATCTTCGACAGGTCGGTGGACCAGCGTAATTTGTGAGACACCAGGCAAACACACCTCAGGCACCGAAGCAGAGCCCTCGCTTCCCCCGCAACCCGAGCGCGGGTAAGGTTAGCATCTAGTGATGGGTGTCGATATTGTTTCTTGAACCTATGCTTGAGTAGGATCGGAACTTTGGCATCCGAGTCGAAAGATGCGTGAATATAAGCTTTGTAAACTTTCTGCGGGGGCTGTTGTAGATATCTCGTTCTGCTGCATAAAGGGAGGTTGCTCACAGCTTCAGCCCCTTGAAAGATTTGGGTGGAATCTGCGATGAGTGAAGCAGTGGCCATCGCTGCTGTGGGTGATCGCGCCCTGATCGGACTTCAAAACACCCTTTCCATCTCGTGGCCTCAATAGTTCGTCCCGGCTCTCTCTCGACGATTTCTCGCTTCTGACTGAACTCTCAACTCTTTCCTTCAAAGTCGACTTCAAGCTGATCCAGAGGCTCTTTACCACCGCAACGCCACGTCCTTGCTCAGGACAACGGGCTTTCTCCATGGGTCGTCGAAAGAACAAGAAAAAGTCTCATTGGTCCGCTTACAATCCCACTGATCCCTCTGCAGACGCTACCGAGGGCGGTACTCCCGGAGGACCCGCATTCTTTCACTATCACCCAGGTGGTTCCGGCATGAACCAGTCCTGGTGGTTCAATACCTTTGGGAAGCAACAGGACCCTCTGCTTGAGGGTGAAGAAGATCCTGCAACTTCGACCTCGTCTGAAAACAAAAACGAAGTTTGGAATGAGTTCCCTCTCGAGCCCAAAAGCTACGATTCCAAGTACAGAGAATACCGACCACCGCCAAGATCTCCCTCTCCCCCCTCCCTTCCTCGGCCCCCACGCTCCCGCACAGCCACACCGCCCCCTCCTCAAGGCCCCTCCTCAGAATACATCGCAACTTCCGATGACCCCTCTCGCTTACTCACTGACCCCACCTCGTCCAAAAAATTACTAGTGCTTGACCTCAATGGAACGCTCCTCCATCGCTCCCCTCGTTCCAACAAGAACGCACCGCGTTATCCTATACCAGGACAAGAGGGCTTTCAACCGAGACTACGTTCGGTTCATCCCCGTCCCTACTTGCCACCTTTCAAATCCTATATATTTCATCCATCAAACAAGGAATGGCTCGATGTCATGGTGTGGTCTTCTGCTCAACCCCATAGCGTGAACGACATGGTCGATAAATGCTTTCATGACGAAAGGCATCACTTCGTCGCTGTATGGGCTCGAGATACATTGGGTCTTCCCCAACATCTTTACAGTACGGCAATTCCTCCAATCACACATACCACCGTTGATACTCAATATACATTTACCAACTTTACTTTTGTTCCTGGCATGTCACAATTCCCCTTCAAAGCTCGCAAAGTCCAGACATTGAAAGATCTGAACATACCCTGGTCAAAGTTGTTCGCTCCTTCTAATTCCCCCGGGGCGGAGTCACGCCCCACCTCCCGCCATACGGCGATGTCCACCTTGTTGATGGATGATTCCCCTCGCAAAGCAGAGCTCCAGCCCTACAATCACCTCTGTGTGAAGGAATATTCGAACGTAATCCGGAATCGGGACCTCGTCTTATTGCTAGAGGAGAAGGTCCGGGTTAAATCTCCATCACCCCCTCCCCCTACCGAAGAACCGGAACCACAGTCCCTTTCTCCTCCCCAACTTCCCCCCGGTATCCCACACTCCCTCATACCGCCATCGATCCACCACCAACAGTCCACGCGATTCGATTTACCACCTGCACCCCTTGATCCGGCATCGGATTTCCTGTTTGACCAGTCTGTGGGCATTCAACCGGGTGCGACACTTCTTAACCCTCTCCCCCCATTCACCAGCAACGCCGGTGGTTTTCCTCGGTTGCCTGGAGACAGCGGGCTTGGACATGGAGTGGTCGCTCCCCAGATGTTGTTTAAAAACCCTCCCCCGTCAATTATGGGTTATCAGAACTCCCAGACATTCCAACAGCTCCCTCAGTCGATGAACCCCTTTGTACCTTCTCAACCTTCCCACCACTCTCAATCACATGCACACTCCCTCATGACGGAGGCACCGGTTCGGCCCATCCCTTCTACGCAAGGGGACTCACTGTCCTTAGGTGAAACCACGACAGAGGAAGTGAAATCCTCGTCAGTCCCTCCTTCCTCCACTTCGACCTCCAAGAAAAGAAAACGGAACGGTAAGCGCGAGGCAGAGCACAAGGCATCTAAGGCCGGACCCACCCCTGAAATCCAATACGACGGGACACTTCTTGCCATTATTGGCATTTTAGATGAGGTCAAACACCAGTCCAACGTTGCTTCGTGGGTGAAGACGAACGGCCTTTGGGGTCCGTATCCCCCTCAGGACCTTGCTAATCCCAACATCTGCACGTTAGCGCACGACCGTTTTCGCAACAGTCGCGAGGATACCGCCGTGCTGAGCGATAGTGGATCCGCGGACAGCGGAAGGCACGAGGGGAGGAAGAAGAAACGTAGGGATGCTGTCGCGGACGTTTCTGAAGCCAGCGTGGTGGATGGAGCCAAGGACGACGGTTCACCCTATACGGCAACGAATGAAAAACAGAATCAGATAGACACCTCTGAGACTCCACTGTGGTTTGACAACCCTCCTACGATGCGACACTGGGTCAACCGGGGGAGGAATGCTCTTGAAACCTTAGGAATTCCCATTGAGCATGGTCTCAAACAGTAGGGCTATGTGCTTTTCGTTCTTGTATCATACCGAGGTGAACGGATGGTGCGGGAAATATAATCAATAAAACGTTAGGTACAAAAAGGTCTGAAGCGAAAAGAAAAGAAACAGGTATTAGGAACTGTCGAGCGTATGATGGTCAATCCGATCCAACCGTTTTCCATTGGTCATTCCACATCCGAAACACCCAGCATAGATGGCCCCTCCAAATAATCCAGTTGTCAAATAGAGAAGAAAGGTTGCTCGGAGTTCTGTTGCTGTTGCGGCTTGGAGAAAGGGTTCGTCCCATTCTTGTTCACCGTGGCACCATACCTGCGGGGAACAATTATGAACAACGTGACGCAAAAGTATACTAGTTGAGACGCACCTCAGTTGGCCGTAGTTTCCGAACGTATCGACACCATCGTCCACATTGGCAATCAAGTTCGCGAGATGAGCATGTTCCTTGTCGGCCTGGGTAGGGCCTTTCTGTGGGTTCGCACTTGGAAGGTTCGTCGCTTGGGGTGCCGGTGATGGTCTGGGACTGGGAGACATTCCATTTGTCCTGTTCTCGAACGTTCCAGGTAGATTGAAAGTGGGCACCGAGTTCTGTTGTGGTGGAGAGAACGAGGTAGGGGAAGGAGAGGAGACCGCTTGAGCAGGGGCAAATGGGTTGTTTGACCCAAACCCGGTTGGCTGGGAGGTCAAGGGGTTCGCCTGGGGTTGTAGGAACATCTGTTGTTGCTGCGGCTGCTGCTGCTGGAGGAACAATTGTTGTTGCTGTTGTTGGCGTAGCCATTCCTCTTGCTGTTGGGCGAGCTGGAGCTGAGCCTGTTGTTGTGCCTGTAACTCTTGCTGTTGACGCAACCATTCAGATTGTTGTTGAGCCCATTGTGTCTGCATGGCCTCTTGTTGAGCCTGTTGTTGCCACGGGTTGAAGGCCGTAAATTGAGGTTGAATGGTGGTGAATTGAGGTTGAAGTCCAGCAAACTGAGGTTGAGACGATGGGTCAACCAACGAGAAGCCGTTGTTGGGAGACGGCCTGTCAGAGACACTAAGTAGGGCGAAACAAGGATATGTCTTGTGACACACAATTGATTATTGTCGTCAAAGAGGGCGGATTCCGTTGAATCCTGAGCCGCCCTCTTGCGTTTCTCCTCCTCTTCTCGACTCAGCCGAAGTGCTTCCTGGATGTCCCGCTCTTCTGCGGTAAGGTGGCCGCTCTCTGCTGCGGCTGTCCTCTTACTTTCCTCGATCGCTTTACGAAGGTCGTCATCGGTAGCTTCACCCCGCCCGTTCTGACGAGAACGAGATCTTCTCCGTTCGTTTTCGTCACCGAGGTCGGTATCATCGACGGGAGATTTCGAGGCCATCCGGTCCCGCATGTGAGCTCGCGCCCTTCGCTCTTCTCGCAACCTAGTATCGTCGGAGAGGAGGTTGGTGATGTCTTTGGCCTTCTGACGGACATTTGCGCCTTGGTCCTTGCCATACTCGTCAATATACTGGAACTCCTTGAGGGTCTTGATAACGTAGATGTTGTCACGGAAATAGATGACGACGTTCTCTGAGCCAGCGTGCAAGCAGTAATCGAGAAGGGTAAGTGACTGAAGAAAATACTAGATGTCAGCGATAGACCGGAGTGGAGATGGCAACGGTATGCGCACTTTAAAAACGTGCCTCCAGTTCTTCCCTTTGTCGTTCAGTCGCTTATCCAGAATCTCCATGATCTCGACAAAGTCATTCCTGGATAGGGTCGGGAGGGATTAACGCGAACCGAAGCAAAGTGGAACGAGTGTGAGGACGAACTGGTTGTATGTCATCTGGGCAATCTCGTTCATCTGGGTGCCAGAGGGGCCCCAGGGATCGTTGGAGGTGGCATCGCGGGCCTTTGCCTGGACGTCTGAGTAACCTTTTGTGTAGTTTTTGGCGACACGGAGAGCGCCCTTGCCAAAGTGTTGTATGGACATGACGAAGACGGCGGAGCGGGTGAGAAATCGGTCGCTTTCCTTTTTTGTCCAAAAGCGGAAGTCTTTACGCAGTCGATCGTGCAACAAAACACCAGTCCACACTCTTCCGCAGTCTTCAGGATGTATCGGTACCCATCCACTATGAAATAGGGAGGAAAGCCAGAGGCGCACGACCTGTTGGGCAAACCGTCTCGAGGTGAACAACTCCCTGCTCCACCTCAACACACTGGTGGTGAAACGGTTATCATCCTTGCCTTCCAAGCAAGGGGCGGGGGTTCGACTCCCCCCCAGTGTATCTTTTTCTCGTCTTTCAACGTTCCAAACAAGTCAAAATTACCAATGTGCACCCTATCTATATATACGTGATACTTATTTGGTCGTTGTGAGGGGTTAGGTTTCGTGGTTACTAGCAGCCCTCGCATATCTCCCCCTCTTGCGGTCCTTGTATTTCTTACTGAAGAAACAACTGACATGATGAAATAAGCGTCTGCATGTGATGTCCTTCGAGCAAAGACCTACCAGGCAACGAACGTGATAATGAAAAACAACGCACCCCCGACTGACGCACCAATGATCACCGCCTCGTGTTGTTCGAAGAAAGACCCATCCGGGTCCTCGAACTTGAGCACCCTGTTCGGAAGCTGTGACACGCTTGAAGGGTTTGCCGGATCATAACAATATTGTTTAAAGCAATTCACGCAGAACTCGGAACGGGGAACGGCTGGGGAAAGCTTCATCCTCCCTCGGTCCACCGCAGCGCACTGGAGACACTTGGGCCAGTCGGGATCCGGAGAGTTTGTATTTGGTTCGAAGCCACCGATGGTGTTCGCGTGTACTTGATCCAAGAACAGGTGGGTGTGGCGTGGGGAATAGGACAACTTGAAGGTGCCAGAACTTATAGGAGATCAATCGGGATGTCCTTTGGAGTGTCAGTGATTGTACGCACTTGGAGACAGGTTTTGCTCCTGTAAGCGGTGGAGCATTGGGGAGATACAAGACCAGAGGATACTCAGGGTTCGATGTAGATGTTGGGTCACACCCAAACAGTGTCGGTCGCATATTTAATCCCATGGATACAAAATCATCGGGGGTAGCTGGGATTGGAGGTAATTTTTTATGAGACGACGAAAGAACGTCATTCAGCCTTTGGTTCGTGTTGATCGGTGATGTGCCACTTCACAAAATCATGAGCCTACGCCAGCAAACAACATAGAGAGGGGCTCACTTGGGCCAACTGTCATGGGTATCGGCACTGTAAGGTGTCAGTTGTACTGAAGCACACAGGAGGAAGGTTCACCTAACCTTCCATCTGCCGCAAGGATGAAATCGACACCCCGGGAGTTCACGAGCAATGGTCCGAGAGGGATGTTTTCGAGGTTCAGCCCCCCATCAATCAGTTCCAACCATCTTGTGTTTGTATCGATATACGTATTGTTTTTGATGCCGTTAAAAGGCTGAGTACAAGCTGCGATAAGTTCGGCATCTACATCAGAGGGGATCGAAACCTCACGCTTGGCCAGTTCGCAACATCATCTGCCCTCGTCTCAATGGAATCAAGTAACATCGAGATGAGATGATTCAGTCCATCACTATCCTTCTCTCCCCAACCATCAAATAACATTTGACCCTGACAATAAAAGTTGAGTACAAAGACGTGGCAACCGGAGAAATGCGTCGAACCTCGTCTAGTAGAGCCTATTATCGGTGACCATCAGCGGCGAAGTACTCACGTGGTTCAACTGATTTCACCCACATTAAACAGACTGGAGCTTGTGCCGATTACGAAGCCGGCCTGATCAAAGCCGGTAACACAGCCAGTGTCGTTATCCGGTTTCCCATTCAACAGATTTGTGCCAACGTAGGTTAGATTGACCATCGCAGATAAACTGGGGTCCCAGGAACCCATTTCAAACGGACTGACCTGTTGTACACGTGAGGATTAGCACCCAAAACCCACTCGGGGGTAATAGAGACGTACTTCATACACTGGTATGTTATGAGGAGTGTATCCATCCAATTTCATCCCAGATGGACGGGAATCGAAGATGATCAGGGGTAAAGGCACGTTGTTTTCTTCGAACATGGAGTTACGGGGGAGATTGGACCATAACTGTCCCGCACCATGCGATGATTCATCAGTAAAGAAGTTTGCGCGAGACGTTTGGTTCAGGAAATGGTATGAGAGCATCCGGGACCATACGTCTGTTATACTTGTATCTCTGCGGGTGGTCACACGAGTCAGCGTAAAGTCAGAAAGAAGGCACGATCGACAACGCACATTCCCTTAGATGCCTTTGCAACGACACTGGTGAGAACGCTTTGGAAGAAGAAGGTATTTTTGTGATCAAGGATGTTTAAGCCCGCCGGGAGGAAGAGGTCGAGGTCCAGAAGCCAGCCAGTGCGATCTTTGCCGTTACCGTACACAAGCTCGGGAACCGTGACAAAGTCGTTGAGGTAAAGCGACCCTGTGAACCACGAACCACCTGGAGTAAACGTCCTTTTAGTCTCTCACAAGAATTCGACGGGTGGCTTAACTTGCCGGACAATCCAGAGATATAAGATGCTACCTGGAGAAGTCCGCCGGTGCCTGCCGACTTGGCGGATGAGTTTCTAGTGTCTAGTGCGGAAGTGACGCCAGCAGCATATTGTGCGGCTCTAAATCCACCGCCAGAAAAGGCGATTCCGACTCGTGAAAAGTTATTGCTCAGGACGGAGACATCGTATCCGATCTGTGAGCCAGACCCCAGCCAGTCTTGCCATGCTCCCGGAATCACTGTCGATTCGCGTGTGTCGACGTATGCGCTCTCTTGTGGATGGAGAGCTTGCGTTTCGGCCGTAAATTCTCGCAGGAGGGGATTTTGGGTGATATTTGGACATAGCAGGCTAGTCGTGGGTGCGTAGAATTCGAGTAGCTCAACTCCCTGAGCGAAAACATCAAGAATTGGGAGGAAACAGAGGACCAGGAAGGAGGAAAACATGAGATGATTGTCGCCCGAGCTCTCTGACCGTCCTTTTATTCATGACAAGCTTTGCCGGGCTTCGCCCCGGCTTAAAGCCACTGATCAGCAGCGATCTTGAAGAAAACTCGGAGTCAAGTCTCTCTTGGTGCTGGTCACAGAACTGGTGTGCCGCGCAATTCTATCAATGGGATATTGTATTTACAGTGCGTTGCGAAACGATAGACCGCTTTTTGGAAAAATAGCGTGGCTTTTTTTCCAAAAAGCGGTCTATCGTTTCGCAACGCACTGTAGTATGATCGTAGCAGCGTGGGGTGCCAGTTCTGACTCCCTCAAAAGTTTTTTTTATGGGTTCCTCTGTTTCTATTGGGCGATGTAATTTTATTGGCGGGGTCGTACATACACTAAATTCTAACACTTTTTGTCTATTCAAAATTTCTTGCAATCTGTTCCCGCGAATTCGAGAGGTCTCATTGAGGGTGTGCCAACGGTCACCCGTTATGTGACTTTGTGATGTTGTGACACATGCAAGGCGCAGCGGCGCCGCCGCCGCAGTTGTCCTTATGCAAATAGTAATACTATTTGGGAGATTTTCCTAAGCGATAGTAATTGGAACTCCTAGGTAAGGGTAAAATAAATATCCTCCCCTCCCCTGGGCTACGAGACGGGTTTTACCCCTCTGGTGGCTCGGGGGTGTCCGGTGGGGTTCCCAAGGGTCATTTGCCCCGGATACTGGGCCCCCAGCTGATCGGGGGATATCCCCGATTGATCAGGGATCCTGGGTGTTGCACCCGTGGGAGTTACCGCCATCACACCCTCCCCAGGTTCCCTGCTTCCCTCACGGGCGCCCTCCCATCAATATTGCTCCGGGGAGGATGCCCGCTCATGGGAAATACCTTTCCGGATGACCATCCGGGGGTCCCACCCTCAAATTACTATCGCTTAGGAAAATCTCCCAAATAGTATTACTATTTGCATAAGGACAACTGACTTAACGCGAATAGCGCGTACTAATTAAGAATGCGCGATTCTGCCCGTGCAGGCTAGATCTCTGCCACGTGCATCAGAAGCGCGTCGTCCGTGATCGGTTGGACTAGGACCGACTCGCCCGTGCTCGCCCGGTTTTTCACTGGGGTTCAATATTCAATGTTGAACAAACAAATGCAAAGCTGATGGGGACATCTGCTTAATTCTTTCTTGGATATAGATTATTCGCCGGGTTGCCCGTCGAGAGCGCCAACATAAGTAAACGTGATCTGGATGCTGTGATCGCGATGATTGCATTCCACCACCATGGCACTCGACGCGTCTCGTGAATATCTCAATCTTCCCTCTCAACCTTGGTTGCCCACTTACCTCTCCTGCTAGGTCCTAACAAGCCTCTCAAGAGGAGACGCTTGAACGACCACTGCTCGGTCACTCCGGAGAACTGTCTCTTGGCCTCACAGCCCCTGCCGTTGACCCTGAGATGCGGGGTGGTCAATCCTTGTTCTTGCTGTAACCGTCCTGTGCCTCCGAAACCTGGTTGCTCTATCCTATGCGCAAGGTATGCTCTCCTCTCGCCCGGTTCAATCGTTCCTCGTATTCACCCCTCAAATATCAGGTGCGAGAAGTTGACCTGTAACGTATGTTCGCGGACGTGCACCCATCTTCCGCCTTCTCAACCCCCTACTCCCATGTTGAGCTATTCGCCCACTCCTCCATGCACACCTTTACCACCCTTGCCTCTGCGTCTGGCTGTGACGTTCCAGTCAGCCGCTAGTGCTGTGGCCATCAGGTCGCCTCGAGTCACCAGCCAACAGAGGAAACGACGTGAGTTTGATGGCGGGAGCAACCTCAAAGATAATCAACACATGACGGAAGATTTCGCCGACGAGTCTACCGATGATGAGATGATAATCGATGGTCACGGGTGTGGCAGGAAGGTCTGCCGCAACTGTTCCTTTGAGAACCCTCAGATGTTTGTCTCTCCGATCCGTCGATTAAATTCATCGGCTGATCTTTACGTGTAGCGAAACCACCACCTGCTATGATTGCTACGGACGCTCACTGTAACTCACTCTCCCTACCTCACACCTGCTTTCCACTTGGGATCCTCGGTTTTGGCCCACCGTGTATTCCCGTAATACACCTAATATACTCTCACTCATTACATACCACCGTGCTGGTTTGGTCAAGTAATTATTACGAGTTTCACTCGGTCTGTCCGCAAGGCGGACGTTGCGTGAACATCTATGGGTTCGGTCAATGCGTACGAGAGCAAGGGCGCAGGACGAATCGTGCAAAAAATTAAACGACGAATCGAAGGAAAGGACAGGACGCGAAGGCGAGTAGCTGAATAGAATATGCATACATATATCGCGAAATAGTGTTCAGATAAAAGCAGTTGGCTTGCGGGGAGACAGGGCAGAAACTGGGGGTCTGCTACCGCCGATCATCGATAGGCTCTCCCTCCCATCTTTCCGGTAAGTGGCTTCAACGTTCCGCACGAACCGATTCCTCGTCTCGCCGCTCTTGTTCTCGTCCATAAAACTTTGCCTGCCCCACATAGAATATCTCCCATCCTCCTTGGAATAATCATCCTCGAGGTCGCTATCCATGTCAAGGTATCCCCCCGTTGGCGAGACGTAGTCGTCTTCATCTAATGGGATCCTGATCGGTTTGCTGAGTCGACTATTCTCAAATCCCTCGTCGTTAGAACGACGTAGTTCTTCGCCATAGTACCCACTCTCCCGAGCAGTTTGTTGTCCCCCAGACGCTGAGATCACAGAATCCACATCTGCATGGTGCGAGATCTCATTTGGTTGGCCACCTCTGTCATGGTAAAGAGCTTCAATAGCCTCAATCTCCGATTCCATATTGGAGCTTGCGTGTGAACTGGCGCCTATACTGCTCCGAGGTGATACCACCGGGGGGGCAGATGAAGGTGAGAGCGGCGGAGGTCGCCGGGGTGTAGACCAGCCGGGGCTGTTCAGCTTTTGTGGGTAGTATGGTTCGCCAGTGTCCATGTCTTCCTGGATCCTGATCACCGGATTCACTGGGAAAGGCTGTTCCCTGCCCCGAATGACCGGGCTCGGTGTCCTTGCGGGAGGAAGCCCCGGTGAGAGTCTGCCCATGGTCAACCCAGATGGTAGAAGTGCACTAGGCTTCTTCAAAAGGGGGGACTGGTCGTTGATGAGCGATATCTGTGGTACCTGTGGTAAGGGACCCCGGGGTGCTGGACTCGGGGGTGGTATTTCAAATTGCCGAGACCTTATTGAGCCTCCGGGGCTCGGAATCGGGACAATAAAATCAAATGAAGGAGCAGGTTCAATTGGTGAAGGGCCGGGGCTGGCGTGCGTTGGTAGCAACGGCGTAGGAGTGGTATTGGCCGCGATTAGTAATTTGTTCCTGGTAGTCCCGGTCGACGGCATTGATGATGTGGGGTCAGGAGAGACCATCACCATTTCGCTGGGCACAGGTGAGTGCTCAGAGGCATGTTTGTACTCCGAGGACAAAGGGGATAGAGAGAGCGGGGATGGTCTGGTTTTCAATGGTCGAACGTGTGCGGGGGATATGGTGGGGGCGAGAGAAGGTCGTGGACTGGGCTGGGGACTGTAAGGTCTCTCTTGGTTTGAGCCAGGTAAAGGGGGTTGAGGTGCCCGTATAACGCGGGGGAAATGACTATAAGTATTAGACCAATCGACACTTCCAGCTATCGATTGAGCGTCCTCGTTGAACGCGTGGGTGAGTGCCTGAATGGTATCTTCTCGGGACTGGAAGGGAGGTAGTGCGGGTGGCGGAATAGGGGTAGCGCTTCGAGAGGTGCCGACATCTGTCCATGAAGAACGGTTGGAGGAAATGAAACTATTGGGGGTGCTGCTCCTACCGCCAAATCTATCTGCGATAGGGTGTTGAAGAGTCAGATGGGGAACAGGTGGTATGGGAACAGGAAATCTTTCTTCATCCTTGGACTTCTTTGCCTTCTTTCGGCTGAAGAAGGACAGCTTGCGCTTTGTGGAGGCTTCAGAGAGATACCCGCCGTCAGACTCTTCATCGTTGGTCACGGCACCATCCTTGTCCTTCTTCTTAGATTTTTTTTTAGTTTTCTTCCGTGT
>Ga0307512_10003593_pt1 | contig 17762 bp, 32 predicted proteins | sample 14_EM_MG_FD_200267 | JGI IMG/M metagenome (GOLD analysis project Ga0307512, IMG submission 200267) | Populus trichocarpa ectomycorrhiza microbial communities from riparian zone in the Pacific Northwest, United States - 14_EM | ecosystem: Host-associated > Plants > Roots > Unclassified | place...
CGGCCTCAAAGTGCATCTCCAAACTCGCTCGATTACGGCCTCCGAGTTCGCACGATCACGGCCTCCAATTGCATCTCCACACTGGCTCAATCACGGCCTCCAAGTGCATCTCTGAGTTCACTCAATCTCCGTCTCCAAGTGCATCTCAAACATGCTCGATCAAGTATATCATCAAGGAGCGACGGCGGTTGTACGGAGATACAGGGGTAACGGAGGTGGACAGGGTGACGGGGAGTATATATTTGGCAGACCGCAGCCAGTCCAGATATAGCGTGTGTAGATGGGTAGCTATATAGATACATAAATACATAGATGAGATTACAAACTGAATACATGACTGTGATTCGAGGTGCTCCCAGACATGTCGCCGGCGCTCCCAGATGCTCCCAGGCTTGTCGTCGATCGCCAGGCATTGTGTAAACGGCTTCCGCATACCTGCAGCCCCTGCGAAGAGTGTAACACACGTGTCGTTCTGATGATGTGTATACGTCACCACAAAGTAAAGAAGGTACATAGGCTACGCGACCCGTCGCCTGGGCGACGGGTAGCGTGTAATTCTCCGTCAGAGCGTACGAGGTTCCGTCAGAGCCGTCAGAGCCGTCCGGAACACCCGGGTGTTTCAGACGGAAATTAGGGTCATTGCTGATGTTGAACGTTAATACGATGGTATATACAGAGCTCTATTGTGTGCAGTTGTTCATCCGATATATACGTCTTGTTACGACTTTTATGCTTTATGAACCCCCGCGTGCCGGTGTATATTGCCATGCAGTGCGTTGCATCTCGCGTATTGTCGAGCAATGCTCCGACGTCTTTGATCATAGCAGCAGGATGCTTTCCATCACGGCTGTTTTGGGGTCCCATGAATTCGGGCTTCGCATATAAGTGGGAGCTCAGGAGGGAAGGCAAATCAGCACTGGAAGGGAAGACTTTCCAGGCGGCAGCGCTGTTCTTCCAACGCTGAGCGAGGGCTTGGAGATTGCGCTCTCTGATTTCGAAGGAGAGAATGAGACGTTGAAAGGTGACTACTTGTGGCAGGTAGTTGAGATTGTGATTGCAGGCGTTCCAACTGTCCTTGAGGTTGGTTTTGTGTGCATGTTCATGTCTCTCGGCAGAAATCCGTTGCAAGGCTCCGTATCGACGAATCTGTTCGGCCAAATGGGACATCAAGTGGATCTTCGGAAAGTTGAAGTCGGCATCTAACTCCTTTCAAATATCTATCTTGTGGCTGATATGATCCCGCCAGGCGTTCATTTCGCGCCGCTTCTTGGATGGCGTACAAGTCTCAGCATTTGTTTCCTCGTCTACTTTTCGCTTCTTCACTAGTTCCGTTCTCAGGGCATTTGCTTTCACCTTCGCCTTTTTGCCGGCTCGCCCGAGCAAGAAAACATCTTTGAAGGTCGTCAAACGATGCAACGCGTCCTCTATGTAGCTCAATGTTGCCTCATTGTGAGATTCATATCGAGCATACATATAGAATTCTAACAATGCCCAGGTGCACTCAATTGCGCGATAGAATCTGGGACGCTGAGAGGGGCTTCCGCCTCACAGAGACTGGGTCACAACCCCAAGCAGGTACCGGCTCATTTCCTTCTTCTCCTTCCCATTCCATTGAGAAACTTCCTCATATGACTTAATTTTTGGTGTGAGGTCGTGGTAATCAGCCACAGATAACCAGATTGCATTGTACTTGTCGAGCCATTCGAGCGTCTTCACGAAGTGGAAAATCCACTTCTCGAGGTTGTCAACCATGCCGATCAGCATTTTATGGAGGAGGTCGGGCTTATGGAGATTGCTCACATTACAGGGAATGTGTCGAAACACGTTGAATCCTCGGTGAACATGGCACGACGAGAGTTCAGGATTGGCTGTGTCAGGGTTGGCATCGCTGAGCATTCTATATAGGCTGTGATCCCACCGGGGGTGTTGCTTGTCGAGATGCACATAATCTCCAAGTGTATGTTTTGGACACTCTCACCAAAAACATCCATGCCGCTTGAGATGATGTAGGTTGCTTTACTCTGGGCAATCTGCAATCCATTCTGCTAAAACCAGTTTGCAACGCCTAAAGTTGCCAGCTGCACAGAGAACGTTGTGATACCCGCTCTCGGCGCTGGGATGTCGTTTAAAGGAGAGTGGCGGGAGTACCCGCCTGAGTACTCTGTTCAGCACCTCTCGGTTTGTCTGCTGCTGCTGATCCAGCCGCTTCTGAGGAATATTGCGGTTCTCAATTGGAATCGGTAGGAGAGCGACCATTACGACGCTGTGCGTTGAGGGCGTCTGGCGGATCTTGGAAGATAGATTGCCAATTGTCATATATACAGGCCACTCTTTCTTGTCGCCAGCAAAATTCGAGAGGTGTGTTCCGTCGGACATGCAGATCAAGGGAAGCAGTGTATCGCCCACTCTGAGCTTTGACTAAACATCGAGTAGCACCTTATTATCCTCAAGTATCTCTCCTTACCTGTGTCTCCCACCACCAGGCCGCAGTGTGGATTTCAGTTTAGAGGCGTTTCGGGGTCATATCACTGTTAAAGCAACGCTGAGGAGCGAAAATGAGATGCTCGGCGTAGGCTGGCTGCCATATCAACCATCTCATGCTTTTAATAATGTCTCGACTCCAGTATATGATAGGGCGTTGGTGATTGTCATTCCATCTCATAACCTCGAGAGTGTGTAGTTCCAACTCCCCGAGAGCCTGATCATATGGCATGCTAGCCATGAGCTTCAGGATGCCATCCCCATTCTTGACGCTTGGGAAACTCAGAGTGGTGTTTTCTTCCTTCAGCACGCTGTCATAGTACGTCTCCATGCCCTTCTTCTTGATCCCACCCTGGATATATTTGTACTCTTCATGTGTCGCAAATGGGTAGTAGGGATTGTTTTGTAGGTTTGTCTCATGGCAACCGTGAGCGTCGCGTTCCCATGGCTCAGCAATGCAATCGATCAGCGGAGCGCCGGTGCAGGGGTGTATATCCGTCCACGTCAGAGGTGGTGGTGGTTGAGACTCCAAGTCTGCGATGTTTTCAACGTGTTTGAGGTAGGGAAACGCATCCAAGTTTTCGACTGAAACTTTGGTAGCGTTGAATTCACGATGCTGAGTGGGTTCAACATGTCGGGGCGCGATGCGAATAGTCAGATTTTTCTGGCGTCCAACTTGAAGGTGTTCAGGATGGTGTAATTTGATATGTATAAGTCGCCAGCTGTCGAAGGTGAACTTCTTTCTGCGTGAACATTCAGGGCAACGGAAAGGGGTCTTCTATGGCATTGTCGACGACACCCGAAGAGTGGAGTATATACTGTAGAAAGGGACCAAAGTTGCTGCTGGGCATGAGCAGCCTCGGGTGTGAGCTCACGATACTTTCAGCTAACTTATTGAGCCTCCACACCATCACAAGGAGGTTCCTTACAAGCTAGGAGTTGCAGAAACGCTGCCTGGGCGATGTCCCATAATACATTGAATAAACTAAAACCAACAAAAATAAAACCAGTACAAAACCCATGAATGAAATAAACCTTGAGCCATCAAAAATCCTCGCGATGCATGAAATAATACTGGCCTGAGATAAATCGATTCAAACATAGGAAACGAACAAGACAAGAACCCGACCCTAACCTGACCGCCACAACCATTGCCTCCTTTGCAAGGCGAGGACTGGTTCACTCCTCGCCTACCGAGCCATCCGGGTGAGCCTCAGCCAGAGGGACATCGGTGAGAGAGACATCGTGGAGAGGGACATCCAGGAGAGGGTCATCGGGGAGAGGGACATCGGGGAGAGGGACATTGCTGAGACTGTCGGCACCTGCCGATTCAATCAGCAGCTACTGATCCACATCCACATCTGAGGTGTTTCTGGCTGCCTCAGCTTCTTGCACAGTTGGCACTGCCTGGCGAGGTTCTTGCGGAGTCAGAAGCCCCAAATGCTCCAGCCCACTAAGGGGATAGGTCTCCGGAGTTCGTGGTCGTGGGCGAGGCTCCGGGGTTGGTGGCCGTGGGGCAGGCGACGAAGGTTGTAGCCGTGGGGTATGCTCACGCATCTCCGGGCGTTGCTCATGTAGCACGATAGGCTGACCGTCTCCCGTGGTATCTACATCATCAGCTGATGTATTTACAATCTCTCCATGGCCAATCGTCTGAGGTTCTTTGCCATCATCCTCATCCTTATCCTCCTCCTCCTCCTCCTCATCCTCCTCCTCCACCTCCTCCTCATCTTCCTTCACTTCATCTTCCTCCTCTTCATCCTCCTCCTCATCATTGTCACCGTCCCTGTCCATACGACATCGCCGTCTAAATCAACGCCGTCCGGTGCATCCACATCATCCTCCATGCTCATATACACATCAGGATCAAGTTCTGAGTCATATTCGCTGTCCAACTCGGTAGAGTCGGTATCATCATCTGAGGAAATTGACACAGCGGGCAATGCTTCCGGCTCTAAATAAACCCAGTCTAGTTAGCCCTCCGTGTCCAAGTCTGCCTCATACATTTTCTTCTGCAACTGCACAGCAACAGCACGAGAGTTATCATCTCCTCCTGGGGTTTGTTTAACAATATCTTTCCGATTACCCTTTCACTTCCCCTTCCCCTTCTCTTCCTCCGTTGCCTTCCCCATCCCTTTCCCCTTCCCATCTTTTGTACCCGTGCCTTTCCCGTTCCCTTTGTGACCGCCCTGCGTGTCCTTCTCACCCTCACTGTCGTCATTGTCGTTGCCATCGCTACGACGGCTCCTTCCATCGCTCGGGGCTCCGGGATCTGCCCAGTTGTCGTCATCAGCATCCTCATCAATTATCTCATCTCATTGCCGTGGTCTGACGGCCAGGCAGTCGACTGGCTTGTACTGCCGGCAGTTTGGCAGTTCAATCTTTGCCCTGTGATCATCGCTGCTGTACCAAGCGAAACGCTCGCCGGTGGGTTCGATCTTCCCCGAGTTGGTTGTCTGCGGATTGGAGCGATCAACTCGATCCCTGATGGCATGGAGGTTATCCCACCTCCAATTGTTCATTTAATCGCGGGTTTAGTCAAACATTTGCCCCATATATGAGTGGAAGGCTGCCCACCACTCCCCAAATGGTGAACTCCTGCTACAGCGGTGCGGCCACATCAGCTGGAATTGTGAAAAGTGGCAAGTGGTGACTGGATCAAGAAAGATTATATCATAAAAGAGGGCCCAGGCCCTCTCATCCTTGACACCAAAAACATTATATATCCATATGAGTCCACGGATGTGTTCCGAGATGAATACCTTTATACGGTCCCGATCCAACGACAGGAGTCGATTTACAACCGATGTCGGCATTTTTGCCTTAACAGTTGTGTTCCCCTTTCCTCTGCTGCTGCCTTTCGGTGCCATCACTGTTCGTTGAAAATCAATCTACATCCCACGCATTAGCATTATGATACAGTTGCATGCAGCGGAAGCAAGCCCAGAGGGAATGTACAAAGTTGTGTAGGTTATCGGGTGTGTTTTGGAACGAGAGGCGTTGTTTTTTGCAAGTCATGTGATGTCGAGAGAGTTGAGGATGTTGGCGGTGTGTTAACTATGGGAGGAAAAGACAATGGAGGTGATGGCGGGAAGAAGGGATAAATATACTAGAAATCCTGGGATTTGATTCATATCCTGCGTTTTGTTTGTTAATGAACACAAAACGGCCCAGCCTGCGTCTTCCACAATGACCAGGCACTTCATGAATGAGGAGCCTCGAGGCGAGATATAGTACTGGCAGTGAGGTCAGTTTGCGACGCCGGGCGTTGCGTTGGCATCTCATACCACTTTTACTTCTCAGTCCTCGTAAATCTTGAAGCAAACTGAGTTGTTCTCAAGTTGTCCCAACCGTGCAACCATCCAACACGGCTACCGACGCCTAGCGGTGGGAAAAGCACACGCAACCGATGTCATAGGATAGAGAATACCTCATTGTTCGCTTCGCGATGGTTTGGTCTCTGCGAAAGGGGGATTTGCACTGTGAAGCTGAAGATATACCCAATTGATGGTTTGAAGTATTGTGCTAACAACGAGTGCAATACGAGGATAATGGCGCCAAGAAGGCTTAAACACCCTTCAAGCGGTGAAAATAGACCTTCAGACGTTGCTGTCACAGTGAATAGTAATGCTGAGTTTAATCTGAGTTTAATCTGATGGCAGTTAACTCCATAATTGAATGCTTTGCAAGGGATCCTGTCACCGAGTATTGTCAGGGTTGACGATCTGGCGCGGTCTACACAGCGCCTCCCTTGTTTGTCGAAACCCTCCCTGGTCGCTCAAATAGGAGTCTACCTCGCCTGCTGTCGCGTAAGCATGCACAGGCAATTATTCCTACAGTCTTGACGTGGAACATCAATATCGGACTATGCCTTGCCAAAGCCCTCACCTTGACACGACTCTGGTCATACAAAATGTTCGAAGTCTTGCTAATCGTTAGAATCAACAAATGCGTGAGCCTTTTGGGAATTCTCACCTTCCGCCTGCTAAGAGATGCGTTTCCGTACCGGCTGGCGAGAGGGATTCCTCTAAAGGAGGGAGTTCCGTAGCCTCTACAATCCAAGGGCAGAACGCGATCCCCTCATCTGCGCTGAAAAATCCTCGCGTTGCAGATATCACCCAACGTGTGACTTCCACCGCGTCCGCTACACAGTGACGGTCTATACCTACTCCAACTGCCACGCTGGTTACCACGAGTTCTAGCACACCAGCACCAGGAAGAAACTCAACGTGTCGTGTTGCATCCAGCCCTGGATTCAGGATTGCAATCACTCCCACTTCTCTTAGCGGTCTTGAAAACCAGCCTACCCGGATCCCTAATCCAGAAGCCCTCGCGATCATTACAAATCCACTCCGAACTCAAGCTTCTGCAAGGAATCAGAGAAACAGGGAGTGGAAATTGCAACTGCAGGTGGTGTCTACACCTCGATCAATGGTCTCCGGCAGTCACAGCATCCATCAAGTTGGTCACTCAGACCTGACTCGTCTAGTGATTGCAACGGGCAGACTCCGGGAGCTGTACATGTGGAACAGACGGCCGTGTATGAGTGCAAGTGACTTGGAGACAGTAAGTTATGCAACGCGACGTGTTTTGAAAGCATTAGCTGAAGCCCCACACTGGCAGATAATAGAGACATCCTGGAACACCGCTATGCAGCAAAACAACATTTGGTCGATTGCATTTGAGGGGCGCACAAAGGAGATCTTGAAAGAGGTATGCTGACGCAACGGCCCACATCGGATATTACATGCTCAAACCAGCACCAGGTTTGCGCACAAGTCGATAAGGTTAAATCCCATATTATTCAATCAGCAAGGGACAGCACAGCAGACCGTTATGATCTCCACCGCTTTGAATCCGCCTCAGAGTGTTTGAAATTCATTGATTCCCTTCTGGCAGACAATAAGTATCATTTCCCTGTAGCAGAGCGTGTGGAAGGGGGTGTACGCGGCCCAAATCCAACGCAGAGATAGTCGAAAGCTACTAACCAATGGCCAGCGTCAACTTTACTTCCTGGAGGAAGCAATCCCGGGGTGTATCTATATCAAATTTTATCATCGGGCGACTAACTGCAGTAAGTATGCTGATGGATTGTATAATTCATGATTAATAACACGGACAGTCATATACCCTCGCCACTGATCATGTTTACCTGCACTGCATTGCGCCATGCTCTCCTGCAGTGGCTAAAGAACAAAGGTGTTCATCGGACAACTTCCTAGTCAAAGCTGAAAGCGGAGAGACCTGATCCCTCGAACTACTTCAATTACAAGAATGACGGTGGTAAGAACGCATCCTGCTGCGCTGCAATGGGTCCGAAGTTGTTAACCTCCCCTGGCATGGCAGACACGTACACATTCTTGATGAATACCTGGAACACACTACCGGAGAGCTAAAAACTCAGAGAGTACAAAAACACTCTTGCAACAGTCAAGTGTCAGATGCAGCAGGTGGAGAACGCAATGCCTGCCGTGGTCATCAGCGTGGCAGCAGTGCGTGTTGACAATGCTATTCTTCTTGACTATTTGACCTCCGAAGTGGCGCTTGAGGAGCCTGAGATCGGGAACACTTACCCAAAGATTGCGCTAGAAACAGTTTGCACGGATGACAAAGTGCATTTCGGGATTCCAGGGGGCAGCGGGGATTACGAAGATGACGGTGACGAAAGTGACCAGCGCGATTCCATCCCCACCGCCAGCTGGTGACGACGGCCCGCGACTGGACTCGAGAGGTTTGACCTGGGAACCTGTGATGTCGACCGGAATGAGGGCGAGGATGGCGACATTCCGGTTGCGGATGGGGATGAGGAGGAAGCAGCATCGCAAGCCAATGATGGATCAACGCAGGATGCGGAAGACTGAGGGCATAGTAGGAGATGTCGACAGGTATGAGTCCGAGCATGGCGACGATACGGACGCGGATGAGGAGGAATATCCATCGCAAGCTGATGATGTATCAATGCAGGACGTGGAGGACTGACGGCATAGTACAAGAGAGTGTGAAGATTGGACAGTATGGATCGGACATGTGAAATACCTTAATGGCGAAGCAAATGGACCGGCAAGCGATGTATCCGAAGCGAAGACTGTATTGCAATAAGTGACACAATCTCAAAGTTCAACATAAATGAGAGTGCGGCATGTGGCTATCGGCCGAAGAAAGGCATAAAGATCTCCCGGTGTTGTGTAAACGGCTACAGCATAAGTGCAACCCCTCCGAAGAGTGTATCATACGTGTCATTGTGATGGTGCGTATACGTCACCGCATTCCTGGCGCAAAGTGAAGGAGGTAAGTATGCAACACGACCCGTCATTCCTGCCGCAAAGTAAAATAGGTAAGTCTGCAACAGGACCCGTCCCCTGGGCGACGTGTAGTTCGTACTTCTCTGTCAGAAGGTACGAGGTTCTGTCAGAGCGGTCAGAGCCGTCCGGAACACCCGGGCGTTTCAGACGGAAAATAGGGTTGTTGCTGATGTCAAGCAAATCTAGTGTTGAGTTCCAATGTGTCTTCACATCCATAATCGTTAGTACCGTGATGCGAACTTTGGCCTTTTGACATTCAATGAACTCGTTCCGACGACCAGGTGTCAGCATAATCAATACCGCAAAGATTCTCTGGTATATGAAGGTCAATTTCAGGACTTTCTGTTGCAGGAAGCCCTAAGGTTCATGATTGTGACTGTCTCATTAGACTTCACACCATGACTGCCCTTTTCGACTTCACACGATGCTCGCCCTCATGCTCATCATATATAAGTCGCACCTTCGTCCGTCTCTCTTGAACGTACAATCAACTCACTCATTCACATCAACACTTTCTAAATATCATGAAATACAGACTTTCTCAATTATCTTTGCTAAACCTGGTTTCATGGCCGACACCATTTTGATTCTAGCATTGCCCTCTTTTCGAAGTCTTTGACTCTTCTCAATGTCTATGCTTTCATTCTCTGCAAATTGCAGATCGCGCTCATGGGCTTCCCAAGACTTGGTGCAGCCTTGTACACCGAGACTGCTCATGAATGCTCCTAAAGCCAGCTGTACGACATGCGCCATGCATGGTATGTGGTTCCTCAAAGCTGGCCACTTGAACGAAGAGGCCTCAAGTGTTGATTGCAGCTCGTTGTAACGGGCGGGGCTGGACATAGGTGATATTGGTAACAATATTGTGATATTAGAAAACAGAACAAGGAGCTCGAGATTTGTTTCGAGGAAGTCCGGACAAGACTGGTATCGAATCTGATTCAGAGTTGTAACTTGCTTTGCTATACAAGAGAACGAGTAAAGAGAGAAGAATAGGAAATCCTCCAACACCAACAACACTCTCTTTATATACAGTTCGTCTGCCATCCTCGAATCATTCCTCATGCTCCGATGTACCATCTGAACCTCATCCTATGATCCTACACACCATCGACATAACTCATTACCAGTACCACCACGCCACATCGTCCGACGTCGCAATGCCTCAACTATTTCCTTGCCATAACAAATCATACCGCCACCATCTCGCCACGTTCCTCCGCGTCTCCCAACGACTCTGTCTTTCCGTCACACAATTTCTTTTCACACCACCGCGGGATTCCCAATCCTACTCCTAAGTATCTCGATATCTCTTCAACCGTGTCAGTATCCCCCTCCTAGGTTCGAGGTCCTCCTAGATCATTTTCCAATGGCCCCAGTTTCTGTGGGTATCGTTGGTAGAACTCATCCACCGCTTGTAGACCATCCACACACTTCGCAGGTTCCCAAGTCAGGGCATCATATCCAGTCCACCGTATCAAGTTCTGTAACTGACTCATATACATCCTACTATCCTCGATGCTCGATACCTGATATTCCTCTTCACCATCGACTGCTACCGAAGGAGGGGGTTCTATTCGTTGCCCGACAACAGGGTCATCTATCACTGGATCCAAAAGCGAAACAGGTTGAACTCGATCAATTCGTATGGATGCAGGTAGCTCTAATTCATAGGCATATGGAGATACCCGTCCAAGGACTTTAAACGGTCACAACCTCCTCCAATCCAACTTCCGAGTAGGTCGGGTGGTTCATATATGTCAAGCGTCCAGCCAGACCTTGGTTGCTTCCTGTATATTCGGTCCGGGAATCCGGGTCCAGTTATCACCCTCTTCCTGTACTTCCTGGCTTCGTCTCATCTCTCCCTGGAGGTGCTCATGAATCGGTTGCATCGTAGCTTTGACGTGATCAGCATTCAGACGTCGATCATCTTGTTCCTTCGACGGTTCTCCTGCGAACGTCATCCATGGATCCACTCCGTGAACCGCGAAGAAGGGAGTACACTTAGTTGTCTCCGATATTCCATTATCGGCAGCAAACTCGGCCAAAGAAAGCCACTGCACCCAGTCGTCCTGCTGATGGTTAACGAACACTCGCAAGTAGTGTTCCATGCTGGCATTCATTCGTTCAGTTTGGCCGTCCATCTGAGGATGGAACGCTGTCGACATTGGTCGGTCAATCCCTAAACAACTGCAAATCTGGCCCCAAACGGTTGAAGCAAACTGGGGACCTCAATCCGAAACGATTGTTGCGGGTAACCCATTGAGGCGTACAATCTCCCGTAAAACCAACTTAACCATCTCGATGGCATTAATCGTAGTATGGAAGCGGATAAAATGTCGCATTTTGGAGAGTGTATCAACAACCACCCCAAACGCATCAAACCCTTCGCACTCTGGTAGCTGTGCCACGAAATCCATCGAAATATCCTCCCATGACTTCTGCAGATCTGGCAATGCTCGGAGGACCCCAATCGTCAAATGCCGAGAGCTCCGGGTCCGCTGACAGTTATGGCAATTCCGTACAAACTGATCCACCTGTTTCCGCATATCCTTCCAATAATACTGTCGATCCAGAAGATCCAACGTCTTTACCCTACCTGGGTGTCCAGCAAGCGCGGTATCATGGTGTTCTTGTATCAATCATAACCGTAACTGATCGCTCTCCGGGACATAATGCTTCCCTCAATACTGAATTCTCCAATCCTGTTCGGTAAACTCTGCTATCGTAATATCTTTCAGACTGCCATTCATACGTACAGCTTTCACTATCTTCCCTGGTAACGGATCAGTCTCATATGCTTCAGTCATAAGGTCGGGAATAGAAGGACGGCCCTGACCGGGCGGGCTATCCGCTAACAAACGCAATTCTCCTGGTAGGTTCTGCAGCTTTAGAACCACCTGTTCCATATTTTTTAATCTTTCATCCCCCCCCTCAGGGAGGTCTCCCGGCCTTCTTGTCAATGCTTCCGCTTTTCAATTCGATTTTCCTGGTCTATAGACTATCTCGTAATCAAAGCGTGTTGAAAACTCTGACCATCTAGCCTGTCTGCGATTCAAACGCTTCTTTCTCATGAAGTACTCCAAATTCTTATGGTCAGTTATCAATTGTAGCGGATATGCAGCACCTTCGCACTTAGCGTCTCAACTCCTCAAGGGCCTTAATAATCGTCATCAACTCCTTATCGTATATATCGTAATTGCACTCTGCAGGTGAATGTTTCTTTGAAACATATGCCACAGGGTGTAACACTCCCTCGTCATCTCGTTGGGATAACACTCCTGCTGACTCATAATCAGAAGCATCTGTCACAATAATGACTTCCCTCTCATGGTCAAAATGACCGAGTGCTGGTGCTGTTGTGAACGCGGTAATCATGGTATGAAAGGCCAACTGTTGCTCTGATTCCCATACAAATGGTTCATCCTTCTTTGTTAGCCTTGTAAGGGGTTCCGCTTTCTCGGAATACTTTGGAATGAAACGTCGATAATAATTGCAAAACCTGAGGAATTGTTGTACTTTGAAGAGGTTATTCAGTCGTCCTTTCTTAGTCTTCTTCTCGCGACTGCAATTCCACACGGTTTCCACCTTATCTTCATCCATAGCAATCCCCTTCGTCGATATAATTAAACATAGATATCTTACTGTTTCCTTATGAAACTGGCATTTTTCTGGTTGTAAGTACAATCCTGCCTCCAGCAAACGTTGCATAATCGATTTCACATAGCGGACATGTTCATCCTCGGAATTACCATATATTAGAAAGTCGTCCAGGTATGCCGATGCAAAATCGTCCAAGGCCTCCCTTATAGCAGTATTGGTATAGCCCTGGAAGTCTGCCGGTGCATTTGTTGTTGCAAACTGCATAACTGTAGGTTCAAATAGCCCATATCTTGCGCGGAAGGTTAACTTGTGTTCGTCCCCTCCCTTCACTCGGAGTAAATTATAAGCCCCTCATACATCTAGCTTCGTATATATTTTAGCTTTTCCCAAAAGATTGAGCGTTTCTTCAATCAAGGGGAGGGGATATTGATTCTGTATCGTCTTGCTATTGATATCCCGATAATGTATGCAAAACTGTAATCTTCCATCAGGTTTCTTTGCAGACAGGACTGGAGCCGCAAAGGGTGACGATGATTGACGAATGGACCCTTTGGACAAATTTGGTTCCAGCCATTACTTCAGGACTCCCAACTCCGTCCTTGCCATTGAATATAATGGTCCCTAGGTTGGCATTTCTCCTTCCTTCAGGCGTACCTCGTGATCAATACCGGGTCGATGTCGTGGTAGTCGCTCCGCCAATAGCTTGCTAAACAAGGGAAGGAACCCATGATATGTTCGGGAACAATCTCCTCCAGAGGGCGCTCCTTCAAGTCCTTCGCTTCAATAGCTCTATTGATATCATAATGAGATGCCTTTAACACCACAAGCTTCCCTTTCTCAAATGTTCAAAAATACGATGATCCATTAAGCATAATGATGCTCCCTCAAAAATGTCGTTCAGGGCGTATCTGTGGTTCAAATATCCCCCCAGGAGCGTAGACTGGCTCGGGAGGTTCCGCTGTAACTCCTTGTACCATAACGGGTGCATCATGGCAGCGTGTTGTACGATATTGTGATCCGAAAGTAACAGTATTGGATGCAAACATTACTGCAACATCATGTAATCGTAACCAGGGAATTCCCAAAACAATCAGATAATGTCTCAACTTCGTAACGAACATAGATATCTGGTCTTTAACATCATGGATCATCATTCTGATTGTAGCGACATGTGTAATGTCTCCTGATTCTATATGTCTTCCGTCGATTACTTCAACTTGTCGTTTCTCTTTTAACTCTTGGAGTGGTATTTGATGATGGCGAGCAAAATCTTGATCCATAAATGCTATGCCTGTAGCTCCACAGTCAATCAGTGCATGTGTGGGTATTTCTTGATTATTCACGGTCAATGTGCAGGTTATAACTAACTGTTTCCCTTCCATTGATCCCTCCAATACCTGCACCTTGCTAACTGACAGATGCGAAATTCCAAAACATTTCAAAGCATTTAAAACAAAACTTTTACCGTCAACTGAAGAGCCATCCTTCTTCAATTGACCGATGCTTTTCCCGATTCCTCGGAACCTGTCCCGGTCCCGACTTCCTTTACCTCTGCTCCATCCGCCTTGAACGTCTGAGCCTTTTTCGTCGCCGCACATTCCGCAGCCCTGTGGTTAAACCCACCACTATATCAACACCTTCCATCAGTAAATCTTTTTGCCCTTTCTTCTGCGGAAATCCTCCTCCTGCCAGCGCTGTGATCCATAGGTGCAGGTCCAGTATATCCGGCCTCCGTTCCAGCGGGAGCTCCTGCAGGGTCTTTAGGAGGGGCCGGAGGTCTGGGGGAAGAGGCGAAACCTGTCCCACGCGGCTCATTCTGGGCCGCCTTTGCCCCGCGTCATTGTCAGATCTGATTATCTCATTTCTGACAGACCGTCACAAACATGGGGAGCTCTTCTGGCATATCACTATATGTGAAGGAATCTTTCATCTCTTCGGACAACCCCATCCGCAAAGCATTTTGTAAAGCCAATGCATTCCAATCCAGATCTGCAGCAACAACTTGGAACTCAGCTCAAGATTGAGAGAACTCACAGTTCTTTTGTTTGCTCTCCCTCATTTTCGGTTTGGCAGTGGCTACTCGGTCGGGGTCCCCAAAAGCTGCTTCCAGGAGTTGTATAACAGCTGGCAGGTCTTCCAGCCCTATCTCTCCATCCTCCCGGACATGTCGCAAAATGTGGCCTAACGCCACTCCCCTCAAGCGGTTGAATGCGTACCGCATCTTCGACTGCTCGTCGGGAAAGCTCGCGGGTTTGTGCCATTTAAACATTCGGAGTTGAGCTATCCACCCTCTCAACTGAGCGCAATCCGATCCTGAAAAGTCTGGGGAGTCGGAAAACTTCTGTCCTCCATCTTCTGGTTGCTGGGGGGGAGTTGGGGCTACCCTGGCCGCCAAGGATAGCGCATTGCCGAATTGCGTCCTCAAAGCTCATACTTCTTCCCCCGATTGTCTGGCGTCCCGTGTCATATCGCCCAGTTTTGTCGTAGGTCCTCGTCTGTCCCCACTGTCCTCGGGATTCTTCTGGCTTCCTCCAGCCCCTGCCTCAATGTCTCCAGTTGTTGTTCAAATGTTGAGTGATCGCACTCTGGCGGTAGGAACTGTTGTGTCTGCAGGTCTGTAATCTGCTTCTGTAACGCGATTATTGGTACCGGGTAATCGCACGCCCTCTGTACCATTGTCGCCAGTTCGGTTTACTGTGCCACCCTCGCCAGCAACTACTGTCCATTTTTCAGCATGCCCTGTCTCTCCGCGAAGTCGATCTCCATCAGGTTCCTGTTGAAGATTCCTCCTATAATGGGCTGGTCGTCCACGGACACCAGAGCCACCCGGTCGTGCTGTTCTGATTCTGACATCGCAACAAATCAAGCACATCGACCAGTGCCAATCATATGCGTCAATTTCCAAAGGGGTCGTGGTCGGGGGTTCAATAACGATCAAAGGCGGTGGCGCAGGGTTTGCTGTTGCGGCGGCCGCTGGGGCGTATCCTTCTGTCAAATGCGTTCCTAAACAACTGTGACCTTCGAAGTCACATAGTTCCTCTGGATGGCAGTTAAACCAAGCGTGGGCTCCCCAATACTTAGTCCAACTGTTTCCCAAAACAGGATGGTCGAGTTCTAAGCCTCCTCCATCTGCGGCGGCTTCCGTCCAATAAGTATTCCAAGGGGAGAGAACATCTGACTGTTCCTAAAAGTAAGCAGGCAAGATAGGATCGTCAATCTCAGTATTCAGTAGTCCTTCGACGCTCTGGAAGGCGTTCAAAAGGTCAGGTTCGGAAAGGGAACAATCGTTTCCGGCGAGGTCAAACTAATTCATCCGGGAGGTATAGTTACTGTAGTACTCTCGCATTCGAATATGGGGATCGATGTGGGTGTTGGCGGATGTCAAATCCGGTAAGTTGTGGAAGCTGGGCAATGACATCGTCGCAAACGTGAATCCACCAATGATTTGGATCGAGGTATACCCAACAGGTCACAGAGCAAGGTTCGTTACCGTACTTACAGCCGTTCGAAGGGTGCAGGCACATCCGAGTTCGCAAGATCGTAGCTACACAAATTGCAACTCGAGATATAGCTATCGGTTACTCCACAGTAGTACCAAGCAAGATCACGACAAGGTGTAACGGCACGGCAGCACGTGACGTGTCCAGGGCCGGGTAAGCGCGGTTTTATATAGTCCGCTCGCCACGAGCCTTAGATCTCTAGCGATAATTTTACCTATACATCTACACCTACAATCACTCGAGTCCAGGTGTGCAACCATGATCCACTCAATTACCGTACGTAAGCCTATGTAGTTGAGCGCAGGCGTACATGCCTTTACACTATTATCACTTTTCATTAAACGGATATGTTTCGCTCACGGGATTTGCGAGTTTACCCCTATTTCAAGAAGGAAGAATACGAAGTCAACAATCAGAAATCCACTTTGACACGAGTCTAGAGGCCTGCCGATTACACGAGCGATGAGTCTTAAGAAGTTCATCCTTCAATCAAGTCATTGACGGCAGCAGAGATGATTCCGATCATTCAATGCCCACCGAGACGCGGCACAGCCAGTGCCGACAATACCTACGAGTATCGAGAAACGAGTCTAAAACCTGCCCAACCAGATATATCGCATGCGATCAACGGAGAAGATTGCCAACCGACGGCTGCAATCAATCATCGATTGGCAGATGAACGCAATTACGATCACGTTACCCCTTATCGCGTCGATTCACCAGCAAAGAGCCATACACCAATTTGAAGACGATATTCGATTAAACACGGCTACCTCACACGATGAAACACCGACGAAGCGCTCTCATGAGAGGTTCTACGAAGCGCAGTTATGGGAAGCCGAATCAAGCCCACATACGAATGAGAAGCAGCCTACCGGGGATGAGCAGCCTATCGTCAATGAGCAACCTACCGGTAATGAGCGCCTATGAAATTGACAAAAGAAGCCCACTTAAGAAGGAGAAAGAAACCCATCTACGGAGCAGAACAATTGCACTATCCAAGTAGGTCAATGGAGGAGATGCTTTCCACGACTGAACGAAATGTGCCTCGGATATGAAGTACTCTACAATTGAAGTTACCTACGAAGACGAAGAACTCTACAATCCAATCACACCTAAGCCGGAGAATCATTGCACAACGTGAAGTGCACTACTGTCAAAGTACATCTACAGACACATTACTCGAATGCAGCGCCATCCACGAGTCAAACGCGCCTACCGAATTAAGAACCTACAAATGCGCACCATTGCACACTGCGAAGAGCATTTACGGTCGAGACCTTCACATTTTCAAAGATCGACTGGGACTGCGGAAACCACCAAGAGATGAAAGATATGAGAGGAAAGATATGAGATGAACTGCGTGCACGTGGTTCGCAAGCCATCATCCAGAACTCTAGGGCCTACAGAACTGTGACAATGGTGAGCACGCCAGCGTTCAGAGAGCCGAGGTCAGCGTTCAGAAACCCGTGAACGGGTGAGGGATATCAAGCGCTAAGCAACAATTATGAGGGGAGAACCCGGAGATATACTCATCGTGAAAGCGATTATTGTCGTTGCAAATCCTAGAGGTTCGCACGATATTGTGAATACGAATACCTAACTCGGTCAACCCGAAGGGAGAGGTGTTAGCAGCGTGATGCTTTCGGGCGCAATTTGGTGATCTGCTTGCAAGTGAAGAGGTTGCCGTGGCTTTCGCTCTACGAGTAGAGGATTGCATTGGATTGCTGGGAGCTACGGTAGAGCGGACTCACGAGAAATGTGAATACCCTCGTATGCTGGATGAGCGAGCAGGAGCAGCGGCAGTAGTTGCGGCAGAAGAGCGTCCACATGGGAACCTTGAATGACTGCTACTGGCTCGCCGAGACCCGAAGGG
>Ga0307512_10003595_pt1 | contig 17757 bp, 17 predicted proteins | sample 14_EM_MG_FD_200267 | JGI IMG/M metagenome (GOLD analysis project Ga0307512, IMG submission 200267) | Populus trichocarpa ectomycorrhiza microbial communities from riparian zone in the Pacific Northwest, United States - 14_EM | ecosystem: Host-associated > Plants > Roots > Unclassified | place...
TTATTATTGTCGAGATGCTACGGGGTTCGTGTTCACCAAAGCAAGTTTTAATCTACTTGGCCAACTAGAGGCACGCCCACCATGGCAACGGATGATTCCTGGGGTGTACTAGTACAGTACATCCTCAATATTACCCTTCCTGTGTTTACAACAATCAAAAAATTTGACACCTTACAACTTCCGTTGCGGGAGAGAGGATATGAATGTGACTCGGGAGCGGCTGAGGCTTGCAATCCTGGACTGTCAGCAGTTCCCCCTTAAAGTTTGGAATGCGACGCGGTAGCGTTTCGGATCATTGATGGTTGGCACAAAGACTGGGACAACCCCGAGATGTTGCATGATCAACCAATAGAGCGCCCATCAAAGTGGGATGATGTTCATATACAGTACGGCTGCACAATACATACAGCACCATTTTTCAGCGCCGACTCGGAGGCAAAGCGAAGCTCTAGATGATCATAACAATCCAGACCAGTGCCTACAGTGCGAAAGTAATAGGTGCGGAGGGCGGTGAGATACGGGACATGACGCGGCGCGGCGCGGGGGTGCTGGCCACTGAAGGACCTGGGAGGCGGAAAAAAAATATGACTTGGTGGAGAACAGCACGACGAGTAAGAACTCGGCCACTTTGGAGGGGATCGACGTGAATTTCTAGATAAAAGGCAGACAAACGAGGTCGCGGTGGTTGTTTTTGTAGAGATGTAGTCACCATTTACGCACGATTGGCTCTCAATTGTGAGGAGCTCTGCCAGATTGTGGACAATGATGAGATGGAGACGTGAGTATGTCCGAGTCAGTAACGTGTTCGTGGCTCGTACGTCCTCTCGGGATGAGTCGGATGACCGTGCCAACTTGGGGCTCGCGCAGCAAACCAGTCTGCGGTAGTAGCAAACATTGAAAGGCAAATTAAGGATGCCTGTCCGGGTTGAGTAACTGTGAATCGGGTGATCGGGGAAAAGGTCAGAACTGCGAAGACATTCCGCACATAAGCCCCTTTTTTGCGACTTCGCTCTGGGCTTGACACCATGACATGATACTTACTCGTTCATGGCTTTCTCGTTTGAGAGCCTCGAATGATCTGAAAGAGCATGAGTTGCGGCGAGACTTGAGCTTGAGCTTGAACGCTCGAGCCTGAGAAACTAAGCCAAACGGCTATAATAAGCCTATAACCGAGAATCCTCAGGGATCCTCCGTCGTCTCGGGGTCGAGCACGAGATAGCCTCCTGCTGAGAAGGTCAGGCTGATCAGGCACAGAAAGGGTATGTACGCTGTTAAATGGCATAAGACATTTTCGCCATAGGTTGCACAGTACAAGGTGAGCCTGAGCTGGGAGGTCACTCAGTGGGCTGGGGACCGATCATTCGGGCGCGGGCCCCGACTCAGTCAGCCACGCTTATATAACCTTTTTCTTTTACGGCAGCGCAGCTATTTTTATCTGAGCGTCAAGCCTCTCCCGCTTAAAACTCCAACTCTTGAGAGCTAGATACAGGAGTCCACCGCAAAAAATACTGCCCCAGGTGCACTGAAACGGGCAAAACTTGCAAAGATCCACACACTCTATTCTCACTGTGGCTCGTGTCGCAACACATATAGACCGGCAAACGCAAGCATGAGAAAGATGTATGTTTGTCATCTTCTGTGGGGCGGTTTACTGCATGGCAACAGAATTCAATGTAGAGGTGCCTGGGAAGCAGACATCAAAATCCGCATTGAAGTGCCGATCATGTGGGATGGTGAAAGCTATAATGGCATTCTTATAATAGTAACAACATGCTCCTGGTGGTAGATGCTGGGGTGCCCACTTCTTCCGTGGCTCCACCATCCTCCTGCTCCCCCAAATGCCGATCTTTGCTCCCTTCACGGCCTCGTTGCTCTTCTCTGGCTTTGCGATTGCCCAGATCTTGGCCCCAGATTGCAGCTCGACGCTGTGGAGTTGGGTATGATTCCACAATGTCCTGCGTCGACGTACGTTCGAGAACTGATGGTCGTGACCAGACATATAATTCTCTCAATCAAAGTCCATGTAAAGTTGCGGCATACTTGCAATCCACATGCAGTGGGGGCAGTGGGTGTTCCTCTTACATGTACGAGCATAGCTCTCTCACCTTTTGCAGCATTTACCGTGGATCCCCTTCCCGCGGGATACCAGTATGCAGGCCCGTACGTTCTTGACGGTGACGACTTGTGCAAGTGTAACACTGTCACGTATTCCCTCTTATGTGCGTGTGGCGCATGCCAGGAAGACTTATGGATTAGGTACGAATTCATACTATTCCTTTACATCCACCTTTATGAATCTACCATCAGCTGGTCTGAATGGATAACCAACTGTACAAAGGTTCTTGCCCCTTCAACGTGAGTTTCCCTTTGTAAAACGGAATTTAAAATGTCAATATTGAACGGGGTAATCGATCTATAGCTTCCCCAACCCTGTACCTGCGGGAACCAGTGTACCTCAATGGGCCCTCGACGATGTCACCGTTCGTTTCTATCTCTTATTTCTGACACCTGCTAATGGTACGCGACAGCACGACGATCTTGCCCTTTGGGATGCCGTCAAAGCGATGGGTATTGGTGGTAGGAAATTCTAGTTTCGGTCTTTCTTTTGCTCCCTCACATGTACAACTTTTAGACACTCCCGAGATTGGTCCCGGCGCGTTAATCGGGGGCTCAAACACCACCAGTTCCACCACTGGCTCGGGGCCCACAGGAACTACCTCTCCAAATCCCACGGTTTTCCCTGCTGTCACTTCTTCGCTTTCTTCCTCTCCATTTTCCTCACCCCCACCCACGTCCTCACCCTCCGACGGTAACAGTTCAAATACAGGAGCCATTGTGGGCGGTACAGTTGGTGGTGCGGTTGTAATCGCTATCGCCGCACTGGGAGTCTTCTTCCTGCGACGGCAGCCTCCAAACAGGTCCTCTCCAGCGTTCGTAATCGACGTTCCGTCGCAGCCACACCGGGAATCCCGAAAGCCATTATCAGATGACGGGAATCATACGCGATCCTCGACGGTTGGGACTCCTATCGTTCCGATGAGGCTCTATGTACGTATCCTCAGGCCTCATATTCCCATTGCGTTCTTGCCTGCTCATTGTCTTTGCCCGTCCAGGACCCGAATGACACAACCACATTTCCAGGGTACCGAGAATCTCTCCATGCCCCGTACGGCTCCACCCAACCACCTCTTTCGCAGTACAATGATGCCGGAAACACCATGGTCAACATGCGCGTCTCACGGCCACACGAATATAATAACATGGCGACTAAATTTTCATCCTTCCGTATTTACACTCGAGACTCGGACGTTGCGGGATTTACGTTTGCGAAAGCAATTCTTTTTTTTATCTATTTGGCCTGCTATGGCGGCGTCTCTAACTTACCAGGACGATGTATGATCAGTACACCCTGGATGCCACCTAACCTTCATTATTCTGGCATAGCGGTTACATTAAAGGACCATTTTATGGCACCATACAACCCTTGTTGCGAGGAAGAGGGTCCATAAGGGTGAGCCAGGGAGCAGGGAAAAAACGCTGATCATGCCCTCCGGCTGTAGCCAATTCATTTCATTTCAGAGTCAAATATGCGGCGCGACGGCCCGAGCCGGGTTCATCAGAACGCCCGTTAAATTGGATGATGTTCACATGCACGTTGCAACCCCATAACTCGATTCATCTCCTTTTGTACCTCGGCTTGTCTCCCAAAGGGTACAGGTACAGTAGGAAGCAAATACAGCGTGACCCATCGAATTTACGTCACAGTGACATCCGAAACTCCCTGACAATTAGCACTCAGTCATCGATCACGAAAGGCAAAACTTGACATGGTTGAGTTGTTACTTCAATATTTGATCCACTACACTGATGTCGGACATGCATGACCAGCGTTGCAGGAGCACACCGTTCCTGTTCCCGGGCGTCATTCTGAGTGGACGTGCTATCCGAGAATTATTACGGCATGGCACATCAGTCGACTCCCATGACAACCAATTGCTAAAGCCCATTGGTCCATCGCAACGGGCACGCTCAGATGTCCTTTGGCTGTTACGTCGCAGTGCTCGACTGGGGCTAGAAATCATAGTGCTGTTCACGCCTGGCGTGCCCCTACGTGTTATATGGCGAAATGTAGGGTTTATACGAGGCGTACATCACTTGCCAAGATCTGTGCTACACTGCCACCTGAAGGTGATAAAGAGCTCTTCTAGGAATCCCCAAAGGGCCTAGATCGTTTCCCAATGCCCAAACGTGTGAGAACCGGATATAGGCCAGAATGAGAAAGTTGGCCCATGCACGATGGTTCTACAAGAAGTGCTGACAACGTCCCCGCCGCGCAGAGAAGACAACCACGATGTCATAGCAGAACAGGGTGTGCCCTGCGACGGAACATGGATCATGCATGGGACGACCTGATGTCTGGCGGGGATTTACGGGCCTGCTGAATTCGCCTCCAGAATCACAGACATCGGCTGGACAAACGCTCGAGCCCTTTCACTCAGACTTGGACCACAGAACAGCACCTCGAGTGATTTCCCCATCGAGTAAATTGTAGAGCATGAGACAAATACTGATGAGGTGGTTAGGCGTGTGAGGAATCTTCACATGACTGAAGGGCCCAAGAAGTTTGCGTCCACTATATGATGCGCGATCAGCTTCGTAGAGCACGAGCGACAATACATGCATGCCACGCAGTCAATGAGGGATGAGCCAAGGGACGGACTCGGAGCGGAGCTGCTTGCGACGGGCCGGTTGGAACCGCACACCACGCGCTCGGCACCCCCCGGCAAAACCTCGGTGTGTCCTGTACAGTATTTCCTTACTTCGGTGGCGCCGTGGCGCATCACCCTTACGAATACGCCAAGACTACGCCAAGAGCGCGTGACGAGTCCCCTTCAACTTAAGTCTCAACGTCAACGCCAATACTCGAGGATAGTAAGATGGTCCACATCCCAGGATGGATTGAAATGCGTTTACCTTTGCGACCGTTCTTTGCCTCTCGATCCGTATTATGACGGGCACTGTTGGGCAAGCATAAGGACGAGAAAACGAGTTTGCGTCGTCTTCTGGCTGTGGGAAGCCGGCGGTTATATACTCTAAATGTCAGCCATCTGGATGCTATGGTATGATTCCTCATATAATCGCGACACGCTTCTGATTGCAAGTCGTGCCCAGTTCTTCCCCTGGTCCCAACGCCCACCTACTGTACTCCATCAAATGTCAATTCTCGCCGCACTCGCGACCTTTCTATTCTTCGCTGGCCCTGTGACTGCCCAGATTGTCGCTACGAATTGTACGGTCCCAAGCACGTATAATTGGGTACGAAACCGTGACACATGTCGACGCGTCCCTACTAACGAGCTCGTCCAGACGTATAACACGCTCGATCAAAATCCGTGTGAGGTCGCCGCGTACCTGCAATCCGCATGCAGCGGGGGCAGTGAGTGTTCCTCTTCGGTTCATCGGCTTTGCAGCCTCATCTCCTGCAGAGTTTACCATTGATCCCCTGCTTCCGGGAGAGACATACCTTGGTCCCAGCGGTCCCGACAATGACGATATGTGCAAGTGCAACACCGTCGTGTATTGCCTCGTAAGTGCGTGCGACGCATGCCAGGGAGCGGAGTGGATCACGTACGATCTATCACGTCTTTTTTTACATCCTCCATTTTGAATCTGCCATTAGCTGGCCTATTTGGTCACGCAACTGCACAAGTGTTTCGCCGCCTTCGACGTGAGTTTCTAGTTGTGGCAAAAGCTTTGGGGCATTGGCATTTAAGCTGACGGGGGTGATTGGCCCACAGGTTTCCTAACCCTGTCCCTATGGGAACCCGTATACCTCAATGGGCCCTCCAAGACGTCACGGTTCGTCCCTATATTTCCTTCCCGACACGTACTAATGACACACACCAGCGCTTGGACCAAAGCCTTTGGAACTCCACGAAGGCGATGGCCATCGGCGGTAGGAATCCTCCTCTCACTCTTTGGTTTGGGTGATGCTTCACATCTACGGATTCCAGATAGTCCAGAGATAGGTCCTGGGGCATTCATCGGCGTCTCAACCATCTTCACGATCGGCGCGACAACGAGCACCTCTCCTAGCCCTACGGTTTTCCCGGCAGTTACTACGTCTTCGCCCTCGCTCACGCCAACGTCCTCACCCTCTGTGGGTAGTAGCAGTAGTTCAAACACAGGTGCCATCGTAGGCGGCGTCATTGGCGGCATCGCAATCGTCGCCGTCGCCGTTCTCGGGTCCCTCTATCTACTGCGGCAGCGTGCAAGAGGCCCACCTGCCCCGTTAGCATTCGACGGTGACTCGCCACCAGACAGAGCTAAAAGACAACTATCCGATGAAGGCCATTATGTGTCATCACATACGCTAGAGGCAAACATGCCTCCAATGACGGGCTATGTACGTGGTTTCGTGCCGTCGTTGCGTCTGTACTTGTTCATGTAATTTTTTCTAGTACTCCCGGAACCCGATTAGCCAAACCGCGTTTCCCGAGACCCAAGCACATCCGTATGCCCCAAATATCTCTACCCAAGCGATTTTTGGATCGCATCCAGGAACCGGAAATACCCTGCCTGTGCAGGTCTCGCAACCACAAGGATATTATGGCCAGTTCACTGCCTGATTGTCACCCCGGATTTTTACAATCGGGTCTTTGCGAGGATTGCGGAAGCGGAAGCGAAATTCTCTTTTGTTGTATTTGGCTAGCCATACATAACTTAGGCCCAACGATCATAACGATCGACGACTTCATTTTGTTGTGTACTAGTAGAGCATTCTCTACGTCGCATTACTTCACTGACGTATTCCCGTTTAACGTTCCTAATGAATCTATGAATTACGATACCATCTAGCCATCATTGTCAACGACAGGGTCTATAAAGGTGCGCCGGGGTTGAGGGTGGGCAGTTCCCTTGGGGTCCTGGATGCACAGAGTAGGGCGGGTGGGGTTGGGTGTACAGCCATTGATCGCTTCGAGCTACAGTATCAATCAAAAGGGCACCCATGAGATAGAAGCGATGGTCACATGCATGCTGCCCACACCACTTCATTCCCTCATGGGACTTCTTTTCTTTTTTTCTCCAGCGGAAGAGATCAGACATCAAGTAGACGCCGCAGTGAATTCATACAGCGAATATAGGTTACATCAAGGACGGAACGCTATCCTTACTGACAAGTTCCCGCGTTAGGCAGGGCGAAGGTCGACATGACCGAGACCACTGAGTTGTTGTTACCAGTGGGAGGTGGAGCGCGAGACTGTGGGCGACGGTGAACAGAGCGCTGCTCGACACGTCGCTGAAATTGGTCGTGCCGTTGCTCGTCATTTCGTCTACGTAGTTTTTTGTTGGATTTCTGGGCGCTTCAGTCAATCTGACCGGTCGACAAAAATGAATGGATGTTCAAAAAAAGAAGTAGGGTACGCACACGGTGCAGGTACATCACATGATAGGCCACCACGATCCAGTTTTGAGACCCTTGATCTGACTCTTGAGTTTTGTAGATTACGGAATTACTCGGGTGCCGTGGAAGCCCGAAATGTCGGAGTGGGGACAAGACAAGACCGTTGTTAATGCGTTGTCCGCTAACATTAGACGTATCTAGTAGTCATAGTCCAGCAGGATCGTCGTCGCGCCAGAGTTCCCACACCTGTAGGCATGGCTGGTTCGTCGGGTTTCAGCTTCGGTGCGAGAGGCAAGGGGCTGTGAATTCAGGGATATCTATGGCGTTTCAAGCTCTTTAATGGTTTGAGGCTTCCAATCTGTTGTGGAGACAATGAATGAACATGGTCTGAAAATGGCCGGACAAAAGAATGGGGTATGGTCATAGAATTGATGTGTTTATATCACATATGTCACTCAAGGTCTGGTTGTTTCATAATCATTCGAAGGTATGTGAGAGTAGGAATGGAGTGGAACATACGCACGGCAGTGACCCTCAGAGAGCCAGAGCGTAGTCGGGTGCCCATATCGCAATGAGGTCTCATTCGCTTCCGGGAGTATGTCGCACCACGTCCTCAACGCTATGAGGTAGCGTCGAGGCCGATGTGCTTCCGCCTTGAGAATAGAGACGGGTGGTACACGACGTGACTGCACGGCGCAGGATACTCACACTGCAAGCCGCATTAGGACTGAGGCGAGGTGCACATGCGAAAAAGGGGGGTTTCGTTGTGACCTATTACGAGGAACCTGGGGATCGGCTCGAAGGGTGTTTTTGAGAGCGCACGAAATCGACGTAGGAGGGCGACGGGAGCTCGTAATGGTTATGACCGTCAGAGGTTGGTGCGCCCGAGTGGGCTGTCGGTGCTCGGGGCATCAGAGGATTTTTGTGGGCTACATGCAAACCACAGTGAATTGGTTCATTGGAGGGTGGAAGTGGCCGATCGGGGGATGATGGCGTATGGCGCCATGGCAGCGGATCGATTTAGCCGTCGGTTGAAAAAAATTGTGAGCATGCTTTGGGGTTGGGGCAAGAAAATGCCAACCAAACCAAACCAAACCAAACAAACCAGACTGCGGTTGGGACGGGGCTCCGGCCCGGTCTATCCGCGCTGTCGCGCAGCTGCGCAACTCGCGCTGGTGTCTTCCCCTTCCCCCCCCAACTCCAGTGAACACTCCGCAATTTGAGTGTCTCCAAGTTGCCGTCAACCCGCTCACTTGGCCGACCTCCCTGAGACGACTCGTTATTTGTTCTGCGCTAATCTGACCTTCAGTCAAATCATTTGCCACGCATGGCTCGACCGACCTGGCTGCGTATGTCTGTCGAAGTCTGGTGTCGAAAACAGCAGCAGCATCTGGAACTCCTTTGGATTTATTATAATATATTACACTGAATAACGCCTTGGCCTCTCCAATTTGCCGTTGATCCTAGTACGGTGTGCGCGCCACAGCTGTGGATGTCGCCCCTATGTCCGCTACCCTTGTCTCTATCGCCGGCCACTCCTGACTGACATATGCTAGTGAAGCACAAACTTATATGTTACGCTTTACCATCTCACTGGACTCTGTTGTTGCTCCTAGAGTGCCTTGTTTGGTAGTTCTTTCGTCCGGCTGAGGCGGCCACATACGTGGAGATGTACGTTTGCAGCTGATCAAGGGGAACAAGCAAAGCGAGAAATCGTGCATATGTTCGACTCATATTTTGTTGCGTCAGGCACTCGGGCTTGCAAATATCACCATCCTCTGTCAGTTGAGTATCCAAATTTCTGTGGGAGCCGGAATAGAACATGTGGATCCAACATATCACTCCAAGAACTACTGTACGTGGTGCGGACATGATGGAAAGCGCGCAACGAAACTCCCACTGTTCTATTCGCGTATCAGCTCCGCTCCCCCCCCTCTGTTGTGAACCAGCTCGTGCTTGCCCGTGCACGCACATACTGAGGACGATCCCATGTCCCACCCCTGAACTCGACCTGGCCTAGCACCACCACTTACGTTTCAAGGCGGGCTTCCTTTGCGTGTAGGTCACAGTGTTCTCATAGAATTGACTCGTGGTTATAATCGGAGGAACTCAGGGCGAAGAGCACGAGATCATGAGAAGGAAAGGACGAAGTATTTGAACATTAGATATGCTATGTGCTCACGTAGACCCACCCATGCAGGGTTAAACACCCCGGCTCGTCTGGCAGGAGAGACTCATGCCCTTGCTCGGAAGCCGGACATGCCGGGTGAGCCCAGACTCGCTACTGCCGCCCTCTCTGCGTGCCCAAGACAACGACATATCGCAATCTTAGCGCTGATAGATTATTGGCTCAAGTGCGGGCGCTTGGGCGATCTTCGATGCCAGAAGATACAGAATGGTGGTAATCTAGTATGGCGAGCGCGTAAGTGTTCAAATCTATGGTAGTATATCTTATCTCATTGAGCTCGGGAGCACCATATGTTCTGATCCGAGCTCACATCTAATTCGACGAACGCAGATTCGCCCGAAGATGTGTCCTACGAAAATATGGATTTTTTGGGCAACCTTCATTCAGACAGGAATTGATGAGAGCGCCGCCAGAATCAACAGACTGCATAAATTATTCGAACTCCTGGCTCGGGTAACGATTCCAAGGGTTATCGGTCCTTCATCAGCTTCAGCGCCTAATTTAGAATGCCCGGCAGCTGATCAGGCACTCAAAGGGTCTTATGACTCTTTGGGATTTTGCGCCGTGTGTAGGCTATACTCCGCTCTTCGTGCCACATTTATGTCATGATTTTATCGACCAGCCAATGCGAAGTCAGGACGAGCGCATACTGCTGACTATATTCACACACTACCTCAGGCTAATTAGAGCAGCGCATGACCTTATCTCTTGCGCCTCAACCGCCAATACGATAATACTTAGGGCGCCATAATCTATCACAACAAACGCACCTGTGGGTGCGCCAAACAGGTACGCCCTGCGAGTGTCCATCTCTCCATATTATCAATGTTGTATGCACATCTATAGTAGGCAAACGCATGTGGATATGATGTGTCATCCGCTCTGGGGAGGGGTAAGGGAAGCAGTGGATCCCAAGGCTACTTCCGACGACGGGTCCTTACCATAAATCTCGATCGTGTAGGTTACAAATTCATATTATCCTAATATCCACAAGACCTTTCTGATGCCGCCATGTCCCATTCTCCCCTCGTTCCACCACCTGCGTGCTCCCTCTAATGTCAACCTTCGCCGCACTCGCAGCCTTGCTGCTCTTATCTGCCTCTGCGATTTCCCAAATTGTTGCCCCGGACTGCTCCATGACGACATGGGACTGGGTGTGGGACCACCAATGCCTCGTGTAGGCGCGCTTGGGTTGGCTAACGGACTTGTCCCAGACATATAACACTCTCAATCAAAATCCATGTATAATCGCCGCATACCTGCAATCTACTTGCAATGGTAGTTGTGAGTGTTCGCCTTGCTTGTACGAGCCTTATCGGCTCATTTCTTGCAGCGTTCACGGTTCAAGCCCTCTCTCCGGGAAATTCGTACCCAGGCCCTTCCGGTAATGACGACACCAACTTGTGCATGTGCAATACCGTGGTTTATTCTCTCATGAGTGCGTGTGATGGATGCCAAGGGGAAACATGGATCACGTATGACCCGTCACATCACTTTAAGTTCTTCTTTCTGAATCTGTCATTAGATGGTCCGATTGGGTATACAACTGTGCAAAGGTCCTGCCTCCTTCGATGTGAGTTTCCCATTGTAGCGAAGACCTAAAGCACTGAAGGAGGAATCGGTGCTCAGCTTTCCCAACGCTGTCCCTTCGGGGACACGTTTACCTCAGTGGACTCTCCTCGATGTCACAGTTCGTCACTATATATATATATATTCTGACATGAACTAACGACGTACCCTAGCCTGGGAATATTTGGGATTCCATTGAATCAATGAGTATCGGTGGTAAGAATCCGATTTCTACCTTTCTTGGCCGCTTTACACCTACCTCTTGTAGACAGCCCCGAGATAGGTCCTGGCGGGACAGTCGGATTCCCCGGATCCTTCACAACGACCCCGACAGGCGGTTCACCGCTAGCCACGACCGCCACTTCCTCGCTCCGCCCCACGACCTCACCCTCTGGTGGTAGTAGATCAAATACGGGAGTCATCGCGGGCAGCGTCATCGGTGGTATTGCAATAATCTCCATCGCTGTCCTTGGTGCTCTCTATCTACGACGGCAGCGCCCGGCGAACGCACCATCTGCTGCGTTAGAACCCGATGGAATATCGCAGCCACGAAATGAAGACAAAAAAGTACCGTCAGACGACGGAACTCGTGCGTCGCCATCGATTCATGAGACACCCTTACCTACGGAAAGGTTCTATGTTTGTGTTTTTGTCTCTTCGTTGCATTCACGAGTGCTCATATAACTTTTTTTTTTTCTTGTGCGCTCAGAACCCGGATGATCCAACTACGTTTCCCGAGCACCAAGAAGTCCCATATGCCTCGGATGTCCCTGCTCAACCGCTTCTCTCAACACATAACGCAACTGAAACACCTCTGGCAAACGGGCAGACCTCACTTCCACAAGGATATCACGGCCTACCTACTACCTGACCCTCACGATTCGACATCTACTCCCGGAAATTGCTAGGCAGCGGCGATATTTCAGCGATATCTTGCCTTTACATTTGGTTAGCGACGGAGGTTCATCCTCATGGACGATCAACGACATTTTGTAATGTTCTAAGAGGGCGGTGTTATTTATGGTACTGTATGAACTACTATTTCGATGCAAGGTTTCCATAAGTACGTGCATGCCTCACCCATGACTCAAATCGGTCCCTGTATATGTTTTCGTTCCTTCGTTGCGCTCTTGCTTGTTTCTGTGACTTTCTTCCTGTACTCTCAGAATATGAGTGGCCCACCTACGCTTCCCGGGCCACAAGGAACCCAGTGTGCCCCGAACATAATCCTTACCTACCCACCGTCGAATTTTACCCTTTGACTCTTACTCTTGACCCAGCGGGGCTCGTGTTTGCAGGATAGGGGTTTCATTTTGTGTTTGGTTTGTCATAGGGGTGCACCCAGTGGAACAATCTACAGATGTGGTGGGATATATTCGTCTTCTATTCGTTTGTACAACTTCGTAATGTACGAGTTATTATAATATCATCGAGTTTTTGCTGGGGACGAGTGCGCGCGTGGTGATTGAGGTTGGTCTTAGAACTCTCACAAGGAAGGGGAGCTCAGAGGGGATGCGGCTGACGGTACAACGGACAAAGAACTGGAAGGATGTTGCGATGAATGTTCTGGAGCTGCTGCAGATGCGGGCGGCGGTATTGTCCCCAGGGACCAAAACGCGACTACGACTGGCACAGGACAAGTTAAACTTCGTCAGGTGGATGTGTATGCGAAGGAAAGAACGACGTTTGGGAGGTATCAGAACGGCAGGGTGACGGGGCTCGTTGACACTTGACGGTGAGAGGAAACGGACTCGTCTGGTTTCACGGCAGACTGGAGGCTCTGCTTCAGGTTCGAGAGTAGTTGGAGGGTTAAGAGAAATGATAAAAGAGGAACGGATGAAGGGTGAAGAGGAGCAGGGTCAGATGAATGATCGAGGGATAGAAAATCTTCGTGTCTACGCACCAGCTTCTGCTTCTACACTCTTATCCTTCGCCACGTCATGTGGTAGGGACTCCCCTCGACAGCAAATGGTTCTTTTGATCGTGATGGAAGTTTGTGCTGCATCTGAGACGAGTTGGTTCTGAATTCCTAGAAGGGAGGCCGTGCGTTGGTGAGTTGACCCATCTGCAAGCGCTGGTGGTCTCGTGGACCGCAGCTGTAACGACACCCTCCCCTATGGTCGTGTTCTTCATCATGTGATGGGCACGATGGTGGGGAATGCGGCGGTATCGTGGTGTTAACGACAGGGTCCTTGGTGAGGGTGATCGATGGTGCATAGACGAAAGACGCAACGGGAATAAAGAGCGATTACTGAAATGTATCCTTCCACTGTTACAGGCAATCGTGAATGGGTAGGGTACTAGAGTAGAGAAGATTATAACTTTGGTCAACAAAGGAGTAGAAGACGACTGACGACTCAGCTCAGCTGCTTCCAGTCCGCGCTGGTATCTGGTCTTGACTTGTTTCCAACTTTCTGGCGAGAGAGAGATGAAACGGCAAGGTACAAAAAAGAAATGAGGAGGAGGATATCAAGAGAAGAAAGCATGATGAGGAAAAGGGTGTCCGAAGTGTTGACAGTACTGAAGTACTGAAGGCGTACGTGCGCTGCTCGAGTTGGACAAGACCGAGTCGAGCCTTGAGGTTGAACGTTGAACGTTCGTTGAACTCTGACCATTGTAAGGGTCATCACAGCAACGAGCGAGGACAGGAACTGACATGCGCAGCGCCGACATTCTGTGTATCAGAACCATACTGTACAGTATGATACTTCAAAGTTTCTGCGTGCCTACTTGTCTAATGCTTGTCTCCGCCCAGTCCGAGCCCAAAACGTGACCAAACACTATCAAATCAAATAAATATGAACTTGCACGTGGCCGCTTTCAATTTGTTAATTTACAACCTAGTCGCTGATTGTCTCTGCATCTCACAGTGGCGGACGACGAGCTTCGTAACTTACAATATTTCGTTTTATTGGCCTTTCTGCCCCCTTGGTGTGTGTGGGCATCTAGGATCGTTTACTTTATATTTACATCAGGTATCTTACCGAAATACCCTTGGAAATACAATTCTGTCTTCCCCGCAACGCTCTTGCCTCTCTAAGTAGTTTAATACCCGGAGTGTTTTCTCACTGACTCTCTTTCCTGTTGTCTTACCCCTGGGACAACCGACATCTCAACCCCCCCGCACTAACTAGGACGGTCAACGATCCCTCATTGTGCCCAATGTAGTTAAGCGCTCGAACCAAATTTGCGCCCATCTCTTTCAAGCAATCACCATTAATCACCTTGCGTCCAAGTGCGAACCCTAATACATGCGGCGCAAATAATCCAGTCTCCCCATCATTTCCTCACAGCGAATTTCCACACCCCCTCTAAAAGACCTGATTTCCTCCCTTACTCGTGAGATGGCTGACCAGTCAGGATCCAGTCGCTTTCGAGAGCTATTCGACTCTGCCTTGCGCTCTTATGAGCAAGAGACAGGCATCACTTTGGCCAACCATCGGCTTGCCACGGAACTCCAGCACTGTGACACCATCGAGGGCATTACAGCCCTTTTGCAAGATCAAGCAAAGGACTTCAGAAAAACCGAAAGAATCACCAAATCTGTCAAGAGTATAGTATCAATTTTGACACCACTTTCTTCCGCCGCCTCCCTCCCTGACACCATCGGCCTGGTACGTCAAAAGGTACTGGTGGCCAATTTCGCATCTCTGACCGCTTCTTACAGCCATTCCCGCCCGCGAAAGCAATACAAGCTTGTCTCGGTGTCCTACTTGACGTATGTGCCGTTCCCTAGTTCTATGTGGATAATCTTGTGACAAATCAGTGACCCAGGCGGCCAAGAGCGTGATATCCAACAGGGAAGCGCTCGCGAACGTGCTCGAGTCAATCGGACAGTTTGTCGGTCGTCTCAAGATATATACGGAGATCCCTCTTTCATCTGCCATGGTTGAAATAGTGGTCCAGATAATGGTGGAGCTGATCTCCATCCTTGCTCTGGAGACCAAGAAGTTTACACGGCGGCGACTGAGTAAGTCTTTCCTCACTGATGTTTTCTCTTTCTCAATGTCCCACAGCCAAATCTATTAAGAGACTTTGGGGTGACAAGGAGGTGGACGAGGAGATCGTGGCGGTCCTGCTGAATCTGGACCGACTCACGCAATACGAGCATCTGAATGCTGCAGCTCAGACTCTCGGAGTTGTCTCTGGTGAGCAAACGAACTCAGTTTGTAATTTACTGTCTACTGAATACCCCTCGTTCTAGATATCCGGGAAGGCCTCAGTACGTTTTCTTGGTGATAACGAGACAATTCCGCGTCTGACTGAGCACTAGATCAAATGGCGAGCGACATGAACAAATCGAAACGTTAGCTGTCTCCCACTATGGGCATTATTATACCTGGAAGCGCTAATATTATCTGGCAGGTGATCAATTGCTGAGGGATATTCGAAGCTGGCTCTCACCCCCAGATCCTTGGAAAAATTACAACAGCGCCCTTGGATTACGGCACGGCAAGACTGGAACGTGGTTCGTTAATGGCAAATTACTATCAGAATGGAAGGTTTCTGGACCGAGTTCCCTCCTCTGGATCAGTGGGAAACGTCAGTTGCCGCCCAACGCTACATTTTCGCAGAGAGACTGATGGTATTCTCCTTTCATAGCGGGGGCAGGGAAGACTGTTCTTTGGTGCGTTTACTCTTTGATATTTTCATCTTGAAATCTCACAGTATGGGCCAGTTCTGCAATAATCGAGGATATCGGGACAATGCGAAGATCTGGGCTCGCATCACTCATGATATTTTACTATGACTTTAGGGAGGATCAAAAGAAGGGCTTTCGTGGGCTGCTCTCATCTGTGCTAGTCCAGCTGGGCTATCAATCTGACTCCTACTGTGACATTCTTTCCAAATTACGCTCAGAACATGACAATGGTTCTAGAGATCCCAGTGATGATGTACTTATCCGCTGTTTGAAGAGCTTATTGGAACTTCCAAGACAAACCCCGATGTTTTTCATCGTCGACGCCTTGGACGAATGCCTAAACGCACCGGCTCTGTCTTCTCCCCGCGAGAAAGTCCTCATACTCCTCAAGGACCTTATCGACTCGAAACACCCAAACCTGCGCATATGCATCACTAGCCGACCCGATGTCGATATTAAGGCTGTCCTCAACCCTCTAGCTTTCTATTCCATTTCCTTACACGACGAGCATGGACAAGAAGAGGACATCAGGAACTATATCGAGTCAATCGTTAATGAGAATACCAAAATGCAACGGTGGAGTTCGGAGCACAAACAACTCGTTATTGAATACCTGACAGAAAGAGCGAATGGGATGTAAGACACTTGTCCTTTATTTCCTCGCGATTCTCACGATGTCTCTCTGGTAGGTTCCAATGGGTGCATTGTCAGCTCGACCACCTTGCACCCTGCAACCCAGTTCGTCTCGAGCATGCTCTTAACGAATTGCCGGCAACGCTTGATGAGACATATGAACGGGCCTTAGGGAAGATCGAAGACACGAATTGGGAAGATGCCCGACGGCTCCTCCAATGCATCGCTGTGGCTTCCCGCCCACTCCGGGTGGAGGAACTGGCGGATATTCTCGCATTCGATTTCGATGCAGGGCCAATTCCGAAATTTCGCAAGGAGTCTCGGTTGACCGACCCAGTGGAAGCGGTGCTATCCACGTGCCCCACGTTGCTTTCTCTTGTCAACGTCGAAGGCAGCCAAGTCGTACAATTCGCGCACTTCTCTGTCGAGGAGTTCTTGACGTCTACCCGCTTTTCTGAAAAACGCGACACGATTTCCAGCCGTTACTACATTCCTATGACAGCCGCTCATACTGTCATCGCCCAAGCATGTCTGGGTATGCTCTTGGACCTAGACGAAAACGTCACCCGACGCAGCCTAACAGAATTTCCTCTCGCTACATACGCTGCTAAGCACTGGTTCGAGCATGCCCGTGTTGACACTGTGTCAAAAAGTGCAATAGAAGGGATGGAACAACTGTTTGACGAGACGAAACCACATTTTGCGGTTTGGCTCCGGATATATGACCCACGTGCGCCCTGGAAGCGGTTTGGGGCCTTTGGGAGAACGGAAAAGACATTGCGACCGCATGGGACGCCTTTACACTATGCTGCTCTTTGCGGCTTATGCGACGTTGTAAAGGGCTTAGCCATCGATCCAAAGGATGTGAATTCTCAGTACTTCGATGACGAATCAACTCCTTTGCATCTTTCGTCTCAAAAGGGTTATGTTGATATTGCACGGATCCTCGTCGAGCACGGTGCTAACGCGGCAGCCCAGGACCAGCGCGGGTCGACACCACTCCATTCGGCGTCCTCCAACGGTCACATCGATATCGCACGGTTCCTTGTTGAGCGCGGCGCCAACGCGGCAGCCCAGGACCAGGGCGGGTGGACTCCACTCCATTTGGCGTCCTCCAACGGTCATATCGATATCGCACGGTTCCTTGTCGAGCACGGCGCCAACGCGGCGGGCCAGGACCAGGACGGACCGACACCGCTCCATTCGGCGTCCTCCAACGGTCATCTCGATATTGCACGGTTCCTCGTCGAGCACGGCGCCAACGCGGCGGCCCAGGACCAGGGCGGGTGGACACCGCTCCATTTGGCGTCCTCCAACGGT
>Ga0307512_10003597_pt1 | contig 17748 bp, 24 predicted proteins | sample 14_EM_MG_FD_200267 | JGI IMG/M metagenome (GOLD analysis project Ga0307512, IMG submission 200267) | Populus trichocarpa ectomycorrhiza microbial communities from riparian zone in the Pacific Northwest, United States - 14_EM | ecosystem: Host-associated > Plants > Roots > Unclassified | place...
CTTGACAGGGACAGCCGGACAGGGCTTGGTCGGCAATCCTCCTAGATGGAGCCTGTAATCGGCAGTCCATCAACCTATCGAGCCTGTACAAGCTTTACTGGGCAAGTTCGTTGCCCTCGAGTAACGCCGAGTAACGCCATTAAGAAATGACAGACACCTACCATGCACCCAGTTCATTGATGAATGCTCAGGGACGGATTTTGTGACTCAATCAGGGTCGTGCCCCACTGACCTTGATAGTCTCGCGAGCGGCACCCGAACCAACTGTCAGTGGAAATTTTCTATCTGATGAACTATATGGTCGATTTTTTTTTGTTCTCAGATTCGGCCGCCATACACGCTATTCGGTTCTCTTCGTTGCTGGCTGCAAGCGACCACGCTGAACTCCCCCCCAAGTTGCTTTAGCGCTACACCATTAATCTGGGCCCGTTCCTTCAGGTTGTGCGCTCCCTGACCTTACTCCACATGCATGTATGATGGTTCCACCATGACGCTTAATCATATTGGGACTCGGACATTCCAGCAGGGCCGTTACTGGGCGGACCACGGTGGTCATAGTAATCATTCGCTCTGGAATCGTGTTGTTGATTTCTCTTGGGACTTGCACTTTGCGGCGACCTCCCGCAGCAACGTATTTCAACACCACTCTTCCATCCAATGTGGTCAACAGCCTAGTGTAAGTTTTGCCTCAACTCGACCACAAATCACTCCTATGTGACCGTACACTGTTGAGGTTGTCGTCTAGTTGGAGAATATCCGCCTACCGACTAATGAAACGTTGAAGGGAAGAACGTGTCCTCCGAGACTCAAAACTGTGCCAAGCTGGGTGCAAAAGGATGTAGTCACCTCATAACTACTAAGTAGCAGCCATGTAACTCCTAGGGAAGTCATCGGTGTTCGTGTAACGCGTTGCCCACTACTTCGAGTCAAAAGCTTGACCTTTATTTAGTGTATCCCCGCAGATATAAGCGAGATGCCTCTGTATGGGGGCGATGGCCAGGGTAGTGCAAAGTCGGTATGGAGTATGCAGGTGATTTGGTTGACGGTGCTCACGGGCTCAGGGGCATGCCGATTGCCGAAGCATTGGTCCGAAAGTGCGTGGACGAGAACAGTACTGAAGAACTGCTGTCTATGATTCAGGGACGGACTAGGCCCCCGTACCTGGGAACCCAGGGTGTGTTTCTGCTATGTGAAGCCGATACCCATTTGTCTGCCACATGGTATTCCGGCGGAGTACATGGTTCAATACGAGCACTTCCTGGTCACCTTATGACGGTCTGATGAACCACCCTCTCCCACCTCAACTTTCCAGGTTTCAGAGCCGTACGTTGCCCGAGGTGCGATGCAAAGAACAGAAGAGAGCGGAGTCGGTGCATAGAATTTTTTGTCAATCAATGAACCCACTGTGTGTGAATGAAGCGCTCGTTTAGTACGTGTTGGTGGTAGTTTATAACGGGAGGCATTTGCAAAATTGGCGTTTTCCAGAGTAACAAAAGTACCAAATAAAGGTGATCTATCGATCAAAAAGACCAACTCAATTTGCAAATCTGGACTGGGCGTGGAATGGGGAGCAGAGTGTCTAAATCAAAAGAGGACGGAAAACGTACGAAAAGAAACCCGAGCGATCCTATATACAGCATGATTCCTTCCAAAACACAGACAGGGTCCAGACCGAGTGACGCTCCGGGAGGGGCAGCGAGCAACGCGTGCTACGTGGAACAGCGGTCTTTTGAGCTTTGACGTCGGCCGATGTGATGTGGGCGATCCGCGAGTCTTCGGGCGTGAGGATTTGGTGTGCGACGAGCAGGGCGACTTGACTGCTAGAGGAATGGTGTCGATCGGGTGGCAACAAGGGTGAAAAACGGAAGGGGCTGAAAGCGAGGCGAGCGAGGCAGGGAGAGACAGGCGAGGAGAGTGAGACGTGGCGAGAGGGCCAAGCGAAGCGAAAGGGCTTAGTCGGGCGTTCGGAGGACGTCACGTGGTCGACGTTACCCGATTCCGAGGGCTACAGCGTGCGTGCCCTCCTTACATCCGAGCCCCGCGGTTGTCGTTGATGGACGCCCCGAAAGCACGAGAATTAGGTTTCGGGCGAGGCCGACTCAGCGAAAAGCTTATTCCTCACTGATTGCGTGGCGAATATATTTATGGCCCGCACCGTCGGACTCGTGACTCGTGTTCGGAAAAAACAGACAAAAGTTTTTATCCTCTCAGGTCTCAGAATGGTTCAAACATCGCTTCTAGTGCTAGAGAAATCCAAGGGGTCCTTTCAAGACCATTGATGTGGAGGGGGTTGGGAAAACTAAACTTGAACCTGGTAAGTCTTTGATCAATAGAGGTATCCAGCATAAGCACTTACGGTGAGGGGTCCACATGGCTCCGTGGAAAGTCCATATGGAGGACGGCTTCTCATCTTATTTGGCACAGGTTCGCCAGTCATCTGGTCAAGACCACCCCACAACCATAAGTTACCATAACGGCCATATGAATGACTGTAGGGCAATACTTAACCCCCATCACCGTTGCGACTACGGGCATCCTTGCCCTTATCGCAAAGTCTTCAAGTAGTCGCTGAGAAAGGGCCCTCACTGTGTGCACCTCGCGCAGTGTCTCCGCATCTGGCACGTCCCCATCACGCCGCAACACGATGCTCGCGAAATGGACCCTCTTAGCCTGTGCCATCCACATAACGCGCGCCGTTCCCCAAGCAGAAACCACCACGGCGTCTACTAGCGTGATCACCGGTGTACCAACTCTCACGCAGGTTACAGCTGTCGCGAGTCCGACAGCCCCTCTCACTGCCACATTGCCCTCACAAGTACCCCTGCCACCGGTGCAAGCTTGGTGTCCGAGCGAAATATTCTGCCCTGGACCTGTACGTCGGATGTCCTCTTTCACCTCCTTGTTCACTTTCGCTTTTTTGACGCGCATATGTTCCCTCAGGTCCTGCAAACCGTCAATATCGCTAATCTCTATGCGGACCAGAAAACGTTCGTTGACAAGCCCACAAATTCAGATGAGCAGTCCATCTTGGCTGCATTTGCGCCCATCAACTCGACAAATGCCACCGAGGGTGCCGTACTTAACTTTGTCGTCAATAACTTCCGTGGCGAAGGCCTTGAACTCGAGGCACAGGCTCTCCCTAACTTTAACGCTAATCCGCCTTTCTTGAACAACGTGACGGACCCGGTGCTGAGAAGCTTTTCCCGAATCGTCCATGCCTACTGGACGCAACTGATCCGTGGAACGAACTCATCGGCCCTATGTGACGGCAAGACGTGCGAGAGCACGCTAATTCCGCTCAATCACACCTTCGTCGTCCCAGGCGGACGTTTTCGTGAACAATGTAACCGCTTCTCCTTCCATGTCCCTTTATCTATTAACCTAACCTCGAAATCACCAGATTATTGGGATAGCTTCTGGATACTTGAGGGCCTCATCCAATCCCAGTTACTGGATATTGCCAAGGACACACTGGAGAATTTTATGGATGAGATTGAAACATATGGGTTCATCCCCAACGGGGGCCGCATATATTGTACCGTGTTTCCATCCATGCTCTTCCTTACCAAATGCTGAGACTGTGATCTATCTAGACTTGAACCGCTCTCAGCCACCTCTGTTCATCATGGTGTGTTTAACCTGAGCTGTCGCGTTTGATAGTCCTGATACCAAGTGAATTAGATGCTCGCAAATTATGTCGCGGCCTCGAATGATTCTTCGATCCTCCATCGAGCGCTTCCTTTGGCCGAGGCACGTGACCATTCATCATCACTTTCCTGCTGCTGAGGACATCCCTCAGCGAGAGTTAGCATGGTGGTCGAAAAATCGCTCTCTTAATGTCACCAGCCCCTACACACATAAGACTTACACCCTCTCACGCTACGCCGTTACAAACAGCGCACCTCGGCCCGAGTCTTATTTGACAGGTATGTCACGTCATCACACTTTTGTGGCACGCTCCTGAACCGCTTGACGTAGATTACCTAACCGCAAATGATCCGACGCTCAGCACTCTGAACGAGTCTCAGCGGGCGGAGCTCTACTCCGAACTCGCTAGTGGTGCCGAAACAGGTCTAACCTTCCTCTCTTGGCTTTCAAGGTGGGCTGACTAGGATTTTTCTAGGCTGGGACTACAGTACTCGTTTCATTTCACTACCCTTAGCTGGTGGAACCAACAATACAGCTCCTGCACTTCGTTCTCTGAGTGTTAAGAACCACATCCCTGTTGATTTGAATTCCATCCTCTGTAAGCTTCACGTTATGTAGAGTAGAACAATCTCATCCTCGTCCCAGACAAGGCCAACCTTATCCTTGCGGGTTTCTACCAGTCAGGGAGCCACGCCAACAGTACCGCGGCCTCTAAATACAGGGCGGCCGCAGCGAACATCCGTGCTGGCATCCTCGACCTGCTTTGGGATTCTTCGAAACTGGCATTCTACGACTTCAATCTGACCTCGAACTCGCGAAATAGCTTCTTCTCTGTTGCGACTTATTATCCACCCTGGGTGGGTATCGTTCCAGAAGAGCTTATTTCCGATTCAACCAAAGCATTCGGCTTCTTCTCGAGCATCAATATGGTGTTCCGACGCTACAACGGCACTTACCCGACGACCTTCGTGGAGTCCGGCCTGCAATGGGATGCTCCAAATGCCTGGCCCCCGCATCAATATATCGCGCTCCAGGCCTTGCGAGCTCTCCCTTCCAACGTATCGAGCGGCGCGATTCCGCAACCACCGTCTGGTGAATCCGCCTTTGCCCTTGTGCCAAGCGGGCAGCTCGGGCTACCGGAGAGCGCTTTACCGGGGCAGGGGGTATGGGATGGGCAGAACGCGTCGAGCACAGGAAGCGGCGCTGACATCAACGCGTTGAGCGGTACGTTCGTCAACGGCGGCAATGCCACGTCTGGCGAAAGCTGGCGCGATGCGCTTGCACGGGGCCTCGCGAATCGATATATCACGAGCGCTTTATGTAGCTGGTGAGCATGTGTGTCTTATGTGGGCATTATCGACTTTTCTGATGTCACTGGGAACGGTACCAGGCACGCAACTGGCGGGTCGATTCTTGGCTTGCTCCCGAAACTGTCCGATCAGCAGTTGAACGTCACTCAAAGTATCAACAACACCGGAAACGTGCGTCGCTCCCCTCGCTCCGTGCTAAACCCACCGTTTAACCCTATGGCTCATTGCCGTTGTCTTTTTCCAGATGTTCGAGAAGTTCTCGATCCGTGACGTTGATAGCGCCGGCCGCGGTGGAGAGTATACTGTCCAAGCCGGCTTTGGGTGGACGAACGGCGTCGTGCTCTGGGTAGCAAGCAACTTTGGCAACCAGCTTGTCGCGCCGGTCTGCCCTGACCCGCTCGCTGACGTTAGCAGCACCGGCACCAGCACCAGTGGAAAGAAGAACGGCGCTCTCCAGCTAGCCGTAATACCACGCTCTCTGTTCGGACTTGCGCTGCTCGCGGCTGGGCTGCAATCGGTGTTTGTGTAGAATAGTCGAATAAGCAGCTCGATGAAGTATATTGTAAGAAAACAGTGTTTTGTATTATATCTATCATCAGAAATGCATAGGCGTCCACATCTTAAACACCTACAATACATAAATTAATAAACCTGGGGAGAAACCATCACCAGCCACTGGCATGCGCACTGGCATTCAATATTCAACGATAAAGCACGCAGGCTGTCCAGGCTCGAGGATGTGGAGTAGGCGAGGTTTCGCATTGCGTAGTGTCAAAAAGCCTGTTTTTGTAAATCGAAGCGTGTACCGCCCCGCCTTACATGTAGTGATTCTACGAGAGGCTGGCTGCTTCCGTTTTTTCATCGAAGCGAACAACAACCGCCGGATCCCGGCTGGGCCGCTTCGGATCCCGGTTACAGAACATGCATCATTGTTTATAATGTTTATACGTTCATGGACCATCCGTCATGTCGATCGGTCGTTCCCGAAGTTTCCCTCTTCATTTCCCTTCGTTCAATCCTCCGAGTCGTTCCCTTCCATGATTTACCACCAACCTTGTGGTGCGATGCCCTTCGCCGGGCGTCCCATCGCACGCATAGGCTGGAGACACGGCGGCATTGTCTAACGCGAAGTTTTTCCGTCTTGTCTTCCATACCAAGATACTTATAGCTACTGTGCCCGACAATGAGTTCGGCCATTAGTAGCAGGAGTAGCGCGTAGCGAGTCGGGACTCGGGGGGCGGCGTCGGAATCAAGGACAGACAGTGAAGGCGAATATCGTGACTGACCCGGAGTCTCGAAACGGAGTGAAAGCAAGCGAACAAAGGCACCGGAGAATGCCAGTGAGGTGAGGTGGGATACCGGCGGGGTGGGGCCCGGCGGTGGCGGCGTTCTCAGGCATCTCATCATCGGCTCCCGATGTTCCATGCTTGCAGACAGCTCCACTGGTATGTTAACGTTATGATATTCTTCTTGAACGAAGGTGACCATCCCGGCGTAAGTAAATAAATACGGAGCCCATAACTACTGCTCGAAATCTGTACTCACTTCTAGATCTACGACGGTACATCATCCAGCGTAATTCTTACACGACTATCCTTGAAGAGGATCATACCATCTTTGTTGGCCAGTAAATAAGCCCCTTGAATCAAATAACTAAGCAGTGCACGGGGACCCCACGATGCGCTTCGGTGCCCATGATGCTCTTCCGTTGCAAACGTGATGATGGCGATGACGATGATGATAGTGGTATACTTTGCTTCAGTATATTCGAGACAATTGCCAAGCTGGGACACGCCATCTACATCAATTCTCCTTTGGAACGCGCATTGTGTCCATAACAAGAAACGGCCGATGGGCCTTCACATCAATCAGTCTGCAGTGGTGTCCATTTCTAACTCTCAAGGCGAGCGCGTTCCTCTGCGAGAATAGACACCGCCTCGGGGAACCGGGGGGTGATCATGCAACCGTAAGGAGCAGGAGTGCTGCATGCAAGAATATTGTATCAGCGAGGGTGAAACCTCTGCTAGGATGAATACTGACATGACGGCCCCGGTGTTCACGAGTTTGTCCAAGTCCACAGGCACCTCCTTCCCATTTTCATCTCGCGCCCGCTCGAAATTTGCTGCCCACAGCATGCAGGTTGTGTTGATGAAGAGCGAGTCAGCAGCCAACTCCTTGCCCACGCAGATCCGTCGCCCAAACCCGAACGTGACATGTCCTGTCTGATTTGTTTCTGCGGGGCCGGATAACAGTCCCCCTTGCTCGTCCAGGTGTCGATCTGGCCTGAATTCATCCACGTCGTCGCCGAATACCGCGCGGTCATGATTGCAGTGCCAGATATTTGATATACACACGGCGCCTTTGGGAATGAACATGCCCTCATACCAGTCGTCTTCTATTGCCGCGTGAGGTACCCCAATAGGTGCAGCGGGACGCCAGCGAAGAACTTCTTTGATGACTGCGCATACATATGGAAGACGAGGAGCGTCAGCAAACGTAGGTAGACGGTCGCGGCCAACCACGGTATCCAATTCATCCTGTGCTCGACGCTGCACCTCTGGGAAGGCAATCATGGCAAGGGTCCACCAAGAAAGGGTAGTAGCGCTTGTCTCTGCAGCAGCGGCACTGCGATATGTCTTGTCTCAACAATTCAAGTTGGATTAATCGTATGTACTTACTACAACAATCCAGCGAGATATGACATCTCAGCCTCACTGAGACTATGGCGCTCAAGGTCTTGTAGTATAGATGCGCAGAAACTTGGTCGGTTCCCACCATTAGCCTGTACGATGTGTTATTTGAGCCCGACAAGCCTCCCCTACGACAATTACGCACGAGGTCAACTCGGACGCGATCGAGAAGCCCTTTGAACATAGCATAGTCCTCGGTAAATTGTTTAAGACCATCCCGCTTCCATTTCGCGAATCTTGTTTTGAGTCTTACGTCAGATATACGATGAGATGATGGAAAATATCCCAAACCTCTCAGGGATGTACAACATCCAAGGAAAGATATTTACGAAGTAGCTCCCTGGATTCGAAGCGTGAGTGATGCGTAGGACGTAATCCTCAAATTTCTTAACAGCGGGGTCATGGATTGACTCGAGCGTCGGGTAATCATAAACAATTGACAAGATTGTTGAGGCCGCTACACGGTGAAATTGCCTTTCTAGATTGAAATCCGCAGAGAGTAATAGAAGTGATGAAACCAAGATAGTGGCCTCCTTTGTTTGAATAGGGTGATAATTTTGCACCACCCTCTTGGTAAGTGCTTCGTGAGCAGCCCGACGCATGCGACGCCAGCTACGCAATAAGAGGACATGAGTATCACCAAGTCCAATTACGGGACCTTTAGTGGCATTTACCGGTCCCCAAATCTCATCGATGAGAATAATAGACCTTGGCTAACGATCTCATGTGCCATGATGAGTCGAGGACGATCAGAGTAGTTGATAGCACGGCGCTCAAGGAGTTCGAAATTTGATTTCAGGCTGTTGAGAACGATTATAGGCTGTCCAGCCGCATCAAGATACATCAACTGTCCTGTAATCGTCGTGAATTCAGGTCAGCGCTGCCGCGGGTACTCGATCGAGTCCTCACCAAAACGCTCCTTGCAGTCTTTTGAGATCAGCCAAGTCATATCCATCACTTGGAGTGCATTCCCAATGATCGGTAAACCACGAGGACTGGGAGGTAACTTTCTCCATGGGCTCCTGGAATAATAAACGATGGAGACGGCGACTAGCCCGAGGACGGCGCCTGTGGAAAAAGCCCTAGCCTCCCAGACTGCCTCGATGATGTCGGCTCCTGGTGATCGTGGGAGCAAAAATTGTGAATTCGTCACATCCGCAGTGGAAAGTGATTCGTCGGCAGGGACTGAAAACGTATGCGCCGAAGCGTAGAGGACTTGTCGAAACCAACACATGTACGTCGCCGCGGTGGTCAGGATGGAGAGTGCCATAATAGGCTAAAACAACGCCTCAACATCAGAGCAGCCAAAAAATGCGATGTGTGTATGAGGATTCAGACCTGATCGGATGCCCCTACTCGACGAAAGTTGTGTCGGAACGTAGAGATCAGATGGATGGTCGCATTTATAAAACTTGGGATATCTGGCCATCTTTGTCACATAACGAGGCCCGGCCACGTGGCATCGTCTTCGGTTTGCAGCTACTCGGCAACTGGAATGAACACTAAGCAGGAAACCAGTGAGTCAGCAATGTAATCGCTCAAAGAAGTAATGGTCTAGGTCTAGAAATTCGTCACACCGTGGCGTTACAGTTGTATGCAGGGCGCATCGAGTAGGACTTGAATGTGGGTGTTCTTTCGCCCAAGGGCGCGCTCAGAAGACGTCCAATAAAATGGGCCATTCTGAGTCATTGTTTTTGGGGGTACCCAACGACGACGGACGTTATAGTGACAACTAGGAAGAACTCTCCTGAAATAGAGTGGGTCCGTGGGAGCGTTGAGAAGTACGACTGCAAGAGCCCAATCAATATGTTGTTCCGAGTCTCTGCTGAGCTCTTTGAGCCGGAACCCGCCTTTCCCGTCGTGTCGTGTGAGACCGTGTGTGCCTGTGCCGTAACCTTATCGTCTTCACGTGACGTCCTCTGTGCACCCACAGCCTTCCCCTTAGCCTCTCACCCCTTTCTTGTTGCAGGCCTCGCCTCTCCGAGTCCAATCCACTTCATTTCCCCCCCTTTCGATCTTTTCTCCCTCACGACCCAGTCCCTCATTCCGCCACGCCCCATGTTTCCTGCCAAAGACACACGGCACGGATCGCCTAAGCAATAGTAAGCATCGTCTGCCGGCACCACAGGTATACACTGCCTCAAAAAGCCTGTCGTTCCGCATTGCCCTCGTCGCACACCCCTCGCAAGTCAGGTTCTAGTCTGGACTATGCCTCTATCAGGAAAATATCTTAATACACTTAGGGTCGATTGGCCCTCTTTCATGCGCTCCCTTATTTTCTTTTTGTCTCACCCCCTGCCCTCTATTCTACAATTTCCCCTTTTACCTTAGCCCCTTCACCACTGAATGTCACCGCACATCCCCTCACCCTCATTGACTACGCGCCCGCTGTCGCGCACTTAGAGACGATTCAGTAAAAATTTCTTCATTTAGACACCGCTTTCCTTCGTCATCGTCGCCGCCTGGATCTGTCGGTGGCAGGACAGCAGCCGCATTTGTTTTTCTCACTCTCCTCCCCCCTCCACTCGTCTTGTTCGTAGAATACTTGACTTAGCCTCGTATATAAACCCCCTCGCGCAATCGTGGCCCATTTTACCTCTCTTTCCGTTTGCGTCCTGTCGCTCGCCGTCTCTCTTGTCTTACGTTCTCAAGCCCGCTACCTCTCTGCGATCCTTTTTGCGCCTCACCTCGACACTCTCCTACGTCCACTCAAGTTCCCGCCGCGCGTTCTCGATCTTTCGAGTTCGCGGCCTTGTTCTCTCTCTCTCATTCCGGACCCACTGTTAGGCTATGCCAGCCCAATCCTTTCAAGCCTTAAATGCCCTCAATAGCAAGCTCAATGGCGATCAGAGACAGGCTCAGACAGCTCATGCGCGCATGAGTTACATGCTTAGCTTGTTTGTCCTTGTCCAGGGCAATCCCCGCGCACATTCCCCCAACTCATGTCCTCTAATCCTAGGCGTAACATCTCTACAAGTGCATAGACTAATAGTGGACTCAGAGATTAATAGGAAAAGTTAAAATACCTTAGTGGAAACATGGGGTTGCAGCATGTCCAACAAAAATGGAGACCCAAGACGAAAGGAAATCGGGCGCGGGCGCACGGAGGACGTCACGTGGTCGAAGGTGCTCGATTCCGATTACCTTACATCACATAGTGAGCATTGCTAGTCTTTAGTGCCCAACTGGCAGGACTCCCCGCACGCCATTCATCAATTCAGGTTCTCAGCCTATGATTTCCACAGGTACTGGTACAGACTAAAAGCGGAGAACAATGGGAGATATTCGAATAACTTGGGCAGGAAAAACGAGGCACGGCAAGATCAAACAAAAATGATTCAAGATAGAAGAAAATCATGGCTACAAGGATGTTCTGGAGGAGCCTGTCAGTGGGGCCGCGATGCATCTCATTCCGTGCGCAACCCGGATGCTCACCTTATACAGGGCATCCCTGCTCCCATAACGAGAAAGGACGATGGATTTTTATGTTGAGCAACAGTGTCTATTCCTAATTCTCAAAGCGCGCGCGTTCCTCTGTGAGAATAGACAATACCTCTGGGAAGCGGGGCGTAACCACGCAACCGTACGGAGCAGGGCGGCTTCAAGCAAGAATGTCAACCACGGTGAAACCTCCGCTTATACTAACGCTCACATGATTAGCCCGGCATCTACAAGCGTGTCCAAGTCCAGTGGCATTTCCTTCGCATCCTTGTCCCGCTCACGCTCTAAATTCGTTGCCCACAGCACACGGGCTGTGGTGATGAACAGCGAGTCAGCAGCCAGCTCCTTTCCCACGCAGACCCGTTTCCCAAACCCAAACGTGGCGTGTCCTGCCCGGTTCGTTTCTACGGGGCCAGACAACAATTCGCCTTGCTCGTCGAGATGGCGCTCTGGACGGAAATCGTCCGCGTCTTCACCGAAAGCCGTGCGGTCATGGTTGCAGTGCCAGACATTCGATATACACACGGTGCCCTTCGGAATGAACATGCCCTCGTACCAGTCGTCTTCCATCGCCGCATGGGGTACCCCAATCGGCGTGGCAGGACGCCAGCGAAGGACCTCTCTGATGACTGCGCCCACGTAGGGAAGGCGAGGAGCGTCAACAAATGTGGGGAGGCGGTCGCGCCCGATCACATTATCCAGTTCAGCTTGTGCTCGACGCTGCACTTCCGGGAATGCTATCATGGCGAGGGCCCACCAGGAAAGGGTAGTAGCGGTTGTCTCTGCAGCCGCGCCGCTGCGATATATCTTATCTTTATATCTTGAATAAGACCGATTATATGTACTCACTACAACAGTCCTGCGAGGTACGACATTTCAGCCTCACTTAGACGATAGCGCTCGGAACCCTGCAGCAAAGATGCACTGAAACTTGGTCGGTTTCCCCCATTGACCTATGCTATCTGTTATTTGGGCCCCTTAAGCCACACTTTGGACACGTACGAGATCAATTCGGACGCGATCGAGAAGTCCTCTGAACATGGCATAGTCTTCCGTAAATTGTTTAAACCCTTCCCGCTTCCATTTAGCGAATCTTTATCATGCGTCAGAATATAGAGTGAGATGATGGAAGAATCAAGACCTCTCAGGGATGTGCATCATCCAAGGGAAGATATCCACGAAATAGCTCCCAGGTTTACCGGCATGGCTGATGCGGAGGAGGTAATCCTCGATTTTCTGAAGAGTGGGGTCATATATTGACTCGAGGGTCGGGTAATCGTAAATAATGGACAAGCTTGTCGAGGATGTTGCACGATGAAATTGCTTCTCTAGATTGAAACCAGTGGAGGAAGATAGGAGCGACGAAACCAAGATAGTTGCCTCCTTCGCTTGAATTGGGTGATAGTTTTGAACCGCTCTTTTAGAGAGTGCTTCATGTGCGGCACGACGCATGCGACGCCAGCTGCACAAGTACGAGGGTGTGAGTCTCGATCGCATATAGGAATTATTAGTGGTACTCACCGATCCCCGTGACGCATTGCTGGGAATAATAGGCCCTGGCTAAGGATCTCCTGTACCATAATGTTGCGGGGACGATCGGAGTAGTTGGTCGCACGGCGCTCGAGGAGTTCGAAATTTGATTTCAGGCTGTTAAGAACGATGGTAGGCTGTCCAGCCGCGTTGAGATACATCAGCTCTCCTGCAATTCCCGTGGATCTAGCTCAACACACATCCGACTAGATAGATGATTCCATCCTCACCAAAACGCTCTTTGCAGTCTTTTGAGACCAGCCACTTCGTATCCATCACCTGAAGAGCATTCCCAATGATCGGTAAACCACGAGGGCTGGGGGGCAGCTTTCTCCATGGACTCTGAGAATAATAAGCAATGAAGATGGCGATGAACCCGAGCAAGGTGGCTGCGGTAAATGTCCTAGCCTCGATTGCCTTGATGGCGTAGGTTGTCAGTGACCTTGGCAACGTAACTCTTGAAGTCCTCCCATCCACAGCAGAAAGGAATCCCTCTGCAGACACTGAAAAGTCATGTGCCAAGGCGCCGAGGATCTGGCGAATCCGAAATGTGTACTGGACAACAGTGGTCAGGATGAAGTATGCCGTATGTAACATCAGTAGATGTAGTGTGTTTGTAATGTAAACAGTGAACAGTGACGGGTGACTTACTCTATGTAACACAGCTCAGGTAAGCAGCTAAAATTACACTACCTCGGTGGCTATAATGTACCCACATCATAACCCATAATCCAGGAGACCACGTGTCACGTAATAGCGCTGTATAGCCGCGGCCCCGCGCCTGATTCTCTTCAGTCCATTCCGTATAGCATTCGATCGTACGGTCTATCAACCCCACCAACTGAATCTTCCTGTCCTTTCTAACTCGCTAGCAAAACCTACTTTCCCTCTTGTGCGTCCACTGCAAGGCCATGCACACAGACACCTCTCACTGCCTCTATTCAGTGCTTACAGCTTACAGCCTCAACCAGGGCGCCTGTACGTATCATATATCATCATCTATGTAAACACGTGTTCTGTTCGTCGTAAAGGTCAACCAAGCAATCCTAAATCCCCCGTCGACGGACGTATCCCCGCATCCATAATAAGAAAAGCCGATGAGTCCTTACGTGGTGAAAAGGTGACCATCTTTAATTCTCGAAGCGTGCGCGCTCCTCTGCAAGAATAGACGCCGCCTCAGGAAAGCGGGACGTGATCACGCAATCGTACGGAACAGGTCGGCTGCATGCCAGGACGGTACATCAGCCAGGTTGGAATCTTCTGTTGAGACTACTCACATAAATATCCCAGCGTCCACAAGCGTGTCCAAGTCCAGTGGCATTTCCTTTCCATTTTTATCCCGCGCGCGCTCAAAATTCGCTGCCCACAACATGCGCGATATGTCGATGAAGAGCGAGTTGTTAGCCAAATCCTTTCCTACGCAGAGCCGTCGCCCAAATCCATATGTGACATTTCCTGCCTGGTTGGTTTCTACGGGGCCCGGAACCAATTCTCCTTGCTTGTTGAGGTGTCTCTCTGGCCGGAATTTATCTGCGTCTTCGCCGAATACCGCCCGGTCATGATTGCAGTGCCAGATGTTCGCTATACACACAGCTCCTTTCGGAATGAACATGTCCTCGTACCAGTCGTCTTTGATCACGGCGTGAGGTACCCCAAATGGTATGACAGGACGCCAGCGAAGAACCTCTCTGACGATGGCGCACACATACGGAAGACGGGGTGCGTCAGCAAAGGTAGGAAGGCGGTCACGGCCGACGACAGAATCGAGTTCGGCTTGTGCTCGACGCTGAACTTCCGGGAAGGCGACCATGGCAAGCGCCCACCAATATAGGGTGGATGCGGTTGTCTCGCCACCTCCGCCACTGAAATACGTCTGGTCTTCGTACGTCTAATAAGACCAGTCATTGTACTCACTACAATATTCCTGCGAGGTACGACATTTCTGCCTCACTGAGATGATGGTGCTTGGGGTCCTGCAGCAGAGACGCGCTGAAACTTGGTCGGTTCCCTCCATTGGCCTATGCTGTGTGTCATTTGGGCTCCAGATGTCGCGCTTAGAACGACTACGCACGAGGTCAACCTGGACACGATCAAGAAGGCCTTTGAACATCGCGTAGTCCTCGGAAAATTGTTTCAAGCCTTCCTGCTTCCATTTCGCGAACCTTTTGTGGATCGTATGTCAGCATACAGGTGGAGTTCATGAGAAGAATCCAAGACCTCTCAGGAATGTACATCATCCAAGGGAATATATCCACCAGATACCTCCCAGGTGTCATAGCATTGCCGATGCGCAGCATGAAGTCCTCAATGTTCTTAACAGCGGGGTCGCTTTCTGACTGGAGTGTCGGGTAGTCATAAACAATGGACATGATTGTTGAGGCTCCTGCACGATGAAAATGCTTTGGGAGATCGACACCGGCAGAGGATGAAACAAGTGATGAGGCCAGGATCGTGGCCTCCTTTGTCTGAATAGGGTAATAGTTCTGCACTGCCCTCTTAGTGAGTGCCTCGTGAGCGGCACGACGCATGCGACGAAAGCTGCACAAATATCATTAAAATTTGAGAGTATGAGTATCGCGTGATCCGATTACCAGGACCATTTGTAACACTCACCGGTCCCCAAAACGCATCATCACGAATAATAGGTCCTGACCCATGATCTCGTGTGCCATAATGTATCGGGGACGATCAGAGTAGTTGATCGCACGGCGTTCGAGCAGTTCAAAACTTGATTTGAGGCTGTTAAGCACAACTGTAGGCTGTCCAGCGGCGTTAAGGTACATCACTTCTCCTGTGATTTCCATGAATCCAGTTCAGCACAGACCGGAGTAGATGATCGCGTACACACCGAACCGGTCCTTGCAATCCATCGAGACTAACCAATTCATATCCATTAATTGAAGGACGTTCCCAATAATAGGCAAACCACGAGGGCCCGGAGGTAGCTTTCTCCATGGACTTCGGACATAGCGAACGACGAAGACGGCGACAAGCCCGAGCAAGATACCTACGACGGATGTCCTAGCCTCCCTTATTGCGTTGACCGTGAGGGACCATAAAAACATCAATTTTGAAGCCACGACATCCATGACAGAAAGGGATCTGTCGGGAAAAACAGAAAACTCTTGTGCAGAGACGCTGAGGATCTGGAAAACCAAAATAGGAACTTCATGGTGGTCAGGATTGAGTATGCCATTGTAACGAGGTACGTTACAGGGATTCTAAAGAGAAGCACCAATTTGAGGGAAGATTAGGCCCGAAGAGAGTGTAGGAAGGGTGAGGCAGAAGTGGGAGAGTAAGGAGACGGTGGTGGGGGACGAGCAAAGGCCGAGGGCAACGACCAATGAGGGGCTTGTCAGCAAGGGCACGAGGCGACCAATGCACGAGACGAATGGTAGTGATGCTAGCCGGAGCTAGAGCAAGGACGATAGCGCGAGAACGAGAAGGGGATGTGAGCGTACAAGACGAATGCGGTCGTGTGATGGTTTCGCGAAGATGAAGGGATGGAGAAAGGGCTAAGGGAGAAGAAAAGAGTATGTGGGAGTAGGGCGAGGTCGTTGCGGACAGCGGTTCTACGACAACCAGGGCAACTTATCTGAGAGGGAGGAGGCGAAAATGGGCACACACGTGGATTGTCGAGAGTATGCAAGGGGAATCCGATCTTGGGCCGCTATTCGACCACGGGTAGAAAGCCTTTATATACCCACCTGAGTAGTCAGGTGACATCTCTCATCAGTCCCTGTACCTATCTTGGCTAGTCAGCGGCAAGAGATCGGTACTAGAATGAGCTTTGGGGTTTGCGGGTGAGTACGTGACAAGACATAGCCCACGAGGGGAAGAGGCAACTGAAATAAAGGGTGAGATCGAAGAAAATGAAAACTGACCAGAGGAGGGCAGGTGGATGAGCCAGGATGGTCACGGTCCAGAACGAGCATTGTGTATCGTGAGCGGGGAAGTTACGACAGATAATGTTGAAATTTCGAGCGCTGCCAGGAAAAAAAGCTGAATTCAAAGTCAAACGCACGAGGGTGCGTCAACGTAGGTACTAATAAACAACGAACTTGAAAAAGTTCGGGAAACGGCGAAACCTGCCCCATATGCGAGCCGAAGGAGCCCGAATCCCTGTTTGTAACAGACAAAGCACAAAACGAGCACAAAAAGGTAAAAAGGTGCAACAAAAATCCACAGTGTAGCCAGACGGCGTAAATGCCATAGTCCTGACACCCTGATCAGAGGACCAGGTGATCGGAACTAGTGTAAATCAGGGATCGCCCTTTTGGGAAACCCGTATCCATCGATACAATTGTAGGTCAATTCGTGTGTTCTGGGCACGCGTGAGCGAGGACTCCGAACCTGGAAGCATGATGGACTCCAGTGATGATCGGAGGGTTGAGGGTAACTTATCAACAATCAATCATGGTCAATGTCACGTGGTATTTGAATCTCCGCACTCCGCATGCCGCATGCCCAGCCTTGCCCAGCCAGCTCTGGGGTCAGCAAGTGTCACCGAACGGCATCCCCCTTCCGAACAGTCTGATATCACACTCACTTCTCATGAGAACTGGTACATGACATCTAGTGGCTCAGGTTAATCCACTCCAAATGATGAAAATCCAACTGTGAGGTTCAATGGGAAAAGTCATGCTGTCACGCCGCCGACCACTGCCGCAACGGAGTTTGATTTTTTTTCGCGTGCATCCTAATCGTCCGGAGTTTCAAACTGTACTGTGCGGAAGGGGGTTGCTATTTGGTAACCCAGTCAAGTCAAGCATACAGTAGTGGCGTTGCGCGCATTTTTAGCGATCAAAACGGCATCGAACACCGATATACGACATACGTCTTCTCTTCACAACATATTCGGAATCTCATCACAATTCTTTCCGGCGTGTTTCCGTGAATTTTCGGAGTTTGGACTGTTCCTGATCTAGTAGAAATGGGCGCTCTGCGCACCCGCACTCTCCCCACCTGTTGTCTGTTGGGTGACACGAGTGTGGTGGGGTCGGAGCGAGGGGTGATGCACGTGACGCGACGCCGCCGTGTGGCTGCCACCCTGTGGTCGCGTGTGTAAAGCATTGTCCGAAGGGCATCAAATACAAGGACGGTTCACAATTTCGACGGTGGCTCGGGAC
>Ga0307512_10003598_pt1 | contig 17748 bp, 17 predicted proteins | sample 14_EM_MG_FD_200267 | JGI IMG/M metagenome (GOLD analysis project Ga0307512, IMG submission 200267) | Populus trichocarpa ectomycorrhiza microbial communities from riparian zone in the Pacific Northwest, United States - 14_EM | ecosystem: Host-associated > Plants > Roots > Unclassified | place...
TTGTCCACGTCTTAGACAAAAAAATGGTACTGTGTCTGCCTGGGTCAGATGGATGGGATGGTTGATTTCACTTCACAAACCATGCACAAGGTGGCCTAATACCTCAATTCCACCACCAGAAAAGAGCCAGTAACAGGGGTCACATGGTGGAGTTTGGCCACCAACTCGACCTTATATGCACATGTGAGTTATTTATCAGCATATATATATCATTCTCTCACTTGAATGTGTTTGTGCTCGCTTTTGTGCATTCACCTGTGTCTTCATACCTGTGTTTCACAGCCAGGCGCATAAGATATACACTGCCCTCACATATAAAGATTGGCCAGGACAAGTTTTGTACTTTACTACAAGATGCCTCATGCACTTCAAATAAATGATGAAATTTTTTACACGCGCTTCATCGCAGTAAAAAGGCTTGGTTGGATAGAGAATTGGATAGTCCGGAGGCGAGCCGTCTTCAGCCATTAGTGACATGCTCCTGAAGTTTGCTTCAAAACATATCAGATGTTGTGTGGTTACAATTACTATTACAGTCTCAAATACAGGCTTGGAAAAACAGCTACAGTAACAGCACCAAACATTCTGTATACTTTCTCATATCTGCGGATGTGCATCTTGATGCCATTGAGAGGGTCTCCTGAATTTCAATGTATGAAGTGGCTGGGAAGTTATTAAGGTATAGTAATAGCACGATTTACTTTGTCGATGGGAAACTTGGTCGGTGGGGTAGAACATATCAAGCAACGATCGTCTGTGTTCGGGGATGCGAGTGAGCTATAGTGATTGCCGTAAAATCTGCCTATAGACTCGGGCACAGCAACAGGGAGATCAATGCGTTGCGACCATAAACCTGCGAGAGTAGTATCTATCGTGCCGAGTCGTTGTGTGATATTGATGCTTTAAATCCGTTCTCAGTAAGACGCAAAAAGCGAGAACCTTTTGGTCTGAATAATCGGGTTCGCAAGGGGGAAGAACGGCAGATATGTACCATACGCTCCAACGGACCCTTACACATATCGAACGGCTGCTGGTTCAACCTATTAAAACCACCCGAAAAAAGTTTTGCATGTATCACCTATTCAATTAGGCGGTCTACAAATCTAGCGCAATCCTCCCTAACGGATCCTCCTCCTCCTCTTGTTCCTCCTGCTTCTCAATATCTACAAACGTCAGATGCGGCCCATAAGAAATCAACAGTTCCTGCCCGGCCTCGATATCCTTCAACGCGGTGTACACCACCACCTGCGCATCCAGATCGCGTTTCCAGCCTACATTCTGCCGTTGGAAAGAGTGGTTGAACATGTTACCAAGTCCCAGCACAAATGCTTGGCAGAGCTCGGTTTTTCCATTGCCGACGCGGATGGGCCAGTTGCTGTGTGGGGGCGGGAAAATGTCAGGTGCGAGGCGGAGATAATGGGTGAGGTGGGTTACTAGCTGTAGTGGAGGAGGCTTGTGTGCTGGATGTGGGTACTGAATTCGTCCGACCCGAGGACGATCACTGGAGATATGTCGATTGTGGTGCCTGCGGGGATCGGACGCGTCGCGAAGATGCCGCGGCCTGCAGTGAGGGAGGTTAATATGTATGCTATGCGAGATGCGGGGTGTGGGGTAGGAGAGCAGAAATAGAAAAACCTTTCGGAGTGTGCAGGACAGCTCGAGGCCGTTGGTTTGGTGCAGCTGAACCATGGCAACCAGGCTGCGGTGGGCGGGAAGAGGGTCGGAGTCGGCAATTGCGATATGTATGGCGAAAAAGGCAAATCGCTGTTGCATAAAGCGAAAAGAAGGTTTCAAGAATGTAGCATGTTCGTTTGTGGCCACTGCAGGCAGCCTTCCGTGCGTGCGGCAGGGATCAGAGATCGATGCGGTGGATGGCGGGGTAGGGGTCCCCGGTACCTGAGGGCGGCTCCATCCATGACGCCCACGACAACGACAGACGATCACACCGGCTGAGAAGAGTACATAGGAGCTCAACGAGAAGGTAGCAGAAGACCGCCCACACAATGCCACGCGAGCGAGCTGTATCCGAGGTCAAGGAACCTCATCTAATCTCCCTCAAGGTGCTGAGGTCAGTTTCAGCTGGCACGTCCCGATCCCTCTAGCTATCTGGCTGACACTGTTGGCCGTCATAGACTCTCTAGACCATCGCTCTCGGCGCAACTCCCCATTGCCGTTGACACTCTTGCCCTACGGACTCCCGAGCTCAAGGAGGCATCCCAGCACTCGCATGCATATCCCTCCCACCCGCTCGAGAATCCCTTCACGTTAACACCTCTGGTGAGAGAGCGCGCGTCGAGCTCGACGAGGGTTTGCAGCTTGAAATGCTAACTCCCCCCCGCGCGTCTCACAGCTCACGCTCCCTCCGTCGTTTGCCTCGGTGTTTATCGGCGAGACTTTCAGCTGCTGTCTCTCGGCAAACAACGAAGCGAAGTCCCAAGTTACTCATGTCAAGATTACCGCGCAGATGCAGCCACCGTCGCCGTCGCAAACGCTGCAGCTGAATTTCGGTAATGCAGGCGACGACGACGGAGATAGCGGCACTAACCTGGAGCCTGGTGGCTCGCTCCAGAAAGTCGTCACCTACGACTTGAAGGAGGAAGGAAATCACGTCCTTGCTGTGATGGTGGCCTACACTGATCCGCGGAAGCCTCCGCCCCAGGATGATGCGGCGCCAGATACCCGCGTGAGAACGTTCAAAAAGTTGTACCAATTCGTTGCGCACCAGTGTATCATGGTTAGGACGAAGGCGGGTTCCTTACCAGGCGGGAAAGCAATCCTGGAAGCACAGCTCGAGAACCTGGGCGAGACTCCGGTGGCGCTGCATAAAGTGAGCATGAAGACAAGGTGGAAATGGACTTCTCTCAACTGGGATATGGAGGATCGCCGAGGCACTGCTACTACTTCAGCTTCGAAAAGCGTTGTTCCGCTTCTGAAAAGCAGGGATGTGATGCAGGTTGCCTTTTTGCTGGAGCCGGATGGTGGCGGTGGTAGTGGTGCTGATGATACTGATAAGGGAAGGAAGATGGATGCGGCAGCGGAGGCGGCCGGGGAGAAAACACCCGAAGAGCAGAATGCAAATATAGAGAAGGATGTTATTGGTCAATTGAGCATCGAATGGAGGACTTCTTGCGGAGATCGAGGCTTCTTGCGAACTGGGAAGCTGGGTTTCCCCCCGGTTTAGGGTAGAATAATAACACAACCTCGGGTTTTTTGTTCGAAACATGAATTGTACTACATACCGTGAGTTTGCTGTATCGGTTGGCGCCTGGTTCCCTACGGAGAGCTGTGGACTTTCAATTCTTACAGACGAGTGATACAGTAATCAGGCAGATCTTGGAAGAAATTGGGTGTTTGAGTTGAATTGAAGTTACCAAGGTTCGAATGCGTGGTATCACGGGCTGTGGAACCTATCTCCTCCAAAAATAGTATCCACTCCATGTCACAATTGACGGACATATTCCTCATACAAAGGGCGGTGTCTCCTTTAACGTGCGTGCAGCGGCTCTTGGATCGACGATAACAGGAGGTGAGGATATGTAGCTAGGTAATTATATCTGTCCTGGCAGAATCGGCTCCAATATCGGCTGCTAAGGGAGTTAAAATCTGACGGTTGAGTATCTAAATTCGGATACTTTTCTAGAGTACTACATTCGCGATTGGTACCCTCACGCTCGGGAATTTTAGATGGGGGGCTAGGTTCCGGGGGAGGCCTGAGGGCTTGGGGATATAGTGTGGGACGGTGGGACGGGAGGTGGCGATGATTCAAATCCAAGGGTTTCTTTCACATTGATGCAGGCTTCGCGTGAGGTACGTGTCCGTGTACGGTACGGGTAGATTAACTCGGACGCGTGTGGAATTCGCTGAGCAGCTAGCTGTAGACCGGGGGGGTTGCACGTTTGGATCCGGGTGTTGGTACTCGGTGCCCTGTCCTGGTAGGGGAGGTAGCACTAGGGTTTTTGGGAAACGGTTGCAAGTTGGGCCAAGGATAATAAGCCGTTATATGGCGTTTTTGGATCGCTGGGGGTTGGAATAGTTGTGGAAATTCATAGATTATCTGAGATAGTTTATCAGATGTGCGCTTACGTTGACGCGATCCGTGGGATGCTAATTGATAAGTTTGGTATACACAAACATTAGTAACTGTAATTAGTTTGTGATCGTGATAGTCTCGGAACGGCCGGCAAGTCACGGGACTACGCCAGCGCGTCCTCTAGCCGTTAGTCCCGAACCTACTTGTCCGCATGCTCCCGTAACCGCGTCTAGAGCGCCACTGATTACTCTTGCCTTAGACAACTGATTACGGAAACCTACCGGTGATATAATAACTCATCCATCGCACAGACCACAAACCCCTCGGATTTTGTATGTGTTATCTTATCATCACCATCGGTGTGTATTCTACTTTATCTCGTACCCAGACTGCGAAAATAAATTTTGCGGCCGACGAGCTTGCGAGCTAGGCTAGAAATCTGGGCGCGAGAGACTACTTTAGCGGTTGCTCGGGTACGCTGCCGTGCAGGATTGCGGCTCTGTTGACGCCAGTCAAGAGCATAACCCCACCAGCGACAGGGTACCCCTTCGCGACGTACATGAGACGTTTTCTTGCTTTCCTCGACTACAAGGACCCGTCACGCGTCTCCGCTCCCTTTCGATCATGCCCTTCGCCCACTTTCTTTTTATCATCATATACTGATTACCATGAGTAGAGTGAGTAGTCCCTTTTAGCACAATAGAAAGTGTATCGTATTGATAGAGAACCAGCTAGTGAAGGTTCCCGAACCCTTCGTACGCCTCCCGAGAAGATCTCGTCAGTCAATTGTACTCGCAAGTCCTCCACAGCCGCACCGTCCACCTTTGTGGTACTCCGACGAGTGGTAAAACCGTCCTTGCCGAGCTTCTCTACACCCACATCGAACGAAGCATCCGGAGGTCACTCTGATATACGTTATCTGGGAAATTAAGGGGTTGGGATCAATCAACGGCTGGCAGGAATTTTGTGCAGCTATGGGGACGGTTGGATCATGGTCTCGGGGGTTTTTTTTACGAGGTCTGATGTTATATGGATTGTCGATGAGGCCTAGCTCAGCTACGGCGAGCTCGATTTTTGATTGCGTACCTAAGAAGACAGTCGAGTTTAGGCAACAGCTATGGGCCTCATATACTGTACCTGTACCGAGCATCAAGGTTCGTACGTTACGCATTACGGAAGGCTCTTGGAAGAGTTTTATTACGTTTTAGCCCACTTTTGGGCATTAGGTATTGAAAAAAACTGTCACGCTCGAAATCTCGTACGAAACTTGACGCTCGGTACAGTAGTCTTATTCTCATCCTTTGGATCACCGTTGTCAATCGCTCTTCGCATCACTGAGTCCGCACTAGTGACGCTAGAACCGGAACAACGAATCTCATTGTCCATCTAACTACATCTACCACGCAAGATGGCAATATGTTTCTCTCCTGCTGAAGTTGTTGAGATGGCTGAAAGGATCATTGGCAATCGAAGTTACTGCATTGCTACCGCGGCGCTCGAGTACTTTTGGAACTTACGAACGGGCATCCCGGTCTTTGTCAAGGAGTTCTTAGCCTTCTTGACCAAGACGTGAGTAACCCATGTTCTTGGTTTATTGGACCTATGTTTTACTAACTGTGGTTGCAGCACATCCGTCACGTCATTTAATAAAGAGATGGCGGAATCACTCTGGCTGATGCCAAAGTATTCTTCGAAGACGATGAAAAGATCTTTCAAACTGTGCAGGCGCGTGTTCGATGATCTTTTGCACGCAGAGCAGACCTTATGAATCCCAGAACATTGGCACAGCTGAATGTCTGAAAGGCGGTAGAGGATCATGGCATCGAAGCTGGTTCACTGGGTCAAATAGTTGGACTCAGGGCAGCCTATCAATCCGATTGGCTGCAAGCCGAAATGATTTACGAAGAGTTGGCGCTGTATTCGTTTCCTTCTTTGCTTCACCATAGGTAAGCGTGCTCTCACTTTCTGTTCCATTGGATGCTACTAAAAAGCAGCACAGATACTATGAGAAATTGCATTATCCTGACGAAGATGACGGCATCACCCACACCACTGTCCGCAACCTATGTTTCGCCACCTTAGGACTTTTTTCAGCTGCTTTTTGCAAGGACACGAACGGAAATTCATACATGCAGTAACGCGAACCTCAAGGACCTAGAAGCACAGTATGCCGATGAGTTGTATCGTTGCTTGTTCTGCCTTACGGATGGGAAGTGCCAAGTACGATCGGAGTTTTTGTACACTAGCGCTGGAAGAATTAATTTCTTCTGCCGTCGAAAGGTTGGGGGACTGAGATCTTTCGAGATGGTATTAGGACGGATGAACACGTCGAGCGATTTTCGCTGGGTGGAAAGTACGGAAACTGGGGAGTGATAAAAGAGCACATCCTCTTAGATTTCTGGAGTAAACTGCCAAGCACCCATGATTACAGAAGACTATATTTTATTAATGGGCCTGACTGACACCTGAGTTAAGATATTCCAGAGCTGTGTCGGGTCGTCCTCAACAATGCGCGGGATAGAATCCGCATTTTCGACTCCCAAAATCAGCCGGTTGACGTTTTAACACTTCTTTATAATTATTTTTGTCTACTCATGGATACCTTATGATCTGATGGAAATGGGCGTTGAATGGGCCGAGGCGTTATAGTACATGAAAACGGTTTTCTCTGGGGGTGATTCAGCATATTCGTCATGACAAGATATTTGTTTTGTCTGCAAAAGGACGATTCCGACTTAATGTGGGAAGCTTTGCTCTCTAGACCCTGAACCCTGGCTCAATGTGATTAGTAACTAAAACTTCGTCGGTGGAGTAGTTCCTTCATCTTTCCTATACAATGATACTTCTATTCACAGTTCTGATGCAGCATAGCAAACCTACCAAAACATCCCAACCTTTCTCACATCGCTTTCTAAACCTTCCCAGCGCATCGCCTTCGGTCCCTTGATCTCTGCTTTGCCGCCCTTAGTGGACAGATAGAGGAGAAAGCTCTTGAATCATCCCAGCCCACCTTTCTCTAAAAGTATTACCAGGACCGAGACTATGCGAATTGTGGGTTTGTGTTTAGCGATCGAGGCTAAATATGAGGGTGATCACTTCCCATTTCTTCCTAGCACTCTGAACGCTACACTTGCATGTGTATTTGGGTTGGATTTGTGAAAGAAGCAAACAAATAATTAGAAAGGAGTGGAAAAGTGGAAGGGACCAAGGGAACTAGAGGGGGTACTTCGGATGGCCTATGCTGAGGTGGGAGACATGACTACTTATAGTCCCAGGAGCAGTTTCCGGAGCCCGATGTGTATAATGCAATCCCAGTGGGCGTAAGGAGTCATCGTGTGGCATTGTTAGTAACACGGAATTAGCAGATGGACGACGACGCAGGAGAATGAAGGGGCGCGGATGTAATGACGATGGGTTGATGAAGCGCTTGGGTCGATGAGGCTTTCGGCTGTTGCCAAAAGACGGATGGTGGAAAGGGAGTCTTTTTCAGGTTATGGAGGCCGATTTCCACTTCCTACTAAAGGAAATTTCGTAGTCTGTAGATAGGCAGTTTTTGGTCGCTGGCGCTTAGCCCGCCAGCGAAAATACAGCCATCTGATAAACTAGAAATTCTGAACAGGAAATGATACCGTAAGAGGAATTTTCCATAACAACTGTAAACAGCCCTTTTCATGTAACGGACTGAGACCGGACTTTTCATGACAGCTACCTGGGATGATTATGCAGCAGCCACTTTCACGATCTCGCTTGATGGGCGCGCATATGTTTCACCAGAGTTCACTTACCGGTATCTGTGTCTCCCCTGTCTCTCGTAAAGGAGATATAGAAATAGTACTTTCGCTCTGGGGTGGCTTTGGATATTGCTTGCTTCGATCCGGGAGATGCCGTGAACTGTTTCCAATCGTTGCAGATATTCAACTCACTTTATTTTGACACATGCAGCTACAAACATGCTTAATATGGGCGTGCTTCTGTGCCCCTTTTTCTGCGGCCCTCGGACGCTTGCCTGGGTGTAGTATCTATGCTGGACCCTGAGGAGACCCTGAAGGAGGCCAGAGGTACTCTAGCCTGGAAGTTCACTGTCTACTTTTAGTAGCGTCGTTGGAATCCGTACTAAGTACTTAGTGCCTAGGTATCTGGAGAATTGCTTGGTTGTGCAATTCGCACAAAAAATCTCCCAAGAGATGACGATTCATTAATTGCTATTAGAAGTATTATTACCGTTATGATTCAAGGTGGTCTGTCCTACTAGGTGCTGAACGTGGGGGGTAGAGTTTTCTCGATAGTGTTGCGGAATGGTGTGTGCTCAAAAATGCTAAAAACCAAGCTCAATTCGATCTGGGCAGCCAGAGATATCAAATCAAGTAGTAGTACGCATTACAACCTGCCGCAGCAAGCAACTGGTGGTTTCCCCTGAACAGAAACTTGCATTTCTGCAGCAGGAAGCAGGAGCAAGCAACACACGTTTCCCCAGATCCCAAGACGAATCCAACACAACCAGTAAGATTTCAACCCTCGACAACCACCACCACCCAAACGCGACTTCTCCTGCGAACGTTGGGTTAGTCGCTACATTCTCGACCTCATCAAAAGTCGCGAGTCCCTTTACATACCCACCCCGCTACTAACCGGCCACCACCACGCACGACCTCCACCAGTACCTCTCTCTACTATTGAATGTCGTGAACGAATCCTATTGTTTAACCTCGTTTCTTTTCATCTCATTGCAGCCAGACGACGTCGTACGGTAAACCCGTTTTCCTAATACGCTGGGCGACTTCCCCGGACAACGCACAACAGTTGGACGGCAGTTAGCCAAAGAAACTCCACACGACAGATTATAGCAACGCACCGGCCACGAAATTCATTACAGAGCCATGTCTTACAGAGCCATGTCTTCCTCCACCGGAAACCTCGACCCGCCTTTGGCCGATTACTTTTGGATCGCAGGGATTGATTCGATCTCATACGGAGAACACCTCGCTCGGGGTGGTGTGGAGTCGACTCGGAAGAGCTTTACAGACCAGCTTTTAGTAGCGATAGAGGCGGAAGAAGAGGCTCACGGATCGTCTTTACTGGTACCCTCGACGAACGGTTCTTCGCGACGAAGCAATGGCTCGTCAGATCGATTGTCTAGCGGCAGCATACTACAACCATTTTCGCCGTCGTCCGAACCCCCACAACCTGCGGGGTTGGTGCGAAACAGCTCCAACTCGAGTAACTCGACCATCACGGAAGCAAACCGCGGCAGCAACAACAATGGCAGACCCGTCACCGTGAGAAGGGATTTTGACTTCGACAAGGCGTTATTGAAGTTCGCCGCTGAACGGGACAGCTTTTTGGAAGATCTGTCGTTCAGTGCTGGAACTGTTGTTCCCAGCAAGCCCTTGATGCACCCACGAGCACAGAAGGTCGTAAACGAAGAACCTAAGCTGGAGAAACAGAATTCGCTGAGACGGAGGATATCGCTCCGGGATTTGACCTCAATGCGAAGATCCCCTTCTAACGTCAATAGGGCCTGTAAGTTCTACATTGCCCTGCTCCTCCGCATCCCGATCTCCACGTTAACGTTATGCGATAGCATCGATACGGACAGCGAGGCGAATGTCGAATTACAATTCCGTGATTCCGGTACCTCAACCCTTGAATACATCACCAAACATGCACCCATTGAAACGAAAGTTTGAGCCCGTACTATTGGACCGTTATCCTCCGAAACATTTAACCGAAGAGGCCAAGCGGCGAGGACCCTTCCCCGATTATGTACCTATGTTTGCATTCCCGAATGATGTAAACATTGTTTCTGCGGACGAGAGGCCGCGGTCAACGTGGCATGGATTCGTAAGTCCCTACGATTTTACATAGTGAGACAGTATCTGACATGCCGTGCTCCCAGACAATGACCGGGGGTGACAACGCCCGGTTACATGGTATATGCGTGATAATATGGCTGCCGTTGAATCCTAAAGCTGCGGAAGACCTAGAACGGAGATGCGAGGAATGGAGGAGAGACAACATGACAGAAGAGGAAAGGGAACTTGCGGCGAGCTTGGGCGAGAGGTAAGGATCCAGTGTTACGGTATCAATGGGTTCTAGAGTCTCACTGTGATCGTTCAGGTTGGCAACGGAACGGGCAAAACTTTCGAAACTACTGGCCCGGTTGCCTGGCGTTGTTAATAATCACGAGAGGAGGGAGGAATTAGACGAAGAGATCCTTGCAACCGAAGAGAAGATCGGCCTCATGGCAGATCTTTTGCGACCTGTTCGCCATGGTGCGGCAGCAAAGATTGAGGGGTTGACAGATGGTGAGACTGGATTATGGATTCCCAGGGCCTATGGTATTCTCGGGAAGGATGCTTCCTTGACTGGATTTTGGAAAGAGTGGCTCAAGGCGATTGTGGTGCCAATGACCGGTGGTGCCATTCAGCGAGTTCCAGCCTCATCACCAAGGGTTGGTATTTGGGCGCCTCTCGAAAAGTATGGGTACCATATACCCGTTGCGGTTTGTCTTGGGATTGTTATATTGACGATTGTAGATATGTTGTTAACCTCTGTGCGGAAGCACCATCACCCATATCATCCAAGACTCAGGTTGAAGTGGGTGTGAGGGAGCTTCGCCTGTACGCCAGAAAGGAAGCAGCAAATGAGTTGCCGGAATGCCGAAATACAGACCTGTACAGTTTGTTCAGGGCCCTTGATATTCAGAACATCGTGGCCCTATTCGAGTACGCACTCTCAGAATCTCGAATTATCCTCTTGTCATCACATACTTCAATGCTGCAACTTGTATCCAGGGCACTAGTGAGCTTGATGTATCCACTGAATTGGTTGGGGATATATATACCAGTTCTCCCATCTCGTTTGATCTCGGCCTTGGAGGTAAGACGTTCGAGTCTGCTTGCGGAATTAAGACTGATTGAGTGTTACAGGCACCCTGTCCGTACATTGTGGGCATAGAACGCCGGTATGAAAAGCTTGAGCTCCCTGAGGACGACTTCGTTTGTGTCGATCTCGATTCCAATGTCATGTTCAAGTCAGATACCGAGCCAAACCCGCTCCCAAAACAACAGCGCCGCAAATTGATCTCGCTACTTCAGTTGGCGGCACCTCACCACAATCGATGCGGCGTTCCGATGGGACCTCCGCAATATGCCGTCGAAACTTTCCCCTACGATTCTTTCATGTCTGAATATCCCTCCGTCTTCACCTCGAATCCTCCACCTAGCACACTGGCAAAATTAGTGAATCTGAACTCCACAGCATTTGGAGGGGCTGGCGGTTCGGATTTCGCCCCTAGGCCACCAATTTTCAACGCATTCCTGCAGTACAAAGTGGATAACTCAAGCAGGTACGACAGGCCAGGCACCAGCGGTACTATCAGAGGTGGCTCTCCGCCTTCGCCGCACTCTCCACAGTCATCGGTCTATCCTCCACCTCCCATATCTGCCGTACCAAACAGAAGTGATTCTGGGTTCACACTGACGGCTACTCTACGGGGTAAACGCTCGGGAAATTTTGATGCAGCATCCCGACGAAGTTCGTCCTTCGGCTTCGAAAGAACTCCGACTCTGAGGCGACCGAGTGTGCCGTTTGCTGGCCACTCGCCATCTCCCTCAACCTCTTCGCTGGGTGGGTCCTCCGGCGATGCCAATTCGCTGTCTTACTCTGGTAGTTACGCTCCTTCGGTCTTTGCGCCTTCGACATTGGCCGCATCTACCATCATGCCTAATATGCTGGTGCAACCAGTTAGAAATACTGATACATTACAATGGATAGAGGGACACTGTATGAACTTTAAACCACATGACCTTGAAACACTGTGCTCCGTATGTGAGGAGAAGCCTGAGGATGGAATCTTTACATGCCAGAACTGCCGTGTTGCTGTTCATCCACGATGCGCTCACCAATTGGTATTGCCTTGTGCTGCTGCTTTCTACCCGGACCAAATCAGGGCTGCGTTTGTCCGATGCTTCGCGAGTTTGTTTTATACCTACAGGAAGCATCTTGGACCACCAAGCTCCGATAGCAAGAAGGCTGGCAAGATCTATCGATTCAATATGGAGGATTTCCTTAAGAGTATGCCACACGAAAATGCACTTTATATTCAGATGTTGGAGCAAACGCAGGCGTTCAGTGAGTTCATTCACGACCGTGAATCGAAAAAGGCCACCGATCCATCGGTAAAACTATTTGATGAAGTTATCCTTTCCAAGAAGAATCGGGGGAAGACGGGATTCTTTTCGCGATCCAGTACGTTGATGCCACGTTGGGTAATGGTTTGTTGCATGGCGCTGACATCGAGTGCAGAACCAACATATCTGGCGGATACATCGGAGCATGTATGGCGGACGTCGAGTGTTGTCATTAACCACCAGTCTAAAAATAACGGAGAGCAGAGAGTGTCTCCAAATAGAAGTATGTGCTCCTACCATATTTCTACCGACAAACTAATTAATGGGATATTAGTACCCGCAAAATTGGATCCTATACTCCTTCGCCCATCTAAACCGGCCACGACCCAAGCAGTGCCACCCAGCAAGAGCGGGAAACTGAAAAAGGAATTTGCGAACGTGCCGCAAGTTCAAATAAACGGAGAGTTCAGCGGAGGGCGGTTTTAGACTCCTCTACACTACACTTAAACATCCTTTTGGTGCTCTCAGAAAGTGAAGCTTTTTACTTTTTTTCTTTTATATTATTTTTTTGCCGCAGACATCTATAGCGTGTACGTACCCTTCTTCAGTATCTTTTGCCTTTTTTTTATGGTCTACTGTCTACTGTCCAACTGGTTTGTACGTCTTCCTTCTCCTCTTGCTCCCACCGCCACATACTCTGTCTCTTGTTTTTATTTTTACTTTTTTTTATATTATCCGTCCGATGTAATAACCCGTTTTTGAACCTACCTTTTTTTTTCTACCCGCGTTTGCAGTGGTGGGGTGGAGAGTGTTCGATCGAGATCGTTTTCGATACCACGGATGGAGGCGAGGGGGTGTTTGTATTTTTTACTTTTTCTAAAGGAGAGGGAGGTGGCGGCGGTGGAGGTGAAGGTGAAGGTGAAGGCATAGCGGCGGCGGGTTGGGTGGTTGTATTCGGAGTTGGGGAACGCATGCTTGAAAATTCAGTTTTATCTACTCTACTACTCTACATACTCTTTTTGTTTGTTGGTGGCGGATGTTCGTTGGTGGTTGTGGGTGTGAGACTTGAGAGGAGAGGGGGTGTATATTGTAGGGGTATATACAGATATACAGACATACAGAGGTGGTTTAACAGTGAGGAAATGGTAGCTACACAGGATGACACTCGTTATATTGCACGAAGAGCGAAGGGTTGGGTTTGGGGGGTAGAATGTTGCAGTTGTGTTTTGGTGATGAGATTCAGGGTGAGTTAGGGGGATCGGGTGGTGGGTGGTGGCATTCGCTGAGGCTGGGAAACCCTAACCTGGCTATCGGCTTTGGTTCCTAGTTTTCTTTCTGTGATGAGTGGGTGCTAGATTTCAAAGGTGAGCGTGGAAGGATTAAAGGAGGGAGGAAGAAGGTTCTGCATATGTATATCGTAGGTATCAGGATGTATTTAATGAGTACCAAGGTTTCCTTGAACTGGACCCCGCTGAGGATACAATAAAATGCTCATAACTATCACGACCAGCAAAATTCATACGCCGTTTCAATTTTCCCACTTCGCATGCTCATAAATAACCCGAGAAAATAGAGTACAATCTTTCAAAAACCAAAAAAAAAAAACCTTGTAAGCAATAATTAATACTTTATGCTTCCCACAATCACAATATACATCCCATAATTCCCGCCCATCCGTTCCCCGTCTATCATCCTTCTACTCACACATCTAACCCCAAGGCGCCGGCAAGCTCCCAGAATATCCACCATAAGAACCCACGCCATCACCGGCGGGGAACGCGGCAACTCCACAGAAACAAGCACAATTGCAAGCCCCAGGGTTGCCCCGGTTGTTCCATCCTGGTGCGACTACGGTCTGTGCGGGCGGCGAGGCTGCAGCCGTCGTGGTCGCGGGAGGCGGAATTCCACTGTTATCCACTGACAACGTCACGGCGCCAGTACCCGCAGGTGGCGGTGGTGGTGGGGCGCCAGTACCGTTCTGGGCTATCGCCATGGCTAGGAACTGTTTAAAACTCTTCTCTGGGGTAGCGTTGATGGCGAAGACCATGCCGCTGCCGCAGTGGGGTTTGGGTTGGCGTTGGCGGCAGTACCACCCTATCACTATCAGTCAAGCCCTGGAAAAAGTGGAGGGGGGACAAACAGGTGGCTTCTGGAGTATCGACAGTTATCTCAAATGTAGGCGCATTAACGGTATCATTCTTTGCATTCGGTAGGAACCCTGAGTCCTGACCCGTCGCCAGCTTCACACAAGGCTTTGCGAAGCTGCTCTGCGTCACGGTGTGGTTCTTGGCTAGCATCACGAATTGTACCGTGTCCCCGACTGCAGCGGAGATTTCGTTTGGGTTGTAGGTGAGCCCGGCACCGCCGACGGTTACCTGCTGGTTGTTAGCTGGGTTTTTGGGGAGGAGGGGGGGATGCGGACTGTGTGTGTTACTGCTGCTCCGCCACCGTTGGATTGCTGCGGTGCATCAGTCGCAAGTGGTGCATCAGTCGCAAGTGGTGCATCGGTCGCAAGTGGTGCATCGGTCGCAAGTTGGGTATCGGTCATAACGTAGCCTGACGGCATCTCGGAGACGGGGTAGGCCATTGCTGTTTCATACGCTGGCATGTCCTGGGCGGGTGCGGCGTACGTAGGCATCACGTAGCCTTTGGGCTCTGCGGGTTGATAGGGGTGGTTTGCCCATGCTGTGCCGACGGCGGAGAGGAGGGAGATTGTAGAGCTTAGTTTCATGGTGATGGTATTATTGTTCGGTGTATAAAAGGTTGAGAGATCGAGAAACACCGCTCAGCGATGGAAAGTGCAGGAAGAAAAGGAAAACAATAAATTATGGGTATTTCGTCAACGAAGCTAGAAGTGAATGAATCAAAGTCCCTGACTTGATGGGTGGAAAGGAAAGGGAAACAGATGCTTGAGAGGACGGGGGATGAGGGATGAAGAAGAAAGCTGGGTAGCCATAAGTGTTTATATTCAATGCCACCACCAAGGGAATTGGTAGCAGATGCCGCGGAAACGGTTCCAGAAAGTCATCACTGTTACAGAGTTTCTCTATGACATCTTTGAGTTGGGATAACCATATATGGTTGGAGTATCCCAAAATGGTAGGTTCTCGAGAAAAGGCTGAGGCCACTATTCACGGTGGTAGGTTGTATCAGAATGGACGCGGGCGGTTTCTGGTGTTGTGTCAGAAAGTGCTGTGGTTGGCGTTTGAGACCCATGTGCATTATAGAAACCCACCAGTAATGTGTCGGTTATTCAAACGGATGGCGGTTGTCCAAGATACAACCACACCTTTTTCTCCTAGCGTTTATAAACATGTGCTTTTGTACCCCCTCAAGTTTCCAATTCGCTACACCAAATCCTGGTACATTTTTTGCCGCTTCCTGGTAACAAACTCATGAAGAAGCTTCGTTTCCTCTACATATATCAATTACACTGCCTTAAAAAAAGAAAAAAAGAACAGTAGAGGAGACGAATAGTAGTCCTCACCATTTGACAAGAAATTCCCAGTATATCTATGATGCGTTACGCTTTGTTTCGTTTTGGTCTCGCCCCCCATTTGTAGTAGTAGGAGGAGCGTCGTTGCTACTATTCCGGTTGCTGCTGCTGCTGCGCTTTCTGCTGTCCTTCCTGCAGTCCAGTGTAGTATCCAGCCCAGTACCAAGCCATCATAAGATTCCTCATCGATTCATCATCTACACGATATCAGCTCTCCTGGGATACCGCGCGTTATAATAATGATAACTTACTTCCACCGATAGCATACCCCGCGGCGGGTCCTGCTGGGTGCTGCTGCGCAAACGGGAATGCCGGTGGTTCTATCTGATTTTGCATGACGAGTTCTGGCTGTGGTGGTGGCTCGACGGGTTCCTGTGCGCTTTCGGGCCCCGGTGTCTTTTCCTCGACCTTGATCACCACCGGCTTAACTTCTGCCTCAGCAGGCGTATCCTTCATCTCCTCCTCTGGGTGCGCCTGTGCCGACACGACCCCCCCGCTTTCCACCGTTTTCAGTAACGCCTCCACATTCTCTCCTGTCGCGGCAATACTGTGATATTTCTGTTCATCAGCTCACTCCCTTTCCTCGTTGGTTTCGGGGAGGAAGGGTACTTTGTATTCCCTCAACGCCTCATCCCACGTCTCCACAAGCGTGCTATCATCCCAAATCTCCTCCTGCGTAAGCTCCAGCGGTATCTCGTCGGGGTTGTTTGGGTTTGTTGCTGCCATTGGTTTTGTTGCGAGCTGGGGGAACGCGACGCGGCGTGTCAGAGTAGAGGCGGCCAACTTTAGTGTTCGCCAAGACTGGAGGTATAAAAAGTCACTTTTTTTCGTCACGTTCGGCTTCGTCACCACACGCCGCGACAAAACCAACGACAACCTTTGTATACTAAACCAAATAAACTACTCTACTCTACCGATCATCAGTATCTCTGGATATGACGGATATGAACCAATTGGCACTTTCGAAGCTTTGCTGTACCTACTCAATGGTCGGTGAAGTCAAAAAGTATTTTAATATTTAAGCCTATATCACGATTACCTTTTTCTCTACGGGGGGAGGGGTAACTCTCAGTATCTGGCACCGGGCTTTTGGGGAGACCCTTGTGTGCGTTGCCTCGAGCGAGAGATACATGCGAATTGTTTAGCGACAGTGATGGGGATATATCAATTGGATGATTTGTTCCCATTGTGCAGACCTACACTGATCATGCTACAGACTAGACCCATAGAACCTGCTTCCCAGAAACAAACACAGAACATGATGTGCCAGCACCATCATCGTAAGAAACGAGAAAACCTCACATCCACCTCATCATACCTCCTAGACCATGGACCTGCCACCGGAAATTGCCTTAGAACCAACCGCCCATACGATATCTCCCCCACTAGACAACTCCCAACCCCAACTCCTTCTGATACCGCCCTGCAATATCCTTCGCATCCCTAACTGAGGCAGAATACCGACTGGAAGTCTCTGACTCCACAAAGCGGCCATACAGCTTATACAAACTCCCACTCTCCGACTCCTGCTGGCTCCGGAACGAATAGCTTCGCTCCGGCAACTGGATCGCACCCCCGCCACTCTCTGGCAGCCGCGGGGTAGGCGTCCGAATCACTGGACTCACCCCGTGGCTACGACGGGTCTGTCGATGGCGTCTGATAGAGCGGATGGTCCTCGCGGTGATGTTGGCGTGTTTGTCGTGGAAGACGAATGACTTTCCCACCTCAGCCATACTCTTCTTGTGGAGAGGGGGAACTTACAGCGATGAACGTGCACACACCGACCAAGCTCGTAATCACGCCGGAGGCAACAAGGAGGGTGTTAAAATTCGTCCCCAGAATCTCTTTGGACGCAAAATCCTCGTTTAGGTTTCCAAGGAGGCAGAACCCCACCGCGACTAACGCGAGGCCTTGCCAGACGAGCGTGCTGTCTTTTGAGAACAAGGGCCAGTTCTTTTGGAAGTACCCCGCAGCGAGGGAGCATTCTGAAAGTAGGAGGAAAATGCAGACGGTGGAGAGGATAACGTGGCTGAGGGCATCGAAGAAGAAGAACTGCGATTTGTTAGCTGGGAGGAGGAAGGGGAGAAGGG
>Ga0307512_10003599_pt1 | contig 17747 bp, 7 predicted proteins | sample 14_EM_MG_FD_200267 | JGI IMG/M metagenome (GOLD analysis project Ga0307512, IMG submission 200267) | Populus trichocarpa ectomycorrhiza microbial communities from riparian zone in the Pacific Northwest, United States - 14_EM | ecosystem: Host-associated > Plants > Roots > Unclassified | place...
TGTAGCTTCAGCTTTCGGCGTACCTCCCTACACAATCGACCGCCATCAGCCAGCTCTCCATGAGAGCTCAAAGGTAAAGTCACATTGTCACATTCCCACAGTTGCGAGTTAACTAACTGATGAATAGAGTCTCATCACCTGGTGCGCCGTCCTTCGACCGCCTCCAAGTACTCGTCCAATCTCACTCGATGACGGTCTCCAAGTGTATCACCAAACTCGCTCGATTACGGCCTCCAAGTGCATCTCCAAACTCGCTCGATCACGGCCTCCAAGTGTATCTCCAGAGTCGCTCGATTACGGCCTGCAAGTTCGCACGATCATGGCCTCCAAGTGCATCTCCAAACTCGCTCGATCCCGGCCTGCAAGTGCATCTCTGGGTTCACTCGATCTCAGTCTCCAAGTGCATCTCTGAGTTCACGATCACGGCCTCAAAGTGCATCTCCAAACTCGCTCGATTACGGCCTCCAAGTTCGCACCATCAGGGCCTCCAAGTGCATCTCCAAACTCGCTCAATCACGGCCTCCAAGTGCATCTCTGAGTTCACGATCACGGCCTCAAAGTGCATCTCCAAACTCGCTCGATTACTGCCTCCAAGTTCGCACGATCACGGCCTCCAATTGCATCTCCAAACTGGCTCAATCACGGCCTCCAAGTGCATCTCTGAGTTTACTCAATCTCCGTCTCCAAGTGCATCTCAAACACGCTCGATCAAGTATATCTTCAAGGAGCGACGGCGGTTGTACGGAGATACAGGGGTAACGGAGGCGGACAGGGTGACTGGGAGTATATATTCGGCAGACCGCAGCCAGTCCAGATATAGCGTGTGTAGATGGGTAGCTATATCGATACATAGATACATAGATGAGAATACAAACTGGATACATGACTGTGATTCGAGGTGCTCCCAGACATGTCGCCGGCGCTCCCAGGTTTGCTGCCGGCGATCCCAGGTGCTCCCAGGCTTGTCGTCGATCGCCAGGCGTTGTGTAAACGGCTTCAGCATAACTGCAGCCCCTGCGAAGAGTGTAACACACGTGTCGTTCTGATGATGCGTATACGTCACCACAAACTAAACGAGGTACGTATGGAACGCGACCCGTCGCCTGGGCGACGGGTAGCGTGCAATTCTCCGTCAGAGCGTACGAGGTTCCGTCGGAGCCGTCAGAGCCGTCCGGGACACCCCGGTGTTTCAGACGGAAATTAGGGTCGTTGCTGATGATATGTCGATGGAATTGGAGTTAACAGTCACAGAGACAATTTTGCATTGATTTCGGAGGCCAATCATCAAGAGTCACGTCATGATACCTATAAAGGAAAAATCATCTCGAATTGACAGCGACAGAGTGCAGAAGCAAAGAGGCGTGATAAGTACACCTAATTGTGGTTCATGGTTGCAGCGACAATTGCGAATTAATTCCAGAGGCCAACCAGGCTGCAGATGCGTCAGTACCCAAGTCAGTAGAAGTCATTTGCAATTGATTGATCACAACAGAACTCACAGGATACGAATTATGTCATCAGTGAGACTCGATCGGTTACAATCGAATTGAGATAATGGACAATGACCGGGACAATTCCACAGCCCATACATCCACGAGAGTTGGGTCACCCACAATTCCGAGGCTAGCCCTGTTCCTAACATTTCTTCAATCCAACTCCGACAAGGGCAATGGAAGCCCCAAAGGGGATGAATGGGCACATATGTCGAACAAAGGGCACCTACGGAACATCAGGGAAGGTTTATGAAATACACATGATTCATGTTGATCCACATCACTGATGGCAGTTGCAATCACAATTACCTTCCATACAACTTCAGGAAGTTATCAATGTTACAGATCCTGTGAGGAGTTAACTCCAGCGGCTACGGGAGGCTTACATATCTAGATAAGGTCAGCAAATTACTGAATCAACAATGATATCCAATATGATTACAGATCTGATGACCGATATGATTACCGGTATCATTGTCTTCCAATCGACACAGTTCAAATTACTGGAGCAGCGATTGCTGATCATATGGCAGCTGTGAAAGTGAAGTATTATACACCCCAAATGTTCTAAAGTGGCTAGCAGATACAATTCACGATTACCAATGTCAATTATCACCAGTGGCGGCAGATTGGACAACTGAATCCAATCATTGCAAGGAGAGAGCCATCTGTGCCACCTCTATTCTATTTCATCAAACTAGTCAACAAAAGCAGATCAATCGCCAACAAGCCAATATGGATATGTGTCCATACTATGGCATACAAAGAGGGTTTTTTGAAATTCAATGGAGATGGTTTCAATTTCAAGTGTTGTCAGAACTCTAAAGATCCACGGGACTGCCGGAGGATGAACTTTCTGAGAACTCTCAGGAGACCAGCTGATTCAGCATGTATTGGAGGCACACAGAGGTTCCCTTGATGTGTCATATCCCCAAAAGCCAATGGACGTTGATGATTATCAGACAGTCCCAATTTGGTGTGACAAGTACGTGATTCACTTAGCAAGCTTATTTATACAAAGTGGTAGCAGCCGCAGTTGACCCACTGTGTGAGCTGCAGATTGAGTTTGGGTTGCCTTGGTACAAGTCTAGTAATCCTACCATTGACATGCAAAGCATTTGACTTTGGCTCTGCAACCCCAGGGTGAGTGGAAGAGGTGGTGGTGGACCATGCAGGTCATTAGGTATGCCCTGGGAATCTACCTGGACCATGGCTAGGGTGTAGGCACGTTCCGAAGGTGGCTGTACTTCATATATTCAACTACTTGAAGCTACTGCTATCGATGAGCTACTGGCCAGTGAGGAGGATGGTTAGACTTTCTTCCTAAGAGTGGGAGTTTATATAGGGTCGCTGGGTGTTACTGTGGAAGGCACCTTTAGTGTTGAGATAGGCTCCAGACACTGAATGGCCAAACAGGGAGCAGCAGTCGTAGTCACAGCAGAATGATATACCGACAATGAGGTCCTTGAATGACTGCTACTTGGACACCGAGATAGGAAGGGAGTACTGGACAGCGGGTCCTGGCTCTTCCAAGAGGGAACAGTTTTCAATGCGTACTGCTGTATATTTCTCCTTACCGCTACGTATCTATTTCGAATTGATAACTAACAATTGCAGATGGAGCCAGCACCATGACAGAGATAGTGAATAGAGACGATAGAGGACTTATCCAGCAATATACGGAGATTACATGGGGGTTTTCGCCAAAGCCAAGGTGCAGATACTCCCCCCACATCAGTCAGTTGCAACTGATTTGGAGTTCGGCTACAACATGCCATATGGGCGGATTACAATTGAGTTGAACAGAGTTGAGTTGAGCGGAGTTGAGTGGTATTCCTGCAAGTGCTTGGAATCAGATCATGTGCTCATAAGGCCGCATCATGGATTTGGACCTTAAGATCCCATACCATATGGATGGATCAATAAGCGGGTATTTTCTTGAGACGGACGATATGTCACCGGACTATGGAAGCGTGATGAAGAGTCAATGGAAGGTGGACATTATGGAGGTCAGTAATGATCACCTTTGGAGGACTTACAGAGCTACAGGAGAAGTCATGGAATGTGACCTATAGGAGCGCAATTATGCACAAGGTGCACAGGAATGTCTGGAACCAACTGGGTCACAGCTGGAGATGGACCTCCACCAGATAGATCACGGTGAGAGATGGATAACAAGAGATGGATCCCGTCCGAAATACATCGCGGCAGGATATGGACCACGACCGGATCTGGGAGGATGACAGGAGATGGATCATGGGAGACGGATGACAATCAATCTCCTACTCTATATGAAGATATTCAGCTTATGCAAAGTTATACCCTTCTCGAGATCACTTACTTCAACTTCAAGCTACGAAGTTACTATCAAGCGCAGATATGCAGACATACGATTTACCGACAGCATAGGTCCACTGACTGAATGCCCCAGTTCCAATGCCAAATACGATCCTGAATCAGATCCTGAGTCACACAACTACAATGCCGATCCTGCACATCTCGAAGCCGTATGACATAAGTCGTCATTGAAACAACGATACTTAAGAGGGGGATGACATTGCCGGAATCGCAACACCCTATACCGCGAACAATTACTGTACTTAAAGTGCAGGAAAGAAGAACCGTGAATCGCATTCACCAATAGAGAAGGCTAGCAAAAATGAAAAGTGCACCCAGAGAAGTGATGGCAAATGCACCTACAGATGAATCAAGAAGCCGCTTGCCGAAATTACAAACCCAAATGAGATCCCGACTCGGTCTCTGCGATCCTAACTCAGTATGCACAATTCCGAGATGCACCACCTCAACTGGAAATCGACTTCACAATCAAGTCTGAACAACCGAGATGGCGCCCGAAGAAGCCATATTGGATTAATGGTTGGCGGAGCTACGACATATCACAGGGGGATGACCGATCCAGAATTACAACCAACACCTACTGCAATCAATCACTGTACCAGAAGTGCTGGGAGGAAGCACCTTGGAGCACACTTGCCGGCAGAGCCTTGCAGCTGGACATTAGTCGATGAGCCTACCTTGGAAGAGATCACTAGCAGAGTTAACAAGCACACAGGGAGAAGAGTCAACAGTGCACCTGGAGATGAAACGACAAGTGAATTCAGAAAACGATGATGTCGATACCCAGACAAGTGACAGCAAGCACACCTGGAGAGGGTGCCGAAAGCATAGCAGGAGGAAAGCCGGCAAGCACACCCAGCAATTGGAGATACTTAGTGCACTGAGCACAGGGTGGATGTCAAGTGTACCTACAAGTGCACTGACTGGGAGGATGATCAGTGTGACTGCAAGAGCACTAGAGAGATGATTTGAAGATCAAGTAAGCTTGATCAATGCCGAGCAAGTGCATTTATCTCTACCGAAGCAGTTCCGAATGAGACTGAAAAGGGTTTCCGAACATACCAAATAGTCCAATGAACGGCATCATGGGAGGCAGTCGAGACGACTACCAAATCATGATTATCGGATAGCCTTGACTGGCAAGCACAGGATCTCAGTATTATCGAGAGCCCTACCTACTGAAGGCTCCGACTGAGATGTTTACCAAATGGCTTACTGAGATGAATGCCGAACAACCATACTGGAGGCCTATAAGCCTGCTTGGCGGAAGATATACTGGCATGAAAACAGCTGCCGATGAGTAGAGATCTGTTGTGCGAGTTACGGGCTGCAAGAGATTCCAAGACAGGCCGACCAAGCTATGCACAAGGGCTCAGGAGAGCGCAAACACGTTTGCGTATATATTGTATGAATGACCTGATCATGAGCAGTTAACGAGTTAGATACGAAGTCATATATGATTGACCATCACCGACGGGTATGATACCGAGAGCTGAAGCTACCATCCATTCCGAAATGTCAACCCAGCTTCATCCGTGCTGAATGTGCGCGAATGAATACAGACACACCTTCCGAAGCGGCAATAATGATCACTGATGGGCAGGACCTGCGGAGTTGTTCACAAGGAATTGGGAGAGCTCGAGTACTGGCGCACTTGAAAGTATGGTCAGTATGACCAGTTACTGGAATGCTTACAGGTTAGTTATACCACTGTAAGGGCGATGATGATGAGCAGAGAGCAGAAGCCACCATCGATGCTGCCGAGTCAAGACGAGATTCATACAATGATTGGGGATTTCACTGAGATTACGATATCTAATTCCGACAATGACCTGCGCTAGGTATGAGTTACGATTGCAAGATTGGATGGTCATATGCCGGTCATTCCGCAAGTGGTGATGTGGAGGATGGTGTCACTTTGGATGTTCCTTCTTTCTCTTCTGTTCTCTTTACTACTCTATTTCTTTACTTGTTTGGATCTTGGCCCAGTACAAATGGCATCGGCACTGGCTTTTACCACCTCTGGAAATAAGTCAAGTGGAGGTGGAGTTTCCCCATACGCCGGATCCGCCCAATAGCTACCATATGGTACTGATCTGTTATGGGACTTATGGGTTCATACGTTTGTATACATTGAATGGTTGTTTGATTGATTCCTTTCCTACTCTTCTATGGGTTTATACTGCCCAGGAGGTCTGCACCTAAGAAGGGGGATAATGTAATGGCACGGCTGCACGTGACGTGTCCAGGGCCAGGTAACCCCCACATTATATCTTTGGCATGCCACGAGCCTTTGAACTCTAGCGTTAAGCTGATCTTGATACTACTCTACAATCTTGACATCCATGTTTACAGCTGCATCTACTGATATACCTTCCTATGATGCCACACATGGGTGTATGCCTTTACAATATACCACGTTGCCTTCAAGAGACTGAAGTTTAGAATACTTCTAATTCAGATTCATCTGGATGCTGACTACACATTGTACCTCGGTCTCCATCTATTATTGAATTATGATATAATTGATATTTCACAATTTCGATTATAGGTGCTTGATGAGAGATAATATTAAAGACAGTCTCTGCTTTGGAATAATGTAGGTAACAAGTAGTCCATATTTACTGCTTATTCTTGATGGCTCAATCTTATAACCTACCATAAATTAACTTGCCCAGTATCCTCCAACTCTCAAGTCCCAAGATAGCCTGAGAATTGAAATTATCATAATAGCTCAAGTTTTGAAAAGACTGATTCAGAGAGTGCAAGTGACTGTGTATAAGCTGACCCTGAATTGCCAGGTAAGTGTTAAATCACACATACTGGTGAATGGCTTAGTGCACCTAAATTACAGTGAACTACTGCCAATTATTCATCTGGCCACTGTAAACTAAAGGCTGATTATACATCAACATCATCTAATATTCAACTTTCAACAAGGATGTAAATGATAAGTCAACATGGTAGTAGTTGTGGGAACTGTGTGAATTAGTGATTAAACAATGTACTATTCCCTAGATATAAGACACAAAACAGAAATGTAAGTAAGTTAATGTAACATATTTATTAGTAATTTTAGCATTGACCAATACTTAAATCAATTAGATTACTACTGAATTGTTATTAAACTTTACTATTTACTCTCTATATTGTTTCACCCTTTGTGCACTCAAACTCTTTTATGTAAGCCATCCCAACAATATTGTACAGAAATTCAGCTGATAGAATACAGGTGAAAGAATGAAATTTGAAATATACAGTTAATAATACCTTATTGATCACTGACATAGCCACCCAAGCCAGAGATATTATTTTATTCCAATCATTGTATGTCCACTGATTGATATACTCTTTACAGAGAGTGATATTGATCTCTAATCTTTCATCAAACTCAGTTTACTGTGATGTTACTCAATTGTTTGAGCTCAGAATTTTCCAACTTCATGCAGTTCTGCAGATTGTCTATCTAGCAACACTTCTCTGGCACACAGTCGGCTACAGTATGTAATATAGTTATATAAATACTATGTATGGAGAAGCTATTTACAAGGGCAATTGTTATCAATCATTTATCATTACTTCAATTGGCCCCTCCAAATTGTTGGTTAAAGTTATAACCAGGATTGTACCTGGGTTTCTTTAGGTGGATTGGATACCATTCTGGCATCGATGGCTTAAATGTTAGAATTGCTAATATTTGGCATTAGTTAATTGTAATCAACTACTTTCGGCAGACCTGACAGTTGCTTTAGGACAACATTATGCAGACACATTCAATGGCAATATGAACATGTAAAATGGTCTTGCATAGACTATTTCAAGGATCACCTCAAATTAGATTCTCAATAACCTGGAGCCCCTTATTGACACTCTTTTTCTTTTATTATACTACAATTGGTACTACATTCACCCTTTAATACTTTCTCACTCAAATGCAACTCTATCTTTACTTTAGTTCTATGGTACCTATGACTTGCCAAGTGGGAACTCAAATAGTACTGCTTCAGCAAGGACTACCATCCAAAAAGACCGTGATTTATCATTATGTATCAAAAATTTCACTTCAAATTGTGTCATCTTGTGTCATCTTGTATTCAACTGGAGATGAGTAATATCTCTAATGGCATTGAATATAATATAGAACGATGACAGATTTACCAATTCAGAGAACAGTACAATCGAGAGTGACAATAGCAGAAATGAAAGCTTGTCACTGAATATTGAACAAGAAGATTTGTACACATAACATAATATTCAACCTTAATGTCAAATATGGGTGGGCAAGATATCCAAAGCTTCCAATGAGCCTCTCCAGAAGAAATGCAGCTTTACCATTACTGTCATAATATACCATCCACTGTTCAATACCCTGAAACCAGCTGACACTATTACAACCTGAATGCTCAAATGCCAAAAGTCACCCCTCAAGTAGTATTGAGAGTCCAACCCTGGAATCACCCTGATGCTTATGCTACCACTGACTAGTGCTGACCGCAATATTTATTAACTCAAGGCCAGTGGCAACCACAATGTCCACCAATACCAAAGAACTACTATTGAAGTCTTGAAATGATGCTGGCTGCCATTAGTGTACATGAAGACCCATTCTCAAATAATATCTGATGAGAGGTAGTTTATCAGGACAGAATACAGAAATCTAGCACCAGATAATTACAATCATCAGCTTATATTATAAGGCACTTCTGTCAGTATACCATCTGCCATCAAATTGCAAGGCAATTTCTCAGTGATATGGATCTGGAAATGGAAGAAGCTGCAATTGTCATATTCCGATTTGTAGTTCTCTACTGCACTTAGGATGTTGACTATACCCAACACAATAGGTACAGAGGTCTGATGATAACTACAAGTTGCGAATAATTGAAAGATGGAACATACTTACCAGTTCTTGGTGGTAACCATATATATTTCCACTCTGAGACTGAGGTGTGTATCCAGTTTGATAAGCTTCTATTAGATAATTCCTATCTCTGAAAGGTGGTGGAAGATAAAAAGTTATTGTTTAGTTGAATATAAGTGTTAGATTTAATTCAGCATTATATTGTCTTAACCACCCATAGTTTTTAACACTAGCCAAGTTCATATTAGCTCATGCAACCAGTCACTCCTCAGACTGTAGTGCTGGCAGTCACCACAAACCATTTTGTGCTGTTAGAATATACCATTGGAAAGTAAGTTATAGTAATATTTTCTCAAGATGAATATTGTGGATAATGTTTCCCTCTCCAACTTGCAAATTTTGCAATAGAAGCCACAGTTCACTGAACTATTATTCAGTTACAGGCCACAGGATACCACAACCTCCTTTGGTGCTCTTCAGTATGAATTGGCACCCCTCTGTTCAATATTCTGCTCCTCCACCTCATTTGATACACCTCCATTTCATTCCATACTCCTCTATCACCTTCTGTACCTCTCTTTTCCAGCCTCTACTCATCATCATATTCTATTCTTTTCCTGGTTGTGTTCCCCTTTTGTACCAAAAAATTTCTCATTGTCTTTGTAACTCCATTTGGATTCATAGCTAGCCAGAATCTCAAATATGATTGTTATATATCACATATCAAGCCAAACAACGATGGTGTTCCAATGCATTACCTTTTCAGGTTTGAACCATTAGGAGGAAATACAGGGTACACTATCTATTGTATTGAACTATTGATGAAATATTTATTCCTCCAATCATTGCCCTTGACTGGCCACTGATAGAGTTGATGACATAGATAGCTTGATTGAGTAATACAATTGGATCTCCAACTGGGGTTATTGACTTTATTTGCCTGTATTTGATTGTTGGGTTTGGTTTCTTCCTCTCTTATTTATTAATGTACCATAGTAAATAATAGAATGTTCAAGCACATGGTAGCTAATATAGTGTAATGAGAGAGATTGAAAATATACAATAATCAACAGATCATACTCACCATGTAGTGGAATCCATCGCACATGTAAAGCTGAAGTGTCTGACAGAACAAAAGCAGCACTACAAACAAGAATCTCTAAGAATTGTGAGAAATCTCAGAGTTTGTTGAGATTGCCATATTAGTTAGACAAGGCTCCCACAGACTGTAATAACTCTCCCTGGCACATGAACATACTTGCAAACTAAGTCTCATTATGTCAACAATACTACTTGATTCATTATTAGACAATAAAGTGACATCTAATGCTAATTTAAATTACCTTGTAGAGTTTAATCTCCTCTCATGTTTTACACTTACAGATATATACTCCACTGCCTTGTGTTTCATTCTGGAAGTCCATAGTAACTTAGATACATTTTGCGGATGTATATTTACTCAATTATGGCTTCCAAGTGCATCTCAAAACACACTGGATGATTGCCCCCAAGTGAACCTCTAAGTTCTCTTGATTATAACTTTCAAAGTGCATTTCCAATCTAGCTCAAATATCACCTCAATCTGTGTCTCCAATTTTGCTCACTCTAAGCTGCAGAGGTTTTTTCCAATCTTGTATAATTTCAGCCTCATACTATATGTGCACACTCACTTGTTATGTTATCCTCCAAGTACATCCCTAAGTTTCCTCCATCATGGTATGTAGGTGAATTTCCCAGTGTAGTCAATTATGGTCTCCAAGTCTGTCTTGAAACATGCTTGATCATTATTGTCAAGTTTTTCTCTATACCCTATTAACTAAAGCCTCCAAGTTCACATATATATTGCCTCCAAGTACATCTCTAAATTTATTTAATTGCTTTCTGAAAATGCTACTCTGACTCTATTCAAGTGCCTTCTGCTAAAAGTTCAACTGAATGTATGCATATCCTCAGTCATATTTGATGGCTCCATGTTATAGTATAATAAAGTGATTTTTATTGTGAATGTGAAATACAAATATCTAAACAAAGACCAATGTAATAGGCAAAAGATTTCATGAAACCCTGTAAACCACTGCCAAGACAATATAGTACCAAGTTTAAGATGCTCCTGCCAACCTGCACAGTGGATTTTGCTGCTGCAGAAGTTTCCAATTCTGTAATCAAGTTGTGTAGCATCTTGAATTGATTGTGATAACTGCAGGTACTTTCAAAAGCACCTGTGAATATGCTTGCAGTATTGAACTGTACTTTGCTGAGCTTCAGGGGAGTTTGAAAGTATCTGGAATTACCAAAATACTTTGGTGAAATTGAGTGGATTGCCTGGCAGACTTTTGTATGGCTTTCACACCACAGTACATTTTGCTAATACATAGAGCCAATTGGGTCTACAATGACCTCAGAAGTGATAATATTAATTCAAAAGTACTCCTGAGTCACAAAGGTTTACATAGTCACACTTGATGTTCAAAATTGCCAGCAAGTATTGGCACCTACTCCTGTGAGTTTACAATTGATATATAACATACCTGATAGTTTGTCACCCAAATTTAATCCAAAATCACATAACCCCATTAGTCTTGTATCGATTTTGATATACCTTTTTAAACGTACTATATTGTTTAACTGGAGATTAGTATATAACAATAACGTTAGCAAAAAGATTGAATCAAGTAGTCAACAATTATTACAAATCAAATCAGTAATCAAGGTTAGATTTTCAAACCCAGTTTGAACCGCTTCTGTTTATTGGATACACTCTAATAAACATTATACACAATTCGAAATTCTGGTTTCCCCAAATAGAAATGCTAACTGTAATATTTGCTGTATTATTCATTACTCACAATAGCGAGTAACACCAGACTACAACTTGCTATATTGTTATACCTATTGTGTTCTTGACATTTATGCTAGCATATATAGCTATTGATTGTGCACTATCTGAAGATACAGCTGGGAAGAGGGTTACTGTTATGGTTTCTCAAGTTGAAGAAAGATATTATTACTTCCTTTGATATATTGTGGAGTCAAAGCTACAGCTCTGATGAGTTACTCATTTGCAAACCACCATTTTCAATCTTTTTGGTACACCTGAATTGGAACATAAACTTCATGATTGCAGTCAGCTCTCCTCTTGGCAATTTGGCTCTTTTCAGATTAATTTGACACTCATTTATTTGCTTCGGTATACCATATTGCCATTCACCACTTTGCATTTGTCCATTTTTATTCCAGATGGTATAGTTCTATTCCACTAGAATCTAGTATGCTGTGTATCCCACTTCATTGGGATCTGCCCAGAGCTTTTATCTGAATCTCAATCACATAATACTTCACTTTAACCCTTTCACCTTGTCAGCTGTGATTCATAAGTAGAATAAACAAGTACATCTGGATGAATTAAACAGTTGATATTATACAAGAATATAAATGTGGGTATACATGTGCAACGGGAGATATAGCAGATTACTTTGATATTATGACAGCTTACAATAAATAAGTCTCTCACTAGAGTTATTATATTCATATTGATCAACGTTGATTTTATATATAGATTAGTCTTGTAGTTCTATTGAAATTAAACAAACAATGGAAATATTAGAATATTGGAGAATATATTCATGAGTAGAGTAATATTTAGAAGTTAATGAATAATACTCACAAGATCAGATTTACTGTACAGGTTGTCCATTGCTGGTATAGTTATATACAGTTAAAAGTATTGTATATTATTCTTCAAATGAGAATATCTTACAATTCAGATAACTTTCAGAATTTGCTTTAGATTTTCATATTTACTCAATCTCAATCCCAGTTTCCTCAAATATCCTCCCTTGCACAGTATTTTTATTGCAAATATATATTGTAACTACTCCCATAGTATATGAGTATTATTCTTTTGGAGATTCAAGTTGCTTTAATACTTACCAGAAGACTCTTCTAAAATTTGCATCCTTCCAACTTTACTGAATTGTTGATGTCTACTGGGCTATATCTTACATACTTGTGGTGACTCCCAGTAACTCAATTCTCTTTTGCTGATATCTTTCATTATTCCAAAGTAAAGATATCACAATTCTATTTTAAATAATTTTGTCATAGTTTGTAAAATTACCCTTATTAATTTCTACTCTATTGTAAATCTGTATAATTGACATACTCTACTAATCTATTCGCAGATATAATCGACGAAAATGTATATTCAATATGCTGTGTAATATATATTGAATTTTTGGATCTAATATACTAGGAATGAATACTTTGAAAATATCCTCCTAAACTCCTCCAAGGACAAGAATTTCTCTAAATATAAACTGCATTAACATGATGACAGTAAAAGTTTTTCCCTGTATTTCTATCAGATACAACATTACATATACTATCAATCGGGATAGTGTGTGATTATAACTTGGTATATGTCGCTGTGCTGTCGTGAGTAGTGTGAAAACACTACTCCAAATGGCAAGGCAATATCCTAGTAAATCTCATTGCTTGATAAATAATACTTCTCAGCAAAGCAGATATTCATTCTGACAATGAAATCAATAATTCTGTCGATCGAATCACTCAGCGTGATACAGACCTGGCTGGAAAGGAATTACATAGTAAATGAATATATCGACTCCACCATTATATCTGAGGTGAGATATGTCAGTCAGCTGGTATGTATCCGAAAATGCCTATGAAGCACCATGCAGATGATAACCAAATTTCAAACCAGATTGATACTATCTCAAAAACCAATTAGACAAGATTGAAGGAAACTATTTATACAAGATACATATGATTAAAGTCTAATTCATCTGCTGCATTTACACTATCATTTAATTCAACATGTAAAGCTAAAATATTCTGTTAGAACACTGAGTGATTAGAATATATCATGATATGAATATCAGAATCTTCAATATTCTGTTGCTGTTGGGATCATTTGTAATCAGAGATTCTTACCATAATCTTTTTATGTAATTGACTAAATGCTGTATACTGGCTTGGGGTGGAAATCACAATGGACAAGATACAAATTGAGGCAACAGAAATAAATATTGAGTCAAAGCTACTGAAACAGATTACCAAACAGCAAGTATTTGGAATAGCCCAGCAGGACAAGATTGATTACAAATTGACGATGCAATGAAGGGATTTTGGTTTGATGAAACCAGTGATGAAAATACCACAGAGTCTCAAGTTGCAGTTAATTAAAGTACCCATATATATATACAAGATTTAGAATAATAAAGCATCACAGAATTAACTACAATACATTAGATTGATTAGCAACTATGTTAACATAGTTAAAGAATACCTATTTAATTGCTTATTTAAAACAATGTAGTATAATTAACAATAATGACATTATGATGGTCAACAGCGACAAATAGAGAAAAGTGAAACTGTGGATGACAAAATGCAGCAGAAATCCTATAGTGGAAATTGGAAATAATTTTAAATGAATTCAATTTCCAACACCTTGACCACTGTCACCAGTAAAGCATGACTAATACTTGTTCAGATTTACATTAAAGGTCTTTCAGTGCAAGCAACAATTGTCTTACATCAGAAATTGAACAAGTAGAATAACTACTACCACAATAGCACAAGTTACTTAAATTAACTAGACTAGATTTAAACCCGAATCCATCAAGTACAACAACTCATAGTGACAGATAATGTTCTGCCAAATGTCCAGTAGAGATTACAAAAATAATACATCAAATTGTTCACTGTGTAAGCTGTGAGTTATAGTGTATCTATAAGGTACTGCGCTAACTTAAAATGAAATATCTATATCATTGATATTGATTGGCACTGTAATGGATGGTGGTACTGTATTATAGTTGAATAATGCCATTGGGTTCTTGGACAACAATCTCCAAATGAATAATTGGTAATACATATAACTGGAAAAGAAGATTAACTTCTTGTTAAGAAAGAAAGTCAAAATACCCTATGTACAGTAAATGAAGTTAAATACACTGGAGTCATAAAAATTGTCACATAAATATATGATAGTTGTGAAACATATCAGTATATGTGATCACCATCAGCATACATTGTTCTAATGTGAATCTCCCAATATGGGGATATGTTAAATATTCATAATTTCAACAGAATTTGAGGATAACATTAAATATAGCACCACTAATAATACGATATGTTTTTGTAGAAAACTGAATTATATATGGTCAAACAAATACAACTAAGATGAAAGACCAATCATCAATTCATTGGAGGATGTATTCATATCTACTGCAAAAATACAAAATAGTGATCACATAAAGTGAATTTCAAAAGTTCTTATTATATCTCAATATATTTAAAAATAACATATTCTACAAGACTACTTCTATCTATAATTATATATATAACAATCTGCAGAATATTATTCCACCATATATGGCAATACAATGACAGCTAAATTGGTATCTGCACTGAGGTATCAATAACCATATTTAGATTTCAACTAGATATCTGTTATAAATTTATTCTACAAGTGACTGATATGAAAGTTTGTACAAACATGTGACAAATATGTACTGCTCAGTTAGAACTCAACTGTCAGCCATATGAATCAATCAAGAGATATAGTCTCTATTTCCATGATTCAGTATAATCATATTACAATGATCTATACTGTGATAATGTTTAGATATATACATGATAATATCATGCAGACACTGAATCACAATATCATCAATCATACACAAAAGCATTTTGTATAAGCTTTGACATATATATTCGATCCTGAAGAAAGCAATATATAATAAATTAGGAGATACAACATTGTGGTTACATAGTTCTGTATACATTTTGGATCAACTGGAAATCTACAGTGAGTTTGGCAAAAATATATATCATTATCATTTACAACTTCAAGCTATCACTTGTACTATATGCTGAAATAATAAATCAATTATGACCCAGCTTAAATATGGAACCCATATGGTATTGTTCTTATGTTTATCTAGATTTATCTGAGTTCTGCACTAATTATACTGTTTATATAGAATACATGTACCTCATGAATATTAGATTGATTGATAATAGAGTTGTAGAAATATAATAACATGCTAATGTTAGCAAATGGTTACACAGTATGTATTGCACAATGTAATCTATAACTATATATACAAATTACTATGACAGTATCTTCATCAGCTGCCAATATTAGCATATGTGAAGTATGTTAGATAAAATTTAATTGTCCATGGAAGTTATAGCAATAAACTATTAAAGCTGTAATTCAATGCAGTGTACACTTCTTCTGAATTCACAATAATACAGTATGTCAAGGAGTTTATGCAAAATGTATATACAATTCAGTATTGCAAATATTTACATCTAGCTTCTCATTTCCAATTATATAAACTAATTTTGTAAGTATTACACTTTGATTGTTGATGCAATTCTGTAGTTTTAAACAATTGCATTATATTTCTAAATTCCTTTCAACAGTAATAGATTATTACTGCAACTAAGAAGATCAATACTACCATAATATCAACAATCAATAATAATAACTATCGTGACTCTATTATTACCAGGATTGTAGAATGCTGTTTCATTACCAGTGTGAAAAACAGTCCCAGACTGAAGCTGCTGGTTCAGATCTTGGTTGACACTGAACTGTTTCCAAATGGGTAATGTGGTCCACTTTTTGGACTAAACAGGGTTTGATTGTCCAGGTTTATGGCACTCTTGATAAACATCCAAATGTCAGCTTTATTACTGTGTCAATATGTGAGTCTATCAACAAGCTTTCAGAAAGCTCAAATAGCTTCATCTACCAAGTATTGGGTAAACATTGCAGTTCAATTGATCATTGTTAAATGTAAATTTGGAATGAATCTTTCGGTTTAGTAAATTTTACTTGAATCTCTGTTTATATATATTTTCATCAATACAGGCGATCAGTTGTATTGGCACAGTATAAGAGATGTCACTTAATAAATGTCCCTAATTTGATAATATCACACAGTGGTTGATACTTACTTAATGTGTGATTTAACTTTCAATTATAAACTGTATTATAACAACGTCAGTGTAACATACTGGTACAATGATTACAGTAGCTACCAATTAAGTCTTTGCTGTACATTTTCAAATTTGTAACCATACTCAATTTGTGCTGATGTCATCACTGTATCCCAGGTGTAATATACCTTTCAGGTACAAATAAGATCTATTGACAGTCAACTACTAGCTTGGGTATATATATGCTGTATACTGTCTTCAATAGAAAATCTATCACTACATCAGCAAAAAACATTTCCGTCTGGGCGGACTGGCTGTGTCAGAGTGGACGCGCTCCGTCAGAGCCGTCAGAGACACCCCGGTGGCGGATTACTCCGCGCCCGGCGTCAATACCACGCGTCGAGCAGCATATCGCCCTCCGATCGCTGTTTCGCCGTTTCTTCTCACTCTGTCGGTCTCCTATTTTAAACAATCACTCTGGCGTTGTGGCCATCTGTGACCATACGTCGGAATGGGTTCATTGTGTACACGCTTGCATCGGGATTGCAATGCATAAGGATCCACGCAATTGCGCGGATCCACGAAATCTCGCAAAGCGCGAGTGAGACCAAAAATTGGGAAACATAGAGTGTGTATTTTCGTTGTATGACAAGATGAGATGAAAATGAGATGCTGTCTATCTATGTACCCCGGGGTCTCCAAAATATATACTCCGCGTCGCTCATTCCACCTCCGTTACCTCTGTATCTCCGTACACCCACCGTCGCTCCTTAACGATATACTTGAGGGCCGTGATCGAGCTACTTTGGAGATGCACTTGGAGGCCATGATTGAGCGAGTTTGGAGATGCACTGGGAGGCCGTGATCGAGCGAGTGTGGAGATGCACTTGGAGGCCGAGATCGAGTGAACTGAGAGCTGCACTTGGAGGCCGTGATCGATCGAGTTTGGAGATGCACTGGGAGGCCGTGATCGAGCGAGTTTGGAGATGCACTTGGAGGCCGAGATCGAGTGAACTCAGAGATGCACTCTTAGGCTATGATCGAGCGAGATTGGAGAA
>Ga0307512_10003601_pt1 | contig 17734 bp, 16 predicted proteins | sample 14_EM_MG_FD_200267 | JGI IMG/M metagenome (GOLD analysis project Ga0307512, IMG submission 200267) | Populus trichocarpa ectomycorrhiza microbial communities from riparian zone in the Pacific Northwest, United States - 14_EM | ecosystem: Host-associated > Plants > Roots > Unclassified | place...
TGAGCGCTTGGTGGACCAAGATCGTGATCGGTGTGCTGTTGCTCGCGTTCATCGCTCTGCAGCAACTGATCGTGCATCGTCGCCCTCGGACGTTGGGGACGGCGTAGGCTCGTTGGTCGGCCGACTGGTCCGGGTGCGGCTTCGGAGAAGGTGCCTCGCGGTTCCCCAGATTCCCTTGCGGAACACCAGGACCGTGACCACGAAGATCGCGCCTGTGACCACGCCGACCGCGTCGATACCCGCCGTGGCCAGGTAGTCCTCCAGCACGACGATGATCCCCGCGCCCAGCACCGGGCCCCACAGTGTGCCCATGCCGCCCAGGATGTTCATGACGACCGCCTTGCCCGAGGTCGTCCAGTACACCTCCTGCAGTGACGCGAACCCGTGGCCTATGGCGTACACACCGCCCGCTATGCCCGCCAGGAAGGCCGAGATCACGAAGACCTGCACCTTGTACCAGTCGACCGGGTAACCCAGTGCTCTCGCTCGCGCCGGGTTCTCGCGGATCGCCACCATGACGCGGCCGAAGGGTGAGTGCACGACCCGCCACGCGGCGAACAGTCCCAAGAGGATCAACGGGATGGCCGCGTAGTAGAAGTAGAACGAGTCGGCCAGGTCCATGCCGAACGCCTCGCGGGGGATTCCCTGCAACCCGTTCTCGCCGCCGGTGAGTGAGCGCCACTGGTTCGCCACGAAGTAGACCAGTTGCGCGAACGCCAACGTGACCATGGCGAAGTAGATGCCGGTCCGTCGTATCGACAGGAACGCTATCGGGACGGCGATCACCGCGGCCACGACCGCTCCGCCCAGTACCGCCACATAGAACGGCATGCCCGTCTCTGTCGCGATCACGCCCGTGGCGTAGGCCGAGGCGCCCCAGAATGCCGCGTGGCCGAACGACAGCAGGCCTGTGTAGCCGAGCAGGAGGTCCAGTGCTACCGCGAACAACGCCCAGGCGGCGATGTCCAGTGCCACCGGCGGGTAGATCCACCACGGCAGACCGAACGCGACCACCACACCGACCACCAGCAGCACGGGGCGAGCAGCGAGAAACCTGATCATGTGCGGACGCCTTCCTCGCGGCCGAACAGGCCTGCTGGTCGCACGAGCAGGACCAGTGCCATGAGCACGAACACCAGGCTCTGCGAGAACGCCGGCACATAGAGGTTCCCGACGGCGGTGATCATGCCCACCAGGTAGCCCGCGGTCACGGAGCCGAACACCGAGCCCAGGCCGCCGATCACCACCACCGCGAAGATCACGATGATGATGTCGGCGCCCATGTTGGCGTTCACAGCGCGCATCGGGGCAGCCAGCACACCCGCCAGGCCGGCCAGTGCGATGCCGAAACCGAACACCGGGGTGACCCACCGCCGGACGTCGATGCCCAGTGCTCGGGTCAGTTCCGGGCGTTCTGTCGACGCGCGCACGATCACACCTACGCGGGTCCTCGTCAGCGCAAGCCATACCAACACCGACACGACCACTGAGAACGCGAACACGAAGACCTGGTACTTCGGGTAGTCGAACAGTCCCAAGTCGACGGACCCGTCCAGCAGCGCTGGCCTGGAGTACGGCTGGGAGGCGACGCCATAGCGCAGCCGCACCACGTCCTGCAGGATCAACGCGATGCCGAACGTCAGCAGGAAGTTGTACAGCGGGTCCAGGCTGACGAGCCTGGCCACCAGCAGCCGTTCGAAGGCCATGCCGAGGATTCCCAACACGATCGGCACGACGAGCAGCGCAAGCCACCACGACAGGCCGACCGTGTCCAGCAGCACGAACGCGCCGACCGCGCCGAGCATGTAGAACGCGCCGTGGGCGAAGTTGACCACGCCGAGCATGCCGAAGATCACCGAGAGACCCAGCGCCAGCAACGCGTAGAAGCTGCCGCTCACCAACCCGTTGACCAACTGCTGGAGGAGCTCGGTCATTACATGTCGCAGCCGGTGGGCTTGCGGAACGCCTCGGCCGCCGGGATCTTCCGCACCAGTTCGGTGAAGTCACCGTCCTCCTTCATGGCGGACTTGCTCTTCACCTTCACCAGGTAGGAGTCGTGGACGACCGAGTGGTCCTCAGCGCGGATCTTCGCGTTGCGGGCGAAGAAGTCGGTGAACTCCATGCCGTCCAGCTCTTTGCGGACCGCGTCGGCGTCGTCGGTGCCGGCTCGTTGCACTGCCTCGAGGTACTGCGTGACGGCCGAGTAGACGGCGGCGTGGTCGAACGTGGGCCGCTTGCCGGTGCGTTCCTTGAAGCGGTCCGCCCACTCGCGGCTCTTGTCGTCCATGTTCCAGAACCAGGCCGTCGTGAACAGCGTGCCGGACAACGACTCCACGCCGATCGACGCGATGTCCGTGTCGAACATGAGGCCCACCGCCAGGCCGACGCCCTTCGCCTTCAGGCCGAACTCGTTGTACTGCTTGACGACGTTCACGAGGTCCCCGCCGGCCTGCATCACGCCCAGCACGTCCGGTTTGGGGTTCAGGTTCGGCGCCTTGGTCATGAACGTCGAGAAGTTGTCGTTGGGGAACGGGGTCGGGTCCGCGGCGCCGACCGTGCCGCCCGCCTTCTCGATCGCCTCGGTGAAGCTCTTGTTCATGTCCTGACCGAACGCGTAGTCGGGGTAGATGATGTACCACCGCTTCGCGCCCTGTTCGGTCACCGTGGTGCCGGTGCCGTGCGCGAGCATGTAGGTGTCGTAGGCGTAGTGGTAGGTGTAGGCGTTGCACTGGGCGCCGGTCAGCTCGGTGGTCGCGGCGCCGGTGTTGAAGTACAGCTTCTTGTTCTGCTTGGCCACGGTGGCGATCGCGAGCGCGGCCGACGAGGTGGGCACGTCGAAGATCGCGTCGACACCGTCCCGGTCGTACATCTCGCGGGCGGCCGTGTTGGCGATCTCAGGCTTGTTCTGGTGGTCGGCCTGGCTCACGTCGATGTTCTTGGTGACGGCGTCGTCGGAGTGGGCTTTCGTGAAGTCGTCGACGGCCATCTTGGCGGCCTCGACGGAGTTCTTGCCGCCCACGTCGGAGTACACGCCGGACAGGTCGGTGATGACGCCCAGCTTGATCGCGTCACCGCTGACCTTGCCGCCGCCGCTCTGCGGGCCGCCGCCGCACCCGGCGAGCGTCACGCCCGCCACGAGAACCGCTGCCATGAGCTTCGTTGCCATGACCTCTCCCTTGCGCTAGATGCCCAGGTACTCGAGCAACTCGTGCTCGCGCCGCTCGACCTCGGCGTTGTCGAGCGACTCGACGACCCGGCCCTGACTCATGAGGTAGTGCCGGTCGGCGACGGTCGACGCGAAGTGGATGTTCTGTTCGATGAGCAGCACGGTGACGCCGTGTGCCTTGACGGTGCGGATGATCTCGCCGATCTGCTGGACGAGGAGTGGCGCGAGCCCTTCGGTCGGCTCGTCGGCCAGCAGCAGGCGCGCGCCCATCCGCAGCACCCGTGCGACAGACAGCATCTGCTGCTCGCCGCCGGAAAGGTGGGTGCCGGGTTGTCTCCTTCTGAGCGCGAGAACCGGGAACGCGTCGTAGATCTTCTCGAGCGACCACGCGTCCATCCCGATGGTGGGCGGCAGTGTCAGGTTCTCCTCGACGGTGAGCGTCGAGTAGATGCCTCGGTCGTCCGGCACGTACCCGAGGCCGAGCCGGCATCGCTTGTGCGGGGCCAGTGCCGCGATGTCGCGGCCGTCCAGCTCGATCCGGCCCGTGGACCGGTGCAGGCCCATCAGGCAGCGCAGCAACGTGGTCTTGCCGGCGCCGTTGCGGCCGACGAGGGTGACGACCTCACCGGCGGACACGTTGAGCGAAACCCCTTGCAGCACCTGGGCTTCGCCGTAGTGAGCGATCACATCCTGGACGCTAAGCACGGGCTTCTCCCAGGTAGGCGGTGATCACCTTCGGGTCGTTGCGGACCTCGCCGTACGGTCCCTCGGCCAGCACCTTGCCGAACTGCAGCACGGTGACCCGGTCGGTCAGGTCGCCGACGACCTTCATGTTGTGCTCCACGAGAACGACAGTGCGGTCGGCGCGGACCCGCCGGATCAGGTCGACGGTGCGTGCGATGTCCTCGGCACCCATGCCGGCGGTCGGCTCGTCGAGCAGCAGCAGGCGTGGCGACATGGCTAGTGCGAGCGCTAACTCCAGCGCTCGTTTCTGGCCGTACGCGAGGCTTCCCGCCGGTTTCGCGGCCTGGTCGGCGAGCCCGACCTGGTCGAGCAGCTGGTCGGTCTCGTCCCGGTAGCGGCGGAGTTGTTTGTCGGAGCGCCAGAAGCGGTAGCCCCGGCCGTCACGGCCCTGCAGTGCCAACTCGACGTGCTCGACCAGCGTCAGCTCGTCGAAGAGGCTGGTGATCTGGAACGACCGGGCCACGCCGCGTTGTGCGATCCGCTCAGGGCGCAGGCCGGTGACGTCGTGCCCGTCCAGCTCGATGGTGCCGCTCGTCGGCGCCAGGAAGCCGGTGAGCATGTTGAACAACGTGGTCTTGCCGGCGCCGTTGGGCCCGACGAGCGCGTGCACGGTCCCGGCCGAGACCTCCAGGTCGACCTCGTTGACCGCACGGAACCCGGTGAACTCCTTCACGAGGCCCCGCGTACGCAACATCGGTGTGGCGCCGGTCACGTCGATGACCTTAGAGATTGCCGACTGTATGCGGTATGGCGCAGACGTCCACAAGGCGCGGGCCGGATGTGTTCACTTCCTACATAGCGCTAGCGGGCCGTCCAGCCACCGTCGATCTTCACGGACGTGCCGGTGATCGCCGCGGCAGCGTCACCGCACAGGTAGGCCACGAGTTCGGCGACCTCGTCCGGCTCGATCAGCCGCTTCACCGCCGCCGGTCCGAGCATCACCTCGTCGACGACCTCGTCCTCGCCGATACCGAGATGCGCCGCCTGCGCGGCGACCTGGTTCGCGACGAGCGGGGTGTTCACGTACGCCGGGCTGACGCAGTTCGAGGTCACCCCGTGCGCGGCGCCCTCCAGCGCGATCACCTTGGACAGCCCCTCGACCCCGTGCTTGGCGGCCGTGTACGCGGCCTTGTACGGGGAGGCGATGTGACCGTGCACGCTGGAGATCGTGACGATCCGCCCCCAACCGTTCGCGTACATGTGCGGCAGCGCCTTGCGCACGATCCGGAACGGCGCCTCGAGCATCACCCGCAGCAGGTAGGAGAACCGGTCGGGCGGAAAGTCCTCGAGGGGCGCGACGTGCTGGAGCCCAGCGGAGTTGACGACGATGTCCACGGCCAGGTCGAGCCGGTCGATCGCGTCGAGGTCCGCGAGGTCCACGACCACCGGCTCGACGTCGAAGTCCAGCTCCTTCACCGCGTCCGCGTCCCGGTCCACCGCGACGACCGCTGCCCCGGCCGCGACGAGCCGGGCGGCGCAGGCCCGGCCGATCCCGCTGGCGGCGCCGGTGACCAGCGCACGCCGCCCTGCCAGTTCCCCAGCACTCATACCGTGAACATACGACGCCAACGAGGGCCGCTCCACGTCTGCGACAGCCATATCCACCCGTCCGGGTGTGTATGACGCACACATCGGGTCAGCGATGGTCGTAGCAGTACTCGAATCGGAGCTGGGCGGTCGGGTCGTACCGGTCGCGGAGGTTTCGGCAGAGCTGAACCGTGCCGGTGTGGAACTGCGTCGGGTCCTTCGCGAGCAGCGCCGGGACGTCCTCCGCGAGCATGCGGAGCTCCTCACCCGCGAGGTTGAACGCGAGCCGGCTGCCGGTGACGAACAACGTGTCCGCCGCGACGTCCCAGCGCAGGAGGTCACGGAACTCCCGGTGATAGCGCCGGTCATGGTCGGCGCGGTCGAATACCGGGAACGGTCGCTCGGGCAGTCGCACCGTCTGCGGCGATCCGGCGCCGAGGCGGGCGCGGACCTCCTTCCACCGGGACGGCCGAAAACCCAGGCTGTGGTGCAGCAGCACGAGATCCAGCTTCCGGGACCAGACGCCGCAGTTGGCCGGGGTCTGCCGCAGCGGGAGGTAGATGATGCTGTGCGGCGACCGGGCGGCGAGCCACCACGCGGCCGCCAGCGGCACGGTCGAGGTCCTGTCCACCGTCAGCTCGGCGCCCCACGGCACCTCGGACAGCGGCGCGTGCTGTAGCCGCCGTGCCGGCCGGACGACCCGGTGGGACAGCGCGGTGCTCACCAACACGCGCCAGCGGGCGCCAGCCAGCCGCATCAGACCAGGAACGTGAACAGTGGGCTGTCCGGTGGGACGCGTTCGATGCGATGTGGGGCCGCTTCCATGCGTTTCAGCATCGCGGCCAGGTTCTCCGGGGCGCCCAGCTCGACGCCGACCAGCGCCGGGCCCGTCTCGCGGTTGTTGCGCTTCACGTACTCGAACAGCGTGATGTCGTCGTCCGGGCCGAGGACGTCGTCGAGGAACCGGCGCAAGGCGCCGGGTTCCTGGGGGAACTCGACCAGGAAGTAGTGCTTGCGGCCTTCGAAGATCAACGCCCGCTCGACGATCTCCGCGTACCGGCTCACGTCGTTGTTGCCGCCCGACAGGACGCAGACGACCGTCGCGCCCGGCGGCAGGTCCAGCGCGCCGAGAGCCGCCGGCGCCAGCGCGCCCGCCGGTTCGCTGATGATCCCGTCGGACTGGTACAGGTCCAGCATCTCCACGCAGATCTGACCTTCCGGCACCGCGACGAGCCGCGGGCGGTGCTCCGCTGCCAGGGCGTAGGTGTGCGTGCCGACCTGACGGACCGCGGCGCCGTCCACGAACGGGTCCAGCTCGGCCAGCGGCGCCGGCCCGCCGGACGCCAGCGCGTGCGCCATGCTCGCCGCGCCCGCCGGCTCCGCACCGATCACCTGAGTGCCCGACCCGAGCCACGCGAGGGTCCCCGCCAGCAGACCGCCGCCGCCGACCGGCACCACCAGCGCGTCGGGCACCCGGCCCAGCTGCGACACGATCTCCTTCGCGACCGTGCCCTGGCCGGCGATGGTGCGCGGGTCGTCGAACGCGGGGATCAGCGTCCGGCCGGTGGCGTTCGCGTAGGCGGACGCGGCCGCCGAGGCGTCGTCGTACGTGTCGCCCTCGACGACGATCTCCACGTGCCGGCCGCCGAGCGCGGCCACCCGGTCCCGCTTCTGCCTCGGCGTGGTCCTGGGCAGGTACACCCGAGCCCGCACCCCGAGCGACGCGCACGCGAACGCCACGCCCTGCCCGTGGTTGCCGGCGCTCGCGCACACCACCCCGCGCTCGCGCGCCGCCGGGTCGAGCACGCTCACGAAGTTGAACGCGCCACGCCCCTTGTACGACCGGACCGCGTTCAGGTCTTCACGCTTGAGCCACACGTCGAGGTCGTGCCGCACGGAGAGCCGCTCGCTGCGCTGCAGCGGGCTCGGCGGGATCACCCCCGCGAACCGTTCCGCCGCCTCGGCGACGTCCACCTTCGAAACCACCTTCGTGACCCTACCTAGACTCGGCTCGTGCTCCCCGACCTGCCCGTGCGAGCGGTGCTCGACGACGTGACCGCCGCCCTCGACGAGCACGGCGCCGCGGTCCTGGTCGCGCCACCCGGCACCGGCAAGACGACGCTCGTTCCCCTGGCTCTGACCGGGAAGATCATGGTCGCGGAGCCGAGGCGTCTCGCGGCGCGAGCGGCCGCCGCACGGATGGCGGCGCTGCTCGGCGAACCGGTCGGGCGAACCGTCGGATATGCGGTGCGTGGGGACCGCAAAACGTCGCAATACACCCGTATTGAGGTCGTGACCAGCGGTTTGCTCGTACGGCGGCTGCAGAACGACCCCGGCCTGGACGGTGTCGACGCCGTCCTGCTCGACGAGGTCCACGAACGCCACCTCGACGCGGACCTGCTGCTCACGCTCCTGCTCGACGCCCGCGCCGGGCTGCGGCCCGACCTGCGGCTGCTCGCCATGTCGGCGACCGTCGACACCGACCGGCTCACCGCGCTGCTCGGCGCTGGCACACCCGTGGTCGAGGCGCACGCCCGGACCTACCCCGTCACCATCACCTACTCGCCGCCGACCCGAGGCGAGCGGGTCGAACGGCAAGTCGCTCGTACCGTCCACACGGCACTGTCCGAATCCGACGGCGACGTGCTCGTCTTCCTGCCCGGCGCCGGGGAGATCGCACGAGTGTCCGCGCTGATCACGGGCGTCGACGTGGTGCCGCTGCACGGCCGGCTCTCCGCGGCGCGGCAGGACGCGGCGCTGCGGCCGGGCGACCGGCGCCGGGTCGTGCTCGCCACGGCGGTCGCGGAGTCGAGCCTGACGGTGCCCGGCGTGCGTGCCGTGGTCGACTCCGGGCTGGCGCGGGTCGCTCGTATGGACCATCGGCGCGGGCTGTCCGGCCTGGTCACGACGCGGGTCTCGGCGGCGGTGGCGGAACAGCGGGCCGGCCGCGCCGGCCGGGAGGCGCCAGGTCGGGTGTACCGGTGCTGGCCGGAGCACGAGCACGCGACGTTGCCGGCGCAGCCGGAGCCGGAAATCCGTACGACCGACTTGACACGGCTCGCCCTGGAGCTGGCGTGTTGGGGCACGCCAGACGGCACGGGCCTGGACTGGTGGGATCCGCCGCCGCGGGGCGCGCTGGCAGCCGGCCGGACCGTGCTCACCGCGTTGGGCGCGCTCGACGCCTCAGGCGCGGTGACCGAACGGGGCCGCCGGATCTCCGGCGTCGGCCTGCACCCCCGGCTGGCACGCGCGTTGCTCGACGGCGCCGCGGCGGTGGGCGCGACCGCGGCGGCCGAGGTGGTGGCATTGCTCGACGACGACGCACTGGCCACGAGCGCGTCGGTCGAGGACACGCTGCGGCGGCTGCGTGCGTCTCATTCCCCTCGCTGGGAGCGGGAAGTGCGCAGGTTGGCCGCGCTGGTATCCGGTTCGCCGGGCCCGGCCGACCCGGCACTGGTCGTGGCCCTCGCGTACCCGGAACGCCTGGCGCGGCGGCGGGCGCCGGGCTCGCCCGTGTACCTGATGGCTGGCGGCACGGCCGCGGAACTGGCCGACAGCGGCGAGTGGCTGGCGGTCGCGAGCGCGGACCGGCAACCGGGACGGGCACAGGGCAAGATCAGACTGGCGGCCCGCGCGGACCAGTCACTGGCGGAACGCGCGGCTCCGGCGCTGATCTCGTCCGCGGACGAGATCGGCTGGGTGGACGGCGACGTGGTGGCCCGGCACGTCCGCCGCCTCGGCGCGATCGTCCTACGGGAGCGTCCCCTGCCGAACCCCGACCCGGCACAGGTGGTCGAGGCGCTGACATCGGGTCTGCGTATCGAGGGCCTCGGCCTGCTGAACTGGACGGACAACGCGACCCGCCTACGCCAGCGACTGGCGTTGCTGCACGGTGTGCTCGGCGCCCCATGGCCGGACATGTCCGACACGGCCCTGCTCGACGCGGTGCCGGCGTGGCTGGGCCCGTCGCTGATGTCGGCCCGCCGCCGCGCCGACCTGACGAGGATCGACGTCCACACCGCACTGTCCCGGCTACTCCCCTGGCCGGAGGCGAGCCGCCTCGACGAGCTGGCCCCGGACCGTCTGCTGGTGCCGTCCGGCGCGCGGGTGCGGCTCGACTACTCGGGCGACGAGCCGGTGCTGCCGGTGAAGCTGCAGGAGACGTTCGGGTGGGCGGAGACGCCGTCGATCGCGGGTGGCCGGGTGCCGGTGCTGCTGCATCTGCTGTCGCCGGCCGGGCGTCCGGTGGCGGTCACGCGGGACCTGGAAACCTTCTGGCGCAACGGGTATCGCCAGGTGCGCGCGGAGCTGCGCGGCCGCTACCCGAAGCATCCGTGGCCGGAGGACCCGACCACCGCCGCACCGACGGCCCGCACCAACCGCCGCCACTGACCCAGGACCGGCGTGGCCTCCGGCCCCCGGTTCCACGCTACGGCAAGCCACCGACACTTCCCGCCCGCGCGCACGTCCTGTCCACAACCCCATCGGGTCCACCCCGAACGAAAGTCCCATCGGTGCACCAGGGGGACCCCCGATTTCAACTCTACCGGCAGCCACCGACAGAACTGTCGCTTGTGGACAACCGGCTTTGGATGCCCCGGGAATTGTCGGTGGCCGCTGATAGCGTGGAATCGGGGGCCGGAGGCCACGCCAGCTGTCTGCCGGGTACGGCTCGGTCTCGCGCAGGTCCACGTCTGGCCGGCGGATCGCGGGATCGGCCCGGTGATCCCCAGCGCGAGGCAGGCGTCCACGGGCACGTAGCCGCTGCCCTTGAGGCGGTTCTTCCAGATCGGCTGGCCGGTCAGCAACTGGTCGTAGTCGGGCTCAACCCGCGAGTCCGGTCATGTCGCGCGCCGAAGTCGGTGCCCAACGCACCGCCGCCGAACCGTCCGGAATGAGGCATTCAAGGCACGGCGAGTACTGCCCGCAACCTGTCGCTCACCCTGATCTCCCCCACCGGTATCCCGCCGCCCAGGACTGGTTCTGTTGCCAGTTTGCCGGCCGCGGACACGTCCACGCCCAGTGCGCCGAGCACCGCGAGGGCGAGCAGCGTCGTCGCGCGGGGGCTGCCGTCGGTCACTTTCATCGCTACTGCTTGGCCGGTGGTGGCCGACGCCATCAGCACGCCTTCCGCGCCGCCCTTGCAGATCGTGCCTGGTACCAGGCGCATGACCTCGCTGTTCTGGTGGCCCGTGCCGCCGACGTACTCGGGTTCCGCGCGCATCGCTTCCGCCACCGCGCCTTCCGGTGTGTCCGGCGGCGCCAGCGACATTGCCCGCGCCGCGCGAGCCAGGCCCAGGACCGTGGTGGAGAACAGTGGCGCGCCGCAGCCGTCGATCGCCACGTGGGTCACCGGTTCGGCGCTGGCTTCCTCGATTCGGCTTCGGATCATCTTCTGCACGGGATGGTCCGGTAACAGGTAGTCCACTGTGGACCAGTCGTTGACGACGCAGCACGCCAGCATGGCGGCGTGCTTGCCGGAGCAGTTCATCCGCACGCGACTCGGCGGCAGGCCCGCACGGATCATCCGGTGGCGCGTCGCCTCGTCTTCTGGCCAGTCCGATGGACACTTCAGGTCCTGTTCGGACAGTCCGGCGGTTGCCAGGATTGAGCGCACTTCAGCCACGTGACGGTCCTCACCCGTGTGGCTGCCTGCCGACAGTGCGGTGCCGGTTGGGGACAGGGTCAGGCCCGCTGCGCGGCAACCCGCTGCCTGCCACGGTTTCGTCGATGAACGCGGCAATATCGCCTCAGCCGGCTCGCCGAGTGCGACGGCGACCGAGCCGTCCGCGGCCAGGCCGACCAACGTGCCGAAGTGGCGGCTCTCGGCGAAACCGGACCGCGTCACCACCGCCAGCTCAGCCACCCTGTTTCTCCCTCCTGCGCAGCCGGTGCGCCATGACCGACAGTGAACCGTTGCACACCAGGTAGATGAACGTCACCACGAGGAAAGTCTGCACGAGAAGGTGGTTGTACGCCGACAGCACCTGCGCCCGATACAACAACTCCGTGAACGCGACGACGTACCCGAGGGACGTGTCCTTCACCAGACTGACGAGCTGGCTCACCAGCGACGGCGTCACATGCCGGACCGCCTGTGGCAGCACCACGAACCGCATCGTCTGCGCGCCGGTCAGGCCCAGTGACAGCGCGGCCTCCGACTGTCCACTTGGGAGGCTCAGGATGCCTGCACGGAAGATCTCGGCGAAGGCCGCCGCGTTCGCCACGGTCAGTGGCAGCACGAGCTTCCACAGCAGCGGCAGGTTCACGCCGACGCCCGGCAGCGCGAACAACGTCACGTAGATCATCAGCAGCACGGGCAGGGTGCGCGCGATCTCGATGTAGCCGGTGGCGAGCCAGCGCACCGGCCGCACGCGGGACAACCGGCCCAGTGCGAGGAACACCCCGGCCACCGCGCTCAGCACGGCGACGTACGCGGCCGCCTCGAGGGTGCCGAGCAGTCCGACGAGCAGGTACTCCCAGATCGGCCACTGTGTGAACGGCGCCCATCGTGCCGCGGCGAGCTGTCCGTGCGCGACGAACTGCCACACCCCGAGCCCGAGCACGCCGGCCAGGACGAGTCCGCTGACCACCGACCAGATCATGATCCGGCGTCGGGTGCGTGGTCCCGGCGCGTCGTACAGAACGGTCATCGCACGATCGCCACCCGTCGCTCCAGCCAGCCCGCGCCGAGTCCGATCAGCAAGGCGAGAGCCATGTAGGTCAGGCCGGCGCCGACGAAGATCGGAATCGGTTGTGCATGCACGAGGTTGGTCTTGTTGGCGGCCGCGGCGAGCTCGACGATTCCCACGGCGGCGAACAGCGACGTGTTCATCACCAGTGCGATCAGCACGTTGCCGACCGGCTGCACCACGGCCCGCAACGCCTGCGGCAGGATCACCGACCCGAGGGTCTGCCGGAACGTCAGCCCGAGCGCGCGTGCCGCCTCCGCCTGGCCCAGCGCGACCGTGTTCACGCCGCTGCGCACGGCCTCCGCGACGTAGGCGGCCTCGTAGATCACCAGCACGACCACGGCCGTGGCGGGCAGCGGCATCAGCAGGCCGGCGTCCGGGAGCGCGAACACGAACAGCACCAGCAACGCGAGCAGCGGCACGTTCAGGAACAGCTGCACGTACGCGAACGCGACGCCCCGCAGCACCGGGATGGGACTGACCCGCATCGCCGTCACGACCACGCCGAGGACCAGCGCGCCGACCGCGGACAGGGCCGCCATCCACAGTGTGGTGAGCAGGCCCTGTAGCAGCGGCGCGAGGTTGTCGAGCAGCGCCTGCATCAGGAGCCGGGCACCGACCCGATGGCGGGCGGGGCCGGCGGGTCGGAGTCGACGACGGTGCCGAGCGAGTTCTTCCAGGCCAACGCCCACTTGCCGTCGTCCTGGATCTTCTTCAGCCAGTCGTTGACGAACTTCTTGAAGTCCGCGTCGCCGTGTTTGAGGCCGATGCCGTACGGCTCGGTGGTGAACGGGTTGCCGACGACGGTGAGCTGCGAGTTGGCCTTGGCGTCGCTCGCCAGCAGCGTGAGGTCCTGCACGTACGCGTCGCCCCGGCCCTGCAGCAGTGCCGTCACGGCCTGCGGGTCGGTGCCGAAGGAGATCACGTTCGCGGTCGGCTGGCGCTTCGGCACCTCGGTGACGGCCGGGGTGTTGGCGCCGACGATGACGGTCTTCCCGGCGAGGTCGTCGATGCCCTTGATGTCGGAGTTGCCGGCCTTCACGGCTACCGCGAGGCCAGAGGAGAAATACGGTCCGGCGAAGTCGACCTGCTCAGCTCGCTCCGGGGTGATCGTGTAGGTGTTGAACACGACGTCGACCGTGCCGTTCGCGAGCAGCGCCTCGCGGGTCTCGGTGGCGGGCGGCACGATCTCCACCTCCGGCTTGCCGAGGATGTACACCGCGAGCAGTTTCGCCAGATCCGCGTCGAACCCGGTGACCTCGTCCGGGTTGGTCGGGTTCTGTTGCGACAGCAGCGGCGCGTCGAGAGCCTCCGCGACGATCAGCTTGCCGCGTTTCTTGATCCGCTCCATCGTCGAGCCGGGCAGGATCGCCGCCGCCTCGGCGACCGGCGCGTCCTTCAGCAGGTCCGGGCTGCTCGTGGCGCCGCCCGCGGGCGGCACGGCGGACTCGCCGCCGCTGCCGCACCCGGCGAGCGCCATGGCGAGCACGCCGCTGACAGCGAACATCATGCGACGGTTCATTCGATTTCCCTCCGCCTTGCGCCGAATATCGGAACCGTATGTGCGATAATCGAAGCAAGTCAAGGCAGGATCGTAACAAGTAGGTGTCATGACGCTGTCTGAGCCGCATGGCTCCCCACCGCACCCACGGGGAACGGGACGCGACCCAGCCCCACCAGGGTTGATGTCGGGGAGGCGGAACAGCCATGACTAGCCCCGGCGTCGCTCCTGACTCCCCGGGTGCCGTGTTGCAGCTCATCCGGTCCGGCGCGGCGTCGTCTCGTTCCGGCGTGGCGAAGAGCCTCGGCGTGTCGGCGTCGACGGCGGGACTCCGCGTCCAGGCGCTGATCGACCACGACTACCTGGAGGAGGCTGGCGACGGGCAGTCCCATGGTGGCCGGCGGCCCCGCCGCCTCGCGCTGCGCCCCGACTACGGCGTGGTGGGCACGGTCGACCTCGGTGGCGGTCACGCGTCGGTGGCGCTGTTCGACATCTGCGGCACCATGCTCCGCCACCTCAGCAAGAACGTCCGGATCTCGGAGGGCCCTGAAGCGGTGCTGAAGTGGGCCTACCAGGAGATCCGCCGCATGGTGGACCCGAGGAAAACACTGCGTGGCATCGCGGTCGGCGTGCCGGGACCGGTGGACGCGCGGACCGGCCGCGTGGTGTCGCCGTCGCGCATGCCGGGCTGGAACCGGGTCAGTGTGCGTGCCGAGATGGCGAGGTTGACGCCCCTGCCGGTGGTCGTCGACAACGACGCGAACTTCATGGCGGTCGGCGAGCACACCGCCGACCCGGTCGACCACATGGTGTTCGTGAAGGCGGGCACCGGCATCGGGTGCGGCGTGATCGCGTCAGGGCGCCTGCATCACGGCTCGGTCGGCGCGGCCGGCGACATCAGCCATCTTCCGGTGCCGGGCCGGGAGGAGATCCGGTGCTCGTGCGGACGCAACGGCTGCCTGGACGCCGTGGCGAGCGGCGCCGCGCTGATCCGCGACCTCATGGCGGCCGGCGCGCGCGTCTCCTTCCCGTCCGACGTGGTCAAACTGGCGGGTGACGCCGACCCGATGGCGACTCGCATGCTGCGCGACGCCGGCCGCGCGACCGGCGAGATCCTCGCGACGGTCGTGAACTTCTTCAACCCGGACGCCCTGGTCATCGGCGGTCTCCTCAGCCGCGCGGAGCCCTTCGTGGCGAGCCTGCGCGCGGCGGTGTACGAGCGCTGCCTCCCGATGGCGACCGAGGACCTGCAGGTCCGTGTCTCCAAGCCGGGCCACCTGGCCGGCGTGACCGGCGGGGCCAGCCTCATGATCGAGCATCTGCTGGCCCCGGAGCGGGTGAACGCGGCCGTGGGGAAAGGCCAGTGACCTGGCGTGGCGCACGCCACATCCGCCTTCGCCATTGTCGGTAACGCATCCGCGGGTGACGGCGATGAAGGTTGTGACCCCGCGGTGCTGGCGGACCCCCGACCTGGCAGCACCGCGGGGTTTCGCCATGTCTAGGCTTCTGTCCGATGAGCGCAACATTGGTCGCCAAGGGGCTGGGCGCCGGGTTCGGGGACCGGATGCTGTTCTCGGATCTGGATCTCGTGGTCGCGCCTGGCGACGTGGTGGGCCTGGTCGGAGCGAACGGAGCCGGGAAGTCGACGCTGCTCCGAGTGCTCGGCGGGGTTATCCCGCCGGACGAGGGCACGGTGCGGCTGAACCCGCCGACGGCGAACGTCGGCTATCTCCAGCAGGAACCGGACCGCAGGCCGGGTGAAACCGTGCGGGCGTTCCTCGGCCGCCGCACGGGTGTCACGGCCGCGCAGACCGCCCTCGACCTGGCCACCGCGGCGCTGACCGAGAACAAGCCGGGCGCCGACGAGGACTACGCGACGGCGCTGGAGCGGTGGCTCGCGCTCGGCGGCGCCGACCTGGACGAGCGCATGGAGGAAGTGGTCGCGGACCTCGGGCTGACCGTGGACCTGGCGGCGCACATGACGTCCCTGTCGGGTGGGCAGGCCGCCAGGGCGGGGATGGCGTCGCTGCTGCTGTCCCGGTACGACGTGTTCCTGCTCGACGAGCCGACGAACGACCTGGACCTCGACGGGCTGGCGCGGCTGGAGACGTTCGTGACCGGCCTGCGCGCCGCCACGGTCCTGGTGAGCCACGACCGGGAGTTCCTCGCGCGGACGGTGACCGGGGTCGTCGAGCTGGATCTCGCACAGCAGCAGGTCAACACCTATGGCGGCGGCTACGAGTCCTACCTCGCCGAGCGCGAGGTGGCGCGCCGGCACGCGCGGGAACGCTACGAGGAGTTCGCCGGCACGAAGGCGTCGCTGGAGCTGCGGGCGCGGACGCAGCGCGCGTGGATGGACAAGGGCGTCCGCAACGCGCGGCGCAAGGCCACCGACAACGACAAGATCGGCCGCAACAAGAAGGTCGAGGCCACCGAGAAGCAGGCCGCGAAGGCACGGCAGACCGACCGCATGATCGAGCGGCTGGACGTGGTCGAGGAGCCGCGCAAGGAGTGGGAGCTGCGGATGGAGATCGCCGCGGCGCCCCGGGCCGGCGCGGTGGTGGCGACGCTGCGCGGCGCGGTCGTGCGACGCGGGTCGTTCACGCTCGGCCCGGTGGACCTGCAGATCGACTGGGCGGACAAGGTGGCCATCACCGGCGCGAACGGCGCCGGCAAGTCAACGCTGCTCGCGGCCATGCTGGGCAGGGTCGAGCTGGCCGAGGGCTCGGCGTCGCTCGGCCCCGGCGTGCGGATCGGCGAGGTCGACCAGGCCCGCGCGCTGTTCTCCGACGACCGCACACTCCTGGCCGCCTTCGAGGCGCAACTACCCGATGTCCCGCCTACCGACCTCCGCACCCTGCTGGCGAAGTTCGGCCTGACCGCCGCACACGTCATACGACCGGCCGACAGCCTCTCCCCCGGCGAACGCACGAGGGCCGCGCTGGCGTTGCTGCAGGCACGCGGGGTGAACCTGCTGGTCCTCGACGAGCCGACGAACCATCTCGACCTGCCGGCCATCGAGCAGCTGGAGTCAGCGCTGGAGAGCTACCCGGGCACGCTGCTGCTGGTGACGCACGACCGCCGCATGCTCACGGCGGTGCACACCAACCGCCACCTGCACGTGGTGGACGGCGTGGTCACTGACCGATAGGCAACACGGTCACCCACAGGCTCGCCACCTCGACGCGGAGGATGGTGTGGTCACCGATCGTTGATTCAGGTGATTCAGTTGGCGGAGAGTCGGGCCGGCAGATCACCCCCCAACCACGCGTCCTTCACCTCGACGTGGCGTAAGCCGCCGGACTCGGCGATGTGGCGGAACCACTCCTTGCACTCCGGCACGGTGTCGATCAGAGTCGCGGCCTCCTCCGCCTCCTCGCGGCTGCGCCACAGCAGCACGTCGAGCCACCCGCCGTCGTCCTCGCGGGTCAGGAACGCGGCCAGGCAGGCGGGGAACCGCTGCCGCAGCGCGGTGATCATCGCGGGGCGTTCGGCCAGCAGCGTGTCCTCCGCGCCGGGGTGGATCGTGAAACGGGCAAGCTCGATAACCATGCCGGCACCGTAGCCAGAACCACCGACAATTCCGGATAGGCTCCGCCACCGTGCTGCGAGTGTGGATGGTTCGACACGGTGAGAGCGAGTCCAACGCGGGCGCCCCGACCGCCGACCCCGGCGCCGCGCAACTGACCGCACGCGGCCACGACCAGGCCGCGGGCGTCGCCGCCGCGATGCCGGACCAGCCCGCGTTGATCGTCACCTCGCCGTTCCTGCGGGCGGCGCAGACCGCCGAGCCGACCATCGCGCGCTTCCCCGACGCCCGCCGCGAGGAGTGGCCGGTGGAGGAGTTCACCTTCCTCGGCCACCTGCACGCCACCCCGACCACCGGCGAGGAGCGCCGCCCGCACGTCGAGGCGTACTGGCAGCGTGCCGACCCGGACCTGTCGATCGGCGGCGCCGAGTCGTTCGCGGATCTCCTCGGCCGCGCACGCACCTGCCTGGACCGTCTCTCAACGCAACCCGATGGGCCGGTCGCCGTGTTCACCCACGGCATCTTCATCCGTGCCGTGATGTGGGCGGTGCTGACAGGCACGACAACCGCGGACC
>Ga0307512_10003602_pt1 | contig 17733 bp, 16 predicted proteins | sample 14_EM_MG_FD_200267 | JGI IMG/M metagenome (GOLD analysis project Ga0307512, IMG submission 200267) | Populus trichocarpa ectomycorrhiza microbial communities from riparian zone in the Pacific Northwest, United States - 14_EM | ecosystem: Host-associated > Plants > Roots > Unclassified | place...
TCCTGTGGGATCAGGATGTCGACTTATGCAGAACCAGATGTGGATTCTGTTGACTGGTCCAATAGATCCATCAAGGAGTGGTCGTTCCACAGGTGAAGGAAACTTCTTAGCTCCCATATGATTTAACCCAAAAGGACAGGCCTTCGGAATACTTTCAAGAGAAACTTCCATCCCTGTATCCCTATTTGGTAAATCTCAAGTGGTGAGAAAATGATACTCCTCAAGTCAATCAATCGCTTCCTTTGAAGTGATAACTCGGAATACATCCAGCGATAGGCTGGAATGTCTGCTGATGCGAACCCTTTGGAGACCACACTCTATTAGAGGTTGTATCACTCATGCGCAATCGTTTACGCCTACCTTTAGGGTACACTAAATGTGGGGGAGTGTTGAAAACACATTAGTCCAACACATGCTACCATCCAGATATGGAGGTGCACTTCCCAATTAGTGGTAATTATGATACATAGGTCATGTATGCACATATGGTAGTATGCATGTCACAGTCATGGCCTCACATGTATATAAACCCCAGGGCTTTCGCCCTAGCAATACAGAGTCAATCCCCCGGATCATCTACTAGCTACTGTAGTACCTAAGTGAATACTTGGTGAGCCTGGTCACTGCACTACATTGCTGCGTGTCACCTACCACAAGTCCCCCAAGCAAGGCTCTTCACTCAGCTGCTGCCAGTAGTACAACTTCCACGAACTGTAACCTATGGGAGTGGCATCTCGAGGGGAATCAGGAGTACCGGGCTCCTCTAATAAACTCAGATAAGGAGCAAGCAAACATAAAGGTAACCAAACCCTAGTGGGAGTGCTCTCCTATGCGGCCGAGCATCAGCCTGAGGCAGTAACAGGCCAAGGAATCGCGCCGCCATCGCCCAGAGGATCCACACAAGAATGGATAGGCAACATTATGTGATCCGCGACTCGGCTGTTCTTCACTCTCGCTGGAGAAGCGCAGGCAAATTGAGCACGATGCCCAGCTCAGCGGCTCGGCGATCCTCGGCTCGGTTCAATCGGTTCACGTGCAGTTCACCATGATAAAGATCGACCGAACTACCCCAGGTCTGGCCTTCCACGTGGCACCCACAGCAAATCTGCCAATTTACCTTAGCGGTGGTATACGGTGCTCCAGGCCTGCCAAACAATTTTCTGCCCGACTACTTGTACGGGTTATGGCGTCCAACGCCAGATTATTGCGTCTCCATGACGGCCTCTGTACTTGGACCTTTCTGGAAATTCGATGACTACATCGTCCCATTGACAGTCAGGTGTACCACACCTCGTGTCCCTTCGCATAAGCAATTCAGAAGCTCTGAGTCCCAACTATTTTGACATCGCGCGGTCCTGCTTCAGAAACAGCCTGTATCCGCATTCCATGAAACACCTATTGAGACCAAACTTTACGCTGATAATCCAATACAATAGGGAGGAGATCGAAGACACCCATATCTGGCCAGCATTTATCAATGAAGTGAATCTGTGTGTTTTCAGTGCACTACCGGATAGAGTGAGTGCGTGCGGTGATTGGTCGAGGATGTTCCCAGCAGACCCACCTGCCAAAGTAAGTAGTCGCTCAGACGCTTGACACCACTGGTCCTCATTAGAATATCCAAGGGAGGGCTATTGATATTGAGGTGATCCTCGATATCTTTCTCGGTGATTGGCCTGCACGTGATTTCAAGTCTCAGCTACTTGAACGCAATATTGCACGCGCACAACTTACTCTGTTCTTCTTTCTAGTAGGGCTTCATGGACTGTCTTCTCTACAGCCGATGCAATCTCGTCTTGTGAAGAATACGCCACACACAGATTGAGAACCAATCTGCCAAAGCTAGATGTGGCCGATAAAAATGACGTTCATAGGCATGAACCTACCTATTGTTGCTCTTTGTTAGTTCCTCCGCCTCGGCTAGCGCAGCTTGAAAATCAGGAGGAAGGAGCTGGGACCTTCCGACAGTATTTATCCTCACTCCGCATTTACCGAAGATACCTCTAGCCATTCGAAATTCTCAATGTCGGTCCATGGAGAGTGGAAATAGGACTCGGACATACCCAGGCGCGCAGTGTCCCAAGAGTGCCTTCCCACCAAAATTCATGAGGCCATCCACCTCCTCTTTGGGCCGCTTGAAGTTGTCGATGGCGAAGGCGTATACAGAGATTGCCTTGATGTCGAGAGTTGAGCATATTTCCAATACCTGTCACGGACGGGTTGAAGTTGGCACAGAGGTCTTGTTCAGAGTCGTTTCGCGTTAATGAGGAATGCAGGATGTCAGACGTACCCTCAGTAATGCGACAGAGCCGTCGACGTGTCCGTCTATCACCTTCATACCCTTGGTGCGGGCATATCTCCTGTTGCCATCCATGACAAAGGCAATATGACGCGGAATCGGACCCGCGCTGAGCACGCCAAGCAGGACACGCTGGATGTGATCGACAGTTTTATCCCGAAGCCGGTATGCGTATTGCAGAATCATGGCAACCCATTGGTCCGTGATGACGGAAGCTTTTCTTCCTTTGTCGTTTGCGCTGCCCATAGACAAGGGTCCTCTTCAACTGGTGGTGCTACTGGCATCAATCACATATCACACACATATATATCTGGTTGAAGTGGTGAAAACTATCGGGGTTTCCCCCGAATAGGGTCTTTCATTCTTAACTAAACCGAATATTAATGGTGACAACTTTCCATTCCTACGCATGATTGGGCCCATGCAACGGATACTTCGCTATCGAAACTGGCTTCCAATAACATCACGTACAAGTTTGTAGCGCCCCCGAACAGAGAATCAACCTTATGTACTCTCCAATCATAGTAATCTCATCCCCTCAGACTTGTTCGATCGTGATGTAATCCATGTTAGATGGGTGTTTCCGAATCTTGAAGGATGACATATGAATTCTTGCTCAAAGCGAAAATGGAGCAAAACATAACGCCACAGACACCGCCACAAAAAAAAAAAGATGCCGCCACAGGTCTCGTTGATTTGTGATCGCCCACAATGTCTTTTTCGATGATGATAAACCAGGGGTTACTCGTGTCAAGCCCGGGTGGACTCCAGTCTCCGGAGGGGCAGCCGCACCGAATATTTTGTGTGATACATCTTAGAAGAGATTTGCGTTCCTTTTCGGGCAAGCAAAAATGATGGTTTGTTCCTTTTCAAGAAGGAGAATCACACGCTTTTTCGTAAATTTGAAATGGAATGCACTGCTTGGGGCGCCCGCTTCCGCCACAAGTGATCCCGGGCACTGTATACCTTCCTTGTTGGGGAATTCTCATGTATAATCAACCGCTGATAGCATGCCTCCTCCTATGCCGCCAGTGCGGCACATTTGATGGCGGATGCAGACACCGGGTGCAGATACAGCCAAGAGGACAGCCATGTGATCGCAACATATGACACTGATATGACGTGCTAGCCGTGGCGACCTTTAAAGGAGAGAGGGGTCAAACCACAGTTCTGAATAATCGGAAGGCATCGCGTTCTCATCATCCTTACTTTGCGTCCGCTATGACCTCAAATCTATACAAGTGCGGGTCGATGCCATTAGCCCTTTCTCCAGTGTGGCTCATGCTTTTCTTTCAGAGAGCCCGAATTCGAGACATTACAACTCCACGCTGGCCAGGATGTCGATCCTGCCACGAACGCGCGCGCGCCGCCGATCTACGCATCCACCTCCTTTGTCTTCAACGATTCCGCGGTACGTCCCACAAACCGAGGCGTCACTCTAAAGGGGTGCCTATCACAGCGCTCACGGACCACTCGTCATCCAGCACGGCGCAGATCTGTTTGGCCTCCGCGCGTTCGGGAATATTTACTCTCGCATAGGGAACCCCACAGTGGTCCGTCTCCTGAGTCCTCTTCTCATGCGCCTTGTTCAAGTTTTTCCTCGATCATCCTTTCGACAACTGCTGTTGCACACCCTCAGGATGTCTTCGAAAAGCGCATGGCGGCACTCGAAGGTGGTGCCGCGGCCGTGGCAGCTTCCAGTGGCCAGGCGTCCCAATTCATGGCCATCAGCGCCATCGCGGGCGCAGGTGACAACATCGTGTCCACCTCCTATCTCTATGGCGGGGTGAGTGATCTTTCTGCATGCGAAGAATATACGCTTATTGATCCGAATCTTCAGACATATAATCAATTCAAAGGTGGGTCAATCCTCTCGTGAATAGACGCGCATATATGACTTGAGCTGACCGTTTTCGTAGTGTTTTTGAAGAAATACAACATTGGGGTCAAGTTCGTCACCTCGGATGAACCCTCAGCGTTTGCTGCGGCAATCGATGAGAAGACCAAGGCTATATTCGTAGAGACCATCGGAAACCCAAAGTACAATGTCAGCCCAATTAGTGAGATAGCCAAGGTATGTGTTATGTATACGCGTTTGTAATCCTGTCTATATAGGGGTTGGATGCAGGTCGCACACGAGCACAAGATCCCGCTGATAGTTGATAACACATTTGGCATGGGAGGTATGCATATCCGTCACTAACTAGGTGAAATCATCTCTGATAGGTGCATGTGATAGGGTATCTTATCCGTCCGATTGACCACGGAGCAGATATTGTCGTGCACAGTGCGACAAAGTGGATCGGTGGTCACGGTACTACCATCGCTGGGGTAGTCATCGACTCGGGTGAGGTCGCCGATCCGTTTCTGCACCAAGGCTTGAGATCTCACGTATGGGGATCCATTTCGATGCTCTAGGAAAATTCGACTGGACGTCCGGCCGCTTCCCCTCGTTCACCACTCCCGCGGAAGGCTACCACGGCCTCAAGTTTTCCGAAACGTTCGGCAAAATCGCGTTCGCGGTGAAGCTACGCCTGGAAGTCCTGCGCGATCTGGGCTCCACACTGAACCCATTCGGCGCGTTCCTCCTTCTCCAAGGACTCGAGACGCTCTCGCTCCGTGCGCAGCGCCATTCAGACAACGCGCTCGCGCTCGCGCGCTACCTAGAGCAGCACGAGAAGGTCTCGTGGGTGTCGTATGTCGGCCTCGAGTCGCACCCGTCACACCAGTTGGCTCTCAAGACGCTGAGGCGAGGCACGTTCGGCGGCGTACTCAGCTTTGGCGTGAAGGGCGGCGATCAGTCGGTGGGCAGCAAGGTGGTCGATTCGCTGAAGCTGGCGAGCAATCTGGCGAACGTCGGGGACGCAAAGACGCTTGTGATCCATCCTGCGAGCACGACGCACCAACAGCTGACCGAAGAGGAACAATATGCGTCCGGGGTTTCACCGGACCTTATCCGGGTCCGTCTCTCTCTGTCTTGTATCTCAGTGGAATTGCTAACGCGATATTTGGTACAGGTGTCGGTTGGGATCGAACACATCAACGATATCATAGCGGATTTCGAGGAGGCTCTCAAAGTCGTTCCGTCTGCCAAGTAAAGGAGCTATCTGTTTATGATAAAATGAAACGGACTTGCCAATGTTTGTATAGTTGTAGACGGACATTTCCGAATCATCTCGTAGCAGAATCCATCAAATCCAAGCTTTAACTCTCCGGGTGGTCCAGGGTGGACAAATCAGGCTGCCCCGGTGCAGGACGACTACCTAAGGGAGCCATGGGTGTGTAATTTTCTTTGGTACACATTGTGGTGTACCTTGGTGTAGTATTTCTAGGCATGAAATGAGTCGATGGAGACATGGGTGCGTTCGTAAAAAGGGTGGGAACGAGAAAGTAAGGATCAAGAGCTAGGAGACAACCCGACTTGTGTCAAATTTCTGAGCCAAGACGCTAGACGGCGCGATAGCTCAGGGCAGAAGCTTTACGACACCACCAGGGGTATCCCTGTCACCTGGGTTAAGGGAGGAGGGACATGAGTCTCCTTACCGTGGTCCATTCCCTTAGAGCCAGCTGAGAGGTAACTAATGAGATCTTGCGCTCCAATCGCCGCCGAGACGCCTTCGTTACGCAGATTTTCCAAAGTGGCCTGCACAAGTTCTATTGCTAAGATGGGGATCAAGCCCTAACAAGCGAATCGATCAAGTCTTCACCCACCAGCCAGCGTCCATTAGGAGCGATCACATCTGTCGGGAACTCGTACCGGAAAGTCATACATAAAAATATACCCGTTTGCTGTAAAGAAGGTCAAGAATGGCCACTTCCGTGGAAACTCTATGAGATATTTGGTTAGAGGCTAAACATAGCAGAGGAAATGGGCCACGCGTGCTTAAAACGACGCACCTGTGGGGCAACCACTATCAGTGGCCTACTAATGGCTGCCCTGCTGCCAATCCATGAAGCAACACACACTGTTAGATTAAAGAAGTCACTGTTGGAATGTGCTTCAGTAGTCCAAGGCCAAGCACAACATTGGTGCACAAAAGAGCAATGAGAGTAAAACAGGCAAGCAATTGAGAGTAGCATTGACGACATGTGGTGAGGATGCAATCACAGAGATGGCGGGCACATTCGCGTGGCTGGCATGGGGAGACAACACAATTCCTTGAATCCCTTGAAGAGGCAATAAAATGGGGGCTTGGGATACCAAGCTACGTCGCCATACCAAAAACCATACTTGGTTGTTGTCCACATGGCTGGTACGGTTGGGGAAACTTTGCACACTGTCGGTATTTGCGCACGGACGCACGTGACCCAGAAATTAATACCCCGATTCGCTCCTCGTAAGTCATACGAATTGAAAATCGTAACCTTGAATACTCCTCTTTGTATCTATATGACATCCAACAGACCCTGAACCGCGGAACTGGCCGATCTTTCTGATGAGTCCCACACAGAACAGCTTTCCTTAGAATTTCCCCAGACTCGACTTCGTCACAGACCATTGGTGCGTGACTCTCTTCGACGGATCTCAATACCTATCAGATCTCAGCTTGATCACTAAAAGCTGGAGTCACAACCTACTTGCCTGGTCTTACAACTCGCATTTGTCCCACATGCGATTCCTGTAGGCCAGTCTCAGGACCCGAGTCATACAGGGTGATCGCGCATGAGACACCAACCGTCTTTTTGGTTTGTCCCATCATCCGGCGCCCGGAGCAAATTCTCGTTGTGAGGCTTATATACGGGGTTTCCTTCGTATAAATCTGTTCCCGGCTGAGGGAACGAGAGAAAGGACATAAGCAGAACTAAAGTAACACGCGGCCGATCAAATCGCGCAGGGGGGCATGGCGTAAGGAAGCATCGTGTGGGTGAACACGGAGTCAAGGATGTCGTAGTCGTGACGCGACCAGGAACGAGCGGTACTTAAGCCAAAGGGTGTTCGGCGCGCGGGATGGGGACAGTAAGGCATGGGAAACAAGATGACGTGCATCACGGTCGCCGACGGAGCCAGATACGACGTGTTTCAGGATGAAAAAAACAAAGTGAAACGAGATGCAGGCTAGCGAACGCCGAGTGGGTGAGCCATCTCGAAAGTTTTACCTTTTACCAAATTTTTTGACTTTCTCGGCTCGGGGTAGCATCGCAATTGCTTCGCGATACTGTACTGCATTATGCCGTGTCAGGAACAGACACGGAGCGACCACATGGGGCTGCGGCCGCGGCGTACGCGTACGAAACGTATCTGATCAGAGCGTCGGATAACGGAGAAGGTGCGTACGTGATTAGGGGCCTCGATGCACAAAGTGCTTCCGTTGAAAGCGATCACCGCCTTGACGCGCAGCAGCCCGAGAACGACGCGGCGAGATAAATCGTTTCGATGTGGGGTGGGAGCGGATAGCGCGGGTTGTGAATGATGGAGAGCGGTATCGGGGCACCCACGAAGAGCAGACAGGCGGCCATAGTTCTTGTATGTTGTTGCATTGGCAGAGTGTGGGGGGTGGCTTGTGGTGCCTTGGGTCGGGCTCGGCGGGTCTCACCGACTCTCACGGTATGGCCACCAGGGGAAACAGGAAGTGTGTCACCTTGCGGTGAGGCAAAGAAGGTGATTGATACGATGTGGGGGATCTGGCAGGGACCACGGCAAAGTACAAGGTACGGGACCGCCGCGACACGCGACGCAAATAAGGTGACCGTTAAAAACACGTGTCGCGTCGGTGACCGGGCCTGGGGAACTCGGGCTTGGTCCGAGCGTGAGAAATGCTTTTCGCCTGAGGGTCTGTCCGCCACTTCCTTGCTACGCTTGTTGACACTTGACACTCACCACCATCTCTCCTCCTTCCCCTTCGCCGATCTCATCTGTACCCAAAATCGAACCCAAAACCTTGGCCAAAACGTGTTTTTCATCGTACTGCGGATGAGATGGCTGTGCGCAGCCTCCCCCCGCGCCCTTGGAATGGAATCGCCGCAAGCTCGGGGGTGACTGGTTTTCCGTGAAGAGGCGCGGTTCGAGCAGTTCTTAGGAAGTGTGTGCTCTATACACCGTGCGCCACAGTTTCTTGAGGCTGTTTTGCCAGAACTTTCGTTCTATATCGGTTTCATACAGGCTGAGTAGCAGACGATGGGTGACTCGTCTGATATTCGAGTCAGTTGTGGCACGTCGTTAGGCTGGGCTATACCATTCTCTCGACACCCTCTATCCTAATTATCATATCCTGGTGAGACCCCTATCTTCTCCATCAAATAACGCGTTATTCGAGAGACGAAAGACGAGGTCCCGGACCTCCCCATACTTTCCCTTTCCAAGCGGTGCCCAAGTCATAATCGTGTGTTCCAATTCCAGAATCTTGACTGTATGCGCTATGCCACATCCAGTACCGCCAAGTTTGGCATTGGCACGATTGATTTCCATTATTGCTGCGCTGTGTATGGTGGTCGTTGACGCCACTCCTAACCAACCATTACCCAATATCTGGGCAGCGCGCTTGAGAATAGACAGGACACAGATCTGAGATGATCGTTGGGACTGACCAGTTTTTTCGTTCTCTTACAGAGCCTTCTCTGCTCCAGAATGTCGGTCGATTCGGGGTCGAAACCCTCGCTTCGGGGTTACGTTGTCCTGGAGCTCGTACACGGAAACGCGCCGCAAACGCGTGGAGGCACAGCTTCCAAGCACCAAATGGGTACTCGTGTCACGTCAGCGCAATGAAAGGCCTACGGTGGGGAACAAGAGCGCCTAGATCACAGCTCCAAACCCTAGGATGCGGCGAACTGTCACGGGCACACCGCAATGGGATGTAGGCGCTAGAAACCGACATAAACGGTGATGGATAATGCGTTGATGTACTCAGGTAGAGCCCCCACGTGTTGACGCCACTGGTTGCGATCTCAAGGTACGAAAAGTTAATAGGACATTATTGTTACTTGATACCCAGGACTGTGGCCATGGTGGATATAGTCCGCGTCATCATAGGAAAGAAGGCAGCAGAACACGCGAGGATGGCGCAGAGGCGAGGACACTGCGAGGACGTGGGCGTAATGTCTGGTCGTCAAATACAAGTGTAGGTCTGAGGTCTGACATCATTCGAACTTGCCTCCGGTTTTGATGGTTGGGACGCATCAAACAGGGGCGGCGAGCCCGTCCGGAACAGGGGAATACGTGCCGCCGAGAGCAAGGGGATGAAGTAATTGGGTTGTGGGTTGCATTGGATACCTCCATTTCAGGTCTGCATTGCCTCGTGCCGAACAATTCTGTACAGCAGAGGCGGCGAGTCAAATCCGACGAGTCGGTGAGAAAGGGACATTTTGCTGCGGCGGTTAGAGAGAGGTGTCCTAATTTGGTAATAACCCAACACAACACGTGTGGGATTGTGAGGATCGCAAGTTCCTGACTGGAAGTAACAGGATTGTAGATTCACGACTCTTTTAAGAAGGCATCCAGTTCATCGGTCTACAGAACCAGATAGCCTATCATGGTGTTATGATACAGTCGCAGTCGCGCACGCAACCCGATTTCCGAACGGGAAATAAACCCGGCCCGCGGTTACCACTGTCCGAGAGGGCCGTTGCCCTGTTCGGTTGACCGAAAAGCCGACGACCGAGATGAACCGCCATTGAAAATGTAACATCGCCGTTTGTGGCTGAGATGGAATTGTGGAGGGCTTTACTTACGGATGACCGTTAGGCCCTGTATGTCCTTGGAAGGTGGCACCGGGGCAAGCTAATATCAGTGTCAGTGTCGGCGGCTGATGTCTGAGCGCTCGTTGTTCTACTGTTGTTCTATGGGTTTGAAATGATTCCCGCCCGGAGAGCCGAAGGAAGGGCTCGACCGAATTGCCGGGGATGTATCGCTCTAGTCCCCCACGTTCCCTCCGCATGTTTTTGCTGACCCTCGCCAAAAAACCTTGCCACTAAACGGACACAACAGGCCCCTCCAACGCAAGATGGATCGGCAGCAGGCCACGCCTGGTCCTGGGAATTGACACAAACTTCTCGAACCTCCAAATTCAACATTGCATCACTTTCGGCTTTGTCGCCACAGCCGCTCGCTGCTCATATAATTAGGTCCCCCATTGTTTCAACCTTCCAACCTAACTCGCTTCAAAACTCGTCACCCCCTTCCTTGCTCCTCATTCCACTCCTCAACCCGTTCCTCAACCCGTTCCTCACCGCACCACCACGTCTCTCCTCTCCACGTCACCGCTGGAACCCCACTCCAACCTCGCCCATTTCTACTTCAACATCAACCTCCCTTGACTTTATCATCCCACGCTCCCAAATGGCGCTCTACACCTTCCCCCAGTCCGTACCCGGATGGCCATCGATGCAGGGCTCCGTCGTGTCCCTCGTGCATGTGCCCATGCCCATGACCGTGTCGGTGCCGCCACCGATGGTGCCGAGAGCACAAGCACAAGCACGTCCACCACGCCCTCCCCTCGTTCCGTCTCTGAAAGACGTGAACGACGTTCCGTTGACGCGCAAGGTGCTCAAGCAAGCGCTCTCCGATCTCTCCGAGAGGCTGTACCACTCCTTCCGGCGGCAAGTCCGCCTCGTCGTGCACGGCGGCGCCGTCATGGTCCTCCACCCCCTGTTCTCCCACCGCGAGAGCACCCAAGACGTCGACTACATCCACCGCTCCTTCGTATCCGAGTATCGCGCGCTCGGTTTTCCCGATGCGGAGCAACGGCTCCTTACCTGCATCGCGGAGACCGCTCACAAGTTCGGTCTGGGCGCGGATTGGATGAACGATCACGCAGATGTGGCGCTTCCCTGGGCACTCGAGTGCGTCATGACTCACAAACATCTGACTCGCCTTCTGTCTAATTTTACTTTACCTTATTGCAGCCAACAAGGACGCACCTACGATCCGATCTTCTACGCCTCGACGCAGCATCAAAACGCCGTGCCGCAGACCATCTTCAACGAGCGGGGTCTCGCCCTCGTCGCCGTCCCGTGGCCCTGGGCCATCGCGCTCAAACTGGTACGCTACGCGAAGCAGGACCCAACCGACTGCGCCGCGGTGCTCCGCCTCGGCGTCGCGCAACGCGGAATCCGCTGGACGCTCGCTGGACTCGAGCAGTGGATCATGGAGCGTTGCTGGCCGATGGGTTATACGGGATATCAGCCCCCGCAGAAGCAGCAGCTCCGTCAGCGCATACAGGATGCCATCAATCGCGCGTTCCCGTCTGGATCGCATGGCGTGCCCGTGGCGCGGACGACGAGCGAGACCTCGCTCTATTTCTCGTAAACTTGCGAGAACCGATCGACCCCGATCAACCGCCTTTCTGCATTTCTAGGTCGGAGTTCCGATGCCGCGCGTCGGCCCTTCCTCTCCTGGCCTCTCCATTTTTACTCAAGTTATTGTTCATTTATCGCATCTAAACGTCTCTCCTTTCTCTCTCTCTCTCTCTCTCTCCCTCTCCCTCCCTCCCTCTCTCGGTCTCTCGGTCTCTCGCTTTCATTCTTGCATCGAAGGTTCAATGCTGTCGTGCCATGCTGTGCTTATAGTTCCGCCTCATTTTTCATACAACCAAGGACCCTGATACCATCCATCAACTGTCCAATTACGTTATTTGTCTCTCGGACGCTGACAGCATCATATTTAATATGCTGTCCTTGTCCATGGAACCCGCATATCCCCCTTGATCACTCCTTACTCTCCTTTACTTTACAATCACGTATCCCCGTTTAATCTGTGTCGTTGTATCGAACTACGCCATGCATGTATCATATCTCGGGAAATGAATTCAAAAGTCTTTACAAACATTATGAGTACGACAAGGGATGCACCATGATTCGCGTGCATGCAGCGTTCATATCCCTACTTGCGTCCTTGCAGTCCCCAACGGTGCCTTGGCACCCGCATATACCATTCATACCAGCAACTCCGCATGGGACATGTGTAAGATCTCGACCCCTGTTAACTAAATGAAGGCTGCGCCCTCCCGATGATGAACAATGGGGCTGTGCTCTCGTGAGAGAACCAGTTCAATCAGCGCGCTACGGAGGCGAATTAGCGCTGTTGTGTTCTTCCATACAGGCATGACGGACCCATGACGCTCGATTGTTGACAAGAACGCCGCTTTCGCTTTCCCCATTCGCTTTGCCAATTATTAGATGGGGAATGTGGGGGGGATCATGCGCCCCATTGGGCGGAATGTCAGGAAAGGGTCCAACTTTCCAGATAGTGCGACAGGTACTGTACAGTACGCCAGTACAATAACAGTGCCGCGCCTGACGAGCTTACTGTATGATACTGATGAGCCCAATCGGTCGATGGCAGTGGCGAGTGGGTCTGCGATCACGCGATACGATAAGCAATCGTGATGTAAGCACTGGCAAACGAAAAACAACCGCCACAAACGCGACTGGCAAATCCGCAGCCGCTCAATGGATAAAACCGGCCCATTCACCGACTCTCAACTAATCCTGTGGAGAATGGCTGTGGTTGCGTTTGCAGCTAAGGAAGGATCACAGGTCAACTGGTGGGGAAGGGAAGCGAACACTGTGTTGCGCTGTATGATCCATCATCCATATCCATACCGTGATGATTGTAGCAGTCCAGTAACTTGCAGCAATACAATAGAAGGTATTCTCCGACTCGGTTATTCCGACCGTTCACGCCAAGAAAATAAAGACAACAAAGAAACAAATACAGCCCCAGTTAGGGCGGAAAAACTCGGCCCGTGGGGTAGCGGGCGCTTTTTCTCTGTGTTCGGGCGGGCTGGCATTGATCACGGTACTTTAGTATCATAATATTCTTGGGAAACAAGTCCAAGGGCACAGTATAGAGCACCTCAAAGCTGTGGTGACAGCCGAAGGGACGTAAAGAGGTTCAATGATGAGTGGCTACATACAGTATTTCGGCAATGCACCGTCTCTGAAAAAAAATGCTACCGCATTCCCTCATTCAGAACAGTGGTCTGACAACAACTCTGCCACATCCCTATTCTGCGCAACCTGAAATGGGGTCCTCCCTTCGTCGTCTTCCGCATCTCTATCCGCGCCATGCTCAATCAGCACACGCGCGACCTCGAGCCGTCCGAACATTGATGCCAAATGCAACGGTGTGATGCCGACCTTGCTCCGGGCATTCACATCGGCGCCTTGTTCAAGCAACAATCGAACGACTTCATCCCACCCATTTTCGGATGCTTCGTGTAATGGGATCTTGCCATCACTATCCTGGATATTGGGGTCCGCATTGTGCTGGAGGAGTGTCTGCGCGACTTCAAGTTTGCCACATCTTGCCACCTGATACAGTGCAGTCCGGCCGTCTTTATCCCAGAGATTCGGATCTGCACCGTGGCGGAGTAGCCATTGAACAATTTCGAGATGTCCCACGCGCGAGGCATTACACAATGGAGTATACTCCTGAACTCCACGAACGTCTACGTGTGCGCCGTGGTGATAGGGTAACTCTGCAACCTCGAAGTGTTCCATTTCCAAGGCTGCTACGAGTGGTGACACATAGTATCCACCAATAGTGTCCACGTCTTGAGAGCGTTCATTGATAAGGTGTTCTACAAGGTCGTGAAACCCGCAGAACGCGGCATAGTATAAGGGAGTTGCATTTGACTTCGAGATGGCGGAGAACCAATAAAACGTCGACCCAGAGGTGGGAGGGACGTCAATGTCGTAGATCTGGATCCAAGCAGAAAAATATGGTCCATCTGGGTCAAAGAGAATTTGCATCCCTTCCCGAATATGGGATGACACGTCCTCGAATTGGGCATGGGTCACCCAATGTTTCGCAGCATATCGAGCGAGAGGAAATCGGTCCCCGACATTGTCCTTGTCAGAAATATCATCCAATCGCAGTAGAGTGCCCAGGCAAGCCCTTGCCATGATCGTGTGTGCAGGCTCCAGGAAAATGAGAAAACGCGAGACGTCCGGATTTGAGGTGGATAGCCGTGGTGAAGTCAGGAATTCTTTCACAGAAAAGTGAGAGAATTGTACAGCTCGAGAGCCATGGGAGTGAGAGGGCCGTACAACTCGAGACCCATCTTCCGATTGGGACATTTCTTCATCCTCGTCCACAACGGCAATCAAACTCGAACACGTCGAGAGAATCGCATCCTCTTGGTCCTCCCACCGCCAATCTGTCCTCAACTTCGATGCCTCGTCACCGGAGGCTGCACCAAAGTCGACCGCGAGGACTTCCGCAAGCTCTGAAACACGAAGAGGACGAACAGCGACTGTAAGACATTGCAAGAGCCGATGCGCCTGCTCTCGGTTCGCTTTGTTGATTCCCCTCAATATCCGCTCATACGTCTCGTCCAATGATTCGGGCAATTCTTTGAGCATATGCCGTACACGCCCCGGAAAACAGTGCCGAAGTGACTCCAATTGGCAATATACCCAACGAAACCTGTTTGGACGAATAAGTCTGATGGTCCGTACGGTGGTAGAAACATGCTTACATCCCATCGGCTCTTTCGGAGAGCGTCTCAATCACCGATCTCTTGTCTTCGTCTCGCCATTTTCGCATCTTTGGATCTGAGCGAACAACAGAGGTCACATAGCTGACAATATCCTTCTTTTGTCCAGTTTAGTCATGGAGGGACACACGACGCGACGTCAAGGGCTCAAGAGCATTACGAATGTCGAACTCGGGGCGACTGGTAACACATAGATGGAGATTTGATAACGAAAGTTCGACGAGATCCTTCAAAACGTCGAGGACCTGTTCTCGTGCGGTGGGCAATCCGGATGTGTCGGGGCATTCATCGAGTGCGTCGATGATGATATAAACTGGAGGTTGATCGGGGAGTGCGACCATCTGCTTCAGGCACTTCAACAACTCGTCTTCACTTGGTTTTTTCGCACCGCTGTCGAGCTTGAGATGCAGACGGGAGAGAATGTCGCAATAGGGATCGGATCGAGCGGAGAGCTGGACAACGAGAGAAGGAAGCAAGTCACGGCGGTTCTGCTTGCTAGTGTCCCTGAAATCACAATAGAAATAGGCCATTGAGGCCAGACCGCTGTCGTGTAGGGAAGTTATATCGTTTATGATCGTAGAGCTAGCCTGGAGGTATGAGTCCCAATATTAACAGATTCGGGAATGACGAACCAGATTATGCTCTTGCCAGAGCCCGCTGAAAAAAATGTTTGTTAGCGAGAATGGTATTGGAGTGGTAACATGAACGTACGCTTCCCATGAACCCACAACAAACACCCAGAGAATTTCCATTCTGTAAAGATACTTCCTTTAAAGAACCACTCTGCTGTTCCTTTGTGACGAGCACTACATGCGATGTTATGATTGGTGGACGGATCGGATGGAGTGAGCCATCTACGAAGGTTTTGTAACAATTGGCTCCCTGCGAAAAACGGTTGAGCCTGTATGTCAATATATATGAGGTTACGGGACGACGAACGTTTCACTTGGTCTACGTCATTCGCTGTTCTTTTGATGACGACCTTAGCCTCACGTTCGCCTAGAGCATCAGGATCAATCAACTTCGGTGACCAACAGTCAGCAACTGAAGACTGTTGACGTACCATCGATGAGCACCTTTACTCCACTACCGACGCTGTCCACCTTAGCATCGACACCCCTCACCCTGTCATCCACATCCTGCGTCGCCTTGAGATTTTGTGCGATTGCCATCCGTGCCTCCTCGTGCGTCAGCTTGTCTAACTTCTTCAATGCATCCTCCAAATCTGTCCTTCCAGCCAATCTCTTCAGAAATTTCTCTGAATAATTCTCAGTTGGCAATGGCATCTTTGTGTATCATTTACTCACTTGTCCGGCCTTGCCTTATCTCTTTTGTCGCAATCCCAAGAATGGAAAGCACTTCTACCATGATTTTTACCATCATGTCCACCATTTCCGGTGTCGGTACTACTGCAGTGTAGACTTCGAGACGACGGAAGAAATTCTCGATGCCCCCAAATATATCAATGAGAGTTTCTTGACTTGAGCGAACATCCTTAGCTGCCTGAGGAATGTGGGAGTTACAAATCACTCGCGCAAAGAGAGGAAATAGCGAACGCACTGAAAGGAGAACACCAAACCCGGCAAAAATCACTTTTGCGGGCGAGAAAACCTGCCGAATGAACATAAGAGTCTGGATGTAAGAAAGAGTTCATGTCATGGGACGTACCAGACTGACGCCCTCTCCAATCGTCTCAGAAAAGGCAAATAAGACATTGACGGTCGGATCAAGCCACCTGGTTAGCCTTTCGTCGCTTGTCCGAGATTGACCGAGCTCTTGTACTTGTTGTTGAAGTACGGCGAGAATGGCACTCGGAGATTGGCAGGCCTGGAGATCGGCTGCGAGTGGATGCAAAAGAATATCGTTGTTTGTCTGCTTGTTGTAGGCCTTCAAAGCATTATTGAAAATAAGTTGAAAGTTGGGGGACTCAGGGCCGGTAAGGTGAGTGTGAGACATAAGAGCGAGAACTCGGAGCTGTTTCCTCGTGATAAGAGGACGATGGCGGATTCGCAGGTATCGAGGAGGAGGAATCGATCGCTGGGCGCTTGACCACCGCCTCCGAGTTGAATCCGGATATGCGTTGATGATGAGCGCGCATGACATACGATAAGCATGTATGGCACGAAGCAAGGAGACATGTAATTGTAACTGCAGGCGGAGCTGATTGAGACTGGAAATGTCTGAGTAGACTTGAATCAAAAGTTGGGACCAAAGACTATCATTATTCTTTCAATATGTCAAGATGCAATAGGTTGCAGTTCAGTGAGTGTTTTTTTTTTTTTTTTTTTAATTATAAGTTTATTCACCACTGCGTGAGCAACAAGTGACGTAAATACAAAGTATCTACTAATTTAATATGGGGAGACGAGTATGTGGGGATGGGTACATAGGGGGAGAGAAAGCGGGGGTACGGAAGTCTGTTAGCGTCTGGCGCTGGACCTGAAGACATTCAGGGGGGATCCGGTCAAGGCGGGAGTGGGTGAAGAAGGAAGTTCGAACGGAGAAGGAAGGTCGCAAGGGACTCGGTGCCTTCAATAGTGTAGAATAGATTATGTACATTAACAGTTCCAGAAATAGAGTCCTGAATCATGTATCTAAAAGGTTTGGTCAGCGGACACTCCAGGAGAACATGCTCCGGAGAATGAATTTTCCTCAGCGGGCCAGGGCGCACACTTGCTTCCCTTCCCATGTGCTGTGTATCGGCGGACCACATATTTGCATGGACACTACCAACGGGGTCAGCGGACCGCATACTTGCACAGACACTTCTGACGGAGTCAGCAGGCTGCATATTTGCATGGACGCTACTAACAGGGGGGGTTTCTTGGTGGAGGAACTCCTCCATCAGGTGTCTGAAGCCTGGGGAGGGGTCATGGGCATGCAGATCCGCGCCACCAGAGGTGGGGATTATGCTGTCACATGTGGGGTGGGGGTCCGCTCCACTCTCCATGGGAAATAGGTTGTTGGGTGGGTCTGCGCGGTCATCAAGCATACTGGATG
>Ga0307512_10003604_pt1 | contig 17728 bp, 10 predicted proteins | sample 14_EM_MG_FD_200267 | JGI IMG/M metagenome (GOLD analysis project Ga0307512, IMG submission 200267) | Populus trichocarpa ectomycorrhiza microbial communities from riparian zone in the Pacific Northwest, United States - 14_EM | ecosystem: Host-associated > Plants > Roots > Unclassified | place...
AGCTTCTGGCCTTGAACCATGGCAAGCCCAGGACTAGGTTGTATGCCTTCATTGGGACGACTAAAACCTCCGATTCGTCAACCGGTTTAAGGTGTTCAAAATACTGAACCAAGAGACTTGCCTTTCGGCTCTCCTTTGCAGACATTATCACTTGGCCATTGAGACCCTGGGTGGAGGTGAATGCTGGTTCGTGGGGCAATTCGAGTTTCCTGAGTAGGCTCAGTGATATAAAGATGCTCGTTGCACCGCAGTCGATTAGTGCTTTGACTCGCTGCATGTTGCCGTGTATGTTTCGTTCAAGGACTTCATGGACGATATGCGCCGAATACGGTCTCTCTGTGCCGCATAGGTATTGGCTTGACATCAGAGCCCGACCTTCCAGAATGACTCTTGATTTTAAGGCAATTCGGTGCGGTTGGATCTCGTCCAAGGTTGCAAATAAGGCTCGGTTTCCCAAGTTTTCCAATCGTAACTCCGTATCGTCCAGCCTCTCCCGTCGAGTTAGATATCGAGAGAGGTAGACTAGTTTTTTTGCTGCTGCGTGTCGAATGACTTTTGGCGTTTATTTTGTTTGCCGTCATAGCCGCCGCCGCTGTTGCTGGAGTTCTGGTCAGGTGGGTTTGTCTTGCCGTATTTGGTACAAAGGTAGGTTTTGTGGTCTCCGCTGCCGCAGCGGGTGCATTGCCGGTTTGCCTTTCGGCTTTCGTAGGCTTCTTTTGAAAGCCACGGCGCTGGTGATAAGTTGGCCCGGCTGCCTCCGCTGGGCTTATTGGACTTGCCCGATTTTGAATTACCGCCGGGGTGATTGGAATTGTCGGAAGTGTTTTCCGCAGGTTCGGAGATGGATGGTCGGAAATTAGGTTTCTTATCGCCGCCTTTCTGAAACTCCCCTGGTTGCCTTCGTTGCTGCTGTTGTCCTCCGGGCTTCTTGTCGTCCGGTTTGAACTCCGAGGCCGCCGCACAGTCGAAGAGTTGGTCGAGTGTGTCGAACCTGTCTTTGCCACTGGAGATCCAAGGTCTGACTTTCGTCTTAACTGCGTGCCGCAGGCCCGCCTATGCCATGTCGTACAGGACCACTTCGTGCGTTATAAGGCTCCAGCCGGCTCTTCTCCAATTTGCTTTTAGGTGGTTGGCGTAAATTCGGACTGATTGGTTTGGTAATTGCTGGTACTCCTGCATGGCTTTTGTCGCCGAATTGAGATGTCTGTCTTTATCTCCGTACATCTTTTGAAGCTCGTTCGCGAAGAGTTCGAAATTCTCTAAACACGGGTCCTTCGCCTCTTGTAGGTCGCTAACCCACTCGGATGGGTCCATATTTTCCGTCTGTCGCTGAGTCGTATCTGGGTGGTTATTCCAGGTGTCGAGAAAAGAGACTGCATACTTGACTTGATCGGCATCGCCTCTTGGGAATAGGTGCTTATGGGATGCAAAGTTTGTTCGTAATGTTTCGAGGAACTTATCCAGCTCTTTCGCCCCGCCGCAGTACCGTAAGGGGTGAACCATCTTAAAGATCTTGGACTGATTTCCGGGATTCTCCGCTCTGTCGCTGGTTCGGCTGCGGTCGAGTTCGGTGAGCATTCGGGTTCTCTCCTCCTTCCATTCGGCTTGTTGTTCGAATAGGAGATTAAGTAGCATCCGGTTCTGTTCAAGCATCTCCTTTTGGTTGTCTTCGGTGATCTTTGACAAAATGTCTTGTCTGCCTCGATTATCCTCGCCCTCTGGTAAGGTTGAATCATCTTCGTCTTCGTCTTCGTCTTCAGGATCGCGGGCGTCTTCGTGAACTTGAGTCTCGGCGCGATTGTCATCGTTGATTTCGTCTTCTGGTAGTACCGAGACGCGGCCCGTAGGAATAGGCGTGATTCGGCTGAGCGATGCTCGGAGGGATTCAATGCTCGCACGCATGTTAGGCACACGCAATTGGCTTCTCTGTATTCTCTTTGGAGGCATGGAGGGTAATTGGCTGTAATTGTTGATTTCGTGTCTGTCGCGACGCATCAATTGAAGGGGCAAATTCGCGTGATCTCGTGAGCGAAACGTATCCGATTTTCTGCAAGACCGAATATAGTGTAAGGGCGCGTACGCCGGAGCTCGGCAGTATAAGGATATAGTATGGTATATGGTTGCACACGGGCGCGAGTGAGATCAAGTGTAGAAGTAAGTGGTAAGATATTCGGTACGGAGCTAAGTCTCTGTCGCGATGTCAATATAAGGTTGGCAGTTACCCGGCACTGGACACCTCACGTGACCATCCGGCAACCCTAACCACGCACGCTTGAAAACGCCGTTACTCCTACCATCAACTAAGCAGCTTCAATATCGCGTGAAGAATGTTGGGTAAACAAGGCATCGCATGGATATTTAATCATATAATAGAACTCTTGGCCTCCTCCACACTCAAAAATAAATTTTTTTAACGATGAGACAAGCATCAAAATATTATCTACATCGCAACCTGCAAAACATTCATTATGCGATTCCTGGATTTGGAATAATCAATCTTGATTGTGCACAATTGACAGATATTAAATGCAAGCACTTTATATGTATTCATATATTGACCCGCTGGACAACCCTCTGACGACCCGCCAATTTCTGATGGGTAGGAAGATCCCTATTGAACTGTACTCCAATTCACAGTTTGAGTCAATTAAAGATGCAGACTACCAAATTTGGCACCGGTTCAGGTCTGATCCGGACCCAGACCTGAAGTCACATTCCAGAACCGTTGCTGACACTCACATTGTCCATATAGGGTATGATACATCGTGAACAAGAATGCTGCACAACCACAGTTGCAGGAAATGATGTGTAATCATATTTCTTCCTATGTATCACAGTGTGAGGGTACGTATGCTTACATTCTGCTTCATTGGCATACGTATGGTAATTATAGTTGAACAGTTGCAAACGTGGACTGGAGCGATAGTACATAGGACAATATGTAAGATAATCCATAGGGATGCAGTTCTAGTGGTGGGCGACTATATAGAATGGCCATTACCCGGCTGTGGGTCATGTGTCACCATTACAAACAGCTCCATCCCCATTCACCTCTGGGCATCAGACCACCAACTGGCTCACCTCATCGACTGACCGTCAATTATCGCAAGAATGGGGGGTCAAACCGATTATTCATTCTAGGCGGCGTGTCCAGAAGCAACACCCTCTTGTGTTGTGGGCAGGGAGGAATGTAAGACGCAGGAGCTGTTAGCGATTTGAAAACATCAGGAATCACCATCGCATGCTTGAGAAGTGTCAGTGAGTCCACGGCAGTGAGGTGCAGGGATGGAGGGAGTCAGATCTTGGAGGTGGAGGAATTGATGGGAATGGTAACTTGGAGGTGTAGGTCAATTGGGCATTTCCTTGTTTCAAATTTTTTTTGGTTGGGACCAGGTCCACTATTCATGTAGTCTGGACGAGTTAAACAACCTTGCAAAATCCAATCAACTGTTGGCGGAGTTTTGCAAGGCGCTGAAGGTTCACACTGAAGAGTACTCAGTAGTTGTGAAACTGGTTAGATGGTACGGACGTAGATGCAGGACTTTTTCGTTGTTGCACTCATACGTGGGTAGCCCAGAAGCTTCAATCCAAACAAGGGGGATGAGGTGATGGGGTGGTGAAGTATTTGTAGTTACGGTTGCCAGGAGGTCCCATGAGGTCTCCAGTGCAGAGCAACTGCCAACTTTATCTGGACATCAAGATGGATACTTAGCCCAGTACAAATTATCTTACCACTTACATCCACCCTTGAATTGACTCCCATCTGTGTGCGACCATTTAACTTAGACCTTATCCTTAATGTGCAGAATGCAAGCATATGGGCCATTCCAAAATGCATCAATGATTGATGCTAAACACATTCAGTCAAAGTGTGAATTGGTGTTTCGAATGAGTGCTTGAGCCATATGGCGTGGTGTTCAGCTGTGATCCTGGTGGCTAGCACAGTAGTTACTGGTTCTGAAGAGTAATCATTATTGTCAAGATTGCGCATGGCAGGTCCAGCTTCAGTGGTTGGTAAAGATACAGATGATATAATGACAGGTCAGTGCTAGAACACAGTAGGTAGTGGTGGTGGTCAAGAACAGGTGTGTGTGCACTCTCTGAAATGGTCCATGGTATGGCACTTGTGATATTGATTCTTTTCCGTTGTTGGTGAGTAAGGTAGTCATGGCTGTATACATTGTTGGAGTAAGGAGTTGTATTTAAGATTCTGAAATCTGAGGGATTCTCTGCTCATTGATGTTGCATGTTAGATGGGCAGAGGGACTGTAGTTGCTACTGGGCTAGTGGATAGTACTCTTACAATCTCTAAAGTACAGCTATTTATATGCAACTCAGGGCTAAAAACCTTGCAACACTGCATCAAGAATTCGCAAATACGAGCAATTCTTGGTTATGGTTCAATTCATATCAATCCCGGGGGGTCGTTGAGTGAGTCGCTGAGTTTTCCAAAGTGCCCAAGTTTAAAGTATACAACAGTAGGCCATTTGGTTGATCTACTACTGGCACAGTGATACCATGCTAGATATTCAAATTGTGCTGTGTATGAGTATGAAAACACTGCTTTCCATCAGAGCAGATAGACCTCATAATTCAACCCAGTGTAGCAGATCCATATTTCTTCCTTCCATCTTTGGCGTTGCCATGAGCCTGCAAATATTTGTAATCATTATACATCTAATGTCATGATAACTTCTTTGAAATGTATCATCAGCAGCTGGTAGTCCAGTCTGGGTTCTGCATGGTGGCCCTATCTTGAATGGCAGAACAATCATCCTAATGCAGCTTAATCTACAATCTATATACACATCTGGCAAGTAAGTGAGATTACATAAAGTACAATGTAATTTGATTTCTAACCATTATTAATAATTTCTTTTCTTTTTCTTTGGCAACAGTTCAACAATGTCTCTGCTAGAATACTTGACTTGGCTTGAGTCTGTACTTCAAACTCGTGGTGGTATTTACCTGAATTGCCAATCTTCAGCCCCATTGGATGGTAATTAGAAACACATACTGGATGTGTAAGAGACAGATTTTTCGCTTAATTTGAATTGGTCATGCACTTTGACAACTTATATAAACCCTCAGAATCTCCGGGAAATTCTTGAGATAAAAACCAACATTAAGCTTGGTGAATATTTTTGCAATAGTTACCACTATGTTTTTGCTATAGTTAGCACAACTGTTGGAAATGATAAACACAAGGACTCCAACTAATGAAAAAGTCAAGAAGGAATTGGCAATACAAAAGAATAATGCTGAGATAGATATTAAATTTGATGCTAATGATCAACTTAATAGCATGGTATGCACTTCCTCACCTGTGGCTCTATTGAGCAAGAGAGCTACTGTATTCTCGCAGCATCATATGTTTGTTAAACCGCCACTGATTTTAATATTTCAACTATGTAAATTGCATGAAATGCTGTGGAGTTCAGGCTTGAGGCACAACAGTCGATTGATGTAATGAGATGACTGTTCCTTGACAATCCCACCTCCTGTCATCTGACACTGTCAGCAAACCTAAATTACATACAACAGTCTTCTTGGTTACCATTTGATATACTCATTCACCATAATTCCCTTCTGGCCACTTCTAGGGTAAACTCAACCTCTTCATGTTCTTTGTGGTATTTTGGTCGCAATGTGCAAAGTCGTAGTGATAGAAACCAACTCTGGAAGATCAGACGGCTCGATAGCCAGCTCTTTCCGTACAACACCCTGCCCCACCCCATTCTACAATCATGGGGTATGGAATATTCCACAGTTCAAAAACTGGGGCATGATACCATTGCGCGCGATATCTGTATGACTTGATACTCTTTCCCGGTCACAGTGTCCAGCATTTATACAGTGTGAATTATAAAATTGTAGTGTAAATCAACCCCTATATTCAGTTGTTGGCTGTTGGGAAGAGACACTAGCAGGCCTGTACTCCATATTTCTTGAAGTGATATGCATCATCAGCTCTGGCAGCCTTTACATAGTGAAGATAGAACACGAATCTCATACTGGAGGGGTAGACAACTCCAGAGATGCCGTGGGATTGTGTGAAGCTTTTATCATGAGTCAAAGGGCCAGTGACCTTTGAGATACATACCGTCATCGGGAATAAGTCCGTATACATCTTAGCGATATTTGATTCATGTCTGATATTGTGTTGTTTGCACTGGAGGTTATGTCCCATTGGCATTGTGGCATTGTCTGTTGATGGTGGTGAGAGGCGTAATTCTGATAAGGAATAGTGGTTGGTTTACAGAGGGAATGAGTGCACACGTAATGTGCGGTGAGGAGGTATTGTGTTGAATGGATTTCAAGTGGCTCTTGCAAGGTGTCTTTGCATTTGAGCTTTATGTTTTGATCTGCTTTTCGTTTGGTTATAGTTCAATACATGACTTTCTACTCTAGTTCAATCACCTTTGACTTGTTTGTGTTCCCCATATTGAGTTGTGATTTAGGGTCTTTCAATGTGAATACTTACTTAAGCTGGACTGGAACTAGAGGATCACAAATTTCATTCTTTTCTAGGCTGAGGTGGTCCCTTCCAGACTATGTACTCCTGACCATAGAATTTGGGAACTTGAGTTGATACAGTGTTGTTATGGGGCTCAGAACTATAACATGAGCAGACTCTAAGCCTTTTTCAGAGCCGCCAGTACATACCATTGACAATCGGCTGACGTAAATTCAACTTTGGATCTGCCTAAGTTATTCCTTGTCCTCAGAACAGGGAGTATTAAAAAAAAACTACAACAAAAAAATGCTATATATACATTAAGTACATGACCAAAAGAGATTTACAGGCAATTTAAATTGGTCATTTAAATTGAAAATGGGTTTGCAGAGAGTTTTTGTGCAAAATATTGCAACAAAGAATACATATATTTTCGCCCTTCTTTTGTGATAGTGCAAACGACTAGAACAAAATCACAACCCTGGTACAAAATTATTTTGTAAAATTAAGTCAAGTAACTATTTTCACCTATTTTATATGGGTTTAGTTTATAAAGATAAGTGCTTGAATGACTTCTTGTACGCTATTCAATATAAATACTGAGTACTTATACTTTTTCTTTGTTGCAGCTCGGCGCTAGCCGGTTGTCGACAGTTCAACCTTACTACGTTAAAGGAGCACCCCATTCAATTGAATATCGCCCCCTCCAGGCCCACCGACGTTGATATTAACGAATGCCCGTCAATCGTCTTTCCCATCCCAATATTATGCGCAAGATGGCCCTAGAGGCTAGAGATACACTACATCAACTAGTTCCTCATCCCCTGTCTGCTTTCCCTACGGTTGCGCTAAACTGTACCATCTCCACGGTACCTACTGTTTCATTTTAGGTTGAGCGAGCCATCGTTTACTTATCAACTGGCGCACTGCAACACTCATCCAAGTACACGACGGCGACCGGCATCACAAGACCGACGTTATCCTCAGAGACTCGCGCAAGTCGAATGAAAACAATTAGTGCTGGTAGACTATCACGGATGCAGTGGGGGCCTTGTTTCTGCTGCAACGGATTGGATGTAAGGTGGTGTGGTAGCAGGCTGGCAGCTGGTTGGAGACGATCAATTAAAGTTCGCTAGAGGTGATTCTCGAGAGCTGTCAGGAGACTGTATTCGGTGTTACCTCATGACCCTGCAATGGGCAGGTGGAAGGGATGACTTAACTTCAAGTTCGTAGGTGCTAGTAGAGTAATGCGAGATAGAGAGAACTAGAGGGTAGCGAATAGGAGATGGGAGGAGATAAAGGATTTCATCTAAAGAGACTTGAACTTAGAGAATTTTGAGTGAGAATGTCTGGTAGGGGTATTCAAAGTTGGGAGGTATGGATCGACATTACGAAAATTATATTGGTCACTGTCCGCACCAAAAAAATTGCATGATTAAATAACCCCCCATATTCTGCATATATTCTACACGTATGCATAGGTATGTCTTTCCAAATGTAATATCCATCTGAACCACAACACCGCTGGTCATGCATAGAAGCTATCTCGCTTGGTCTAATGGCTAAGCCTTACAGCGGGCTCAATGGCTGAAATCCTTGTCATACTCCGCTGTAGGCCTAATAGACCGATCTGGAACCTATCATTCTTCGCTGTAGTCTAAACAATTAAACTGCCAAAGGTCCAATTTCATCCGAAAGACAGTCCAAACCCAAATAACTTTAGCCACATTTCCAAATATCGCGTGTATTTCCAACTCGGCTCCATCTTCGCAATGCTCAGTCTCTCTAAATACCGTATGACCAGAGCAAATTCGCTACATATTAGTGGTGTTGGTGAGTGGTAGTAGTAGCGGAGTTACTATAGGAATCAATGATAGATATTGGGCACCATGTTTATGTACGAATCCTCAGAACAAACATGGGGGGTCTTGTATAAATTCTACATATATATAGATACATATAATGGTGTATCTTTCACATTTGCAGACCTTGATTCATCCTCACATTTATGCATCCGTATTACCTTAGTTTGAATGCGCTTACTTCCCTAACTCGATCCGGCAGGTCATACTCCCTATTTCCGGTCTCCACCCATCGCCATCCCTCAACTCTCTCAATCTTTTCCACTCCTCTACCACCACTTGAGAGGTCGAAGTTAAGTCATTCCTCTCTACTTACCTATGGTAAAATCATGAGCTAAACTTGATAAAGTCCTCAGGTCGACTATCGCCGGCTCCCGGGCACCGTCTCCTCCCAGGCCAGACCAGCCGTCTGCTACTAGCTCCCGAGCACCATCTCCAGCCAGTTCTCAACTTCTACCACATCCGGTCAGCTCCCAAGCTCCACCTCCAGCCGCCTCCCAAGTACGGTCTCTAGTTCCCGGCAAGCTCTCTGAGAGCACGAGTAAAGTCTTCTTACATTCCCACAATTACGAGCTAACCTCTGAACAGAGTCCAAGCCCAGGTCGATCTTCCACAGCCAGCCCCTGAGCACTGTCTCTGACTAGCTCCCGAGCACCATCTTTAGTCAGCTCCCGGCAAGCTCTCTGGGAGCACGAATTGGCTTCTCTCCGTTTATTCTTACGATTGCAAGAAATACCTTGAATAGAGTCCACGTGCGCCTCCAATTACACCTCCAATTACACCAAGTGCACTCGATCACTCGCTCGAAGTGCTCTTCCCAGTTTGCCTGAGCACCGTTTAAATGTACCTGAGTACCGTCTCCTGCCAACTCAGATCGACCGTATGTCCACATATAGATAGATAGATTGATACAAAATATAAGTTTAAATTCATAACTTTTGCAATCATTAAATCAAGTGCTCTAGTGGAAACTGAATCTCTCGCTCAAGCTTGGTGGTGGTCGCTCAGAAAACAGGTCGCTCGCTCATACTACAGTTGTGCGCTCGCAGCCGAACGGAAAGCCCCTCGTTGGACGGAGATGACTAAGATATTCATATCACATGCGCTCGTGCGTCTTGTGCGTCGGACCAGACCGCGCGGAGGAACCGGTTTTCCCCGTGCTACTGCAGCTTGTGCCAACGGTAACCTCCCTGCTGCTATGCGTTGTACATAAGCGCTTGAGACATCTTGCGACACGTACGATAATTTTACCCCTAACCCTGGTCAGGACTTTTCTGCAACACGAGTGGGGGCTGGGTTGCTGGTCACTATTTCGACATACGATGATGTATATACACCCACGTAAAGGTGACTACTACCGCACTTCATTTCAGTAGACTGTTCATTGTGATGAGGCACAGTACTTTACATTTAATCTCGCAGAATCCGTAATTTTGAGATTTGTGTAACTCGCGTATCCCACAGTGAGTGAAAGGTTCGTAGGCTCGAATTCGCACGAGTAGCCAGAAATCTGCAGGATTGTACCAATGGCTATACTTAGACGCATCTTGTCGGACTAAAAAACCGGCAACAGCGGATACAGCCCCATTGTATGTTCGTTAGCCGCATGCTTCGAAAAAGATGGAACGGTTAACTATAACTGGCTTAAGTACTGTCAATATGCACATATAGAAGCACAATGCGAATGGCCGGATTAGACCAAATGTTATCAAGAACGAATCAAGGGAGACCCCCAGCCTCCCAGCGCACACACAGGACGGGAAATTTCACGCCAACATGAAAACGAGAACTGTGATGTCGAGAAATCCTGTTGGGTTAGGGATTTTGTATAACAGACCTAGCTCAAGATAATTTCAGCATTGACTTGGTGTTCCTCATCCTAATCCTCAGTACATGTAAGCTCGATATACTGTCTATAAAAGCAAGGGCACAATATGTGTGCCTAGACGACGTTTTTGTTATCGTCTTGAATATGCAGTTGTGAAAGGGAGTTGTAATTGCCGAGGTTCCACAACTCAGCTGCAGATTGAAAACGAGGGGTTAGGCAGCGTTTCAATTCTCAAAGCACATCAGCATTAGCTCAACATAGAGAATTCTGAAGCCTGGGAATGGGAGGGAAGAAAGAATAATTGGGTATCTTCCGGTACCGATCACAAGTGAGTCATCTCAGCCTCTCCCAGCATGCTACTAGCTCAAGATATCTCGCCAATAGGTATTTACCATCAACAGGATGAATATTGACTCTCTGACGCTAGGCTGGTAAGAATGGGAAAACGCAACGTGTTTGGTTCTCTATCCAGCCGGTATATGCAGGATGAGTTGCTTCATGCAAGTGCATTTCACGATACTGATCTAGACTGTCAGGCAAACTGAAACCGTGTTTTTGCATGAAATTGACAACTCAGCAGTATTTGCAATGCACCTTGAAGTCGTTTGCATCGGTGCGCACGAACATCTTCACCAACAAGTAGGCTAGAATACCAGAGAGCTTTACGAATCGCTATTTGACACCTTCCTCAACGTGCAGCAAAATGGCAGTGCTGTTCCTAAACATAACGCAGTAGAACTCCCTGTAAAAATTTAGTATAGGGAAGCCGATAAGGCTATGACTTCTATAAAACCCACCCAAAAAGTATCCGCGAACACTGTCCATTCAGTTCAATCGCCCGTCGTATTGCTTCATCCCCGAAAATAACACTTCGTCCCTTACCAATACGCATCCGAAAGACACATTATTCTTAGGTGTTTCCCTTGCTGTATCCCCTGACCTATCATTGTATGTAAATGCATTCCAATTCTCATATTTGTTAAAATTGGTCAATCCCCACTCATAAAGGGCTGATGGCACAGTGGTAGTGCATTCGTCTAGTATGGGAAAGAATTCCTAGCCAGTCCATTCTATTCTTCGTTTCTTCAATATATTTCCGATTTGACTGTCGATTAGGATGATGGCACTCTTGCTCGAGCACAATTTAAAGCTAGTCATACGCCGGTCAAGTTGGTGTATCTTTCGTCTGGATGCGACAGTACTGATTGGAGCGAAACAGCAAACTGGTTGTATTATCCTGTGGCCACTATCTACCGACCAACATCCGATGGTAATAGCCAAGTCATTCAGCCCCTCCCATCGGCGAAGCCTATCACCGGATGGCAGAAAAACGTTAGAATTCCACCACAACTCTTCCAGGTGTTTGTGTTTGCTACGCATATACCGGGGGTGTTGGCAGACACTGGTGGGGATTTCAGCAACAACCTCTTCACAGATATTGCGCCTTTCTTGGCGCTATTTGGAGATCAAGTCGCGAAGCAGTATATGAGCCACTCTTTGAGCTGGAATGAAGATCTGATTTTCGCGATTGCACCCTTGGGTATCATTACTGCCATTACAAGCGCGATCAGGGTTGGTGGCCCATCGTCCTTCAAAGCGATCATAGGACGTGCGCGAGAAGGAAAAGGTGTGGTTGAGGTCGAATTGATGTCTTCCACTTCTCACGATGTTTGCGAATTGTGGAATGGGGATAGAGTCGCGCGGATATTAGGAACAAAAGAGCCACCGTCGATTATCGAGTTACTCTATTCCAAAGACTCCAACAGCAATAATCCAGAACCACAGGAGCGCCAGAAACATTATCAAGCTGAGATATATAGCTTCGAATCGGGCAAACTGGCAGGAGTTATTATTCCAAAAGATCGTCAGAGTGTTCCCAGCTCAGAGGACACCGAAATCAACGCAAATGAACCCCCTAACCTTGGATTAAATATTGGCGGCCAATGGGTGTCTGACTTAGAGCTGAAAGCTATTGCTATGGTTGGGATTATTTTGCAAGGAGGAGTCCTAGCGTTTGCCGGCATAAGCGGACCGTTGTCTTTAGATTCCAAGCTCGAGAAGAATCATAAACCAGTGCAGCTTTATTCATTTCCGTTAATGGCTGCTGGTACTGTGGGATTGATCGTCGGGATGTTTTTGTGCGCACATATCATTGAGCGGAGTACAGCTGAGACAACATGGACTGTCGTTAATTCTCGGATCAATACAGTATCATGGCTTCAGAGAAGCACTGTTGTGAATGATCAGCAATTCGATTCGTATTTCATCCAGCGTCAAGAGCTGGCGTCTGGAAGAAGTCACTTCTACAAAATATTGTCCTACGCACTTCCAACGAAGTGGTTAAATGCAAACCCCCAACTCCAAATTCGCAAGTCTAGAAAGGCAGAAACAAATAAACAGCAAACACTGACAATTATAGCAACATCAATCAGTGTGAGTGCATTTGTTTTACAGTTTATTGGGTTGAGAGGATTAAATGGGTCTGTTACAATTGCCCAGTTGATTGTTACTGGGGTGATGACTGTTCTGAGAGCGGTGGTACGGCGAGGCTTAGTTGCGGATGAGGTGAGGTGCGAGAAACTTCAGAAGGGTTATGAATTGGATCGGGTCGCTATAAAGATCACAAACTGCTGCGACTGGTATGTGATTACAGGGGGGCTACAACCTACAACAGAAATCAGGCACAATGAGCTCGCTACGAAAGTTGTCAACGCAAGAGTCCACTTAGGCAACCTATGTAAGTGGGAAACCCAGTGGGAACCAACTGTGGCTGCCACAGCTGCGTCCATTGAGGCAGTCATGAACTTCTTATGCAAAAGCGATGATTTCCGTCTTACTCGCCTATCAGATGTGTTCGTGTGGAAGCTAGTGGTCCAAGTTCGTTCAGAATCCGAGTCGTTCGAAGAAATCCGACTACAAATGTCTCGAACGTGGCACGAAGGTCGGGGTTGGAGCGACTGGAATGTGGATAAGAGCATACTGGAAGCGGTCCTAGGACTATGGATGCTCCATTACAGGGATCAGACAGCACCACATGAAAGTCTTCGGTTTCTTGACATCAAGAGGGAGACATATGAAAGATGGATTCAACGTCAGGCCGAAGATACCGACGACCCCGGCAGAATAAATGACTGGTCTGGAAGTATTTTCGGGAAACCAATTACAGAGGATTCGTCCAATCTGGTAAAAGTCATATCACATGCTCCGATAAACAAAATCTGCGGTCAATACATACTCTCAAAATTTGTGTCTGAAGTAGCTGAGAAGTATTTGATATCAATTGGTGGAAGAGTATGGATCCGAAGTGGTCAACTGGGAGTGAAAGCATCCTTTGGGTGGGGCAATACCGTATTAGACGACCTGGCTAATGAGCTAGAACGAACCGGCTTAGCAACTATCCAGGAGGCGTTTCTTAGCATTGTTCCGCCTTTAGAAAAGGCAAAAAAGCTACCGACGGATATAGATATCTCGGCCGCATTTCTAGATACTACGAAACAGATGGCGACATACCTTGATGGAGGACGAGATGAACAAGCCAAACGGCTTCACTTGTGGGTTTTGGACGCGGCAGAATCTCATGCGAGCTGGTATGAATCTGGTAGCAAGTGGAAAGATGCTTGTGGGGTATATGCGCATCTATGCTGTACGTACGACAATATCAAAGGTGGAGAAGATTTTGTCTGCGACGCCGAAGAATTTATGGGCTTATTCTGCGAGAGGCTGTTCATATACTACAGCACTTGCCCTGAAAAAAACCATCAAGCATTAACAAATACTCTCGATCTCGTGCGTGCCACCTTGCACGATGCGGTCAACACGGAAACATGGAAAGGGAGGTTGCTAAAGTGGAAGACAAGGCTTCAAACCTGGAACAGGGACATTGAAGAACTTCCGGCAAACAACCTAAATAGCCTACAGACATTACTCAATGCATCACATAGCGGAAACTGCTTATGCCTGGCACGACTCCTGGAACTACGAGATCTTGATATCAACACTACCGACTCAGAGGGAAGAACTCCACTGATTCTCGCAACTATTGCAGGCCACGCAACAATTGCATCACTTTTGTTGCAGAGGAAAGCTAAATCCGATGTTCAAGACAATGATTCCAGTAGTCCGGGGGTAGACCAGTCCGGTCCGGTCCGATCCCGGTCTAGTCCAGTCCAGTCCAACCTTCTTTTTGGACCAGACCAGACTGAGCCCTACGCCAGACCGGGACCTTCCGGACTGGTGGAATCTTTGGTTCAGGACAACAACAAACGGACTGCCTTACACTATGCCGCTATTAATGGATATACACCCATTCTACACACTCTGTTACGATATATCCAAACACCCCATAAAATTGATATTAAGGACGTATTGGATAAATCTCCCATGGACTTGGCGATTGAGAATAACCAGGCGGCGGCTGTATCTCTTTTGATTTTTTACGGTGTCGGTTGCGATGCCATGCACACAGCAGCACGCAGGGGCAACAACGCGACAATCCGGCTGCTCCATGCCTGCGGGGCTAATATCCAATTGAAGAGTAGCGACAAACAATTGACAGCCCTACACATGGCTTCCGGGAAGGGACACGAGGCTACTGTCCAGCTACTCGTCGACCTCGGCGCCAGCATTCAAACCGTGGACAACAACAACCTAAACGCACTGCATCGAGCAGCCCAGTACGGCCATGACGGTACAGTCCAGCTACTCCTCGACCGTGGAGCCAAAATCCAAGCCCCATGCCGCGACAATAACGGGACAGCACTACACCTTGCATGTCAGAACGGTCATACTGCTACAGTGCGACTACTCCTTGAATACGGTGCGAACATCCAGGCCATGGCTAGGGGCAACTTGACAGTATTACACCTAGCAGCAGATCGCGGGTACACGGATGTGGTACAGCTGCTCATCGACTCCGGCGCCAATATCTCGACCAGGACCGAAAGAACGAATTGGACAGCACTTCACTTAGCAGCTACGAAAGGGCGTGAAGATACAGTACGGCTGCTTATCAATCGTGGTGCGAAAATTGAGACCACGGGTATGGGCAATCGCACAGCGCTGCATTCAGCGGCTGAAAATGGACAGCAGGGTATAGTTCGACTACTACTCGACTGTCGCGCGGATATTGAAGCTACGTGCACAATCTGTGATAACGATAACGGGACAGCACTACACTTGGCAGCTCAGAATGGATATGAGGCTATACTTCTGCTACTCCTCGACCGTAATGCCGACATCGAGGCCGCTAGTCGAGACGACCAGTGGACAGCGCTGCATCTTGCAGCCGATAAAGGGCATGTGCATATTGTCCGCCAGCTGCTCGACCATGGTGCCAACCGTGATAGGAAAGGTGGTAACGATTATGGCTGGGCAGCTCCACAGAGCGGTAGCGGGAACACCGCCAGCATGCCAATAAACAATGGGCGGACTGCGCTAGAACTAGCACAAGATAAAGGGCACGATGATACAGTTCAACTACTTCGAAGTCATCACGCCACCATGAGCGGTCTAAGACATTCACCATACCATGGTCCGGCTGCGCCCTGAATTATGAACCACCAATTGCCTATTGTTATATTACCTCCAACCTGTAGCAGTTTTGGGGAAATATGTATGTATGTTATGCTATAATTCGGGTTATTTTCCTAGAAGGAGATATCAGTAATATGCAGGAGAAATTTTATTTAACTCAGTTTTCCATTTGTCCTTTTCCTCGCTCGTTATAGTTTTGTTTGGATGGCTGCTCCGTTGGAGAACGACTGTCTTTGGATGTTATTTAAGCGATCGGTATTTTGTCGGATATTCGCGACGATTTATGAAAAGGAGATATACGTAAGTAAATACACCGAGTTAACGTGCTTCTAATGTGCACTAATGATATTTACCATCTAGATGTCATATGGTTTTCAACGACTTAGCGACAATGGTTGACTGCGAAACAAGTTCAAAGAATAAGCCCAGCGGATGAGGTGTTGGATTGGTGAGATTGGTTGTTTGAATTGTCTATCATATAAAAGTGATCGCCCTCTAAGAGCAAAAGGTATCTGAAGGAGAAAGTATGACTTTATATACAGTCCACGAGCTCGAGGTGGAAAGTGGAGGAGCCAGTTGTTACATATCCGGTAGCGAGTAACTCAGAGTGGCGAAGCATCAAAGTTTCCCTCATGATTCTCTGTATATAAATGGAGTCTTTCTCCTTGTCTCCTACTCTCAGTGAGAAACTGTGAATGGGTCCGCACAAATGACCAAGGCATTAGCAATCACTCTCTAGCCTTTTTTAGTACTTTCGATAGTATTAGAAACTACTGTCCAATCCTTTCTAGTAGCTTCCAGGGCCTTCGGCTAAATTTTGAGTCAACATTTATTTACCTAGATATTACATAGTAAGCTTACTCTTCCGAACACGAAAGGAGGATTGAGAACCATAGCTTAGTCCTGATATCTATCGAACCATAACTGCATGAATGCGGGAATGGAAATCATTAATATGCGGGGATCGAAGTTTGGAATAACTTTGGGGCATAATGCTTCGCCCCTTTATAGCGACGTATATACTCGCTAGAAAATAAAGTTTCCGGACACTCGCTAGTGCGCAATGAGAGAGACCTTCAATTGTATTTACCTTGCCAGCAGATTTCTGTATTGAGTCATTCAGTATCTCAATTAAATATAGTTTCCTAATCATGTCAAGGCAATGTCCCATCTAAGTAATAGTTTGAGTAATATTAAAATGTCCGGAGTTAGTTTCTAGCGAGTATGCATTGTTAACTTCCCATTTTAACAAATAGGGTGTTACAAACACTGATTGGCTCTATTTTGAGGAATACAAAAGAGTCAGTAGGTGCCTGATTCTGCCACCGCAACCAGTGTTCCTAAGCGGCCCGGTCGCAAGATCTGAGGCATCGCTTGGCGCTGGCCTGGCCCGGCCGCGATTTTGTAGGCCTGGCTTGGTGGCGGCCAGGCTTCTTGCAGGCCAGCCGGGCCTCGCCACTTAGGAATACTGACTGCAGCAGCCGTGGAAAATACACCACAGCCCATAGCGACTAACTAGGTGTTTCAGACGTCCGTGCTATATGTATAAGTAAGATATCCCAAATTCTGACCCTAAAATTTACCAGCGACGATTTGAAGTCATCAAAGCATGGTCAATAACCGCGAGTAAAGAATAACAAATTTCCTTAACAGCTGTAATACGCGGTGACGGAGGTGGTTACCGGGAAATGAGACCTCACCCACTTCCAGCCAACATACGATGACCCAGTGTTCCGAACAGGCCCTGCCGGCCGGGCTTTCCAGAGGGTAGGCATGTTCAGACAGGCCTGCGGGCACCTGCGGGCACCCGAGGGTTAGCCTGCATGACGGAGATTAACAATAGTTTCTAGTAGGTAGGAAATAGGTACGTACTATTTGTTGCAGGAAGCCCTAAGGTTCAGTGCATGGTCGTGACGGTCTCTTTAGACTTCACACCATGACTGTCCTTTTAGACTTCTCACGATGCTCGCCCTCATGCTCATCATACTTAAGACGCACCTTTATCCGTCTCTCTTGTACCTACAATCAACTCACTCATTCACATCAACA
>Ga0307512_10003605_pt1 | contig 17727 bp, 15 predicted proteins | sample 14_EM_MG_FD_200267 | JGI IMG/M metagenome (GOLD analysis project Ga0307512, IMG submission 200267) | Populus trichocarpa ectomycorrhiza microbial communities from riparian zone in the Pacific Northwest, United States - 14_EM | ecosystem: Host-associated > Plants > Roots > Unclassified | place...
CTCGTCTCTAGTCCACGCATGCAAACATTTTTTTTTTGTTTAGATAATCATACTCGCATACAGCCATTTAGACAGACTATGGCGGCGCACACCTTGTCCGCGCGGTGGCGGCACGTTGCAAGTTCCTCTTTGCTCTCCGCCCAGGCCTGTCCCAAGAGATTGAAGTGCGCACCAAGGAAATTTGGCAAAAGAAAACACAGCCGAACGGCAAGACTCCGGACAAAGGGAATGAGGGGAAAGACTTAGAGAAAGGGAGTGACAAAAGAAACCGAGGTTCGTCCCCCACTCATCTCCTGCGGACGCCATAAATGAGGACGTAGGCAGGAACAGCGGCGGCTCCTCCCGGCACCCAATTCCCCCGCGGCACCCAGCTCATCCACTTCCGCCTCTCTCTCCTCTTCCCGCTCCCGGCACTCCCGGAGCTCCCATTCCGACGCCTCACCCCCCGCGTCTTCCTCAGCCGGCACTCGCCTAATTCCCACATCTGTAGCAGAGGGGAAGTCCTGCATCGCCTGACTGCACCGCCCATCGGCTAAGAGGCCCCGGATCTTCCACCGACTCTTCCACCTCCCACACCTGCGCCCACAGGATTTTCTGTTGGGCCCCCCACTCTGGACACACTTTGAAGAGGTGCTCCCGGTTCTGAATCTGGTATGTATGTACCAGCAGCAGCACCGGCACTGCGGGGTACGTCGTCCAGTGCCCCGTCCCGCGCTTGCATGCATGAGTGTATATATCACATATCTAGATATAGCACACCTACTCATCGGTAGCTCATCTCGATTCGCTCCCACCCCCCGACTCAACAGTGCCGCGGTCGTGGGCAGTGACGTTCCGGGCGTCGCGAAGAGCTAACGTTTTTATAACTACATACACGTTAATTACCTGACTATGGCGGCCTGTCAAACCCACCAGACGATCAAATCATATTTCTTGCACACCACAACCAACCAACAAGAATGAGTGATGAGAAAAAAATAGCTCGCCACAGCCACAATGAACAACGAACACGAAATACAGCAACCTCCTCACAACTTCTTCCTCTCATCCGGGCGGGGGAGGGCTGCTCGGTAAGAGACCCATATGCGTCGCAGACCAACTGCCTGTATGCATCCCGGCCTACTATGGATATTGTTAGGCATCGCTGACCTATGCTCGTATGATAAGCCTCGTGCGTATCGCTGCGAGACCGGTCCGGTGGATGATTGCCAGCACGTTATCCACTGCGAGCACGACGCGATATCCACTGCGAGTCCGACGCGATATCCACTGCGAATCCGACGCGTACCGAACATCCAAGATGTCATTTTGAAGCGAAACCCAAAAACTCAAACTAACTGCGGTGGGAGAGATCACTGTCGCAATCCATAGCCAGTTACGCAAAGCCAATTAAGTTTTTTTTAATTCCGCAGGCGAGGGATAACATCCTAGCGAATCACTTCTGATTCTCGATCGGTAGGTTGGTTGTTGAGGTACTCATAGAACCGTGGTGGTGGTGGATATGGTGGGTGGTTTGGTATCAACTTAACGGCAGCCTCGCCCCCAAATTCAGACAGTAAATAGCACCCTCAAATATTTCCACTCCGAACTTTGTATGACAAAACGTTTCTTGTATTTACGATAGAAGGCTTCATGACACTGTGGCAATCCATTGGATACTTATAGTGAAGCTCCCCCGGTGCCAGCGATTTCAGTCTCCCCTAGCACTCAACCACCGTTAAATACCACTCCTACACCGGAGTTTATATGGCGAGCTATCCGTCGAGCAAGCAGTCGCACAGGCCATCGACGAGCGGAGCGAATCCATCGGGCATCAAGCGGCAGGGCAGGCAAACCATCCATCGGGCGAGCCGCCAATATAAGCGGAACGAACGAGAGAGCTGGCAAGCAATACGACGGTGCGGACAAGCGATCAGTCGGCTAACTGTCGGGTAAGGCGGCAACAAACGGAAAGTATAAGCAAATTGAGCAGAGAGTTGTATGGCAAGGCTGACAAGTTAATTGACTTGCGTCCTTCTATTTATTGGATCCAGTTATTTTATTTATTGATTCGAGTTGTTATATATTGACTCGAGAATTATATTTATTGACTCGTGTCATTCTATATATCGCTTGGCGGGGTTGTCCTCACAGAACCGTACGTTGTCCCCAGAACTTTCAACTGTGAACCGAGTGTCCACGAAACTATGCATAGTGATATAGAACTAGACAAGCTATCCATGGGCTATAGCGACTATTTCTAACTCCTCGTCAACGATTCACCACCCACTGCACCACTCCCACAGTCCCACTCACACACTTTCTCGGGGAGTTAGTCCAGTTACATAGGCCTAGGGTTGTGTGTTCCCCTTAGTCTAGGCATATTTTCGTCCATTGGAGGGCGGCCTCGGTCGGCATAGATGAGGAGCATTGACGGGAGTGGGGTTGCAACTTTCCAGACGTATGGTGGGAATTGGTGCAGCGGGTTTCGCTAATACCTGATCGTTGAGCTGCCGGAAACGTACCTTGGGCTGCCACCTACGGCCGCCAGCACCACCAATACCGGCAAGTGAAGTGACAATACCAGGCTTGTTTTTTTTTTGTTTAATCGTCGCTCGCATGCGACCTCTCTAGATCATGGCGTGATTATGTGCAGTCCGTTTCCTGTCCGCTGTCCGCATAGTGGCGGCACGTTGCAAGCTTCCCGTTGCCTTCCGTCCAGGCCTGTCCCAAGAAAGAGTAGATATGTACGCCCCAAGGAAAGTTACATCTGAACTAACAAAAAGAAAGAACAAAGGAAAAAAGGAGCCCCTTCCCCTAATCCTCGCCTGCCGATGCCATGAACGAGGGTGTGGAAGGAACAGTGGCGGTTCCTCCCCAGCGCCTATCTCGTTCATCTCGTTCACGGCGCCCAGTGCCTCCGCCGCCTCCCTCTCTTCTTCCCGCTCTCAGTATTCCCGGAGCTCCCATTCCGACGCCTCGCTCCCTTCGCTTTCCTCAGCCAGCACGTTCCTTCCCACATCTGTGGCATTGAGGAAGTCCAGTGCTGCCTGGCTGCATCTCGCATCGGCGAGAAGGTCCCGGATCTTCCACCGGCTCTTCCACCTCCCAGTCTCCTTCCACACCTCTGCCCACAGTATCTTCTGCTGGGCCTTCTGCTCAGGGCACTCCTTGAAGAGGTGCTCCCGGGTCTGGTTCTGGTACCGGCACCACCCAGCACTGCGGGGTGTCCCGGTTCTTCGTCCAATGGAGATACTGCCCGGACAGGCAGCGTCCCGTCTTGAGTTGGTAGAACCGCGAGGCGAGCCTCTTAGCGCTACCAGCCACCGCGCCGTCTGGCTTCTGGCATTTTGGCATTCAGTACTTCTTCTTGGAGATCTCCCACTTGATGTTAGCAAGAGACCTCGGGAGGAGCATGGCCCGCGCCTCGACCCGGTCAGAGTCGCTTCCACCCCGCGGGTGTTTGGCTCCTCCGCCGCAATCCTTGCCCATTCGTCGGCCTTGTCGTTCCCCGAGATTCCCTTGTGGGCTGGACAACACCGGATCTCGATGATGACACCTGGCCGAGCCCGTCGCAGCGTGGCGATGTGCTTCCTGACTTGGAGCGCATATTGCTGGCCAGGCCCAGGCTCCTTAGATACCATTCGTCTGATGGCGGCTCGGGCGTCCGTGAAGATTGTGAACCGTTCCGGTGTGATCTAACTTCTTGAAGCTGATTCCAACGCCCTTGCAAGGGCGGCGTATTCTGCATCGTAGGCCTCCTGGTTGTATCCCAGGTGGGTTTTGATGCCCACCCAGGACCGACCGTCTTTCCACACCACCACGCACCTGGCAGCCCCATTGCCCAGCCGCGACCCGTCAGTAAACATGGTAAGCTCAGGTCGGTCCTTCTCCGCCTCAGCCTTAGCCTCAGCTTCCTCCTCTTGTAGCGGTTCTGCATCGAGGGTCTCCGGTTTTTCTAGCAGAACCGTGGATTCCGTCTGTCCTGCATAGGCCAGAGCGTTAGTGAGTCTCTGCCTAATCGCAGTCGGGGCTCTCACTACCTCCCGTGCCTGGCCACCCTGCGGCAAGCTCAGACAATACCAGGTAGTATTATGCAGTACTGCTGTCGCGCCGGGTTTCCGCTGCAGCATAATCAAGTACCGCAACCAAAAACTTCTAGGTTTTTTCTCCGGAATTCCTCTGTGGTAGCAATTCTTGCCAGTAACCCGTAGTAAGGTTCGGTACGGGCGACCAGCTGTTAGCAGCAACACTAGCGTAGAACCGCACGGTATACTGGTACTGCCATCACTGGATAAATTACTACCGTTTGCACTGTACTCAATATCACTTGTTAATACGACAGCGATTCAGTAATGCTGCACCACAGATACCTTTGACTACCCAAGGTCACTGCATAGTATTTGTGGTACTGCTCATTCGCCGCGGTAATGTCAAATACCTCGAGCAAAAATTCACGTAATTTTTTTTCGAATCTCTTCAGCAGGGTAGTGGTAGGTGAAAGCAACGCAATGTGGGGTTCATTACTTGCGACAAGCTGGTAGCTAGAACACTATAGCAGTAGATAGTGCATGTTATCCCGCAGTATCGCTTTCTGTACTCTGCATCACTTGTGAATACCTCGGGCTGTCCTTAGTACGAATTACTGAGCCACTGTACTGGGTGGCAATGTAAAACCAATCAAATTTATTAATGGCACTCAGAGATGGTAGGCAAAACTTTGGAGAATCACCTCCTTTTGTTTGCTTCTCTATTGGAGCATTGATTGCTGAGTTATTCAACAAACACCGATGGCGGTGGTGGTTCACTATGCGAAACGAATTGTTGGCCGAGGCGACCAGAGACTCGAATCGTTCGATTTATTGCCTCGAGCGAATCTATTTGTTGACTCAAGTCATTCGATTTATTGATTCAAATTATTACGTTTATTGACCCGAGTCGCGCTCTTTATTGACTCAAGTTATTTGGCTTGTAGTTAGGGAAGCCCGAGTGAGACGCTGTGCTGGGTGACCGCTCTGATAATTTCTTTCTCCACCACGATATCGTAGAAATAGCCCAAATTCGCAGAGGAGCCAATCCTCGGCGTGCTAATGGAGCGTCTTAAGTATGAGCACGATACGTCGACATTGAAAGTATTGTAGTTTGCACTGTCCAGCGATCACAAAGCCTGGTGCATCCACGATGCATCGCACAATCACCTAACCAACCACTAAAGCCAGGTATCATCATCGAGATCAGATGGTGACCGGCGAACAAGGGGGTGGAGGGGAATGAGAAGGCAGACAAATGGGCCAAGCTCGCGGCGGAGGAGCCGGACACTCGAGGGGTGGAATGAATGTCCTACTCAGACCGGACGGAGGTGCGCCCAATTCCCCTTCCCAGATCGCTCGCCAACATCAGACGGGAGATCTCCGAGAAGAAATGGACGGAAGCACGACGATGGGCTGGAGGCCGAACCTCCGAGCAGAAATACAGGCTACCGGAAAGCCACAACCCGGACGGCACGATCGCGGGGAGCACCAAGAGGCTTGCCTCGCGGTTCTACCAGCTGAAGGCGGGGTACTGCCGCACAGGACAATACCTGCATTGGGCCAAGAATTGACCCAACCCCAATGCTGGTGGTGCCAGTGCCCCGCGCAGACAAGGGACCGTCTCTTTAAAGAGTGTCCAAAGTGGAAAGGGGAGCAGAAGATCCTCTGGGCGAAGGTGAGGAAGGAGACAGGGCGGTGGAAGAGCCGGTGGAGAATCCGGGACCTCTTCGCCGACAGGAGATGCAGTCAGGCGGTACTGGAGTTCCTCACAATGACAGACGTGGGAACGATAGTGCCGGCTGCGGAAGACGAAGCCCACGCCGAGAGCGAGGGGTCGGAATGGGAGCTCTGGGAACGCCAGGAGCGGGAAGAAGAGCGGGGGGAGGAGGCGGAGGCGCTGGGTACTGGGGAGAAACCACCGCTGTTCCTACCCATCCCACCCTTCATGGCATCGGCGCGGGAGGAGTAGGGGGAGAGTGTGGTTTCCCTTTGTCATTTCTTTTGTCACTCTCCTTGGTGCGCACTCATTTCTTCGGGGACAGGGCCAGGCGGAGGGCACTCGAGGAGCTTGTAACGAGCCGCCTCGCGCGGACTGCGGACAGGAAAACCGGGTTAAAATGTACGCCGCCATGATCTATATAGGTCGCATGCGAGTATGAATAAACAAAAAAAACCTAACCAACCACTGCCTAAGGCAACCAAATTGCCACTATGTGTTACATTGTTTTCTGTGACTGTCTGGTACTTCTGGATTACCATTATATGTCCCAGTTGCGGTTTCATGTCATTGAGCGCTTTTGGTCAATATCGATCAAACCCATAATCCACAACCACCGATAGATACTTGGCAGTATGGACCGTTATCGGTTTCAACCCAGTTAATAACCACTTTCCGGCTACAAGAGGACTCCACATAACCGTACTAGTAGCCAAACTATATCGCCTAAGCAGATGGAATTGTTGCGAAATTACCGGATCACTACAGAAACAGAGAGTCTTCACAAGAGAGAGATAGAGAGAGAGAGAGAGAGAGAGAGAGAGAGAGAGAGAGAGAGAGAGAGAGAGAGAGAGAGAGAGAGAGAGAGAGAGAGAGAGAATCGTGGTGAGATGAGCCGTGATTGTGGTGGAGATAAAACTGTACGAGAGGAAGAAGTGACGCTCGTATTCTCTCTGTTGTCTAAGGATATAAAAGAAAAGAAGAAAGAACAAGTAGAAAGAACTAAGTACAGAGCAACCCACTGTTACACAATGCAATACACCGTTGCCACGGCGTTGTATCGTTGACGGCACGGCATCTCTATCCACTCCGGCGTCCTGTACCGAGCGGCGAGATGTCTTTCCAACAGGAATCGCACAATGAGTGTAGCAGCTTCACCTTGAAGTAGTGTATAGTATTATACATTACTGCGCATGCATGAGAGGAAATTCCGAAGAAAAGAATGTCGATTTTATCGACGTGATTACCGAAGACAATCTGAATGTGAAAACGGTAGCACGCAATAAGGAATAGTAATGCAGCAGTATGCACCGGTATTGTGTGATCCTACTGTCTGTTGACACGTAGTTGCAAGTGATGTACTTTGCTGGACGATACCCGAAATTTGACAATGTGTGCACGTGTAGTCAAGTATGGGATAATAAGTACAGTGCGTTACAGATCGCTCAATTATTGTAGTTACCAGACGGTAGGGTGATGTATGGTATTCTACATTACCGCGCACGTACCTGAGAAAATCCGAAAAACAAAGAAACTCGCAATTTTTGGTTGCGGTACTAAACATCATCGTGGCAGAATCTGAGCCGACAGCGGTACTAGACAGTACTGCTGCAGTATTTAGCGGTATTTGTGATGTTGCTATCAGTTCATGGGTAGTCTACTTTACTAGACAATGTTAGGGCACGAGGCTTGGGGCTTGCTTCCGCTACCTTTGAATGAGTGAGTGAGGGATATTCGGGAGCTAGCTAGAGTTCTCACCACTCCTACGGAGAATAGACACACATTCATCTACTACACGAACAGACAATAACCGCAATTTGACAGTGCTTGCAAGGTAGAGTCAGTTATGGGCACATGCGGCGCGTTACATCTTAAATTATTAAAGCAGCTAAACGATGAAATAGTGAATAGTATTATACAGTACCACTCAGGGCCCGGACGAAATTCAAAAAAACAACCCCGTAAATTTTTGGTTGCGGTACTTGATTTCACTGCAGCGAAAATCCGACGCGACAGAAGTACTGCATAATACTGCCTGCTATTGTCGCTTTGCTTGCCGGTATTGGTGGTGATGGCGGCCGCCAGAGCGGATGCCATCACCTTAGATGGGAATTTGCGGCGTATAGTGCCCGATAGGCCTCAGTGCTCGAACCCGCCCCTCAACGGCCGAATCTATACGATTATGTACCTCCAGCTCCTCCTGTCTGTCCCGTTCGCCGTTACAGGTAATAGCTATCGTAGAATTGGTTGTGAAATGTAGAGATGGTGGAGTTTCTGGCTGTGGCTGTGGCTGGGTTTGTTGTGGGATGTATGAAAGATGGAGGCTGTTGCCTAAATGACACACACTGATAGATCGGAGGAGAACCAACGAGAGAAACAAGAGAACAAACGAATGCCGGCGACGCTTAGCTGACAAGCGGATGGCAATCGAAAGAAAAGCATTGGTACTTAACCATTAGGATTAGTGTAGCTTGGGTCCGGTCCGAGCAACAATGGTCAAATTCTCTCATGAGAAATAAACTGTGCCCAGAGTGGTTATTCCGGAGAGCGTGCTGCGTTTGTGCTGTGTCGGAAATGTGTTCACACTTGTTCCCAGTATCACTCGCCCCTGGCATTATTCGTTCAGCGCTCGCCCGTTCCCATCATTCACTTGTATCCGGTCAAGAGCACCTTGGGCCACTTCCGTCCTCGACCGTTACAGTCTAAATTGTCCGATATGTCAAGATCCTGACTTCCGTACACCCACCCTTCTCGACAGGCAACGTAGCTCCTCGTCTGCCTACTCTGTAGGGCGCCGTTTGCAGCGCAGGTTCGGTTCACCCTCTCGGGAAGCTGGTCGGGCTGCTCACTGGGGCAGGGCAAGTACTTCCCACTGTTTCAAGCGAAGTATTGCCATCACGTCCGGCGTGATATCTCGCGATCGCTGACGATCCCGGAGCGCTACTCGTGTCTTGGTGTAGTTCCCTCACCAGAGATCCCGGATCACTTGTCGTGTCGTCGGATGATCCAGCGGCCAACGGCGTGAGGGATCCGTGACCCCGTCGCGGGCACTTGTTTGGAGATCTTTAAAAGCAATGAATTTTCACTTCTGTTATATTATTTGGATATCCACGTGACCGAACAGATTCTGAGGCGAGAGCACGGAGACGCACCACAAAGACGTCTTGTAGCGACTAGACATTGTGACCACTAAGACGTCTGACAAAGAGGTATGTCAAATGGTCCAAACGTTTACTCTATATCTATACGCCCCTTGTTTTGCATGGGTAGTTGCATGCCGCAAGGAATGTGGTGAGCGGGCCGACCCTTCTTTTCGCCACCCCGAACGGCCTTCTCTCCAGCCACATGCTTACGCCCAGTGACACCCACCATGCGTTAGATCGATAGTCGGACAAGCTTCACGACGTCCTGAGAACTGTAGGCTTCTTGCGGCATGGTGATGGCAACATGTTTTGAGAGAAAACCCGGCCATGGAGGTGCTCAAGAATACCTTCTTGACGTATATAGGCTCAACGGATCGTTGAGAGCCATGAAATCACTCGCCATGTCTTCAAAGGGTCGTGGTTTGATTGGTTAGATCTAGGCACTCTATGCCACGGATCTTGAATGCCGCTTGCAGGAGGTATCACGATCATAATCTCCGTACGAACCTCTCCCAAGATCTCCGAGATGAAGTGGGCGGAGGCACGGCAATGGGCGGGAGGCCGGACCTCCAGGAGGAAATACAGGATGCCGAAAAGCCAGAGGCCAAACGGTCAGGCCTCGCAATAGTCCGTCCTGCCCGGTCAGGCCCGGCAGTCTTCTAAGACGGTCCCGTCCCGGACAGGGTCCCCTCTGCCCTAGTCCGTCCTGGTATAGGATTTGGAAGACTGCTGGGCACCCCACTAGTGTAAATAATTTCCGTTTAGGGTGAGAACTCTACTCCAGCAGGGTATGCAAGACCCCACTCACCAGCCACTATGTATTCCTACCGCCGTCTCGGCCCGACACGCCAGACATCCAGCCCACAGGCACCACCCCCACCACTCCGAACGTCTAACAGCAATCTCAGTACCGATGCCTATGGCGAAGACGAAGCACTCGGTGATAGTCGTTCGCCCCGAGGATTCGGCTTCCCAGCGACAGCTCCTTGTCGATCCCGAATTACTCTCCCCACCAATGAGTCATGGACATACGAAGAGACGACACACACCAGCAGCTCTGAGGTTGCCGTGACTGAGCAGATGCTGAGCGAATTGACGAAGCATGTGGAGGAGACGGAGGTAGGTGGGGACAATGTGAGCGATATATAAAACCACAAGATCGCAGAAAATGAGCGCACGATTTCTCCTCTCTACCATCTCTTGTCCGATCACCGTGACACTTACATCTTTTTCTACCCCCTTCGTGCTCCTCGGTAGCTAGTTATCGACTTTATATCTGTACTATGTAGTTGTTGGAATATAGGGATCGATAGAGATGAAGAAGTGAATCGGTTGATTGATACATAGTCGAAGGCAGAACATTCTCTCTATATACAACGGGCCTCGGGGACTCGCCATGGGGGAAGGGCGGAAGACTGTCTCCCAAGCCGGTGCTCGGAGACTCAGACAGCTGTCACCTCCGGTCCGTGATCTCCGGACGCCCGTTGTTCTGACAGTAATTGTGGTACGCTGTGGCTCCCCGCATATACAACTGAATCAACAGCGCACCCGCCCCGAGACCGGAGACCGGAGTGGGGCAGGGGGGGCCGGGCCCGGCCGGCCCGGCAGTCCGTCCAGTCCTCACTGAAAAATGTCTACGGGACGGCCGTCTTTAGACCGCCAGGGCTAGCGGCCGTAGTCCAGTCCCGGGCAGGCCTCAAGACGGACGGGACGGACGACTGCGAGGCCTGCAGACGGTACGGTGGCTGGGAGCACCAAGAGGCTTGCCTCGCGGTTCTACTCTCTGCTGTTACTGTCTCGTCGCCCTGCTTCGACCGGCCCCCGCCGCCAGGTGAAGACGGGGCACTACCTTACTAGGCAGTATCTCCACTAGTCGAAGAGCCGACCTACCTCACAGTGCTAGTGGTATCGGTGCCCGACGCAGACGAGGGATCACCTCTTCAAGGTGTGCCCGGAGTGGAAAGCTCAGCAGAAGACTCTGTGGGCGGAGGTGTGGAGGGAGATGGGAAGGGGGGAAAGCCGGTTCACGATCCGAGACCTCCTTGCCGATGGGAGATGCAGACAGGCGGTACTAGACTTCATCTGGGGAGGCTGGTCCCGTCTGAGGAAGATGCGGGGAGCGAGGCGTCGGAGCGGGAGCGCTGGGAGCGCTGGGAGCGGGAAGAGGAGAGGCGGGTGCAGGCGAAGGAGCTTGTTGGAAAAGCTTCTCGGCGCTGGACGCACGCCGGACAGTTAGCGACTAGTGCAGTCTGGGCGCCAAGCATGGCAGTAATAGCGGCGAGCGAGCAGCGCGAGACTTAATAGAATACACAACTTTCTACACAGTGAAAAACGACCGTCCTCCCAACTCTCGCTCGACACGAAGTCTCGCTCTACGGTGAAAAATCCTACCTCCCTTATCTCCTCTGAGGATGCCTACACTGTCTCCTCAAACGAGGCATACCAGAAAGACCATAACCATTCAACAGAGCTGGGTGCCGCGGGGGGAATTGGGTGCCAGGGAGGGGCTACCGCTGTTCCTACCCACGCCCTCTTTCATGGCATCCGCAGATGAAGGTTAACGGGGGATACGATTTCCTTTGTTTTTCCTTTTGTTCGGACTCTTTTCCTTCGTGATTCCTTTGTGCGCATTCTATATTCTTGGGAGAGGTCTGGGCTGAGGGCAAAGAGGAGTCTGCAACTTGCTGCCGCCGCGCGAACTGCGGACGGGAAACCTGGATAAAAAGTGCGCCGCCATCGTCTAGATAGGCTACATATGAATAAACAAAAAAAACGTCCGTATACCTGGCTAGCATCCATGCAACGTCGCCAATGGAAGCGGATTGGACGGCCGACGAGTGATAGTCGGGGATTGATTGCTGTGCGTGATGAGCTGGCGTACAACATTGTGCGCCCATAAAATGTTACTCCCATCTGTTGACACACGCCTGCAGTTATGCTAGTCTACGGGGCTTGGCTAATGCTTGTCGTCTAAGGCTGGTCCCAAGCCACGACCAGTCGAGGATCGATATTTACAGCTCTGATCCGATCGCTATCTACCTGGATTTACCCCACTCTGCTCGCTTACCGACCGCTCTAGTGCCACTCCTCTGTCATCTGTTCGTTGGCTCCGAGCGAGTCTGTGAACAATCGCTGCATCCTTCATGTTCGCCCAACCCAAGCAAACGACTCCCACGCAACGATATACTCGAACTTACGATTGAACGTCATCCGCGAGACCGAGACCGGCGCGATTCTCGGGATCTGCAACCCCCGGTACTCAGCTAGGCTCCCCGGGCCTAGGCGTCTCCACAGTACACTTCGACGCGGAGCTCTCCGGCATTTTTGGGTGCCCCTCCACCCCTAATCGAATCCATCTCCACCGTCAATCGAATCCATCTCCACCGTCGCCGTACGCGATCCTACGTGAGCGGTGTCCACGATGGGCGACAGTCCGTCGGTGCCCCCGTCGCAGTGCCGAGCTACACGGCTTAAAGGGCAGCTCGAGAAAGTTAGAGAGGCGAGATTGCAGGCCGCAGGCCACAGAAATTCTGCGCCAGAATATCAGCCCTTGTTCTTCCCACTCGACGCCATCAAGGAAGTTTTGAACAGAGAACAGGTCCGCTCGGTCCTAGAATGTCCCTGCGAATGGTGCGAGAAGATTGCGAACTACACACCTAAACTGATGGGCTACGAGAACGGAACTACGTACGTAGATTTCATCATGAAAAGAGCCCTAAGGTTGTTCGCCCTTCTGGTACACGTCGGACTATCAGCTCTCATAAGCCGTTTCGTGAAAACGGACGACCATATCCTCAACGAAGAACTGGATAGGGAGCGTTTGAAGAAAACCTACTTGGGCGGAATCGACTCCCTGACTGCAGTTCCAGCTCAAGTGTTGGACGGTCTTTTGGACGCATTCTTGAACGGTCGCCACGAATTCAATCCTCCGGTCTTCGATGGGGGTTGGCTCGAGCAGTGGGATGAAAAAAAGGCCCTCCCCTTCATCAACACCGAGTTTGTCGGGGAAGGTAGCTATGGAAGGGTCTATTCCTTCCAGATCTACCCGGGCTATGGGACTCCCGAGCTCGAGCCTCCGGTAAGCTCGCATACTTCCGGGGCACTGCCGGTGCAAAGTGGTACTGATGGAGTAACCCACCCAGACGCGGTTGGCCATGAAGGAGGTGCGCTTGGCTGGAGGATCTTTGAACGCCGAAGCGGTGACTCTCACGAGGATTCGGGAGGAGCTAGGAGAGGAGAAGCATATCATCAAGGTGCTGAAAATATTCGTTCGCGGGGATAAGATACATTTCATATTCCCCTTCGCAAAGGGAAATCTATCGGATTTCATGCGACAACCGTGGGAGCACCACCCCATTACTCCGATATGTCTAAACACCATATGGGACCAAGTAGTCGGCATAATGAAGGCCCTGGCCAAGTTCCACAGACCGTCAAGCATAAGCAATTGGAGGGGGTATCACACAGACATAAAACGTACTTGGCTGCATACCTGACCGCGTACCTTTTTATTGTAGGGTCCCTAGCTGATAGTTTTGCGATTCCTAGCTACAAATATCTTGGTGTTCCATGACGGCACATTGGTTATCACCGATTTCGGGCAGGCTCTGATCGCACAGAAGAGAAGCTCGGAAAAGACGCGAAGGATCCCCCAGACACCAGGGGACCAGGCATACCGCCCTGCCGAGAACTCCTACGAGACGAACTTGGGTCCTGAATACGACGATTGGGCGATGGGCTGTGTTCTCCTTGAGATTCTTGTGTTCGCGATTAGTGGCCCTTCTGGGGTCGACGAGCTGTACAAAGCAAGGCGGAAGGAGCAGTACCCAACCGACTTCTACTACCAAGTGAATGGCGATCAGCGCATCTTCCATCCCGAAGTCGAAGGTTTGTTGAATAGGTATCTCAACACGAGGGGCTCACGGTGCGATGCTGTGTTTACGGAGTACGTTGTGTCGATCGTTAGGTTAATGTTGCAGATCGATTGCACCAAGCGAATAAATACGGCCACGGCAGCCGAGAGATTGCAGGAAGAACTTTCGTATTGGAGACCCCGCGCGAGTGAGGGTAGCGGGAGCCCCGCTAACTACTCGCCGGTACACATTAAGTACATACATCGGTCGCATGTTTGGCGATCATGACTGCTAATCCAAAATATCTAGCTACACACCTCTCGATCCCTTCAACTCCGGACTACAGATTACTACGGACGGCAGTCCAACGGTCCCCGAGAGAATTCCGCCGGGGAACGCCATTAGGGAAAGCACCGAGCCCCGCAATCCTAACGGAGGAGGTTCAACACCGCATGTGCCTGCAGGCGATGGGTGGTCCCCGAGAGAATACTATGCGCTTCCATTTGCTTCAACTCCAGCACTGCCGGACCATGTGGGGGACGTATCACCGCGCACTCGTTCCCTGTACGACTATCGGCCGCTACCCAAGTCTCGGATCAGTATATCTTCACTACCTACATCGTTCGGCACCATTGGACCGCAGAATTCGCTGCCCATCGATGAAAGGGGAATGTACGAAATTGCCGGCGAGATTGAATGGTCTGTTTCCTCGGGAGGGTTGCGGCACCGTGGCAACGTAGTCATTGAGGGGGGCGGACCTAGAGGGTCACTGAGAGTGGAAGCGAATGACAGTGTGAGACGCTACTGCGAACTATTCGGTAAGCTTGTGGATTTCTTTACCCGATCTTAATCGCTAACGCTCTATAGTTGTTCAAGCTAGTTCCCTGGTGATTCCAGATTATGCTTTCAGGGACAGGATGGAGTCAACCCGGGATTACAGCATACATGTTGCAACGGTTGCCCTGCATCTTCCGGCTGAGGATGGTCAGTTGAACCTACTAGTCCCGCAGTTTCCAGTCAGCTGACTGAGTCAGGTATACATGCGCTCCAGGAGTTCTTGACAGAGCAACGTATCCATCTCAGGTTAGTCCTACGACCATCACAAGGAACCAAACCCGCGTCGCTGACTGGACTAGCTTGCGGGCAAAGATCACACTCGACAAGAAGAAAGGCATCGGGGAGGCAATAACGTTCAAAGACACAAAGATTCATTGGGGTGACTGCCTTGTGCAGCTGTGGACCGAGATCGGGCAGCCGATCGCCAGCAGGGAGGAGTGGAAACGACAGTTCAACTCACCGCCCAGTCTGATGAGCCGGCTGATCATTTACAATGCCAATGGAGATACCAGATCCTTCATTTCGATTCCCCGTAAGCACCTACCCTTCGAGACCCATGGCGTCCGCTAAAGTGACCGAAGTGGTGCACGGGAATAATCGCCTCGAATTGAAGGAAGAAATCGATGACAACCGCATCACGATCAGCCGGGTTGCGGGCGCTTCGATCTGTGGCTACACTTTTGTGGGTACCGACGGAGCGTCTCCGGGGATACCTCTGAGGAAGGAAGCGTTCCTAGGGCAGGAATCGCGAGAAAAGCTCCAGAAGTACGTGGCCATCCAATTGGATTTCCAAGGCACATCAAAAGGTGAGTTTACGCATCTACTGTGTACCGCGACGATTGCTACGTGATTGAATCGGGCGACTGACGATGCCACCGGCCCCAGATGACTTCAGAAAGTTCAAAAATTGCTACACGAAACGGCCCAAAGCGAGGGGCTAGGGGAGCTCTTCGGGGTGATTGCGGGGGGTTCTGACAGCGCATATACCTGTTACATAATCGGAGTGCGGGGTGGGCCTTGGGTCTCTGATCGTGTACTTACATACATATCGGTAGAATACATGGTCATGTGTGTGTCTACTACGTGGAGATGACATGGCACCAGCGCCATGATTCCAGCGATGTAACTCTCGGCGAGGAGCGAGCTATCAAAGCCTCGCCCTGCGCAACACCGCCGCGAAGTTTCCTTCTTCGGGTCCCTTCTTTTCCCCACTTCTTGCTTCACCACGATACGCCCTTACGGCCACAGCGGTTGGGCACTCGCGAGTCAGTGGTTTTTTTTCTTTCATTCGACGCGTCGACCCAGAGGCAGTGTTCAGCATAGTCCTGTCCAGACTGTAGTCTGCGCGGGGTAGAGTGGATTTTTGCCAGTCCATTCTGAGGCTTGGACGGACTGTTCATATGAAGTAGTACGTCGGTCCGAGGTGGGGCCGCGTGGGTCAGTTCACAGTCTAAGTCACGTGATTGTGATTAGGGTTAACTATGCCTTCGCTTTGTTGTTTTGCCACCCCAGACATCGACGCCTGCACGCACCCAGCCTAGAAAGAATAACAACCCCACCCCACCATGGCACGCCAACGAGGGGAGAAGGCGGCGCATCCACCAAAGCAACCATCTGACTAGTACATGGCTATGTACATCCGAACTACCCCACCTACATAGTTGGACGAACCTGGCGCAAACGTACACAAACACCGGGAAGTCAACCAGCGATACAGATACAGTGATGGAACTGCGTGATGACTCCATTCCAGATGTCTTGAAACATGGAAAAAGGCGCGATCGAGTCATATTTAGCTGCCGGAGAACGTTGTTGAAAGTGTCGTTGATGGTGACAATCGGTGGAAATGTCAGCGGTGTATGTAAATCCTCTAAGATTAACACACATTTTGGTACTGAAAGTCTTCAAGTAGGGCGATTGCGGACATGCTCAACGCACTCGTGAGGAGAACTTAGGATAGTTATAGCTTACGAAATATAGCTACCGAATCCAGCGCTGAACCCATCTCTTTATGGTGGTTATGCACTCTCTCCCAACGCCGGCGCATCCACCATTTCCAGGTCCTGGCCTTTGACTAGAGGCCCGGAATCGGAATTTTTCCCTGGGCAGTCCGTCCTCCACAAAAGGCTTGGCAGCTCCTTCACAGCTGGTGAGGAACTGGAGGCATGCAGTCGAGCCCGGGCCGAGGGACTGGACCATGCCTAGAGATTTGAGGAACCGAAACATCGCATTCCCATGTTTCCCGTTGGCCACTCCTGGACGGTTCGCCATTCATCCTTCTCCTTCCGAGATTGGAAGAAGAGGCGTCACACTAGATATCTACCTTTTCTCCACATTGCCAAGACGGGGGAACCGGTGGGATGACAGGAGTCCACACTGCCTGTGCCGGCACGCGCAAGCACGCGGTGCCGACGGCGTGCGCAGCTGATAACCTCGCGTGCGCAGTTTCGCCTCAGTTTACCTTGCTCTGCATGCTCCGCATCCCAGTGCTTGGCTTAGATTTACCCACGTACCCAGATTAGGATAACTTGTCCGCGGAGAAGGTGGGGCGGAGAACAGAGCTGATCTATCTGATGCTGTACAGGTGGCGTGATAGATACCAGCAGAGTGCGCACGTACCGACGCCAAGGCGGTGGGCCGGTGGCACGTACCATGTGCACTTAGAGGGGACGTGTGGCATTCGGGTTGTTTGAAGGCTTGGTAGGGTCATGTTTTTCTGCCACCAAATGCATACACCGCCCCCGCCTCCGACACCAATGACACTGTCACGGATGGTTGGCCGGTTGGTGGATCCCCGTGCTACTGCAAGTTCGGTCTACAGTTCAAGGCACCCGTTCATCCGTCGGAAGATAGGTGTAGGCAGGTGCTGTGTTTCCGACATGCCTACTTGCTCACCTGCTCCGTGGGGGCTGGTCCGCACTGACCCATACCGAGCCAGAGCATAACTGCTCCCGGCGAAACCTCGGGTGCGCCGATAGCGGTGGCGTTGGCCCGATTACTAGTAGTTACCGCTGATCACTCGCCTGGGCCTGAGGAATCTATGTCAAGATGAGAAGATGAGTCGACGCCGTCGGTGCATAAGACGGTGGCGACACCGCGCGTCAGTGCATAAGACGGTGGCGACTACGCAGAAGAGGCAGTCCATGCGGATTCTGTGTCGGGTGCCT
>Ga0307512_10003606_pt1 | contig 17726 bp, 13 predicted proteins | sample 14_EM_MG_FD_200267 | JGI IMG/M metagenome (GOLD analysis project Ga0307512, IMG submission 200267) | Populus trichocarpa ectomycorrhiza microbial communities from riparian zone in the Pacific Northwest, United States - 14_EM | ecosystem: Host-associated > Plants > Roots > Unclassified | place...
CGGTTACCCGTCCCGGCACCACGCGTTTCCGTGACCCCTGCGACCCCTCGCATGTGGGCCTCAGCACACTCTCCCGTCGCAGGTCAACGGCAAGTTGACGGCCCTTCCAACCCCGTGGTGGACTGCCGGAGCCATGTACGGCGGCACGAGAGGAAGCCGGTGAAAGTCCGGCGCGGTCCCGCCACTGTCACCGGGGTAGGTAGCCCCGGGAGCCAGGAACTCTCACCGCCGGTCTCGTCGAACCAGGGCGTGGACACCCTGAGTGAGGACATATCGCCATGCGCGGCTGCCTGTTGAGGCCCAACGCCCGAGTTCTGCCCGACCCCGCGGTCGGTTGAGCCGATGCGTGCCGATCGCGTCTTCGCGTACGGCGCCGCCGCCGGCCTCGTCGGTGACCTCCTCCTCGGCGATCCGCGCCGCGGGCATCCGGTTGCCGCGTTCGGGCGGGCCGCCGGTGCCGTGGAACGGGTGTTGTGGCGGGACCACCGCGGGTGGGGGGCGTTGCATGCCCTCGTGTGCGCCGGTGGAGCCGTGGCTCTCGGGGCCGTGGCCGCTTCGGCCGTACGTTCCTCCCGTACCGCCTCCGTCGCGCTGACCGCCGCCGCCACCTGGGCCGTTGTCGGCGGGACTTCGCTCGCGCGCGAGGCCCGGGGTGTCGGGCGGGCGCTTGAGGCGGGCGACATCGAGGGCGCCAGGGCCGGGCTGCCGCATCTGTGCGGGCGGGATCCGCAGGCCCTGGACGCCGACGGGATCGCGCGGGCCGTCGTCGAGTCGGTGGCGGAGAACACCTCCGACGCGGTGGTGGGGGCGCTGGTGTGGGGGGCCGTCGGCGGTGTGCCGGCGCTGCTCGGGTTCCGGGCCGTCAACACCCTCGATGCCATGGTCGGGCACAAGTCGCCCAAGTACCGGCGGTACGGGTGGGCTTCCGCGCGGCTGGACGATGTGGCGGGGTGGCCGGGGGCCCGGCTGACCGCCGTACTGGCGACGGTTGCCGGGGGTGACCCCCAAGGGGCGGTACGGGCCTGGCGGGCCGACGCAGGGAAGCATCCGAGCCCCAACGCAGGGCCCGTGGAGGCGTCGTTCGCGGGGGCTCTCGGGGTGCGGCTCGGCGGGACCCTGTCGTACGGAGGACGGGTCGAGCATCGGCCCGTGCTGAATCAGGAAGGGCGCACCGTCGCCGTGTCCGACATCGAGCGGGCGGTACGGCTCTCCCGGCGCGTCGGTCTGCTCGCGCTCGGCGTGAGTGTCGCCGCGCGCCTCCTGGTGAAGGGGCACAGGTCATGAACGGCGGTCTGCTCGTCGCCGGTACCACCTCCGACGCCGGCAAGAGCGTCGTCACCGCCGGGATCTGCCGTTGGCTGGTGCGGCAGGGTGTCAAGGTGGCGCCCTTCAAGGCGCAGAACATGTCCCTGAATTCGTTCGTGACGCGCGAGGGTGCCGAGATCGGGCGGGCCCAGGCCATGCAGGCGCAGGCCTGCCGGGTCGAGCCCACCGCGCTCATGAATCCGGTGCTGCTCAAGCCCGGCGGCGAGCAGAGCAGCCAGGTCGTGCTCCTGGGCAAACCGGTCGGGGAGCTCAGCGCCCGTGGGTACCACGGCGGGCGGCAGCAGCAGCTTCTCGGGACCGTTCTCGACTGTCTCGCCGAGTTGCGGGGCACGTATGACGCGGTGATCTGTGAGGGGGCGGGCTCTCCCGCCGAGATCAATCTGCGGCGGACGGACATCGTCAACATGGGGATCGCGCGCAATGCGCGGCTTCCCGTGCTGGTGGTCGGCGACATCGATCGTGGGGGTGTCTTCGCTTCGTTCTTCGGGACCGTCGCCCTGCTGTCGGAAGAGGACCAGAAGCTTGTCGCCGGGTTCCTCGTGAACAAGTTCCGGGGGGACGTGTCGCTCCTGGAACCCGGGCTCGACATGCTGCACGGGCTCACCGGGCGGCACACATACGGCGTTCTGCCCTTCCGGCACGGGCTCGGCATCGACGAGGAGGACGGGCTGCGGGTCTCGCTGCGCGGCACCGTGCGGGAGTCCGGCGTCGCCCCGCCCGTCGGCGAGGACGTCCTCCGCGTCGCCGTCTGCGCCGTCCCCCTCATGTCCAACTTCACGGACGTGGACGCGCTGGCCGCCGAACCGGGTGTGGTGGTGCGGTTCGTGGACCGGCCCGAAGAGCTGGCCGACGCCGATCTCGTCGTGATTCCGGGCACCCGGGCGACGGTCCGTGCCCTGGAGTGGCTGCGGGAGCGGGGGTTGGCCGAGGCCATCGTGCGCAGGGCCGCCGAGCAGCGGCCCGTCCTCGGCATCTGCGGCGGTTTCCAGATCCTCGGCGAGCACATCGAGGACGAGGTCGAGAGCCGGCGCGGGAACGTCGGGGGGCTCGGAGTCCTGCCGGTCCGCGTGCGGTTCGCCCGGGAGAAGACCCTCACCCGGCCGGTCGGCGAAGCCCTCGGCGAGCGGGTCGAGGGGTACGAGATCCATCACGGGGTCGCCGACGTCGCAGGCGGCCACGGGTTCATCACCGATGACAAAGGACACAGCCTGGACGGGTGCCGGGTCGGTCAGACCTGGGGCACCCACTGGCACGGATCGCTGGAGTCGGACGGGTTCCGGCGGGCCTTCCTGCGCGAGGTGGCGGCCGCCGCGGGCCGCCGTTTCGTGCCGGCCCCCGGCACCTCGTTCGCCGCGCTGCGCGAGGAGCAGCTCGACCGGCTCGGCGACCTGATCGAACAGCACGCGGACACGGAGGCGCTGTGGCGGCTCATCGAGTCGGGCGCGCCGCAAGGACTGCCTTTCATTCCACCGGGAGCGCCCGTATGAGCACAGTGTTGTTGTTGTCGACCGCCGACACGGATCTGTTGGCGGCCCGGGCCGCGTCCGGGGCCGACTACCGGATCGGCAACCCGACCCGGGTGGATGTGGCGCAGGAGCTGCCCGCTCTCCTGGACGGCGCCGGCATCGTCGTCGTACGGCTGCTGGGCGGCAAGCGGGCCTGGGAGGACGGGCTCGCCGCGCTCAAGGCGTCCGGCATCCCGACCGTGCTGCTGGGTGGAGAGGCCGTCCCCGACGCGGAGTTGATGGCCGAGTCGTCCGTGCCCGCCGGTGTCGTGGCGGAGGCGCTCAGGTATCTCGTCGAGGGCGGACCCGCCAACCTCACCGAGCTCGCCCGGTTCCTGTCCGACACGGTGCTGCTGACCGGTGAGGGGTTCCTCGAGCCGCAGAAGATGCCCGAGTACGGCGTCCACGGTGAGCGTCGCTCCGTGGCCGGCCGGCCGACCGTCGGCGTGCTGTTCTACCGGGCCCATGAGCTGAGCGGCAACACCGGCTTCGTGGACACCCTGTGCGACGCGATCGAGTCGAAGGGCGCCAACGCCCTTCCCGTGTACTGCGGTTCGCTGCGCGGCGCGGATCCCGGGCTGTACGAGATCCTCGGCAGGACCGACGCCCTGGTCGCCACCGTCCTCGCGGCCGGGGGCACCCACGCCTCGCAGGCCTCGGCCGGCGGTGACGAGGAGGCGTGGGACATCGGGGCGCTCGCGGACCTCGACGTCCCTGTCCTGCAGGGTCTCTGCCTGACCTCCTCGCGGGAGGCCTGGGACGCGTCGGACGCCGCCCTGTCCCCCATGGACGCGGCGATGCAGGTGGCGATCCCGGAGTTCGACGGGCGGCTCGTGACGGTCCCGTTCTCCTTCAAGGAGCAGATCGCCGAAGACGGAGCCGACGTGCCCGTGTACGTCGCCGACCCGGAGCGGGCCGCGCGGGTCGCCGGAATCGCCGTACGGCACGCGCAGTTGAGGCACAAGGCGAACGCGGACAAGAAGCTGGCGCTCGTCTTCACCGCCTACCCGACGAAGCATTCCCGCGTCGGCAACGCGGTCGGCCTGGACACGCCCGCGTCGGCGGTCCGGCTGCTGGACGCCCTGAAGAACTCCGGGTACTCGCTCACCGAATACCCGGCGGGCGGCGACGAGTTGATCCACCGGCTCATCGCGGCCGGCGGTCACGACGTCGAGTGGCTGACCGAGGAGCAGCTGGCCGCCGCGCCCGCGCGCGTGCCGCTCGCCGACTACCGGGCATGGTTCGACGAGCTCGACCCGGAGCTCAGGAACGGGATGCTGGAGGCGTGGGGCGAGCCGCCGGGCAGCCTGTACGTCGACGGGGACGACATCGTGCTCGCGTCCCTGCAGTTCGGGAACGTGGTCGTGATGATCCAGCCGCCGCGCGGCTTCGGCGAGAATCCGATCGCGATCTACCACGACCCCGACATGCCGCCGTCGCACCACTACATGGCGGCCTACCGCTGGCTCGAGAACGGTTTCGGCGCCGACGCGATCGTCCACATGGGCAAGCACGGCACGATGGAGTGGCTGCCCGGCAAGGGGCTCGGGCTCAGCAGCGGGTGCGCGCCGGACGCCGTCCTCGGTGAACTGCCGCTGATCTACCCCTTCATCGTCAACGACCCCGGCGAGGGCACCCAGGCCAAGCGTCGCGGGCATGCCACGGTCGTCGACCACCTCGTACCGCCGATGGCCCGTGCCGACACGTACGGCGACCTGGCCAAGCTGGAGCAGCTGCTCGACGAGTACGCGCTCGTCTCCGACCTGGACCCGACGAAGGCGCCGGCCGTGCGGGCGCAGATCTGGACGCTGGTCAAGGCGGCCGAGCTGCACCACGACCTGCACGTGGACGAGCAGCCGGAGGACGGCGACTTCGACGCGTTCGTCATGCACGTCGACGGCTACCTGTGCGAGATCAAGGACGTGCAGATCCGCGACGGGCTGCACATTCTGGGTGGCGGTCCGGTCGGCGAAGCGCGCGTGAACCTCGTGCTCGCCGTGCTGCGCGCCTCGCAGGTGTGGGGCGGGCAGGCGAACGCGCTGCCTGGGCTCAGGGCCTCGCTGGCCTCCCACTTCGGGCTGGTCGAGAAGGAGTTGCTCACCGAGCCGGGCGCGCCGGTGAAGGTGCCGGTGGAGCTGAGTGACCTCGTCGAGGGTCCCTCCCGTACGGCCGCCGACGCCATCGACCTGCTGGAGCAGCTGTGCCGCCGGATCGCGGAGGGCATGGAGGCACGGACCTGGGACGTCGCCGAGAGCGCCGCGCTCGTCCGTGACGTCCTCGGCTCCGAACTCCCGGACGCCGTCGCGGTGGTGGAGTTCGCCTGCAACGAGGTCGTGCCCCGCCTCGAGAAGACCACGGACGAGATCGGCCACATCCTCAAGGCACTCGACGGCGGATACGTCCCCGCCGGTCCCTCCGGCTCACCGACACGCGGGCTGGTCAACGTCCTGCCGACCGGCCGGAACTTCTACTCGGTCGACCCCAAGGCCATTCCCTCCCGGCTGAGTTGGGAGGTCGGGCAGTCCCTTGCGGACTCGCTGGTGCAGCGGTACCTCCAGGACACCGGCGAGTACCCGAAGTCGGTCGGCCTGACGGTCTGGGGTACGTCCGCGATGCGCACCCAGGGCGACGACATCGCCGAGATCCTGGCGCTGCTGGGCTGCCGGCCGGTGTGGGACGACGCCTCCCGCCGGGTGACCGGCTTCGAGGTCGTGCCGCTCGCCGAGCTCGGGCGGCCGCGCATCGACGTCACGGTCCGTATCTCCGGCTTCTTCCGGGACGCGTTCCCGCACGTCGTCGGACTGATCGACGACGCGGTGCGGGCGGTGGCCGACCTGGACGAGTCCGCCGAGGCCAACTTCGTCCGCGCGCACGTGGACCAGGACGCCACCGAGCACGGCGACCGGCGGCGCGCGACCGCGCGCATCTTCGGCTCCAAGCCGGGGGCCTACGGGGCCGGGCTGCTGCCGTTGATCGACGCCCGCAACTGGCGCTCGGATGCCGACCTCGCCGAGGTGTACGCGGTGTGGGGCGGCTACGCGTACGGGCGCGGGCTGGACGGGCGGGCCGCGCGCGGGGACATGGAGACGGCGTTCAGGCGCATCGCCGTGGCCGCCAAGAACGTCGACACCCGCGAGCACGATCTCGTCGACGCCGACGACTACTTCCAGTACCACGGCGGCATGGTCGCCATGGTCCGCCATCTGACGGGCGAGAGCCCCGAGGCGTACGTCGGGGACTCCGCCACACCGGACCAGGTGAAGACCCGGACGCTGGGCGAGGAGACACACCGCGTCTTCCGGGCCCGCGTGGTCAATCCCCGCTGGATGGCGGCGATGCGACGGCACGGCTACAAGGGCGCCTTCGAGATGGCGGCGACCGTCGACTACCTCTTCGGGTACGACGCCACGGCCGGGGTCGTGGACGACTGGATGTACGAGAAGCTCAGCGCCGAGTACGTCTTCGCCCCGGAGAACCGGGAGTTCATGAAGAAGTCCAACCCGTGGGCGCTGCGCGGCATCACCGAACGGCTCCTGGAGGCCGCCGACCGCGGGCTGTGGGCCGAGCCGGACGCGGAGACGCTGGAGCGGCTGCGTGCCACGTACCTGGAGCTGGAAGGCGACTTGGAGGGCGACCAGTGACCACCCCCTTCCCCTTTACGGCCGTTGTCGGCCAGGACGACCTGCGGCTCGCGCTGCTGCTGAACGCCGTGTCGCCGGCGGTCGGCGGTGTGCTGGTGCGCGGCGAGAAGGGCACCGCCAAGTCGACGGCCGTGCGCGCCCTTTCGGCGCTGCTGCCGGAGGTCCCGGTCGTCCCCGGCTGCCGCTTCTCGTGCGACCCTTCGAAGCCGGACCCCGCATGCCCGGACGGGCCGCACGAAGCCGGGCCCGGGGCCCGACGCCCCGCCCGGATGGTCGAGTTGCCGGTGGGCGCCTCGGAGGACAGGCTCGTCGGGGCCCTCGACATCGAGCGGGCGCTCGCCGAGGGCGTCAAGGCCTTCGAGCCCGGCCTGCTCGCCGACGCGCACCGCGGGATCCTCTACGTCGACGAGGTCAACCTCCTCCACGACCACCTGGTCGACCTGCTGCTTGACGCGGCCGCGATGGGCGCCTCCTACGTCGAGCGCGAGGGCGTCTCGGTCCGGCACGCCGCCCGTTTCCTGCTGGTCGGCACCATGAACCCCGAAGAGGGCGAGCTGCGGCCGCAGTTGCTCGACCGGTTCGGGCTGACCGTCGAGGTCGCGGCCTCGCGGGAGCCGGATCAGCGGGTGGAGGTCGTACGCAGGCGGCTTGCCTACGACGACGATCCTGCCGGTTTCGTGGCCCGTTGGGCGGACGAGGAGACGTCGGTACGTCAACGCATCGTCGCTGCACGGGAGTTGCTGCCGTCGGTGCGGCTGGGCGACGGGGCGCTGCGGCAGATCGCGGCGACCTGTGCCGCTTTCGAGGTGGACGGCATGCGCGCCGACATCGTGATGGCCCGTACGGCCACCGCGCTGGCGGCCTGGGCCGGGCGGACCGACGTGCTCGCCGAGGACGTACGGCAGGCGGCGCTGCTCGCGCTGCCGCACCGCAGGCGCCGCAATCCCTTTGACGCGCCGGGACTCGACGAGGACAGGCTCGACGAGACGCTGGAGGAGTTCTCCGGCGAGGGCGAGGGCGAGGGCGACGGCGAGAACGACGAGGATCCCGATCCCGACGGTCCCGGTGGAGGCGGCGGGCAGTCTCCTTCCGACTCCGGCGGGCCGCAGCAGGACGGTGACTCGGGCGCGCGGCCCGAGGCCGGTGAGGACGGCCGGCCGCAGGCCTCCGGCGCCGGGGAGCAGCAGCCCGTACGGGCCTCCGAGCCCTTCCGTACCAAGGTGCTGAGCGTGCCCGGTCTCGGCGACGGTGCCGCCGGGCGGCGTTCGCGCGCGCGGACCGAGCACGGGCGGACGACCGGGGCGCGACGGCCCCGAGGGGCGCTGACCAAGCTGCACCTGGCGGCGACCGTACAGGCGGCGGCACCGCATCAGCGGGCGCGTGGGCGGTCCGGGCGCGGTCTTGTCGTACGCCGGGACGATCTGCGGCAGGCGACCCGGGAGGGGCGTGAGGGCAACCTCGTGCTGTTCGTCGTGGACGCCTCCGGGTCGATGGCGGCCCGGCAGCGGATGAGTGCCGTGAAGGGGGCCGTGCTGTCGCTGCTGCTGGATGCGTATCAGCGGCGGGACAAGGTGGGGCTGGTGAGCTTCCGGGGGGCGGCTGCGGAGGTCGCTCTGCCGCCGACCTCTTCCGTGGACGCCGCCGCCGTACGGCTGGAGTCGCTGCCGACCGGTGGGCGCACGCCATTGGCGGCCGGGCTTCTCAAGGCGCATGACGTACTGCGGGTGGAGCGGCTGCGGGATCCCGCCCGGCGGGCCCTCGTCGTGGTGGTGACCGACGGGCGGGCCACCGGTGGTCCCGAGCCGGTCGCGCTGGCCGGGCGGGCCGCCCGGCTGTTCGCCGCCGAGCAGGTTGCCTCGGTGGTCGTCGACTGCGAGACGGGGCCCGTGCGGCTCGGGCTCGCCGGGCAGCTCGCCGGTGAGCTGGGCGGTACGGCGGTGACGCTGGACGAGCTGCGGGCGGACTCGATCGCCGGGCTGGTGCGAGATGTTCAGGGGACTTCCAGGAGGGCCGCGTAATGCCGCAGGGACAGCCGAGTGTCGTTCCGGACGACGGGCTGACGACTCGTCAGCGTCGTAACCGGCCTCTTGTCGTGGTGCACACGGGGGTGGGGAAGGGCAAGTCGACCGCTGCTTTCGGGCTTGCCCTGCGCGCCTGGAACCAGGGGTGGCCCATCGGGGTGTTCCAGTTCGTCAAGTCGGCGAAGTGGAAGGTCGGCGAGGAGAACGCCCTTCGGGTGCTGGGTGCTTCCGGTGAGGGCGGGTCCGTCGACTGGCACAAGATGGGCGAGGGGTGGTCCTGGGTCCAGCGGGACTCCCAGATGGACAACGAGGAGAAGGCCCGGGAGGGCTGGGAGCAGGTCAAGCGGGATCTCGCCGCCGAGACGTACCGGTTGTACGTGCTCGACGAGTTCGCCTATCCCATGCACTGGGGGTGGGTGGACGTGGACGAGGTCGTCGCCGTGCTGCGGGATCGGCCGGGCAACCAGCATGTGGTCATCACGGGGCGGAACGCTCCCGAGAAACTCGTCGACTTCGCCGATCTCGTGACCGACATGTCCAAGGTGAAGCACCCGATGGACGCCGGGCAGAAGGGTCAGCGGGGTATCGAGTGGTGACTTCTTCCGTCCCACGGCTGGTCATTGCCGCGCCCTCGTCGGGCAGCGGCAAGACCACCGTTGCCACGGGGCTGATGGCGGCGTTCGCCTCGCGGGGGCTTGCCGTGTCCCCGCACAAGGTCGGGCCGGACTACATCGACCCCGGGTATCACGCGCTCGCCACCGGGCGGGTGGGGCGGAACCTCGACGCGTACCTGTGCGGGCCGGAGTTGGTCGGGCCGTTGTTCCTGCACGGTGCCCGTGGGTGTGACATCGCCGTCGTCGAGGGTGTGATGGGGATGTACGACGGGGCCGCGGGGGAGGGTGAACTGGCGTCCACCGCTCATGTGGCGAAGCTGCTCGGGGCGCCGGTGGTGCTGGTCGTTGACGCGTCGTCGCAGTCGCGGTCCGTGGCGGCGTTGGTGCACGGGTTTGCTTCCTGGGATCCGGAGGTGCGGGTCGGGGGCGTGATCCTGAACAAGGTCGCGTCGGACCGGCATGAGGAGTTGCTGCGGGAGGCGTTGGAGTCGGCGGGGGTGCCTGTGTTGGGGGTGCTGCGGCGCGTACGACAGGTGGACACGCCCTCTCGGCATCTGGGGCTGGTGCCTGTCGCCGAGCGGGGTGCTGCCGCTGTGGAGGCGGTGGCGGCCATGGCGGCGCAGGTTTCCTCCGGGTGCGATCTCGAGGCCCTGGCTGGGCTGGCGCGGAGTGCGGGTGCGTTGTCGTGTGCAGCGTGGGATGCCGCTGAGGCGCTTGCTTCTTCGCCCCCGCCGCCCCTTCCCGTCCCGTCCCTGGGGGCTGCGCCCCCAGACCCCCGCTTTCGGCCTGAACGGCCTCGTCCTCAAACGCCGGACGGGCTGAGGGTTGCTGTTGCCGGTGGGGCGGCGTTCACGTTCTCCTATGCCGAGCACAGCGAACTGCTTGCCGCCGCCGGTGCCGAAGCCGTCGTGTTCGATCCGCTTCGGGATGAGCAACTGCCCGACGGGACGCGCGGGTTGGTCATCGGTGGTGGGTTTCCCGAGGTGTACGCCGCCGAGTTGTCCGGCAATGAACCGCTGCGCAAAGCTGTTGCGGCCCTCGCGGAGAGCGGCGCTCCCGTTGCCGCCGAGTGTGCCGGGCTGCTGTATCTGTGCCGGGAGCTCGACGGACTGCCCATGTGCGGAGTGCTCGATGCCGGTGCGGGGATGTCCGAACGGCTCACCCTCGGGTATCGGGATGCCGTCGCCGTGAGCGACAGTGTGCTGGCGCCCGCCGGGACCCGGATGCGAGGGCACGAGTTTCATCGGACGGTCGTCGAGCCCGGGGCGGGGGCGGCTCCCGCCTGGGGCGTGCGTGCCCCGGCGCCGCGGGTCGAAGGTTTCGTACAACAAGGTGTGCACGCGAGTTATCTGCACACGCACTGGGCGTCCGAGCCCGGTGTCGCCCGTCGGTTCGTGGAGAGGTGCCGGACGTCATGAGCAGCAGCAGGTTGATCGGAGTCGGGGTGGGCCCCGGTGATCCCGAGCTGGTGACCGTCAAGGGGGTCAACGCGCTGCGGGCCGCCGATGTCGTTGTGGTGCCGGTGATGGCTGCACCTGATGGAAAAGACGGCGGGGAGCGTGGGCGGGCCGAGGCCACCGTGTTGCACTACGTGCCCGCGGAGAAGGTCGTCCGGGTCGTGTTCGCGCTCAACGAGCGCAGTGACCGGGGGCGGCGGGAGGCTGCCTGGGACGCGGCCGGGGAGCGGGTTGCGCAGTTGCTGCAGACCCATGACGCGGTCGCGTTCGCCACCATCGGCGATCCCAATGTGTATTCGACCTTCACCTATCTCGCGCAGACCATCGCGGAGTCGGTGCCGGGGACCGTGGTGGAGACGGTGCCCGGGATCACCGCCATGCAGGATCTTGCGGCCAGGTCGGGTGCCGTGCTCACCGAAGGCACCGAGCCGCTCACCCTGGTGCCCGTCACCGCCGGGGCCGCCGTGCTCAAGGACGCCCTGAGCGGGCCCGGCACCGTCGTCGCCTACAAGTTCGGTCGGCAGGCCGGCGAGGTCGCCGAGGCGCTGCGCGAGACCGGACGGCTCGACGACGCCGTGTGGGGCTCCGCGCTCGGGCTGGAGTCGGAGTCCATCCGGCCGGCCGCCGAGATCGACGGTACGCCGCTCCCCTACCTCTCCACGCTCATCGCGCCCGCGCCGCGCGACGGCGGGCGGGGCGGCAAACTGTGAACCCCGGCAGATCAGCTCGCGATGCCCACCACCAGCCAGATGAACGCCGCTCCCGCCACCGTGCACAACAGGGTCGAGCGGGCGGGGTGTTCGTGGTGTGCCTCGGGGAGGATCTCGGCCGCGGCGAGGTAGAGGAGCACGCCGCCGAAGAGGCCGAGGTAGCCGCCGAGCAGGCCCTCGGGGATGGTGACGAACGCGGTGGAGGCCGCGCCGACGACCGGTGCCGCCGCGTCCGCGAACAGCATCGTGAGCGCCTTGCGGCGGGCGTTCCCGTACAGGCTCGTGATCGTGTACGTGTTGAAGCCGTCCGCGAAGTCGTGGGCGACGACGGCCAGCGCGACCGCCGTGCCCATGCCCTCGCCGACCTGGAAGGCCGCACCGATCGCCACGCCGTCCATGGCGCTGTGGCCGACCATCGCCGCAGCCGCCGTGAGACCCACCTCGGGCGCCCGGCCGTTGGTCTCCTCGCCGCCGTGGGCGGCCTGCCGGGCGGCCAGCAGGCGTTCCACCAGATGAGCCAGCAGGAACCCGGTCACGAAAAGAAGCAGGGCCGCCGGGACGCCGAAGACCTCTTCGCCCGCCGCCTTGAGCGCCTCCGGCAGCAGGTCCAGGCCGACCACACCCAGCATCAGACCGCCGGCCAGGCCCAGGACCAGATGGCGACGGTCGGTCACCCGCTGTGCCGTCCAGCCGCCGGCCAGCGTCATCAGGAACGCGCCGAGCGCGACGAAGACCGCCATGTGCCCTTGCTATCCGATCAACCCCCGTTCGCGCACGTCCGACGGCAACACCCGCGGCATTCGTCACACCCAGAGCTTTGCTAGAGAGGACCGATCCCATGGCCGATGCCCCCACCGGCAAGGTGACCTTCGTCGGTGCCGGCCCCGGTGCCGCCGACCTGTTGACGTTCCGTGCCGCGCGCGCCATCGCCGAGGCCGACGTGGTGATCTGGGCCGCGAGCCTGGTCCAGGCCGAGGTCCTCGAGCACGCGCGCGAGGACGCGGAGATCCTCGATTCGGCGACGATGTCGCTGGAGGACGTGGTCGCCGTCTACGAGCGGGCCCGCGCCGAAGGCCTCCGGGTCGCCCGCATCCACTCCGGCGATCCCGCCCTCTGGGGCGGTACGCAGGAACAGCTCGACCGGTGTGCGCGGATCGGCATCGGGACGGAGGTCGTGCCGGGTGTCTCCGCCTTCTCGGCCGTCGCCGCGCTCGCGCAGCGCGAGCTGACCATCCCCGAGGTCGCGCAGTCCGTCGTCCTCACCCGGCTCGGCGGCGGCAAGACGCCGATGCCGCCCGGGGAGGAGGTGCGGGAGTTCGCCAAGCACGGCACCACGATGGCGATCTTCCTGTCCGCCGCCCGCAGCGGGCAGCTGGTGCGGGAACTGCTGGAGGGCGGCTATCCGACCGCCACGCCGGTCGTCGTCGCCTACCAGGCGACCTGGCCGGAGGAACTGGTCGTGCGGTGCACGATCGGGACCCTGGAGGAGACGGTCAAGGAGCACAAGCTCTGGAAGCACACCCTCTTCCTGGTCGGCCCGGCGCTGGGCGCCGAGGGCACCCGCTCGCACCTGTACCACCCCGGCCACTTCCACGGCTACCGCAAGGCCGACCCGGAGGCCCGCAGGGCCCTGCGCGCGCGGGGTGCCAGTACGTGATCACGGTGGTCGGTACGGGGACGGGCGCACCGGTGCCGCCCGATGCGGTGGCGGGCGCCGAACTCGTCGTGGGCGGGCGACGGCACCTGGACTCCGTGCGGCTGCCCGAGGCCGCCGAGCGGATCGTGCTCGGGCCGCTGGCGCCCGCCCTGGACGCCATGGAGGAGTACGTCGGCAAGGACCGGCACGTGGTCGTGCTGGCCTCCGGGGACCCCGGGTTCTTCGGGATCGTGCGGGCGCTGGCCGAGCGGTTCGGTGCGCAGCGCCTCGACGTCCGGCCCGGTGTCTCCTCCGTCGCCACCGCCTTCGCCCGGCTGGGGCTGACCTGGGAGGACGCGGTCGTCGTCAGCGCGCACGGGCGGGATCCGCGGACGGCGGTCAACGTGTGCCGGGCGCACCCGAAGGTCGCCGTGCTGACCGGGCCCGGCGCCGGTCCCGCCGAACTGGGCGCCGCGCTCGCCCGCACCGCGCCCGGACGGGTCCTCGTCGTCGCCTCCGCGCTCGGCGACCCCGGGCGTGAGCGGGTGGAGCGGGTCTCCCCCGCCGAGGCCGCGGGCCGCGACTGGGGTACGGCGGTGAGTGTCGTCCTGAGCCTGGACGAGACGCGGGCCCTCGGTCCCGTACGGACGCTGGCCGGACCCGGTGTCCGGCCTGCCGGGTGGGCGCTGGACGAGGGCGACTTCGCGCACCGCGACTCGATGATCACCAAGTCCGAGGTGCGGGCCCTGGCCCTGGCCCGGCTCGGGCCGCGCCCCGGCGACCTGGTCTGGGACGTCGGCTCCGGCTCGGGATCCGTGGCCGTGGAGTGCGCGCGCCTCGGCGCCGCCGTCAGCGCGGTCGAAAAGGCCCCGGACGGGGTGGAGCGGATCCGCGCCAACGCCGGTGCGCACGGCGTCGACGTGCACGTGGTGCACGGGGCGGCGCCCGCGGCGCTGTCCGAACTCGACGATCCCGACGCCGTGTTCGTCGGCGGCGGGGGTCGCGAGCTGCCGGACATCGTCGGCGAGTGCGCGCGGCGGGCCCGGCGGACGGTCGTGGTCGCCATGGCCGCGCTGGACCGGGTGCCCGCGGTGCGCACGGCGCTCACCGGCGCCGGGTTCGACTGCGACGGGGTGCTGCTGCAGTCGTCCCGGCTCGCACCGCTGCCGGGGGACGTGACCCGGCTGGCGGCGACCAATCCCGTTTTTCTGCTGTGGGGGACTCGAACCCCCGTCTCTCGTGAAGGAGTTGCTCAGTGATCGGCCTCATTTCCGCCACCGCGGCGGGGGCGGCGGCGCGCGACCGGCTGGCCGCGGCGTGGCCGGACCGCACGCGCGTGTACGAGGGTCCCGTCGGGGACGCCGTACGGGCCGCGTTCGCGGAGTGCGAGCAGCTCGTGTGTTTCCTGGCGACCGGGGCCGTCGTACGGCTGGTGGCGCCGCTGCTCGGTGACAAGGCGTCCGACCCCGGTGTGGTGTGCGTCGACGAGGGCGGGCGGTTCGCCGTGTCCCTGGTGGGCGGGCACGGGGGCGGCGCCAACGAACTCGCCGAGCGGGTGGGCGGGTTGCTGGGTGCCGTGCCCGTGGTGACCACGGCGACGGACGCCGTCGGCATCCCCGGCCTGGACACCCTCGGTCTCCCCGTGGAGGGCGACGTCGCCGGTGTGACGCGGGCCCTGCTGGACGGGGAGCCGGTCGTGCTGGACGCCGAGGTGGCGTGGCCGCTGCCGCCGGTGCCGTTCGCCGCGCAGGGCCGCACGCGGAGCGCGCTGGACAAGCAGGACACGCAGGACACGCAGGACACGTACACCGTCCGGCTGACGGACCGCGCCCTCGAACCCGCCGACGGTGAGGTGCTGCTGCGTCCGCCGTCCCTCGTCGTCGGCGTCGGCGCGTCCAAGGGCGCCCCGGCGGACGAGGTGCTCGGGCTGGTCGAGGGCGCGTTGCGGGACGCGGGGCTGTCTCCTCGTAGCGTCGCCGGGCTCGCCACCGTGGAGGCCAAGCGCGAGGAGCCCGGCATCGTCGAGGCGGCCGGGCGGCTCGGTGTGCCCGTGGTGACCTATTCCGCCGGGGAGTTGGCGAAGGTCGACGTCCCCAACCCCTCCGAGGCCCCCCTCACCGCCGTGGGCACCCCGTCCGTCGCCGAGGCCGCCGCACTCGCCGGCGGCGGTGAACTCCTCGTCCCCAAGCGGAAGTCGGAGCGTGCGGACGGGCAGCCGGCGATGGCGACGTGTGCCGTAGTCCGGCGTCCGGGGCGGGGGCGGCTCGCGGTGGTCGGGCTCGGACCCGGCGCCCGCGATCTGCTCACCCCGCGCGCGAAGGCCGAACTGCGGCGCGCCTCCGTGCTCGTCGGGCTCGACCAGTACGTCGACCAGATCCGCGACCTGCTGCGGCCCGGCACCCGGATCCTGGAGTCGGGGCTCGGCGCCGAGGAGGAGCGGGCGCGGACGGCGGTGGCGGAGGCCCGGACGGGACAGGCCGTCGCGCTGATCGGCAGCGGGGACGCCGGCGTGTACGCCATGGCCTCCCCCGCGCTCGCCGAGGCCTCCGACGACATCGACGTGATCGGCGTGCCCGGCGTCACCGCCGCGCTCGCGGCCGGGGCGATCCTCGGTGCACCCCTCGGCCACGACCACGTGTCGATCAGCCTCTCCGACCTGCACACACCGTGGGAGGTCATCGAGCGTCGGGTGCGGGCGGCGGCCGAGGCGGACATCGTGGTCACGTTCTACAACCCCCGTTCCCGGGGCCGGGACTGGCAGCTGCCGAAGGCGCTCGCGATCCTCGCCGAGCACCGGGAGCCGACGACGCCGGTCGGTGTCGTACGGAACGCGTCGCGGCCGGACGAGTCGAGTCGATTGACGACACTGGCCTCGCTGGACCCGGCGACGGTCGACATGATGACGGTCGTGACCGTGGGCAACACGGCGACCCGTGAGATCGCGGGACGCATGGTGACGCCGCGCGGCTACCGCTGGCAGGAGGCTGACCGGTGAACCGTGTCGTCCACCCGATCGAGCAGGAGTCCTACCGGCGGCTGCGCGCCCGCCTGGACACCTCGCACTTCCCGCCGCTGACGCGCGCGGTGGTGGAGCGGGTCGTGCACTCCGCCGCCGACCTCGAGTACGCGAGCGATCTCGTCATGGACGAGGGCCAGTTGGCGAAGGCGCACACCGCGCTGCACGCCGGTGCGCCCGTCGTCGTGGACGTGGAGATGGTCGCGGCCGGGATCACGCGCCGTGACACCGTCTGCCGGCTCAGGGACGCCGAATCCGGGCCGGGGCTGACCCGTTCGGCCCGCGCCATCCGGCTCGCCTACGAGCAGGTCGGCCCGGGCGCCCTCTGGGTGATCGGCAACGCGCCGACCGCGCTGGAGGAGCTGCTGACGCTGGACGCCGCCCCGGCCCTCGTCATCGGACTGCCCGTCGGCTTCGTCGGCGCGGTCGAGTCCAAGGCCGCGTTGCGCGAGAGCGGACTGCCCGCCGTGAGCAACGTGTCCGAGAAGGGCGGTTCGGCGGTCGCCTCGGCCGCGCTCAACGCCCTGCTGTACCACCCCCTTTCACTGCCTGATTCCCCCGATTCTCAGTCCGAGGAGACATCGTGACCACCCCGCCGCCCGCCCTGCTCATCGCCGGTCATGGCACCCGGGACGATGCCGGAGCCGAGGCGTTCCGCAACTTCGTACGGGAGTTGGGCCGCCGCCACCCCGAACTGCCCGTCGCGGGCGGCTTCATCGAGCTGTCGCCGCCGCCGCTGGGCGACGCGGTCGCCGAACTGGTGGAGCGAGGGGTACGGCGTTTCGCCGCCGTACCGCTGATGCTGGTGTCCGCCGGGCACGCCAAGGGGGACATCCCGGCGGCGCTGTCCCGCGAGAAGGAGCGGCACCCGGGGATCTCGTACACCTACGGGCGTCCGCTGGGCCCGCACCCCTCGCTGCTGTCGGTCCTGGAGCGGCGGCTGGACGAGGCGCTCGGCGGCGGTACCGCGCGCACGCCCGCCGACCGGGCCGATGTGACCGTGCTGCTGGTCGGCCGCGGCTCCACCGACCCCGACGCCAACGCCGAGGTGCACAAGGCGGCGCGGCTGCTGTGGGAGGGGCGCGGATACGCGGGCGTGGAGACGGCGTTCGTGTCGCTGGCGGCGCCCGACGTGCCGAGCGGCCTCGACCGGTGCGTCAGGCTGGGTGCGAAACGGATCGTGGTCCTCCCGTACTTCCTCTTCACCGGTATCCTGCCGGACCGGGTGCGGCAGCAGACCGAGGGCTGGGCGGCCGCGCACCCGGAGGTCGAGGTGCGCTCCGCGGACGTCATCGGTCCGGAGCCGGAGCTGCTCGATCTGGTGATGGAGCGGTACGAGGAGGCCGTGCGGGGCGACCTGCGCATGAACTGCGACTCGTGCGTGTACCGCATCGCGCTGCCCGGCTTCGAGGACAAGGTGGGGCTGCCGCAGCAGCCGCACTTCCACCCGGACGACGACGGTCACCACCATGGGCATCATCACCACGGCGGACATGCTCATGCGCACTGAGGACGGCGCCGGGCCCGACCTCCGGCACCACGGGGACGCGGAGGTCCGCGACGACGGATCCGCGCTGGTCGACCTGGCGGTGAACGTCCGCACGGGCACTCCGCCGGCCTGGCTGCGCGAGCACATCGCCGGTGCGCTGGGCTCGCTCGCGGCCTATCCGGACGGACGGGCCGCGCGGGCGGCGGTGGCGGCGCGGCACCGGCTTCCGGTGCAGCGGGTGCTGCTGACGGCGGGCGCCGCCGAGGCGTTCGTGCTGCTGGCGCGGGCCCTGAAGGTGCATCAACCGGTCG